>Ga0181465_100066_pt2 | contig 25594 bp, 26 predicted proteins | sample InSIn3gowninarea_FD_119076 | JGI IMG/M metagenome (GOLD analysis project Ga0181465, IMG submission 119076) | Clean room microbial communities from NASA Spacecraft Assembly Facility at Jet Propulsion Laboratory, Pasadena, California, USA -... ... | reverse complement strand
CAAGACATGGTTAACAAGGCTTTTTTGGGTTGTAACAATATAATATTATTCATAGGATGATCATGATATTTAAATGGTTTGTATTTATCAAGCAAATGATTCCATTCTTTAAAATATTTATCCAAGTGAGGAACAATATCTCGTTCTTTTTGAAAAGTGAAGTAATTATTGCAACCCATATCAATAATAGGGAAATGTAAATGTTTTCTAACATATGAAAAATGACAAACAAAATAAAAAACAAGATTTAAAAAGCCTAACCTAAACCTAAATTTCACTAGATTACATTTTTGCTCCTTAATGGTTCCCAATTTCGTTACTAAAAACTAACTCCCAACTTATAACCATAAACTGTGATTGTGCCATAGTGTTTTATATAAGAAATAAACCTTTAGATAACATACATCTATTTAGTTATGTGGTTTGTAAAATTTGTTTCTTCTATTAGAAAGGCAAGAAGAACAATGAAATTTCACGCTTAGCTAAATGCCAACTAAACCATTCATGTTTTCCTTTTTCTTATACAATTTTTTAATAGAGATACAAACGCTTTGGATATGATACGCCAATGAATAAGAAATGAAGAGGAAGAAGAATGCCTAGAAGTTAATCAAGCTAGACAAAGTTGTCCAAGCTTGAAAGTTCTCACCAATCCGACTTTATTTGTTACTGCTCGGATAATTTTCCATTGGTCTCTCCATCTATTATTAATTTGTTGCTAGGGATGAGATTGGCCCAGTTGCTCCAAGACTCTAAATACATCTCTGTATCGTGTTAAAAGCTCTCTCTAACATCATGAATATCTCATTTAGTTGTTTGTTGCTACAAATGTCTCACAAATTCACAATCATTTTGTATTTTTCTTTTTTGTCCCCAATTACTCCTCGAGGACTCTCCATCTCACTTTCCATATTAATTTCCCTCTCTCCCTTCCCATCTATCCATTTGGTACCATATCTATTTTCTCCAACAAAATATTTGAACCATTTTGAACTTTGAAACAAATAGAATTTGACCTTTGAATAATATTATATTGTTACAACCCAAAAAAGCCTTGTTAACCATGTCTTGATAAGCATGCTCAAACTTAAAGGTGCCTTTGGAGGCTAGTGCATGTGTCCTACAGCTATTTGTGAGCACTCTACATGAGGCTAATTTGAGAGAGAAAGGAAGAAGGAATTTACCTCGAGAGATGTAACAATGTTTTGATAAGCATGCTCAAACTCAAGGTGCCTTTGGAGGCTAGTGCATGCGTCCTACAGCTATTGGTGAGCACTCCACATGAGGCTATTTTGAGAGAGAAAGGAAGAAGGAATTTACCTTGGGAGATGTGCTAGTTAGGGGCGTCTCCCCTCTTGGAATAAAATCAGCTAATGAGATAACCACAAAGGGTCCCTTGAGGGTATTAGGCCGCTTTAAGGGTAAGCCAAGAGTGTGCTTTGCTTGTGCTATATAAGGGGTCATTCTTGGCTTAGATGCCCCTTGAACATCCTTATGATATTATTCTGGCAAGCTATATTAGTTCTTTATAGATCATTCGATTCTCAGGTTGATATTCTATCTCTATAGAAGTTTCTACTACAAGGCATTGTTGATTTTTGCATACTTTTAGTTGGAAGATATTGCTTTTGTGGTATTTCCATACCTTTCTATTCACATTTATTGCTCAAATCTCTTCTCTTCTGTAGGGTGACTTCATTCCACCATTCATAATAAGTTTCCAGGGCTTAGAGAGGCCTACTGAACCTTACTAGTGAGTTGCAACCCTTCTAGGGCCCTTGCGAACCTCTTGTGAATCAACAAAATGCCCAAATTTTGTTTGTAGGCTAGTCATTGTACTTGTGGAGCGCATAATTTGTCGACCTACAACTCATTGGTGTTCTGGAAGGTATCTCGGATCATTTTCTCTAGGTAAGTCTCTCCTTCTATAAGTAATTCTTACCTTGACTTATTTATTTTACATTTTCAGAATAGTTGTATGGACCATTTTCTTAGTGGTAGTACATAATTAGTTTTTTATTTAGAATTATTTGTTTGCAGGGTTCTAAGATCGATTATTAGGTGGATTAGAGCCTTAAGAAGAGGGTGCCCTTAGTCATAAGGGTTTTATGGTCTGTTTGATGGCTTTAGTGTTAGAGTAATGCATTTAATCTTCAACATATGTGTTGTCTTGTAAATCTAAAATTATTCTCTACTCTGACTGCATAAACCTTAATTACTTGATCTAGGGTAGTTCAAGCTCTGAGTAGAGACATTTTGGGGGACTTTTATGAAGCCTTGGTTTGAGGCACCTTCCTTGTAGGCATTTAATGGCCCTTTCATGAATTTGATTGGGTTCGCTAATGCTTTTACCAAATAGAGTTGGGCGGATACTTGTGCTAATATCTTCCAATTGTAGCTATGGGTGTATATCATGAAGATATTCAGAGATGCAAAACGACAGAATGAAGGTGATTGAGAGATGAAAGAGAGAAGAATGATTTTCATTGATTACTTCCATTGGAATGTCACAATATATAGTTCAGTCCTCCTCAAATAACTAACTACTTTCTAACTTCTTAACTAATTAACTTGCTTTCTAACTTCAGTTACAATATATAGTTAAGTCACTTTTAGGACGTAACATTTATTACATAAAGTGGATATTAATTCATAAAGCGACTTTATGACTTTATGGCCTAACTTTATTCTAATATTGCAATATGAGCATTACAAACCTATTCTTATAATGTATCTGTGGGTCTAATGGCTGTTGGTGTAGTTATTAGGGTGATTGTTGTTGTAGTCATACATTCATGGTTTGTAGGTGCAGTGATGAAAATCGGTAGGGTTTTTGGTCTAAGGCTATTGGTGTAGACCTAGGGTTTGAGTTGGGAACCACACAACTATTAGTAGGGAATGGATTGTTTTTTGAGTTGAGGGACTATCCTAGTGCCAAATTTGCGCTTAACATCTTTGATCTTGTGGGGTTGAGGGGTGGATTGCAATGAAACTTTAATAGTTGTTGGGGGTTGGTGGTTGCATTTATGCACCGAGGGTTTGTTTGTTTGCTCCGTTCAATCCCCATAGGTGGTTCGCATGGCCAACGGATAGTGCTTGGTACTTAGACTTCGAGACCTCTTTACTAACAGTCCCTATCTTATTGACTTGTGTAATGACCTAACAACTAATATAAATAAATATTTTTGTCTGTTAATTATGTACTATGACTGCATGCAAAATGCTTGCACATTAAGTATGGTAGTTTAGATTTTTTACTTTTGACTAAAGTTGCCTCACTTAGATTTGCATTGCTTGATACTAATGCCCGTGCTTGATGCTTAATTCTTGTAGGAGTAGGAGAGTGGGTTGTTACATATATCAATTCCTTTTCTCTCACACATGCATGGATATATTTTGTAGTATTTCTACATTACCATGAATTCTTGGTGGAAATAAAGTCTAAATTTTGACCACTCAATATAGATGTTGTTGCAAACACAAAATCGTTAAAGTGAGGAAGGAAGGCAGAAACCATGAATCAATGTAAAGAAAAGAAACATAAATGCAAACCTGAGTGTATTAGAAAAAAAGTACATGTTGAAGAAAGTCTGACACCTTGAACTCGGTTTGGACCATGTAAATCTAGTTGAAGACCAACTTCAAAGAAAGAAGTCAAATGTACAAGTGGAAAAGAAGAAGAGGTATTTAAAGAGGAGTTCGGATTCCGAAGAGACAAAGGGAGACATGATGAGACAAAAGCCAAGAAGGCCTTGCAACACAAATTCTCCTATTTAGCCAAAGCAAAGTGCGAGCGAGGATCAGTTATTCTCCATTGCTTATATGCTCTTTCTTAGTCTTCTAATTTGCAAGGTTCTTCTTATGAGAAACTTAGATTTCTATTGTTAAATTATAATGGGAGATTTGTACAAGTATGTACTTGTCCACTTATGCTAAGACATTGTTGTATTTTATTGCCATTGGAGGACAACTATTTCTTCTATAAAGGGTGAGGGCGTTCAACCTAGTAGAGGTTGGGTGATTGCTCATGGAGGATGAGTAATCGTTTTGTTAATTGCTTATGGTGTCTTAGGTGTATCTTAGGTACTCATAGAGAATCCTTTGGTGGTTTACATGGGGTCGTGACATCACTTGTGAATTGGGCATGGAGCTCACACAGGGTCGTGTCATCTATATGGGTTTGGTTCGTTGGCAGATGAGTTCACTAACAACCGAGATACGAGAGTGAATGTCATTCCCCTTTCCAAATCAAACAATTCCCTCACATTGGTAAGCACTTTTTATTTCTTTCCCTCACATTGGTAAGCACTTTTTATTTCTTTTGCTATCAAGAATAAAATTGGAGCAATTCTTATTTATTTACTTGCCAAGTTCTTTTCCTACTTTGTACAATTTTGATTCCATCTTTGCTTTAAATATTTGCAAGTGTTGCACATTGGTAGGTGGTGTTAGAGTGGCATTAGGGCCTAGTTCAATTCATGCTTTTAGTTGCCAAAGATGACCACAACTGACTTTTAAGGGAGTAACTGAGGGTCCAGGAGGCTCGGTTGAGAGTTCAAGAGGCTTTTGTAGAAAAATTGGAGAGTATGTTCAATGCATTACTTAATGGTAATAATGTTTGTGATGACAATAACAATGCTAACCACGGGGCAACTGGCAACACCAGAGGTGGTAGCTTTGAATGAGTTTATAAGCGATGAAGGAGACAAGGTAGATGAGAAACATCGCCTATTGTTTCAATTCAAGAGGAAAGGAATGAGGTGAATAGAGGAAGTCCAAGGCAAAATAATCATAAAATTCAATGTATCCCCTGCATGTACCATCATGAACAGTTTGGATTTTTGTATGTACCCATGAACCTTGAATGTGTCTAGCCTTGGTAGTACTTCCATTGATGTTGGGGAGAATTTTACCTTCATTGTTTGTACTATTGTTTGTGTGTTATCATCACTCTCATCATCCTTATGCTCTGTTTTCTCCTTAGGTGTCTCTTCAATGAAGGATTCTTCTTGAACTTTCTCTTCATCCTTGCCTTTCTCTTCATCACTTATAGGCTCCAATTCCTCATAATATTCTTCTTCTTGTTCACCTTTATCACTTAGATTTTCTAACTCTTTGCATTCACCCTCTTCCTGTTCATCTTCAAGTACTTGGTTATCATCTTCTTCACTATCATGTGCCTTTTTTACTTTATTATCTTCAACAATGTGTTTCTCATATTCATTCTTTTCTTTTGTTTTTTTGTCAACCCTTGCCTTATCTAGTATTTTGCATAATTCTCCTATTTGCTCTAACATTTGCCTTAATTTATTCACCTCACTAGAGATTTCCATCAAATTTCTCACTACCCTTGCTTCTTTGAGGAAATCATTAATGAAATCTATATACCCAATCCTTAAATCAAACTCATGTTTGTCTAACCATCTTGACCCCCATATATGTGTTTGACCTTCCATGAGGCTTATTGGTATTATGACATATGTTTCATTTCAGGTTTCTTCTTCTTGAGACATATACTTTCAAACCTTTTTATCTATTCTTCTTCCTTTATTGGCCCTCCAAAGCCAAATTTTGGAATGTTGATACACATCCTCCAAATCCGGTTTGTTTCTCTATAGAATTCATACATAAATCCTATGGAGAGCTTCTATTGTCCAAGGTGTTTTTCTTGCCATCTTGTTGCCCACACATGTGCAGGTCCTTCCATAAACTGTATGGCTATTTGGGTTTTATTAAAGTCATTCCTTACCCTTGTGTACTCAAATTCTTTATTCAATTTTTCCACCCATTCATATGCATTTACTTCCCCATCAAATCCAAAAATTGGAATTTTCTCTCTTCCTCCCATACGTACTCTTTACTAAGTTCTTAAAAATTAGGCTTTAAAGCACACCCTAACTTGATTGCCATGTTAAAGACACTTCACAAAGCCAATTGAGCCCAAATTTTCTTACACCTAACTATAAAATACCAAGATTTATGATAGTAATAAAATTTCAAGAAATTTAAAATAAAAGTAGGCAAAAATACCTCAAATTTAACTGCCACTTGTAGAAATCGTAATTTCGGATCCAAATTTTGCACTATCTTCTGGAAGCAATTACGGGGTCATATGGTGGCCAATTGTGATGCTCCTTATATGAATTTGGGGAGAAGAATATGAAGTTTTCGAGTATGCAAAAATATTTCAGAAATTATCTACTTTGGTGTCGAAAATCCTACAATTACTGTTGCAACCCTAGGAATAGCTCCAAAACCCTAGCTGATCGTGTGCTGGGTGTTTTGGCCTCGTTTTGAATCCAAATACCTTTAAATTTCTTTTGAAATTGCGTGTCTAGAGGTTTACTTTTTGATTGTATAAAAATCTGCTACAAAATTCTCCGAATTATTCGTTGAAACTATTGATTTTTGTGAAATGCTTGCGAAACAACACAAAAAATAACTGAATTTTTTCCCAACTCAAATGCACTTTTGGGAGCATCCAAGCTCGAAATCCAACACTTTTTTTTTTTTTCCTAAAAATCACATAGCTTGATCTAATGGATCTGAATATGAAAAAACTTCTGCAAAATTATGTCTTCAAGAAGGCCGAATTTAACAGATTTCAATTGCACTTCCTCAGGAGCATGAACTCAACTCTGATACCACTTGTTGTTCCCTTAACGGGTCCCACTACCAAAATATTGCTCTAAATGTGATGTAAAATCTAGATTTATAGTAGAATAAACAAAGTATATCCACGTTACAAATCCATAATATAGAGCTCAAGAATCACAATGGGGCTTACCTAAGCCCAAGAAACCACAAAGGGACTCACTTGCATCCAAGATATCAAAGAGTAGCAATATGTAGAAGTAGGATCAAGATCAAATTCAAATTGTATGTTAGAAGTGAAGCTTGGATGCTCTTATATACTTAAAATGGGCTTCCTTATCTTTAATTCTAGCCAACCTTCTAGTGTAGTAACTTTTTGCAAACATAGCCTACTACATGTCTCTTAGCTAAGCAGCTTAAGTAATCATTATTATATCATAATTAACCATAACCATTCATAATGGTTTGGGGACACAATAGATCCCAAAAATTAGAACGTTGTGGCTGAATTTTAATTGACAAGTTATGCTACCATATGGTGGAATAGTGTGTGTCAACAAGTGGATGACAAGGTTAGAACACCTATAGATTCATGGGAAGAAATGTATGAGATATTGAAAAACTGTTATGCTATAGATGATGACATGGATGAAGGAAGAAATCAACTTTTATATATTGTTCAAATAGGGAAGGCATGGGAATATAATTAGAAGGTCGAATTATTATTTTCTTGCTTGCCACTAATGTCTTTATTTGACCAAATGCATCAATATTTAAAGGGGTTGAAACTTGAGGTCCAAAGGGCAATTAAATTACTGGAGCTAAAGACGTTGGAAAATGCCATGAGATTGGGCATCATATTTGATGAAGCGGATGGAGTTGGCCTTAGTGGTCGGCCCTAAGGGGGAAATGAGAAGAAAGTTCAACCAAACAATAATGTTAAATACCAGTCTAATATGTTTTTCCATCGAAAACATCTAAATAGATTAGAGAAAGACAATAATATCAAAATTTCTAACCATCGCAATGGTGGAAAAAAGAAATATGTCAAGAAATTTGTTTCAAGGGAAGAGAGAAAATGTTGTTTGGACCAAAATTTGTCGTTTATTTGCAAGAAATTTGGCCACTATTCTTATGATTGTCTACAAAGACAAAATTCAATGGATCCAAAGAAACATAAAAGTGGTAACGACAAAGTTGCTTCACTTGTGCTTAGAAGCAAAACTTCTAAGCATGCGATTGCAAGCCAGAAGATCCTAATGAGGATTTACGAGTTCTTAGACATGAAACTTAATAGGTTTCATGCTACCATCAATAGTGAACCCATTATTGCGTTGATTGATAATTGATGAACTCATAATTTCATCTTAGATAGGATTATGCATAAACTCCATTTGCAAACAAGAGATTCTGATTTTGCATAAGAAATATAGATGGTCGACAATATAGAGGATCATAAGTAGCTAGGGGATCAATATGCACCCTTGGTTCAATTGAATATAGGAAGGCATGACGTGATTTTGGGCAAGAAATGGTTGCACAATAAGGATGTGGCGATTACATGCAAATCTTGCATGTTTGAATTCCAATTTGTTGGTTGCAAACATTGCCTTATTAGAGACAAGGACTTGCAAAATGTTCCCATTGTTTTAACAGTTCAAGTCAAACGAATTACAAGGAAGAAAGGTACATCTTGCTTTGTGATTGTGGTTGTTGATTAGGAAGAGCATTCAAGGAAGAAAGTTGCATTTTCAAACCCTGCACTTTGTCTTTGTTATCAAAGTTTGCTGATGGTTTTCTTGATGACCTTCCTAAGGAGCTACACATTCAGAGGGTGTGGATCATGTCATTGATTTGGAACTTGGAACCAATGCAATCCACCATGTTCCTTATCGTCTAAGCCATGGGGAGAAGGAGGAGGTAGACAAATAGATTGCTGAGCTATTGGAAAAAGGCTTCATTCGCCTGCCCACGTCACCCTTTGGAGCACTTGTTTTGTTGGTGAGAAAAAAAGGACTACACTATGAAGATGTGCATCGATTATAGAGCCCTGAATAAGGTGACTATCAAGGATAATTATCCCCTACCTTGAATTGATGATTTACTTGGTTAAATTTAACGAGCCATAATTTTTTTTAAGATTGATCTCTAGAACGGTTATCACCAAATATGTATCCATGTGGTTGATATTGAAAATAAAACTTTCACAATGAGGGATCGCCATTATGATTTTCTTTTTATGCCATTTGGACTAACAAATGCTCTAGCTATATTTCTGAGAATGATGAATGGGATTCTTCGACCATTTTTGGAGAAATTTGTGGTAGTATTTTTTGATGATATTTTGGTTTTTAACAAGTCAAAAGAACATCACTAGGAGCCTTTGAAGGCGATCTTTTAGGTACTTGAGAGCATAAGCTCTATGCTAAAGCCTCCAAGTGTGACTTTTTCAAGTCGTAGATTGAATATCTGGGTCATATTGTGAGTGCAAAGGGTATATTTGTTGATCCTAAGAAATTATAAGTTATTTAAGATTGCCCTATTCGTCGAAATATGCATGAAGTTAGGAGTTTTCTCGGCCTTGCAAGCTTTTATCAACAATTTGTTTTTGGCTTTGTTAGACTAGTTGCGTGTCTAACAAATTTGTTGAAAAAAAGAGTTAGTCTGTGTGGTTAGAAAAGCATCAACAGAGCCTTGAAGCATTAAAACAAAAGCTCATTGAGGCCCCAATATAGACCCTATCAGATCTATCCAAGACTTTTGTAATGCACATAGATGCTAGTGGCCATGCCATTAGTGCAGTGTTGATGGATGTTGGAAAGGTAATCTGATACGAAAGAAAAAAAATGGCCATGCCATAGGGGAGTAGAGATACCCCATCTATGATAAAGAGCTCTTGGCCATCATTAACACCATCAAACTTCGGAAGCATTACCTAAAGAACAATGAGTTTGAGGTAATTACTGACCATAAGCCCTTGGTTTACTTTCCACAAGAAGGTGAATTGACTTCAAGGTTGTGTAGATGGTCTTTGGTGTTTGATGAGTTCTCTCCAAAAGTGGTGTACATTAAAGGAAAGCATAGTGTGGTAGCATATACTTTGTCCAGGATTTGTTGGATAAATACCATAATAGTATTGCATAATTCTTTGGGAGAAGAAATTTGCCAAGACCCAAAACATGATCCCTGGTATAAGGAAACTATTGCCTCACTTGATTCGAGTTCACATCCTCTACATTTCTCATTATTGGATGGTAACCTATGCTACAAGGGATGTTTGGTTATTTTAGAGGTAATAGAATTGAGACATAAGATCCTTTATGAATTGCATGATAGTTCGTATCTAGGCATGTGGAGATGGACAAAATGTTGGATGCAACAAAGTGAAGCGTGTATAGGAGGAACATGAAGGCTGATATAGAAGAGTATATTTGCACCTGTGCAAAATGTCAAACAAATAAAGCAACTAGAGAGCATCCTAGGGGCATGTTGTTCCTCTCCCAATTCTAGAAGTCAAAAGGAAAATCATTTCTATGGACTTTGTCATCCATCTTTTACTGAATTGACATCAACATTATTAGGTTCTAGTAGTAGTGGATTGTTTGACTAAAATGGCTCGATTTATATCTTGTAAAATGAACCACAAAGGTGTTGACATTGCCAATTGTTGATTGTTGGAATATTTTCAAATTTGGTTTACCTAAAACAATTGAGTGTAGGGATCCCAAATTTAGAAGTTTGTTTTGTAAGGAGTTCTTTCAAGAGCTCGACACTAAGATGGATTTCATCAATAGAGACCATGCAAAAATAGATGGGCAAATCTAGAGGGGGAACCAAATCATATAGGACATGCTAAGGGCACATGTTGGGGACACATAAACTAGTTAGATGGATAGATTACCATTAGTGGAATTCTCCTACAACAACAACATGCACACTTCCATTGTCATGTCACTTTTTCTGAGCAATGTATGGATATGAGCTAGTCACACCTATTCAATTAGGTAAAATTCAGTGAAAGACAAAAGTTTCCGAGCAAATGTTGAATGATATGCAAGAAACTCTGAACAAGTGCAAGGGAAACATGAGAAGAGCTCAAGCGAGGGAAAACTATATGCTGATCAAAGGAGGTCATCTTGAGAATTTGAGGTCAGTGATCAAGTGTATCTTCGAGTTGTTAGAAATAATGCCCATTTCATTTGATTTATTTTATTTCTAGATCATACAAATATTCAGTCATAGGAATATTCTATTATATGGAATATTTAGTCAAGTAAAGTAGTCAAAAGTTGTTATTCTATGTTTAGAATTAGTTATTCTATTCTTAGAATCAATTAGTCTATTCTTAGAAACAGGTATATTATTTTTAGTAGTATGTTAGTCTATTCCATTCTATATAAACTGCTATAACTTGATTTCTAAATCTAAGAGAGAATTAGAGGATTTCTAGCATCTTGTTTTTATTTTCTACAAATATTTTTGTTATTATTTTTCATGTGCTGAAGGCTCTGAAAAACACAATTGGTATTAGAGCAGGTTTAGATGATTTCCATGACTCTGCTATCTTGATGTGAGAAGTTTTTTTTTTAATATTTATTTCTAAAAAAAAAGAATAATTTTGTTTTGAAGAACAGTGCACAGGTTCTATGCCTGTGAGGAGGGTTTGTTCTCAAAGAAGTAAAGTCAAATGGAACCCTGGGACAAAGGGCAAATAGAAAGAAAAGGAAAAAAATTGAGTGGGAGACGTAGTAGAAACCCTCGTTTACAGAATCGGGAGACTGTGGCAAACCTGTTGTGAGAAAATCGCGCACAAGTTGTGTGGAGGAAAGGGTGCCATGAAGAAAAACGAGCCACAGAGCTAAGAAAATGAGCATTTTGGTTGGAGGAAAGATGTCGTTTGTATTTGATTTGCTCGCGAGTGGAGAAAGAAAAGATTTGTCATTTGTTTTCTCTGTGGTCCAGTGCAAAGCTAGATAAAGTTGCAAGGAGATGATGATTGGAGGAAAGAAAGAAGACGTAACTGTGAATGGGAATCATAGCCAAAAGAATGCATTGAGAAAAAAAAAATGTAATGTGAAGAACTGTTGGTGGAAGCCCTCGATGGGAGAAAATACAGAATAACACTGAGTTCAAGAAGATTCAGAGTCCTAGAGGTAGATTCGATTGAGGATCGAAGAGAAATTGTGCCGAAATTGGTAAAAATTGTGCACAGAGGAGAATTGGGCTACTGTTCGAGTTTTTTTTTTTAAAATTTCAAAATTTTAACTTTAGTTTTCTAAAATAATTTAAATTAGAATATTCTCTTTTAAATTAAAACTCCTTTCCCAAAGTTAAATTACTATTATTTTTTAATTGTAAAAAGGGGTGTTTTTTAATTAACGGGAAAAAAAATATTCCCATTAGTTAATGCAAAGTGTAAAAATAATCTTAAAAAACTTTTCTCGGTAGTAAATAAAAAACTCCAACACTTGTATGCAACACTCTTTTCTTTTCAAGTATCTTTAAAAAAAGTTTTTTTTAAGTGTGAAAAATGACAACTTCACTTTTCGGAGTTACATTGCCCAACAAATTGGAGGGCAGTAACTACTCGACTTGGAAGATTAGGATGAAGGAGATCTTCATCCTAAAAAAATTATGGGGAATTATCTTTGGACAAGAGATACAACCAACTGGCTTAACACTGATAGACTTAAGGCAACAAGAGGAGTATGATGGTCGCAATCAGGATGCGTTAACTATGATAAGAATGTTAGTCACGGATGATGTTCTATCTCACGTAAAGGATGCGTAGACATCAAAAGAGGCTTGGGACAACCTTAAAATAATATTTGAGACAATTAATCAATCTCAAGTCTTTTACTTGAGAAATCGGTTATATGGAATGAAGATGTCTGAAGGTGATACGATTACCAACCATATTGCTCATATAAAAAATTTGAAAGAACAATTGGTTGCTGTTGGAGAAGCAGTTGCAAGCGGGGAACCTGTTCATGTCACATTGAATAGTCTTCCTTGTTCATACGATATGTTTGTGACAGGTCTAACTACTGCATCAAGAGTCTCCACTATTACATTTGACGAGTTAGGAGGCATGCTTCTACAACAAGAGAAGGCATTAAAGAAATACTTTGGTGAAGGCAGTTCCATGGAGAATGCATTCGTAGCAAAATTGAAGGGCAAGTCTAAGCAACCCAGGTACCAATCTTCACAAAATTAGCAGCAGAAGTATCAAAGACTGGTCCAACATCTTGCTATCAAAGCAAGAAACGAAGAAGGGAAGTCTAAGTCAGAAGGTGAAATGCTTTTTATTGTGGCAAAATTGGACATTACGCACAAGTTTGCAGAAAGAAGTAGTGTGACATGTCTTAAAAGAAGAGACAATTTGGACGTAATTTTTGTAGAAGACAATAATGAAGATGCTGATGAAAGTTTTCTATTTATGGCAACTTTAATTTTTGATGTAATTCCTTTAGAAGAATGGTTTATAGATTCTGGTGCCTCAAGGCACATGAGAAACTGGAAAGAATGGTTTGTAAAGTTGAATGAAAATGAAGGCCATGGAGAGACAATAGCCTTGTGAGATGATTCCAGACACAATGTGGAAGGGAGGGGTACATATCCCATTCATTTGCCTAATGGTGAGATCAAGACAATTGATAATGTACTTTTTGTACTTGGGCTAAAGAAGAACTTACTTTTAGTAAGTCAAATAGCCAAGCATCAATTCAAAGTGGAGTTTAACAGTGACAAATGTCAGATCAAGGACAAAAGTTATTAGAACAAGATTGTAGTAGAAGGAATTCAAGAAGGAGGCCTATATAGGTTCATTGCATCTATAACAAGGTCTTATTCAGCTGAAGATAACTCCATGAGTAGATAGTGGCATTATAGATTTGGCCACATGGGATCTCATTATCTTGCATTATTGAAGAGGTTCAATATGGTTTCTAGACTTCCACATATCAAAGAAGATAAAGGAGTTTGCGAGGCATGCTTGATGGGCAAACAACAGAGGGATAAGTTTCCCAAAAATTCATGGAGAGCAAGCATGCAACTAGAATTGGTTCACACTGCCATTTGTGGGCCAATGCAAATTGCATCAATAAGGGATCTCGGTACTTTGTTACCTTTACAGATGATTTTTCAAGAAAGACATGGGTGTACATTTTGAAAAATAAATCTAAAGTCTTCAATGTGTTTAAAAACTTCTTACCCATCGCTGAGAAACAAAGTGGACATAAGTTGAAGATATTAAGATTGGATAATGGTGGAGAATACAAGTCTGGAGAGTTCTCAAATTTCTACAAATCACATGGTATAAGGAGACAATTTTCAGTTCCTTATACACCTCCACAATACGGAGTTGCAGAAAGAAAGAACTGAACTATTGTGGAAATGGCATGAAGTATGCTGAAATGTGCCAATCTTGAAACAAGTTTATGGGCCGAAGTGGTATATACAATAGTATACATTCTCAATAGGAGCCCAACCAAAGTAGTAAGGAACATGAAGCATGTAGTGGCAAAAAGCCACATGTTGGACATCTGAGAACATTTGGCTGTGTAGCATATTCACATGTACCACAGGAGAAGAGATCCAAGTTGGATGCAAAGAGTAGAAAGTGCATCATGATTGGATACAGTGAAGAGTCGAAAGCTTATCAACTTTTAGATGTTGAAACCAAGAAGGTAATTATCAACAAGGATGTATTATTTGATGAGAACTAAAAACATACATCTGGAAAATTTGATCTATCATGGACTATAAACAAACAAATTCAAGAAGATGCAAATTTATAGGTAAGTGAAAGTTCTTCAAGTGCTAATAAAGATGGTGATAGCAACAAGTCCTTTCCAAAATGGCTCATAAAAACATTTCAACATGCAAAGGATGAAGAGTTGCAAAATCATGGGAAGAGAAGGGCAACAACACACCAAGTTAACTTTGCACTAATTACTAGTGTCTTGGATGCAAGGGAACCAACAACTTTTGTTGAAGCTCATGGCAAGGAAATATGGGAAATGAAGTCATTATTGCGACTGAGACATGGGATTTGGTGGAGCTTCCAAATGGAAAGAAACCCATTGGTTGTAAATGGGTTTATAAGACCAAGTTCCAAGTTGATGGATCAATTGAAAGACATAAGGCCAAACTTGTGGCTAAGGGATTTGCCCAAAAGGAGAGCATTGATTACGACGAGACCTTTGCACTAGTTGCAAAGAAGATGTCCATTCGACTGATTTGATCATTTGCAGTTCAATTTGATTGTAAACTTTACCAACAACATAATGCAAATCAGGCCTAGATGTTGTGAGGTAAATGGATGTCAAGAGTACATTCTTAAACAGAGATTTAGAAGAAGAGGTCTACATGGTACATCCCAACGGCTTTGAGGAGCAAGGGAAGGAGCATTTGGTGTGTAGACTCAAGAAGGCCCTTTATGGCTTAAAGCAAGCTCAAAGGGCATGGCATAGCAAAATTGATGCATACTTTTGTATGAATGGATTTGAGAGAAGCCCATCAGAACCTAATCTATTTGTCAAAATTAGTGATGAAGGTGACATTGTTATTAGCATTTTATATGCTGATGATCTTATCATAGTAGGTAATGATGAAGAATAGATTGATAGCTTGAAGGTTGATTTACATCAGACATTTGAGATGTTTGATCTTGGTCTTCTCTATTATTGTTTAGGGATAAAAATTGGCAAATAATTGGTTGCATATTCATGTCCTAAGCTAAATATGCATGGGAAATCTTGGAGAGGTTTAACATGACAAAGTGTAAGCCATCTTCAACTCCAATGGAAATAGGGTTAAAGCTTTCATCCTTAGACACTTCAGATTCCTTTGATGAAACATTGTACAAGTAGCTAGTTGGAAGCTTGATTTACCTCACAACATCTAGCCCTGATTTGCATTATGTTGTTGGGTTAATTTTCAGATTTCTGCAAAAACCCAAAGAAGCCCATTGGAAGGTTGCAAAAAGGATTTTGAGATATGTCAAAGGAACATTACATTATGGATTGCAATTTGAGAAAGTTGTAGATTTTGGACTTCTTGGCTTCTTTGATTCTAATTGGGTAGGTTGTCAAGATGAAAGGAAGTCCACCACAGGTTATACATTCAGTATGGGATCAGTTGTGATTTGATGGGTTAGTAAGAAGCAACCCACAATTGATTTATCATCAACTAAAGTTGAGTACGAAGCAATTGTTAGTTCTACTTGTGAGGTAATTTGGTTGACGAGGATATTCGTTGATTTGGGACTTTATCAGCAACATCCAACTCCTTTGATGTGTGATAACCAAAGTGTTATCAAGATTGCAAGGAACCTTGTCTATCATGGAAGAACAAAACACATAGAGGTGCATTATCATTTTATTCGGGAGAAGGTTCAATCTTGATAAGTGCAACTGATCTATTGTAGCATGGAAGATCAACAAGTTGATTTGCTCACTAAAGCTTTGAGCAAAGAAAAAATTGTAAAGTTTTGAAATATGTTGGGTGTAAAGGCCAATGAAATGGTCATTATGGGAGGGTGTTAGAATTAATGCCCATTTCATTTGATTTCTTTTATTTCTAAGGTCATAGGAATATTCAATCATATGGAATATTCTATCAAGTTAAGTAGTCAAAAGTTGTTATTCTATGTTTAGAATTAGTTAATCTATTCTTAGAATCAGTTAGTCTATTCTTAGAAATAGTTAGACTATTTTTAGTAGTTTGTCAGTCTATTCCATTCTATACAAACTGTTGAAACTTGATTTCTAAATCTAAGAGAGAATCAAAGGATTTCCAACATCTTGTGTCTATTTTCTGCAAATATTTTTTTATTATTTTTCAAGTGCTAAAGGCTCTAAAAAACACACAAGTTAAACCCAAAAGTTCTTTATCCATTGGTAAGTGCTCAAAGTTGTCACCATAGTTATGTGGACCATTTAAAATAGTGGAAAAGATCAATGAAGCTGCATATAGGTTGGAATAGCCATCACATATCAAGATTTGTTCAGCTTTTCATGTTAGCTTTTTGAAAAAGGCCTTGTCTAGATTTGATAACTAATGGCCACCTTATATCGACGTTCAAGAAGTGGAGTCAAATGAGCATGAACCATAGGGTATCTTGGATACTCGAGTTAGAAAACTTCGAAATAGAAGTATAAAAGAGCACATCGTTCACTAGACTTAGTCCCATTGAGGAGGCCACATGTGAAATTGATTCATTTTGCAAGTCATATGGCCTCATTGAGGACAATGATTCTCTAGAGGAGCGCAGAAATGTTACAATCACAAAATTGCTAAGGCTACAAAAGAAGGTAGAAACCATGATTCAGGATAAAGAAAAGAATAAAAAAATGCAAACCTAAGTGTATCAGAAAGAAGGTACATGTTGCAGAAGGTTTGGCACTTGTTGAACCTAGCTCTGTTTATGGTTCCCCTAGACTAACTCAGAGTCCATTTTGCCTAGATGTTGCCCAAAATCAACTTGAGAAGAGCTTATTTGGATGAGGACAAATTTTGTCTTCTTATATTGGTATTTGCAATGCTTTTATTACACTTATTGCTATTGTAGTTGCCTTTTGAGATGTCGATTTTAGGATTTCTATTGCTATTGTAAATGCATTACTTTCATGGTAAAAAGTCATTTACCATTACTAGTTCTTGGAGGTGGTTGGTTGTTGGTAAATTATGATTGTATTTATGTGTAGGGGTAAATTTTTGCCATGTATGTATGTTATTGTTTGTACTATTTTCAAACTCCAAACCATCCTAATAATTGGTAAATAACTAAATTGAAAACTTTGAGATTGGATTGTGACTTCACATAAGGCAAGGGCAATAGCTAAGGTGGAAACAAGACATTTCATGTATATGCAATCATGAATAATGGAATGAACAACTAGGCCATTTAGTTATACATATTTATGGCTTACAAGTTAAAGCATAACCAACTTGAGTTTGGCGAGATTGCTAGAGAGGCCACACTTGCATTGGGAAACAAGGACATTCATGATTGATTTGTGAACTACCACAATAGCCAATTGAAATGGTGGAAATGTTTAGTAGGGTTTAATGGAAATTTTCTTTTTGTGGTACGTGTCAGCCTATAGGCTGCCATATTAGCTAGTTGGGTTTGTAGGGAATGTGAGTAACAAAGTACAAGGAAGGATTCCCTTGCATGATATCCATGGCTACCCTGAAATTTATCATTGGGTGGTTGTCCCATTGTGGACAAGGGGCGGCAACACAAGTGGAGTTCCCTTTTTGTGGTATGTGTCAACCAATAGGCTACCATGTTAGGGAGTTGGGTTTGTAGGGAATGTGAGTTGCAGAGTACAAGGGAGGACTCCCTTGCGTGATATCCATGGCTTGCTTGAAATTCATCTTTGGATGGTTGTCCTATTGTGGACAAGGGGAAGCAATAGAAATGGCCTATTGTGGTTGGGTTTCCTTGCACTCGAAGGGGAGTTTCGACTTCCTTGCATACTCTTGTGCATCGACACCATATGTTGCTACTCTATGTAGGCAAGAGATGGTTGTAAAGGGTAGAATTTGGGTGTATAGCATTGGATGACAAGTGGAAGCACCAAAGTGGAACTAGTATCAGTAAAAGGTGTGGTTGGCAACCATATTCACAAACTTGATGATGTTTTCTTATGGTTAACAATGGAAGAATTGTGCCTCTTGAATGCTATAAATTCCAAGGAGTTAGTAAATTTACACCTAAGATCCTTAACCCTAAACTACCCTTGGTCCTTCGTAATTTCTTTATAGTATGGCAATTATCTCACTTTGTCGTGTTAAGATCATTGTGTTGTGTAGTACATGGGTGTTAGTATGTTACATCATTTGGGATAGGAAAAATGGAAATTAGAAACCAAACAAAAATGTTCCTTGGGAATTTATTTTTGATAAGTAGATAGGCAACATCATAGACGTAATGGTTACAGTATCTTCCAAAACTCATTTCATTAGATCTGTCAACATTTGTTGAAGGAAGGAAAATATAAGACAACTTAATTATAATGTTCAAGTGCTATGGCATCAAAAACATGAATAAACTAAAAAGTGGTCCCAAAATTGATCAACAAATGGCTTTTGATAAGGTGTAATGGCCTTACCTTTGAAGAACCCAACAGGCAAGGAATCTTTCTAACCATATGTTACATTGGATTGGAGCCTGCTTCAGATCAATAGGAATGCCCATTTTAGTTAATGGAAGAAGAATTCCTTTTTTAAGATGTATACAGGAATTAGTTAAGGTTGCCCCCATTTACCTTCATTATGTGTATTCTTAATTGGCATTTTCTCAAGTCTTCTATAGAAGTGCTCAAGAAAGGGTTTGCTATAGTGTTTTAAATTCTCCCACCAGAAAAGAAAACCAATCAACTTCATGCAAACAATTTCGTCAAGATAGGAAGTTCAAGTGGATTGGATAGTGAAGTTTGGGCAAGACCTATAGCCCCTCAAAGGAATCCTTTGAGCTAAAATAAATCAAGCCAAATCTCAACTATTGTTTCACAAGACCATAGGTGAAGAAGAGAAAGGGATAAGGTAAAAAGTAGGCACAACCACAAATAATGAACTAAAAAGAGTCGATTGCCTTGGAATCCCTCTATGACTAGAAAAATGTAAGTTGACATTTCAGGAGAGACTGGAGGACAACACCTGCCCAATTAGGGCCTAAAAAGACTAAGAAAAGCACTTAGAAGGATTTAGCCAACTGCAAAAGTGTAAATAAGGTCATTAGAGGCCTTGGTAGTGTCCTCAATGACCAAGTGTGGCAAAAGAAGAGGTTAATGGGCTTGTATGGCCCTTTTGTGCTATGAAAAGGCATTTTTTGATTGAATCATTGTGTTTATGGCATGGGGCATGTCCTGTTGATGAAAAAGAGTTGTCATGAAACCTATTTTGGTCTCCAGATGGAAAACTTATGAGATTCCAAAAGATTTGGTAGTTTATAGGATGTCCTCTAGCTGGAATCTGCTAGGCCGAAATGTAGACACATGGCGGTTGGGCCCACTAGGGCTCAAGTTGACTTGAGAGAAACTCACATGTATGAATGAGAGCCAAGGTTGGCTTAGGTTAAGTCATGTTGGGCTGGTCCACTTCCCAACGCAATGCAGCTACAAAAGGATATTTAGGATGTTGTAAATTCATTCATTCATTAAGTTTTGCAGGAGTGCCTTAAAGGACAACGGACAACCATGAGGGCAGATAAATCAACTGCAGAGGCAGATAAACAATGAGTCTATGTTGTATCCAGAACTATGGATGCATATACAATATATACACACGTCATGTACAAGGTTGTACAAGAATGGGATGACCTTTTCTTGCTGCATATCAACTGTGGATGCTGAAAAACTAGATCTATAGCATATATACAATGACCGTATGTTGTGTTTGGAAAGGACGGCATATATACAGTAAGTGTATTTCTCTAGGAGGGTTATGGGAGCAGTATCCAAAGTTTCACAATATGTATCAAGTCTTCTACGTGGTTTTCTGGGGCTGGAACGGTTTAAAATTGTTAAAAGGGTCTCCAAATGAGGTATTTTTCTGGTTTAAGCCCTTTTTGAGGAAGGTGAATGTAATCGCAGTGTGCATTTAGCAGAGCTCAGTTGCATAACTGTGTGTATACAACATCTAGAAGAGGTTGCACTGTATGCATAGCAAGGTACATTAGAGTAAATGCTGTCTGTAAGGATGATGCAGTTAAAAATGCCTCAAATGCTGTCCAAAAATTTCATAGGCTATTAGATGTATATCCAGAGAATATCAGTTGCATGTCAGCCATCTATGAGCATAAACAGTATACTCCTGCTGTATGGACATAAGATTTTTTGGAGGCAAGCTGTCTGGTAAAACTCGGAAAATAATGCAAGTGGGTAGGGTAACTGGCTAACTCTATAGTGATATACTCATTACCTAATTGTTTTTATTGTTGTTGTGATTTATTCTGTATTTCACTACTGTCACATAATTTCCAGGATTTTGTTTATAGCTGGAAAATGTAATTATGCTATGGTTTTAATCTCCAAGGATTGGTTTTTCAAATTTTTATTGATAAATTATTGTATGTGTGTTCCATGTCTAATGTGGTGAGTTGTAGGATGTATAAACGTGGTTTTCATGACTAATTAGTAATTATACTTATGATGGCTGGGTGGTTTGCTAACATGAAAATAAAACACTCACCTGACACATGCCCTAAATACTAACGTCAAAGCCTAAGATATTTAGGAGATGTTGACAGATGCGATAGATGCTATGGAAGCAAGGTTGTTGATACACCCAGAGTGTTCATAAAGTTATATCACTAAATATATTGTCATTTAAGGCTTCTAGTTATTGAGTTTTTCATGATCAAGTGGAAACTCAAAGCCACTGAGGTTGGCTAAACAAAATGTTTATTACCCCCATATGGCCATGGCAATTGGCAGGCACGCTAGAGGTGTATCATATAGCCCAGTGAAATGGTGTCATTCATAGTAGTAGTAGGTGTTTGAAATCTCACACATGTTCCCTCGGCTAGGATGGATTGATTCTCATAGTGGATTGAGGGATGGTGTGATTATGCCCTATCATGGACTGGGGTCTGCTTATGAATCTGTGTCGGTGTACAGTACTTCACAGTGATTGAGGAAAAGGTTGTGTGGGATGGATTTGGGTGTGCAAGGCCTTTGATTATGAAAGGGAGTCTCACTGGGAGCTCCAAACAATGTTAGATGGCAGCCTTGTTCATAAGCCAATGGGTGGTTGTTCCCATGGCCAACAACAGTAGATGCTGAGTCTGAGCTTGTCATCAACACCCAACTAGCAACTGTACACTTAGATTCCATAGAAAAACGTAAATTCTAAAACTCTGATGCTTATTTTTAACATGTGCATGTTGAGTGTTCTATGTTAAGTAGGAAGCATGTGTAGCTTTGTTATGGTGGCACCCTATGGGATCAATTTAGAATGTGATGAACTCCATTTAGTATTATGACTCCAAAGAAGGTCTAAATATTTGTCGAGAAAATGGCGAAGATGGAGGAATGTAAGTTTAGAAGGTCAAATCTGCTCCCACTTCTATTCCAGTTACTTCTTCACCCTAAGAAACACCTAAAAGAAATATCTATTGGGTGCCTCTGTTTGTCAAGCAGTCTGGGTTAGATTTGTCCTGCAGTTTTGTTGCAAATACAAATGCATTGTAATTTAGGCCTTTTTTTGGGGGATCTATTTTATCCCAAAGGAGTAATATCTTTAAGTACTAGAATTTTGGCAAGGTTGACGAAAAAGCATTGTATATGTGCTTTGTTGCATCCCATCATGTTACTTCTAGTCTTTGTTGATTTGTGTAAAGGATAGATTGTTGATTACTGCATGAATTAGATAAGGATGCATAAGTGAGAAGCATAAAGGCTTGGCTGAGTCTTTGGTTAAATCATGACATAGCATCTTCTTGTTAGCATTTGTTTCTTAAAAGATTGGATTTACTGACCGGTTTGATTGGGTGTGAATGTTAAGATTGCTTGCGAGTTTGTTCAGTTGATGTTTGAATCTTACCATGATTTCCTATTTAGGAATGGCAATTTTGTTTTGAACCCATGATATATCAATATGGATGCATATGTTGAGCGGTCGATGACCTTAAGGTTTTATCCAATGATGGTGTTGCGTTGGGTCATGTACTCTAATAAGATCTTACTTGGGTTGAATGATGTGATGGTATTTCAAATTGAAAAAGAATTTACTCAAACCATATTCATACTCATGCAGAACTTGAAAGGAGGCATTAAAAACGACAGCGATAATAACAGAGCCAAGTTCCTAGAATTTTTGGTGATGTCAACAGCAATTGCAAACTTTCCATCTTGAATGGTCCTACTAATCTCAACTGTTTAGTCCTTTTTCAAAGTTCAGTACAATTGCTAAAGCACCATGCTTTCCTCACTAGAAGCATTGGATGATCCTCCAGAGCCAACAGTAGGTAAGCTTCTTACACTTTCTTTTTGAATAAAAGCACCCAAAACATTTCCTTTTTACTATTAATAATGCTGAGTTTGGGATTACTCATCAGTATATGCTTCTCTTGCAGTTCCTAGAGCTGGGGCATTTCAACCGAAGGCAAAGCCTAGGGCAAGAAAACCTGCAAATAATGCATCAAACATTACTAACAAAACCAAGGTCAATATTGTTGAAAACAAGCCAAAACAGCCTGCTGAGGTTCATCTGTCTCAAGCTACAGCTAATCCAAAGGAACTATCTGTTACACTACCTGTTAGTGTTCCTCAAACCAAAATTGAATCTCCAGTCATTCCCTTGAGCCCTCCTGAGCAAGACCCAGTAGAGGAAATCCCAGTTTTAGTTCATTCAGTACAGGAACCTTCAGTACAGGAACTTGTTGTTACACAAGAAGTCCCCCCTTTGAGCTCTCTTGGAGAGAACTCAGTAGAGGAAATTCCAGTTTTAGTTCCTTCAACACAGGAAGGCGTATCAAACCCTCCTGTAGAGAACACAATAGAGGAAACTCCAGTTTGCATTCCTTCCATACAGGAACCTGTTGCCGTGCACATAATTCCCCTTTCTAGCTCTCCAGTAGAGAATCCAATAGATGAAACTCCAGTTTTTGTTCCTTTGATAGAGGAACCTGTGGGTACCCAAACTATTCCCCTTTCCCCTTCTCCTGGCAAAAACTTGCAAGCTGAAGAGCATTTTCCTTTGCTTAGAGAAACCTGCGTAGAATATGCAGCTCAAGATAATGCTGAATCTCATGCTAGCTATGATGCCTCTAATGCCCATCCTCTTTCTCCAATGTCCTGTTCTGTAGTACAGGGGACTGCCAATCCTATTGAGGATGAGAAACCGCAGACAGAGCTCCGGAGATCAAAAAGAAAGGTTGGTTTTCAATTGCATTCCTCATCTTTTTATACTGTTGTCATTTTTTTGTTCGCAAATATTGTTCTAAAAACAGTAGCACACTAATTCCTAATTTTTGGTTTTATACTAGTAACGTGGATGAGTAGTAGTAATGCCGCTTTTGCTGTTAGTTATGTAGTAGGTTTTGGTTTGAAAGAAATATCACAATTTTGTGATATCCACACTTGGTGTGGGTTTGTGGTTAAACAGATAGATATGAGTTAGATATGAATCAGGTGACCATTTGGGATTTTGTTAACCAGTTGGAGTTTGTTTTGATCTGACCAAGTTGGTTGACTGATTTGCTGGTTGACCAAGCTGACCAGGTTAGTTGAAGGATCCCCAGTTTGATGTTAACTTATATCTCAACTGGTGAACACAATGCCCAACTGGTTCATTGACTAGTGTCTGATTAAGTATGGATTTGCCCACTAATCCTCATCAAGAGCTGATAATACTCAATGGGTCACATTTCTCTCAAACCCAAACCTAAAGCATATTAATAACATATATGTCTATTACTAGTGCTGAACCACTTAATTAGTGCACAATAGAAAATTAGATTGTAGAATAAATTTAGGTTCAATAAATATGCAATTCATTTTTCACTTGTGCCCACTAATTTGAAGTTTTTTCTTTTACATTTTGAATGTTTGTGGGGGTTGCTTTGTTACATGAGGCAGGCAGTTACACCTCATTGTTATAGAACGACAGTTGGTGACATGGGAGGTGAGGCTTGGGAAACTAAAGTTTCTTGTCAGTCCAATAAACAGAGTAACATAAGAGATCAGCATTCCCAGAACGGTACTTCTGAACCTAAATACAAACATAAACCTAAATATCAAATGAGGAACTGTGCACAGGATTCAACAGGGATGGAACGGGAAATTATAGATAATAGAGGTATTGTTTCTAGTCAAAATGAAGAAAACCCACCAGAAGAAGGGGCAGATCCAGTGAACCATCTGGATGACAAAAGCAATAATCAATCCAGGCACCGGAGGCAGAAGATTGCAGCAAGGAAATCTGCCCCTGACTCTACAATAATGCAACAGGGATTTTTGAAAAATAGAGAATATGCTTCGGTTTCAAACACTGAAAACCTGCCAGAAGAAAGGGTAACTCCACTAAATGAACTGGAGGAAAAAAACATTGACCAATCTAGATGGCGAAAGAAGAAAATAAGGGTGAGGAAAGCTGTGCAGTACTCCGCAATATCACAACATGAAATTGTGGAAAATAGGAAAAAAAATTCTGCTTCAAACACAAAAGACCTGCCTGAAGAAGTTGCTCTAGTAAATAAATCAGACACCAAAAACAATAACCAATCCATATACCGGAGGCAGAAAATGAAAGTGAGGAAAGCTGCCAATGACTCTACAATAATGCAACAAGAAATTTTGGAAAATAGAGAAAATGTCTCCGTTCTAGACACAGAAAACCTACCAGTGGAAAGTGATGTTCTATTAAGGAATCTAGACGACAAAAACAATAACCAATCTAGACACCAAAAGCGAAAATCCATGTCTACAACAGAAGCTTTGGAGTGTGATGATTCCAATGCAGGAATACATAAGGTTGTATCACCCTTGCAGGGTCAAGAGTTTAATGAAAATGTCACAACCAAACAGAGGCAGCAGAAGAAGGTGGCTTTAAAAAATGCTGAATCATCTTTGGAAGGCTCAAAGAAGAGGTTTACTCACAGCACTAGAAGACACAGAAGCCGTGGTAAGTGATGTCTCTGCGGTTGGTTTGTAATTTCCTTTTATCATTTAGTTTGCTGATACAATTTCAAAATTCATTTGCTCTTAATGACTTATATTGCTTTATTCAATATTGACTGAAGAAAATCCATTCCTTTTTCCTAGTTGAAAAACATTTGATGGACACTCCTGAAGTGGATCTTGACTGTTCAAAGTTGACCATGAAGGACATTATCCGGCTTGCAGAGGCCAAAGAAAGGATACTGGTACGACTTTCACCTCATGTTCATTATCTTTTTTATGTTGTATGAGTAAATATATAAAAAAGGAAATTGCTCCAGCCTTTTCCCATATGCTTTTTTCCCTTACCAAATAGCCCTGCATCATTG
>Ga0181465_100068_pt1 | contig 25810 bp, 29 predicted proteins | sample InSIn3gowninarea_FD_119076 | JGI IMG/M metagenome (GOLD analysis project Ga0181465, IMG submission 119076) | Clean room microbial communities from NASA Spacecraft Assembly Facility at Jet Propulsion Laboratory, Pasadena, California, USA -... ... | reverse complement strand
AATTAAAGCAATTTCCACACGCAGTATCGAAAGATCAAAAACTGCTCTTCAACGATTTGGGAGCAGCGGTACGCCGTACGATGATTATAAGAAAATGCTAAAGCAAGAAAAGTGCGATGGAGTAGTGGTTGTGGCACAGCCTGAAGATCATCCTGCTTTGGTGCTGGATTGCATTCGAGCAGGAAAAAATGTTTATGTGGACAAGCCTTTGGGGATGAATGAAAGAGAAGCAAAAGAGATTTCAGATGCTGCTAAGCAAGCTGGCGTAAAAGTTATGGTAGGTTTTATGAAGCGCTATGCGCCTTGTTATATGAAGTTAAAAGAATTAATTGAAGAAGGTAGCCTAGGAAGTGTCCGTTCATTTCAAGCAAGATTTGCTGTAGACAGTACCCCTTTTTGTAAAGATGAAGAGCAGTTTTTGATCTTTCGATACTGCGTGTGGAAATTGCTTTAATTTCTGCTCCCGCTTCAATAACAGAGGGGTAAATGTTCGTTGATGCGTGAAAGCCTGCACCGATAAAACATAATTTTGCTTTTGTCATGTTTTCGCTCCTATTTATTTTTTGATGGATTTATACAAGTTTGACCATATCACAAGCTCTTTTTGAATGTCCAATAGAAGTCTGAAATATATGATTAAAAAGAGGCCGGTACAGATGAAGTTGTATTCACCATAAAAAAAACGAACCACTCATCAAACTTGCTGATCAATAGTTCGTTTTTCACTTAGGCTAAAATACTTTTCTCCCAGCCTCTTTAATTTATGTATGAATTATAAAACGATTCATACGAATACGTAATCAAATTGTTTTCTTTTGCAAAACACTCAATGGAAACAGGAAATAAAAACCCGTATTTTTTTAAAATTGCAATATTTTTTTCGAATTGCTCGCAGTCGCTTTCTTCAATCGGCCGATGTTGAATCGCTTCAATTACGGCAATTATTGTCTGAAGGCTACTAATGACTTGCAATGCTTCATCGAGTAAGCCATTATATAAATGGTCTGTACAATAATCTGGATTTAATAATTCATCAGGATTAAGCTTATCTACAGATACATACCGAGGTAACAAGTCATAGCGAAGCTGTTCAGTCAACTCTTCTATGTAATTCTCCATTTCTGGCGGAGCTGCTTGGGCAATTTTCATGGTTACCCCCCCTTTTTTCTCTTAACTTATGTCTCTTTATTTAGCATAACATAAACATAAAACGAGAACTTCAGGTAGTTATTTCCTCCTAATTATTTACAAGTTCTTTTTAAAGATTAAAGGATATTTACTAGTATGTAAGGAAGGGATTAAATATGAGTATACACGGCCAATGGCTAGAAGATAAAATCGCAAAAAATGATGCAGGGCAAACAATTGAAGATTATTTAAAAACGAAATGGCGTATTCCTAAAAAAACGCTGCATCAGTTTCGGATGAATAAAAATGTGCTTATAAACGGTGAACCTTTACCATGGAGGAACACTCTTAAGGAAAATGATAGAGTGTCACTCCCTTTTTTTGAAGCAGAACCTGATGAAATAACACCTTACAATGTTAATATAGAGATTTTGTTTGAAGATGAACACGTGCTAATTGTAAACAAACCAATAAACCTAAATACTCATCCTTCATCAGAGCAGGACCAAAAAACTCTTTTAAATGCTGTAGCTGCTTATTTTCAAAAAATAGGCCTCAAAACAAAGCCTAGACACGTTCACCGTTTGGACAGCGATACATCAGGTGCTATCTTATTCACGAAGCATTTTGTAGCAAGCTCTGTGTTTGACCAGCTGCTGGCTGAACGTAAAATTAACCGGACTTATGTTGCTCTTGTCCAAGGACTCATGAAACAAGAGCAAGGAATCGTTAATGAACCTATTGGACGCGATCGCCATCACGCTACGAGAAGAAGAGTATCTAGAACGGGACAAGCTGCCAAAACATCTTATCGCGTGTTAAAGCGCAATATGGCAAAAAATGAAACGCTTATTGAACTTTCGCTCGAGACCGGACGCACTCACCAAATACGTGTTCATATGAGTCACATCGGCCATCCATTACTTGGTGATACGCTTTATGGCGGAAAGAGATTAAAAGATCAGCAGCAAGCTTTACATGCCATTAAGCTTTCTTTTATACACCCGTTTACACATCAGCGCGTGTCAGCTGTTGCACCTCCAGATCAGCAGGTTTTTTTACCGTACAGCAACTTGTTTTTCTATTAAATAAAAAAGAGCGCCAATATGTTATTGGCGCTCTTTTTTATTTAATTTTAAATTGACGAATCAAGTTCGCCAACTCTTCACTAATTTCTTGCAAATGTTCAGCCGATTGAGAAACAGTAGAAATAGCTCTAATTTGTTCTTCTGTAGAAGCCGTAATTTCTTCCGTTCCTGCTGCTGATTGCTGTGCAATAGCTGCTATACTTTGAATGGCCGCTACCACGTCTTCCTTATGCTCATCAATGCTGTCCATGCTGCTTGTTACATGTTCGACAGCCGCTGCCACCTGCTCAATGGTAGTAGCAATTTCACGAAAAGCTTGTTCTGTGTCTCCTACCACAAAGTCTTGAGATTTTGAAAGTTCTTCTGTCCGGTTGCATTCTTCACGAGCAGCCGCGACTTCCCCTTGAATCGCTGCAATCGTGTGGCGAACTTGTTCAGTGGCCTGAGAGGACTGTTCAGCAAGTTTTCGTACCTCTTCAGCTACTACCGCAAATCCTTTGCCATGTTCTCCTGCACGAGCTGCTTCAATACTAGCATTTAGTGCAAGTAAATTTGTCTGATCTGAAATGCTATTAATTGTAAAAATAATAGATTCAATTTCTTTCATCTTACTTGTTAACTCTTCCATTACCGTTTGAACACCGTGAATCGTCTGAGATGATTCGGTAGTTTGGTTGCGAAGCAGCTGCATTTGTTTTAAGCCTTTTTCATTGATGGTTACAGCTTCAATCGTCATTTTATTAATCTCGGCGTTTTGTTCAATGACTTCTTCAATTTGTGAAGATAAACTCATCGTTTTGTGATTAGTAGAGTCAGCGTCAGAAGCCTGCTGCGTGGCGCCGCTGGCAATCTCATGGATAGCCCGGCCAATTTCTTCACTGGATGCAGTTGCTTCTTCAGATACAGCACTCAAGTCTTCAACAGACGTTTTTACTGTCTCAACAGACGTCTGAACCGTGCCAATCAATGTTTTCATTTTAGCTACCATATCGTTAAATAAATGAGTAAGTTCACCAATTTCATCTTTTGACTTCGTCTGAACCTGAACTGTTAAATCGCCAGCTGTTACTTTGGCTACTTCGTTTTTCAAGCGGCGAATTGGATTCGTAATGATTCTTGAGAAAAAGATGGTTAACACCACTGATAATAAGATGCCAATTAACGCAATCCAGACAATCACATTCAGTAAATGATGAGCGCTTGAGAGCATTTCATTATAAATAAAGGCGTTTCCTATCTTCCAATTCGTTCCTTCGAGAGTATCATATGCCATCACTCTCTCTTCACCTTGAAAGGTATACTTCATGAAATCTTTATTCCGGTCTGCTTCGTACATTTTTTTCATAAATGGCTGATTTATTAAATTTTTTCCAGCTTCTGTTGGATGAACGAGCGCTGTGCCATTTTGATCAAATAAAAATGCATATCCACCGTGATTTACTTCTGCTTTACCTACAATGTTTTTTAATGCATCTAAGTCTAAATCAGTAGCTATAACGCCCAGCACATTTTTAGTATCTGGATCTAAAATAGCCTTTGCAATCGTCACAACCGTCTTTTTCGTTGCTGCATCTTCATATGGATCCGTGTAAACAACCTCTTCAGGTGATTCTACTGCTTGTTTGTACCACACCCTGGAAGTCGGATCATAGTTTGAACCAAACTCTTGCTTGGGAACAGAATATATTCCTTTATTTTTAGTGCCTATGTATTCAAGTGCCAGGTTTGGATATTTTTCTTTAAACTGCGTAAACTCTTTTTGAACCGTATTCCATGTAAAATACGGATTTTTCTCTTGGTTTGTTTGATTTCCTTCCTGCTTAACAAAATTAACAATTACGTCATTTTCACTATACGTCAGCAAAGAACGACTATACATGTCTAAGTACGTATGAATCGTTTCTTTTAACTCTTTCACTTGACTTTGAGACTGAATCTCTACATCTTTTTCTATTTGTGTTTTGGTAAATTGATAAACAGCCCCTGAAACAACTAATAATAAAATAGCTATAAAAATACTAAAAAATACTACGAGCTTTGCACTTAACCTCTTCATTCCCTCACCCTTCTACAAAAATCTTTATATTACTAATAACGGCTTTTCATTTTCATTTTCGAAGAAGTTTTTGTGATTTATTTAAAATTTCTCCAAAAATAAAACCAGCCCATCCTTTCATAACGAAAGAACGTGCTGGTTTTATTTTTGCTTTTCGTATGCATCAGGTTCAATATGAACAAGCGTATCTTTAATCTGATGCTCATCGTTCATCATATGTTCAATTTGATCAGCAATTTCATGGCTTTTAATAACATTTAAATGGGGATCTACTTTAACAGTTACATCAATCACGACTTGATTACCAAGCTTGCGCGCTTTCACATCTTCCACTTCTTTTACACCTTCTACAAGCCCAATGCTTTCTTTGTAGTGCCCTAACTTTTCTTCATCAAATCCGTCCGTTAAGGAGTGAGCCGCTTCTTTAAAAATCTCGATGGCTGTTTTACAAATAATAATTCCCACAGCAAAAGCAGCTACCACGTCCAGCCAGGGCAGGCCGAATTGTGAGCCGAAAATTCCCACAACAGCCCCTATACTCACAAGTGCATCAGACAAATTATCTTTAGCAACCGCATATAAAGACTGGCTATCAAGTTTTTTAGCAAGTTTAATATTATACCGGTAGACACCACCCATAACAGCAGCCGCTCCAAGACCTACCCAAGCAGCCAGTAAATTAGGCGCTTCAGATTTGTCCATAAATAATGACTGACCCGCGTCGACCAATACTTCTAGTCCGATGACCATCATGATAAAAGAAGCAATAAGTGAAGAGATATGTTCCGCTCTGGAATGTCCATAGGGATGATCATTATCGCGAGGTTTTTTAGAGATTTTTAAGCCGACTAAGACGGCAATTGATGCAATAATATCTGTAACATTATTAAGACCGTCGGCTTTTAAAGCAGAGGAAGCGGTGACACCCGCAATAATAAGTTTACATGCTGATAAAAAGATATATGATAAGATACTAACCCAAGCGCCTTTTTGGGCTTGCTCATAGTAGTTCTCCATCCCTTCCACTCCTTTATTCAAAATAAGCAAACTTAGTGTAACAAATGGATTTCGTGTGGGTCTATAGAAACATTATTGGCTGTTAACATACAAATAGAGAATGTTAAACTCTTTAGCTTTCTGCAAAACAAGTTGCCTTTACTCAACACTTTAAACGTTTAAGATCTTTCTAAATGTGGCACTTCATGTAGAAGAACCCTTTTTTAAATCGCCCTGTAAAATTGTTTACTATTTTTTTAAGGGTGTGATTTTTATCACAGCCGAGGGTATTTATTCTTGTTACACTAATATTGTGAAAAACATCACAAAATAAAATTCAAAGGATGATACAAATGAAAACACAATTTACACCAAAGACACGAAAAGTTGCCGTTATCGGAACTGGTTTTGTTGGCTCAAGCTACGCTTTTTCAATGGTGAATCAAGGTATTGCCAATGAATTAGTGTTAATCGATATGAACAAAGAAAAAGCAGAAGGCGAAGCACGCGATATCAATCATGGAATGCCATTTGCCACACCGATGAAAATCTGGGCTGGAGATTATAAAGACTGCGCTGATGCTGATTTAGTAGTTATTACAGCGGGCGCTAATCAAGCTCCAGGGGAAACGCGCTTAGATCTAGTTGAAAAAAACGTTAAAATTTTTGAATGCATTGTAAAAGATATTATGAACAGCGGATTTGACGGCATCATTTTAGTGGCAACAAATCCAGTTGATATTCTCGCACACGTTACACAAAAAGTATCAGGATTACCAAACGAACGAGTAATTGGTTCAGGAACGATTCTTGACACAGCTCGCTTCCGCTACTTGTTAAGCGACTATTTCGAAGTAGATTCTCGCAACGTCCACGCTTATATTATGGGGGAACATGGAGATACGGAATTTCCTGTTTGGAGCCACGCGCAAATTGGCGGTGTGAAGCTCGAACATTTTATCAATACTGCTGCTATTGAAAAAGAGCCGGATATGCAGCATCTATTCGAACAAACACGCGATGCGGCTTACCATATTATTAATCGAAAAGGAGCGACTTATTACGGAATTGCGATGGGACTTGTACGCATCACCAAGGCTATTTTAGATGATGAAAATTCTATTTTAACGGTATCTGCTTTATTAGAAGGACAATACGGTATTTCTGATGTGTATATCGGCGTGCCGGCTATCATTAATAAAAACGGCGTGCGCCAAATTATTGAATTGAATTTAACTCCTCACGAACAGCAGCAGCTCGAGCACTCTGCTAGCATTCTTAAGCAAACTCGCGACAGAGCTTTTGTGTAACATCAAAAGATTTTTGCGGGGGACTCCCCCGCTCCCTTGTTTTAAATATGTAGTAGAGGTGTATGAATATGACGTGGACTCAAGTATATAATCCGTTAAATAATATTTGGCTTTCTGCACTAATTGCACTCATCCCCATCATCTTTTTCTTTATTGCTTTAACTCTTTTGAAATTAAAAGGACACATTGCTGCTGGTATTACGGTACTTCTTTCTATGATTATTGCTATTTATTTTTATGATATGCCTGCCTCAATGGTCTTAGGAGCCACAGGCTATGGGTTTTTGTATGCACTTTGGCCCATCAGCTATATTATTATCGGCGCGGTGTTCTTATACAAGCTAACTGTCAAAAGCGGACAGTTTACTACCATTAGGCAATCTATTATTTCAATAACCGATGACCCCCGCTTGCAAATGCTGCTTGTTGCTTTTTCCTTTAATGCTTTTTTAGAAGGAGCAGCAGGATTTGGAGCTCCAATTGCCATTACAGCAGCGCTTCTAGTTGGACTTGGATTCAAACCGTTAAAAGCAGCGGCGCTATGCTTAATTGCTAATACAGCTTCAGGAGCTTTTGGTGCCATGGGGATTCCTGTCATTGTCGCAGGACAAGTATCTGGCATTGATCCAAAAGAAATTGCTCATTTTCTTGGCACGCAGCTTCCGATTATTTCTTTTCTTATCCCTTTTTTACTTGTCTTTATTATGGATGGGATAAAAGGATTAAAAGACGTATGGAAAGCAACGAGCATCACAGCCATTTCCTATGCACTGACGCAGTATTTAACTGTTACATACATCGGCCCTGAACTTCCAAATATCACATCTTCTATTGTGAGTTTGCTTGCTCTTGCTTTTTATATTAAAAGAACAAGCCCGGCAGCAGCTAAAAGCTTCAGCCTGTCACCAAAACAAATTTTAAAGGCTTGGTCTCCTTTTATTCTATTAACGATACTCGTTACGGCTTGGAGCATTTCTTTTGTCAAAACGGCGCTTGAACATCTGAACCTGCTTATTAACGTCCCATTTTTACACAATCACGTAATTAAAGCAGCGCCTTTAGTAAAAGATCCTACGCCTTACGCTGCTGTCTTAAAAATAGACTTATTTGCAGCAACAGGTACGGCAATTCTTATCGCTTGTATCCTTTCAGTTTTCTTGCTTAACGTATCGGCAAAAGTGGCATGGACCACTCTTTTGGAAACCGTAAAAGAACTATCAAGACCTATTATGACGATTATGATGGTCATTGCTTTTGCTTTTATTTCAAATTATTCAGGACAGTCCTCTACACTTGGATTGGCACTCGCTACATCAGCTGCTTATTTTCCATTTTTATCTCCATTTCTTGGCTGGATTGGCGTATTTCTAACGGGGTCTGTCGTATCGAATAATGCGCTGTTCGGCAACTTGCAGCTAACTACTGCTCAGCAAATTAATGTCTTGCCAATTATTCTCGTAGCGGCTAATACTGCCGGCGGCGTGATGGCTAAAATGCTTTCTCCTCAATCAATTGCTGTCGCTGCTGGAGCAGTAGGTTTAGCCGGAAAAGAGGGTGAACTGTTTAAATACACGCTCAAATACAGCATGGGATTTTTGATACTAGGAGGATTTGTTACCTTTTTATTGGCTTGGTGGTTATGATAAAAAACTGCTAAAAATCCTGCTATTACCTTGTTTCTTTCATTTAAACAAACGTTTGATTATATAAAAAAGTCCCCAGTTAGCGCCGGGGATTTTTTTATTCTGAAATAAGTAAACCTATATTGCCAAATTGTTTTCCTTTATCTAATCGTTCGCAAGCTGCAGCTGCCTCTGACAGCGGATAGAATCTATCGACGATTGGTTTAATTTGATGTTTCTCTATAAAATCCATCATGTCCACAAATTCTTCCTGACTTCCCATAGATGTGCCAAGTATATTGAATTGAGGATAAAAAATAGTTCTTAGAGGCAATTCAACTTCATTTCCAGAACTCGCACCAAAATTAACAATTCTTCCATTTGGCTTTAGTATTTCAAAATACGTCGGAAATAAAGCTGACCCCACACTATCAAGTATGATATCTACTTTTCTATCGTTGATTTCTTCTTTTAGGTTACTTCCACTGTCTAATGCATAATCAGCTCCGTACTCTAGGGCTTGCTTTCTTTTTTCATCACTTCTAGAAGTAACCGTTACGTCAGCTCCGATAGCTTTTGCGAATAACAAGCCATAAGTCGCGACTCCGCTCCCTATACCAGGAATAAGTAGATGTTCTCCTTTTTTTAACTGCCCTTTTGTAAAGAGAGCTCTATACGCAGTTAAAGCTGATAATGAAAGAACTCCCGCTTGTTTCCAAGATAGATAAGGCGGCTTTTGCACAACATTATCCGCTTTTATGATTACATACTCTGCAAACGTTCCATTCGATGGACCACCTAAAATTTTTGGCGTAAACGGAATGTCCTCTATACGATCCCACTCCAGACTTGGATTAATGATCACTTCTATTCCAATTTTTAAACCTTTTACGCCTTCTCCCACTTCTTCTATAATACCTGCACCGTCTGAACCGGGAATAAACGGCTTATCTCCTTTGCCTCGATTATTCATAACAAATAAATCTCTCCGGTTTAAACCTGCTGTTTTTAACCTTACTTTTACTTCTCCTCTTTCAGGGGGCATCTCCTGAAGATCTCTGTAATTCATGCCTGCTATCCCGCTTTTCTCACTATGTATAATGGCTTTCATGATTTCGCCTCCTCTTAATCTACTCTACTAAAAAGCTCAAAACCGCAAAAGAAATATGCCCCAAAAAAAGGAAAATAAACTTTTAAAATCGCTTTTTCACCGTTTTATCTTTATTTTTCTGTATCCTAAAAGTATTCAGCTTCTTTTATTACAGATTTGTTACAAAAAATATTATTTGTAACAAAACGAATATAAAATAGAAAAATCGGTTTAAAAATCCTGATAAATCAACATTTATCCGCAATTTATTTACTATATCTACTTCAGAAACTAGTAAAAATCTAAAAAAATTTAAGAAAAAAAGACAAAACACTTTCTTTTATTACAGATTTATTGTAATATAAATGTAACAAAAGAAATATAAAACACATAATTGTTACATAAATAAGGTTAATTAATTAGGAGTGAGTTAGAAATGAAAAAAATTGGACTAGTTTTATCATCAATCGCTATTTTCTTTACACTAAGCACTGGAGTTACAGCACAAACAACATCTCCAACACTAACGGATGCAAATGCTGTCAAAATTGCAGCTAGTGCCAGCAATCATTTCTGGAGTGCTCTGCACGGTTATAAAAACAAACCATGTACAGAACGTACATTTGAATATAAAGGAACTGAGTACGTGTATCTTTGCCCTGAATTTGATACAAAAGCTGAGCTATCAAGCTACTTATCTGAAACATTTACAAATAGTGCAGTAGAAAAAGGACTAACAAATTACGGCTATATCACATATAACGGCAAACTTGCACACCCAATCGGCGACGGATTCAGCATGTTAGAATGGTCAAAAGCAAAAACAAAGCTTGTGTATCAAACATCAACAGTTCGCTCTTATGAATTCACAGTCCCAACTGTAGATGGAGGCAGCGTAAAACGCACTGTCACATTCTATAAATCTGGTTCACAGTGGAAAGTAAATAAATTTGACGCTGTTCAATAAGAAAAAAGCAGGCCTGCTTGAGCAGACCTGCTTTTTTCTTTTTTATCGATAACATAAATAAAACTTCTACTTACAGCGCTCTAATAGCTGTAAATAGAAGTTGAGATCACAAGTTTAAGTAAATCAAATTTTGTCGAATCCTGTAGAAACAGTGATAAGTTACGTTTTATATTACAGGCTAACTTGCTTATTGTCAACATAATTCAGCAAAAAGATAGGGCAATATATTCAGAGCATAATAAAGACATTAACTTGGATTTTGTTCATGTTCCTCTGGGTTATCATGTACAGGATGAGCGCCTGGAAATAATCTTTGCGCTTTTTCATGAAGATTTTTGTTTTCATAATTAAATGCGCTATACGTTCGCTGCCCTTCTTCCCATGAAGTAGATTTCCCCAGTTTTTGATTAACCGGAGAGCCGAAGGGACCGTCTGGAAATTCTTCAGCGGTTATATACTCGTGGCTTTTTTCTACTGTAGAGAAATCACGATACGAGGGCTGTTTGTCTTCTTTCAATGATTTCACCCCTTCTTTCTAGAAGATTTTCTACTAGTATGCACACTTCTTTGTAAAAAACCCTCTTAAATTAGTCTAAATCAGGGTATGATAACTATACATTTACTTTTTAAAGGAGTTGAACAGCTTGGAACCTAGACCTCAGAAAGGAACTTTTTTCCGAGAAAAAATCTTAAATAATAAATTTGTTGTATATACAATTATTATTTTTATTCTCAGCATGACTATTTTTTCGTTATCAAAAATCGGATTTATTTTAATTCCTATCTCTATTTTTATTAAAACAATCGCACTGCCGATTATCTTAGCAGGAATTTGCTTTTATTTATTTAATCCGCTTGTTGACTTTTTAGAACGAAAAGGTGTAAAACGAATTATTTCCATTCTTGTTTTATACATAGTGATTATCGGCGCATTAGCCATTATTATTTCATCGGTTATTCCGCCTCTAAAAAATCAAGTTGACCGTCTTATTGATAATATCCCAGAGCTGACGCATGACGTTCAGCATGCGGTGACGAACCTTTCGAATAACCGATATGTCGAACAAGGTCTTCAGTCGGCTAACACGGACCTAGATAAGATTTCAAAAGATGCATCAAAACACTTGAGTAAATATGTTTCTGGATTTTCAAGCGGTATTGTGAACTTTGTCGGCACCATTACAGAAATTATATTATCGGTTGCCGTTTTACCCTTTATTCTTTTCTACTTATTAAAAGATGGGAAAAACTTACCTAATTACATTGTAAAACTGCTTCCAAACCGCTCTCGTTCTGAAGCTAAATTCATTTTAGCCGACATGAACCACGCATTAAGCGCATATATTCGCGGGCAAATTTTTGTTGCGATTTGTATAGGTGTACTGCTTTTCATTGGCTATCTGATTATTGGGTTAGATTATGCATTACTTCTAGCGATTATCGCCATGGTAACCAATGTTGTCCCTTACCTTGGTCCGATTATCGCCATTATTCCAGCCATTATTATTGCGTTTATTACGTCTCCTTTCATGCTTGTAAAACTGGCCATTGTCTGGGCAGTTGTTCAATTGCTTGAAGGCAAAGTAATCTCTCCGCAAATTATGGGAAGAAGCCTGGATATTCACCCGATTACGGTCATTTTTGTCATTCTAACCGCCGGAAACTTATTCGGAATCATCGGTATTATTTTAGCCGTTCCTGGATATGCCGTTTTAAAAGTTATTATTACGCATATTTACCAATTCATCCGTTTGAACTCTACTATGTATCCAGATAAAAAAGCATAATAAAAAGCCCATCGATTTTCGATGGGCTTAACTTTTTACTTTTGTTCTTCTTCATCTTCACGATCAAACCAAAGGAGCTCTTGATCATCTTCATCTCCATTATAGTTGATGAGAATTTCTTCTCCTGCTTGGATATCCGTATATGCATAAAAATCAAAGGTATGATTGTCAAAATTAATTTCATACGTAGCATTGGGTGTATACGAGTGATTAAACAGCATACCGTATCCCAAAAGAATAGCCGTATGATTCACTCCATATTCAAAAGCATAATCCGCTAGTGTTGTTTTCTCAATAAAATCATGCTCTTTATTAGGATAAGCGATAACAGGAGCTTCGTGAATAAGCGTTCCTTTTTTAATATCTTGCTTAGCAAATACACCTCTGTTAAATTCTCCGTCGCTTATCGTAGACATTTTTATTTCGATCATATTCGTCACCTATATATTCTTTCCTCTAAGATTTTCTTCTTCCCTAAGCTTGACAGTTTATAATGGGGAAATCAACTGTTTTTCATAACCACTTGAATATAAGCTGAAGGAACGCTTATCATACGCACTTGTGTAAGCACTTACCTTGTTAGAAACACGCAATTTGATTTTATTTTAGACATAGAAAAGCAATGACCTAGCGCATAGCGCTTTTTTGAGCCATTCAATATGTGAAGAATCGTTTTTCTCTGTGATATAATCGTTTATGCTGCTTTTTTATGTTAATCTATGACTTTTATTACTGATTTTATCTTATGTTAGAAAGAAGATTTCACATGAACTTAAATCCCGACAGAGATGGTGTGATATATGCGGTCCTTTCTTATCTTATGTGGGGGCTCACGCCAATTTATTGGAAGCTGGTTCACCACGTAGCACCAGGTGAGATTTTAGCTCAGCGCGTTTTTTGGTCTTTTATTAATGGGCAGTGGAGTAGTTACAGCTTTACCACTCCTATTATTCACAAAAAGTGCTAAAAAAGTATCATTATCAATGCTTGGTATTCTTCAATATATTTCACCAACCTTATCTTTACTAGCAGGAGTCATTCTATACCATGAAGCGCTAACAAAAGCTCATGTTATTGCTTTTAGTTTTATTTGGTTAGCTCTTATTGTTTATACGTTCTCATCTATTACTAAATGGGGGAACAGAAAACAAATAAGAAATAAAGTGGAGGCTTAACAGAATCATACACTCTCTTACGTATTATTTTTAAACAAAATAGGCTGGGAGGAGCATTATTTATGAAACGAATTATTGACTCGCATATTCATCTAGATCAATATGAACAGAAAAGCTGGAAAGACATAGTTGAGCAGGATCCTTCGTTACAAGCGCTTATTTCTGTATCTTCTACATTACACTCTTGCCAACTTAATCAAAAAATCAGCAAGTTATATTCCTGCGTGAAACCTGCCTACGGATTTCACCCTGAACAAATGCTGCCTTCTTCAAATGAATTAGCGGAGCTGTTTGCTTGGATTGATCAAAACAATGAAGAAATGATCGCTGTTGGGGAGGTTGGTCTACCTTATTACTTAAGTCAGACCTATACTCTTTCTCTAGAGCCCTATTTGGAGCTGCTTGAAGCTTTTATTATTCATTCAAAAAAATGGGGGAAACCGTTAATTCTTCACGCTGTATATGAAGATGCTGAGATCGTGTGCGACTTACTAGAAAAACATTCTGTGCCTAAAGCTCACTTCCACTGGTTCAAAGGAGCTAAAAAAACCGTTGAACGAATGAAAAACAACGGCTACTATATTTCCCTTACACCTGATATTGTATATAAACCTAAAATCCAAGCGCTTGCCACAGATTACCCTCTTGACTACTTGATGGTCGAAACAGATGGTCCGTGGCCATTTGAAGGACCTTTTCAAAACCAGACAACGGTTCCATCAATGATGCATCAGTCCGTTCAGGAAATAGCACGTCTCAAAAGGGTTTCTGTAACGGAGACATATGATTTTTTATATCGAAATACAGCTCATTTTTATAATCTCTCCACATAAAAAGCCTTTCCCTAAGGAAAGGCTTTTTATATCTAAATTCGTTTCACAAGTTTTACGATCAGCACAATCACTGCAATGACAAGAAGAATGTGAATGATGCCGCCGCCAATATGAAAAACTAATCCTAATAACCAAAAAATAAATAAAAGTCCAATAATCGTCCACAACATAATTTTTTCTCCTTTTTTATATGTAGTATTTGTTATAATTTTATATTTCCCTAAATGTGCATAAATAAACGCATTTCATATACATCTTTTCACTAAAGAAGGTTCACATAATGTACAAAAAGCAATCATGTTCTCTGTGGTAAAATAAGTATGTAATCTTATTTAATTTAAGCGGAGATGATTAACTATGACATGGATTGTATTACTTTCCATCATTCTTGTAAGTGCACTCAAAATATTAATAACGTGTCTTCCAACTCCAGTGGTCAAATGGCTTATGACTAAATTTCAATTACACCCAACACTTGATGATCAAAACGCTACTGTCACAGTTGATGGGAAACATTTAGAAGGCAAAGACAAAATGCAAGTGATTGATTATTTTAATAAAGCAACATTTTTAAAACAATATTATGTCCATGAAGGAAATAAGGACTATTATAAACACCTAGAAGACAGTGAAACTCCACTTGTTATCGATACGAAAAAAGGGAAAAACGATGTTCGACTATGCGTATACAGCTATCATGATCATGTCGACGTCGTGAAACAATACAAAAAGAAGATTATCGCCTACAGTCTGCTGTCTGATCACCTTCAAAAGCAGTCCATAACAGTTGACCTAGCTTAAACCAGTCGCCTACAAGGCGGCTTTTTTAGTTTTTAGTTTTAGTTTGAAGTTACCTTATTTAAAAATACCAAACTTTAACATTAATTCTAATGCCACAATATAAATTAATAGAATTTTCTATTTTTTTAAGAGGTGATGGATAATGCTTTCTTTGTTAGGGTTTGGCATAATTGCGACTTTTCTTTCTTTTCAAGTGGGCCTTTGGGACAACTATTATCATGACAATTACAGCCATTTTAACGAACGCTGTTTCCCTTTAGACTTCTACTATAAAAAAAGGAAGCCGACTACCATAAGGCAATCGGCTCACACATGTAGGATATTGATTTAACACTAACAAAGTACAACACAACACTAGTAATTATATAATATATTTCATTATTTTGAAAGCGATTTCATATATATTTCTAAAAATATTTTGTTACTTGTTTTTTACAGAAAAGAACCACGTTTCAGCCAATTCGAAACGTGGTTCTTTTCTGTAAGGACTTGCCCTACAGGCTATAAATGTAAGTTACGTTCATTATAGCATGAGCCCATATACAGATTCCATGGTAATTACTGTATGATCTCGTTACGTTACGACTCGTTGTATTTTTCTGTCCATGTGCAGCGTATTCCATGGTTCATCCTGTTCAGCTAGCCTTTTGATAAAGCCTTGTGAAGCCCAAAAAGGAATAGCGCCAGGTAAAAAAGGATGAGTATGCAGATACAGCGTGTCATAAAAATGACTTTGGGCAAATTGTTCAACTGCTTTTAACAGCTGCTGTCCAATGCCTAGACGCCGGTACGCTGGATCGACATAGCATTTTACAACCTCAGCTGCAGTTCTATGTTCATATCGCTCTTTTAATGCATGAAACCGTCCATCGTAAGCGTATAAACCAATGGTTCCAATTACTTGTTGATTTTCCGTAACAGCTGCAAAAAAAGCAGCGTCTTTCGCTTGAACATAATGTTCATTAAAATGAAGCAAATCCACAGGAAGCTGATTTTTTTCCAGCATAGGAAATAGCTCATTCCGCATATTCATGACAAACTGAATCACTTCAGCATCCTTTTCTTTTACTTCTTTAATTTGATACATTTGTACTTCTTGCACGTTTACTGTCACATCCTTTTAGCGATCATTGTATACTTTTTCTTTTCTCTGCTTATGCTGCAATGTTAACTACGGCGTTACGTCTAAATGCTGAGTCAGCATATAATACTCGCTTGGATTTGTTGTCCAGTTTTTCACTTTTTGATTATAAGCAACAACAATGTTTGGATGTACAATCGATGACGTCAGCATTTTTCTATTAATCAAAGCGGTTGCTTGTTTGGCTAACTGATCTCGTTTTGCGTCATCTACTGTTGAATTTAACTGTTCTATCATTTTTGTTAGCGTATCATCATTAATCCGGCTGGCATTTAAACCACCGCCGGGCAAATAGTTCGTACTTAAATAATAGCTGGCATCTCCTCTAGGTGCTGTGATAAGGCTGTACAATGCTAAGTCCCAATCATCTTTTGCCATTACATATTCATCGCTATCTTCAACTAGTTGAATCTTAATAGTAATTCCTAACTCTTTGGCATTAGACTGTATAAGCTGAGCAATTAAAGGCAGTTCTGGCAAAGAACTGTATGTGACAAGAGAGAGCGATAGTGGCTTTCCATTTTTAATTGCTTTGTCATTTTTGATTTGATAGCCTGCTTTCTCTAAATATTTTTTAGCAGATGTCATACCTCTTTGCTCATTAGCAGTACTATCAGCAAAAGGAAATTGGGGTAAAAATGGACCTCGAGCCGCTGCCGCTTGATTGTTCATGATGCTGCTAACAATTTCTTTTCGGTTCAATAAGGTATCGATAGCTTTTCTTACATTTTCGTCTTTTAATGCGTCATTAGTTTGATTGTAAAGCAATAAATGGGTGCGCACACTAGGTACTCCACTTACTTTAAAAGACGGATCTGTTTGTAAAGTGCCCAAGCTTTCTAAAGGCGGGCGATAAATAATATCGGCTGTTCCAGATTGAAGAGCAGCAACTCGCGCATTAGCATCTTCGTTAAATCCAAAGATCGCACTTTTCAATTTCACTTTTCCACCCCAATAATTTTCATATCTTTCTAATTTTACTTGATTTCCTTGATCAAAAGACAAGACGCGAAATGGACCCGTACCAATGGGCTTCTTAGCTATATTAGAAGCATCAACATCTATAATAGCTGTATTTGGATGCACTAATTCAGAAGGAAATTTAGGCATTGGTTCTTTTAATGTAATTGTCAGCGCATGACTGTTCGCTTTCATTTCTTTAATATTTAAAGCGTTTTTCATCGCATAACTTTGGTCTATCGTTCTTTGAAGAGAAGACTTAACGGCATTTGCATCCAGCGCTTTTCCGTTTTGAAACATGATGTTCTTTCTTATCATAAATGTCCATGTAAGGCCGTTATCTTTCGTTTCCCACTTTTCAGCAAGCCAAGGCTTTATTTTTAAATCGTCGTTGATTTTAACAAGCGTCTCCCCTACTCCCCCACGAACTGCTGTATAATTATCGTCCGTATGAGGATCAAGCGTTGCAGATGTAAAATTAAATAAAAACGTCACACTTTTATCCGTTTTCTTTCTTTCTTTTATACTTACGCTCTCTTCATTAGGAGCGCAAGCAGTGAGGCAAAGTAACACGAGAAATATCATAGATACAAGTTTTTTATTATTTATCATTCATTTTTCCACCTTCTATTTTAATACACAAAAAAAAGCACCTCTAAAAAGAAGTGCTTGCCTTCACAACAAATTCAGATAAACGTATCCCTTGTTTATCGTATTTTTGATTCTGCCAAAACACCTCCCTATCCTCGTAGGTTATTGTGTGCTGCGATTTATGGCAGGTCTCCTGGCTTCAAGTCATTGCCTTATACCGCCTTCCCGTCTCTAAATAGACAGTGGCTTTTTGACATAAGGCTCCTTGTTACAGTGGCGGGACCGCTCCGGATTTTCACCGGATTCCCTTTTAAGGCAATTGAAAAACAATTGCCACCATAAAAGCTGGTTATTTAATTTAGTAGCGTGCTCTTGAAACTCTAGAAGTGGAAGCTGATGGTGAAATATCTTCATCATCAAATCCAGTGGCAATAACGGTTACCATCATTTCGTCCTTTAAATCTTCATTAATCACAGATCCAAAAATCATATTTAAGTCCTGATCAGAAGCGGACGTGACAATATCTGCTGCTTCCTGTACTTCGTAAAGACTCAGGCTGCTGCCGCTCGTAATGTTCAGCAGCACGCCTCTTGCTCCATCAATCGATGCATCTAGCAGCGGACTAGAAATCGCTTTTTTCGCTGCTTCAATTGCTCGATCTGATCCCGAAGCTCGTCCGATACCCATAAGCGCAAATCCTTGATTAGACATAATTGTTTTTACATCAGCAAAGTCAAGGTTAATCAGCCCCGGAACAGCGATTAAATCTGAAATACCTTGAATACCTTGGCGAAGAACATTATCTGCTTCACGGAATGCTTCAAGCATAGGTGTCTTTTTATCAACGATTTCAAGCAAGCGGTCGTTTGGAATGACAATAAGGGTATCTACCGATTCATTCATCGCAGTAATACCACCTACTGCTTGCTTGGTACGTTTATTTCCTTCAAACTTGAAAGGGCGAGTAACTACTCCAATTGTTAAAGCATTTAGTTCACGGGCAATTTGGGCAATAACCGGAGCTGCTCCAGTACCAGTGCCTCCCCCCATGCCAGCTGTTACGAATACCATATCTGCGCCTTGCAGTACTTCTTGAATTTGCTCTCTGCTTTCTTCTGCAGCTTCTCTTCCTACTTCTGGATTAGCTCCTGCACCTAATCCTCGCGTTAATGCCGCACCAATCTGCATTTTCACATCTGCTTTAGATAAATTAAGCGCCTGAGCATCCGTATTAACGGCGATAAATTCTACCCCTTGTACACCATGTTCAATCATACGGTTAACGGTGTTATTTCCTCCACCGCCGACTCCAATTACTTTAATTCGCACTAATGGCGATACATCTGCATCAAATCCAAACATTCTAAGTTCCTCCTCAATGATCAAAATTACTTTCTCTTATTATCCGAAAAAACACGTGAAGAACCTTTTACTCCTATGTTTAACGCGTAACTGTTCTTTTGTTTTACAGATTTTATACATTTCTCTTTTAACCTTTAAATCTTTACATCTTTATGTAAAATTATTGTTGTTCTGAAGTTAGTACGCCGAACTCTTTTTTGGTTTTCCCACTCAAAACGGCATATAAGCTTATTGTATCATTCATTTGACAGATGTCTGTATTTAATTTTGAGTAAGATGTGACTAAGAGAATAATATTTTTATAGACAAAATGAGAAAAAGCCCTTAGAAATAAGGGCTTCTCTAGATAATAAACCATTTTATAATTTCCCAGTTAAGAATTGAGCTTCTCCCATACCAAAGCTCCAGTCAGCATTACCGTTTTCAACAATTGAAATCATAATGTCGCTTGGCTGAATTCCGCAGCTTTCTCCCAGCTCTTTTACAATTAATTTGTAAAGAGCTTGTTTTTGCTCTTCTGTTCGCTGTTTGCTCGTCACACTTATAATAACCAAGTCCTTGCTTCTCTCAAAGCCAAGACCTGTATCTTCAATAATCATTTCATGAGCAGGATGCTGATGTACAATTTGATAACGATCGCGTTCTGGGACGCCAAAGGCTTCTAGCATCGCTCGATGAGTAGCGTCTAGTAATGCTTTTAACTCTTTTTCGTCTCTTCCTTCTATTACATCAAATCTAAGTAATGGCATACTAAGTAACCTCCAGCTTTTTGTCTAATGTATTATTGCTTTATCATATCACAACTATCATTTGTAAAAAAAAGATATGCTATTCACAATGTGCTCTCTAGTGAAAGAGACCTCAAACTCTTCAATAAAAGCTGAACCTAATAAAAAGAAATGAGCAGCATAACGACTCATTTCATTAGTACAAAAATATTTATAATAAGAGCTAAAATACATGCAGATACAATGGCAATGAGTACGTTCATCACAAGGTTTTGCGAGGATGTTTTAGCTTGTTTTTTCATATCAGCCCGACTCATCTGTTGCTTTTCATGATCACTTTTAGACATCACGTAGCCTCTCCTATTCATCAAAATGTCAGCAGTGTATAAATGATTTTTGAGAAACCTTGATCCAGTTCTTTTGTATAAACAGCAGCACATGCAGGTTATCATCAGTTATTTTAGCATGTTTTGTCAAATAAGTGGACTATGTAGCGCTTCAATTTAGTATTCACAGCCAAATATATTTAAATTCGTTGCTTTTCTCTTCTTTTCTCGCTATTGTTTGAGAAGAAGGATAATTAGATACGATAAAGGATGATACGATATTGAATAACCATACGCAGCTGCCTCAGTATATCTACACATACGCATGCAGCGAAGAGGAACTCTCACTATGTCAATTAGAGAGACGCTCTCTTTTTGAAATTGAAACTGAGAAACCTATCATAAGAAGCGCCGTTAAACTTGATCCAAGCAGAAGCCCTTTTATCAAAGAGCGATTAGATATTATGTATGAATCAGATGACCTTGCAGATATTTGCAAACAAGTAGAAGATATTGACCTTGGAGATCAAACATTTAAACTCATTTTTATGAAAATTAATGACTTAGAAAAAGATCAAAAAATAAGCTATAAAGGTCAGCGTGCGATTGAACGTGATGTGGGTTGGCATTTTGTAGCAGAAGCAGACTTGCATAACCCTGACCATTTGTTTGGAATTGTTCCATTTGAAGGACGCTGGTATTTTGGAAAATATCAAAAAAGCGAAGCTGTATGGCTGCATCATTTGAAGAAACCGCGTGAATACTCTACGGCACTCAGTACCCGCCTTGCAAGAGCTGTAGCTAACATTGCCGTTCCAAAGCCTGAAGGAATCAAAGCGATTGATCCATGCTGTGGTATTGGTACAGTCCTCGTAGAAGCTCTTTCAATGGGCATTGATATTGTAGGACGCGATATCAACCCACTTGTGACCGACGGATCTCGTGAAAATATTGCGCATTTCGGCTTAAAGGGTGATGTCAAAACCGGACCGATTTCGGATGTTACCACTCACTATGACGTAGCGATCATCGACATGCCTTACAATCTCTACACCCACGCGACGCCTGAAGATCAGCTTTCTATTTTAAAACACGCTCGCCGCTTTGCGGATAAAGTAGTCGTGATTACAGTAGACACGATTGACCATATGATTCATGAAGCTGGCTTTTCTATTTCAGATCGCTGCGTAGCGCGCAAAAGCGTATTTTCTAGACAAGTAGTTGTATGCGAATAAAAAAAGACACCAGTCTAACAGGCTGGTGTCTTTTGATTTACCACTCTTTAGGTTCATAGTCTAATTCTTTGAATAGCTGCGTACGCTCTTTTTTCGTTAAATCTCTCCATTGCCCAACAGGCAAGTTGTTTAAGTGAATATTCATAATACGCGTACGCTGAAGTCGGTATACTTCATATCCGAGCACTTCACACATACGGCGAATTTGACGATTTAAGCCCTGTGTTAAAATAATTTGAAACTCGTACTTAGACAGCTGTGTCACTTTACAAGGAAGCGTTTTTGTACCTAAAATTTTTACTCCCTCAGACATGTTTTTGATAAACTCGGGTGTAATCGGCTTATCTACTGCAACAATATATTCTTTTTCATGCTTGTTTTCTGCACGTAAAATTTCGTTAATAATATCGCCGTCATTTGTAAGTAAAATTAAGCCGTCTGAATCCTTATCTAGTCGTCCGACATGATGAATACGCAAAGGGTGATTGACTAAGTCAATGATGTTTCCCTTTACTTTTTTCTCACTCGTACTTGTAATGCCGACTGGTTTATTAAGCGCAATATATACATTATTTCGAGCAATCCGAAGCTGTTGGCCGCTTACTCGAATATCATCGCCAGGCTTAACTTGATCTCCGATTTTTGCAACCTTTCCATTAACGGTTACTCTTCCTTCACTAATTAACTTATCTGCCCCGCGTCTTGACGCTTTGCCAGATTCACTAATAAATTTATTCAGTCTCAGGTGAATCACAACCTTACATTTAAAAATTTTAAAATTTGTCTCTTCTATTAGAAACCGATATGTGTCAATTTCTATACCGTCCCTATCGTAACATGCTATACGCTTCTCGTCTTCTTTTAATTTCATTACTTGACTATATTTTTTTAACAGAAATAAAAGGATAGCCTCAAAATACTTTGTAAACTTATTCTTAACATTTCAAGCAATGCTTACACCTGTCAAACCAACGTCAATCTTCACTCCTATACAAGACATAGACGTCTGGATTGACTGATCAGTATAGAGTTGCTACCATCAGGTTTTCTTATGCTTCCAGGAGGAGTAACGCTGGCTCTAACAGCTATGTTCGGAGGAAGTTTGTTTGATAAAATTGGATTTAAACCGCTGCTTTTAACAAGTTTAATTCTTTTAACGTTTATTTTAAGTTTGTTCACTACCATTTCAAGAGAAACAACCGCGATGACCGCAGCTATTTTATACGCTGCCTTTACAATTGGCGTAGGTTTAAGCATAGGACCCGTAATGACGCTTGCTTTAAATCAAGTACCTAAACCGCTTCACGCTCACGGTTCAGCCATTTCAAATACGATTAACCAAGTTTCAGGCGCAATTGGACCCGCTTTGTATACAAGTATTATGACTATGGCTTCTCAGCACTTTATTCAACAATCAAATGAAACGAATAAAACGCTGTTACAAATAAAAAGTATGACAAGCGGAGTTCATACTGTCTATTATGTAGCCATCGCTTTCGCTATCATTTCGTTCCTGCTCGCTCTTACATTAAAGAAAAAAGATCAGCAGCTTGAAACGCAATAAGTGAGAAACTAACAAGAGCTGCTCATGGTTTGAGCAGCTCTTGTTACATGCAGAATTTATATTACAAATGTAAAAGCAATCATAGATACTATGAAAACAAGGATAATAATACCTCTCTTTTTTTCTGTTTTCCATGCTTCAATAGCGCCCGCGATACCACCAATGACTAAAATAAAAGTACCTATAATGTGCAGAGGCAGCAGCGATAATACTCTACCTAAACTCGCCATCACTCCTCCAATCAATATAAAGCCTGTTGTTATAATCGATTTTAATGATGTTAAGTCTCGTATAGCTTCTTGTTTTTCAGTCTTACTCAGTTTAAAGTACTCTATTATACTAAAAGCAGCGGGTGTTCCCCATAAAATAAAGAAGCTAACTAATCTATCCGTGTCTACATTCACTGTTTATTCACCACCGCTATTAGTTTCTTATACACTTTTCCTAACCCATTTTTTAGAGATAAAAAAAGCGGCTGTAGCTGCTACAGCGGGAATCATAAAAGCAAAGCTACCAGAATAACTGCCAAACGTTACTTTACTTGATAATCCTTCGATTGAGCTCCACATAGTCGAACTTTCTGGAACATATAAGAGCGTAAGAATCATTCCTGATAGCAGTTGAAAGCTACCCAAGAAAACGATGAAACTAATGATAAATAGTCCATATCTCTTCAATAAAATCTCCCCCTTGATTTATATACGATTTCACGCTTCATAAGTTCCATCATTTAACAAATCCATGTATTATTCTCGCTTCAAAGATCCTCCAAAAGAAAATTGATGGTAGTCATCGATCTTATTCCAATATCCTATGCACTTTACGTCAGGCTCATCAATAGCTAACGCTTCTTTATTAATTCCTTTATAAGGAAGAAATGCAGTCAACTTTACCTTTTGTTTTGGCTTAATATTTAACTTATTGCCTTCTGCTAACACCTTAAATTTATTTTCAGAATAACCGTTTTTTATTTTTAGTGGATACGATAAAAATACGTCGTTTTGTTTGATGGTCAAATCGCTCTTGTTTACGAATTCCAATTCATACGAAATCCCTTGCTTCATCTTTTGTTCTTTGATGACGTTAATATGGATCTTTTCTAGTTCTCTTAAAGGAACGTTGTCTTCTTCTTTTGAACACCCGGCAAATAAGATAGCTAACACTAATAAAACAAGAATTCCTAACTTTCTATTCAAAAAATAATCCCCTCTCTCGTAACAAAGATTATTTTACAATTATAACTCAAAAAAGTTATTTAATGGTAAAAATACACAATTAAAAAAGCAAACCTTGTCGGTCTGCTTTTTTAATTGCTACGCATAGGTAATGTGTTGTTGTGCGAAAAACTTTTCGATAAGGAGTTTGCCAACTATATGTATATCGTAACAAAAGAAAAAAGAACGCGCTGTGAGATTTGTCACTTCTTCTTTCAAAATAATCTAATCGAATACTCGCTATTGCCTTACGCAAAAAGAGCAAAACGCAAACGCGACCTGCTCTTTTTACATGCTAGATATGGGTAATTTGTCCATGCGTGAAAAGCTCTTCAATAATAAGGGGTTTATCACTACACTTATAGAATAACAAAGAAAAAAAGATGCGGCTGTGAGATTTATCACAGCCACATCTTTTTATCCAACTAGCTTATTAAATTGTACACGTTTATTAATTGCCGCCATAATTGGTGCTCCAACAAGCATAACCACAAACTCACCAACAGCTGTTGTTAACCATGTAAAGAAAAATGGTAAATCAAATGCTAGGTGCAGTTCAAACGCAATAATAAACATCGTAAACGTAAACACAAGTGTATTAATAAGCATACGAGCCCACATATTTTTAATGTAGCGCATAGAAAAAATGGTAATGAGTAATGATAGTACAGATTGTCCTACCCCAAACACCAGATCATAAGCGACCATTGGTGAAAAAAACAAATTCGTCAGAAATACCCCTAGTACAATGCCGTACACGTACTTTTTATTAAATACAATCAAATGATTGAACATTTCTGATATACGAAATTGGATATTGGTGAAGCCAAACGGCTGAATTAACATGCTAACAGCAATATACATAGCTGCTAAAAGACCGTTGACGCAAAGTGTTCTTATATTCATCTTACTATTCTCTCCTTAGTTTTTTAACGTGGGATGGTTACGAACCACGTAAACACTCAAAGAATCATACAGCAAGCTTAAGCTTTCGTCAATCTAGCTGTTTGCAAACTACTGCTGCTTTCATGTCTTCCATATTGACTGCTCTTTTTTCTTACTTTTCTTTAGTATAAAATAGAAGACGTATCCGTATACATAGGTGACATAAAGTAGTTAACCCTTTTGATTTGAAATACGAAAGGATTTGTAGCGATGTTAGATAATACAGATAAGCGCATACTAGAAGAGCTATCAAAAAATGGACGTATGAAGATGAAAGAATTAGGAGAAAAAGTGCATTTAACCGGCCAAGCCGCTTCTGCTAGAGTATTAAAGTTAGAAGATGAAGGCATTATCAAAGGCTATACAATTAACATTGATGAACGAAAACTTGGCTACACCGTCCATGCATTTTTAAATATCTATACGCAGAGCATTCATCACCACCCCTACCTTACATTTGTAGAAAGTCAGAAGAAGTACGTTATCAACAACTTTAAAATTAGCGGCGATGGCTGCTACTTACTAGAATGCAAATTTCATTCAAATGAAGAACTAAATGATTTTTTGACAGAGCTAAATCAGCATGTGAATTACAAACTTTCAATCGTCATTAACAAATAAATTTTTTTAAAAAATAAAGGTATATTAATTTATGAAAATGGTAATCCTAATAACGTATTCCCCCTATTCCAATAAATTTGAAAATCCTTTGCGCCGTCGCAAAGGATTCTTTTTTTATGTAGGAAACCGCCTTCTATTTTTTGAAAAGTTGAACATCTCTCATAGCGTTGACATAGCGGTCAGAGGTTTATATAATCGGTGACATCGAAGCATAGAAAAGCAGACTCAAGACATTATACACGTATCGTAATTCTTCGTCTTAGAAGTTG
>Ga0181465_100064_pt1 | contig 26158 bp, 22 predicted proteins | sample InSIn3gowninarea_FD_119076 | JGI IMG/M metagenome (GOLD analysis project Ga0181465, IMG submission 119076) | Clean room microbial communities from NASA Spacecraft Assembly Facility at Jet Propulsion Laboratory, Pasadena, California, USA -... ... | reverse complement strand
CCCATACCAAGGGTCGAGGGTGCTAATGAGAAACAGAGTCTCGTCCGGGATATGATCCTCTGAATGAGATGGGGTAGAAGAAGATGGCAAAGAGCAAAGGAGCTCAGCAAACACTAGTGACTTTTTGGACTTGGCAGCAGTGAATTCCAAGTTGAACTCTTGGAGGATAACAATCCACTTCGAGTACTTTCCCCCTAGCAATTGTCGTGACAAAATATATGTCATGGGGTTGCAATCCGAAATCACGGTAGTGGTACGCAACAGAATATAGTGACGGAAGCGTTGGACAGCACAAACAACGGCCAGAGCCAACTTCTCAACATAAGCGTAGCGAGTTTCCATGTCTAAAAGGTTGCGGCTGAGGTAATATATGACATGCTCAGTGTCATCATCATCCGTTTGAACAAGAACCATGCCGATGGTGGTGTCGGCGGCGGCCAAGTACAGAGTATAATCGCGATGGTAATTCGGAGGTCGCAATAATGGAGAAAAAACAAGGAGGCCCTTGAGACGCTCGAAAGACTCCTGAGCGACGACATCCCAATGAAAAGGGACATCGCACTTCAATAACCGTGTAAAGCCTTTAGCCACCTCGGCATAGTTGGGAACGAATCGTCTTAAAAAGTTCGCTTTTCCCTGCAAACTTTGCAATTGTTGTAAAGAAGTAGGGGGAGGAAGATTCACAATAGCTTCAACTTTAAGGGGATCCAAACGAATGCCCTCTCGGGAGACGATGAACCCGAGAAGTCGACCAGATTCAACACAGAAGACACACTTATGCGGGTTGAGCCTGATACGGTAGTGTCGACAGCGAAGAAAAATGTCGCGAAGATGGATAGGATGGTCTTGACGTTTGACTGAATGAGCTGGAAGATCATCCAGATAGGGTTGTACAATGTGAAGGATGTCATGAAAAGCATAGGACATTGCACGTTGGAAAGTAGCATCGGCATTCTTCAAACCGAAAGGGAGCTTCTTGTAGGCAAAAGTGCCCCAAGGACAGATAAAGGCGGTCTTGTGCTAATCAGCAGGTGCAATATTAATCTGATTGTACCCAGAAAAGCCGTCCATGAATGAATACATTTCGCTCCCCGCACACTCATCAATGAGCTGATCGATGAAGGGTGTGGGGAAGTTATCCTTAGGACAGGCCCGATTAATGTCACGATAATCAACACAGACTCGAATAGTACCCTGTTTTTTATTCACAGGGACGATATTAGAGACCCAGTCCGTGAGTGGAATGGGGTAAATGAAACCAGCCTTGAGAAGCTTTTCGACTTCTGCTTTGATAGTTGTAGCGTTTTGAGGGTGCACAGGGCGTAGACGTTGGCGAACAGGTTTTGCACCTGGATACGTAGGTATCTCATGCACGACTATGCTAGGATCGATGCCGGGAATCTCTTCATAGGACCAAGCGAAGACATCCCAAAATTCGCGAAAAAGGTCAGTGTAGAGTTGAATTTCCTCTAGAGTGCAAGTGACTCCAATGTGAATGTGTTCGACAATCCCTGGTTTGGCAGAGATGTCGATGGGTTGGGTCTGCGTTATGTTTCCCATATTGCCTTCGGACACTTGATAAATCTGGATAGGTGTCTGAAGGGGTTGAGATGCGAGACAAGGAGCAAACCGCTCGAGACACGTAAGCATATCCTGGGGGGCAGGGAGAAACGAGGAACGATGGTGGTGATCTAACCAAGGAGGTTCCTCGAGAGACATGGTCTCAATAATGGCTTCATCGGAAGGAAATATTTCCTGTAAAGGGTCCGAAGTAGCGTCATCTCTAAGCCAAGGGGAATGAACATACGAGTCAAGAGCCCTGCTCGAAAAAGCAGGTTCGGGAGGAGGAGCCGATACAGCGACAATTTCGATGTAGTTGAGCTCGGCAGGACTCAACGGCATCCTATCGCCCCAAGATTCTATCTGATTAGCGGGGGGAAGAACCCACGAATCAAAGCGTACAGAAATCATGTTGATAGAGGCGAGATTGGGAGGTGGGAGAGGAAAGACACCCATTAGAGGAGGGTCCTTAAAAAGTCTGGCTCCCACATTCTCACATGACCTGGAGGTATGCTCCACAAAAGGTACGTTGCCTTCAGAAGAGGAGGCGAAGAAGGAGAGCTGGTCCACAGTGACAATCTTCCCCTGATGAGGGAATCGAATGACACGGAAAAGGGATGAAGCCACGGCTTGCATGGCATATGTCCAGCTACGTCCAAGGAGGAGGTTGTAGGTAAGATTAGCATCAACAACTTCAACCTCCACTTCGACGATCTTCCCTTCTAAAGAAATGGGCAAACATTGGAGTGTACCAAGAGGACGAGACTCTCTTCCGTCAAAGGCCTCTACAGTTGTAGGACACTGGCTCAACGTCGGAGAGCCAATAGCCTTCCAACAGGCCACAGACATGATGCAAGTGGAAGCACCTTCATCAATGAATGTTCGATGAATCGTTTTCATGTTGATAATGACCTGTATAAGGAAGGCAATCTGGTGAGGCAGTCTCGGTGTATGGCCCTCGAGGTCAAAAGTAATTAGATCCGAGTCAGCCGGGTCTATGCCACCGATGGCCGATAGCAAGGACTTCCTCTGAGAGGGGCAACTCTGGAGCACTTCCAAAGCGGACATAGCAGACAGAGCCTGAGCTAAGTCCTCTACGATGCTATAGTGCTGAGCAGCACGAGCATTAGGGTTATAGGAAGACTTCCAGAGTACACCTTTAGGAGGGGGTCATATAGGTGTCTCAGTGCTAGGTCTCTCAATATGGAGCGGACCAGAGCTGGACGGAGGAGCACTGGAGGGGACCTCAGGCTCTTTCCCGACGTGCGACAGATATTCTTTTGCTCGAGTAGTGATGTGGACAGGAATTGTCCCAGCCATAAATACTTGAGAGCCAAATGTAGAAGAGGGTGGTGACGGATCGGCCACCATTTGAGTTTGCTAAGAGGGGAAGGGTTCTTTGAGCACAGCAACAGTTGTGGAAGCACCTTTCAATAATCGACTAACCTCAGATCGCCTTGGGCAGTCTTTGGTATAGTGATCCTCGTCACAGATAAGACAAGGATACTTGGGCTTACGTTTGGCTCCTTCCTCGGGTGGAGGTTTAGGAGAGTCCTGCTTGGGCTGCTCAGATTTATTCTTCGCTTTCCCCTTCTTTTTCCCTTTCTAGGCTTTGTCCGCCGTGGTGGACTGGATGGCGTTGACCTCAGAAGTATTTCCAGAACTAGATATACCCTAAGAAGTATTTTTGTTTGAAGCGTTCGATTTTTGCTTCCCAGAGTTCGCGGATGATTTCTTAGAAGATGGATTTACAGAGCCAATAACACCGTCCACAGATGGCTTTGGCGGAGCTTTGGATGTTCTGGGTCTCGGGGCATCAGGCAAATAATCATACAAGGTACCTGACTGAGAATACATTAAGTCAAGGTACTGAGCACGCGCTATAGCTTGCTCTTCAGTTACACAAGCTCCCATAGCAATGTCTCGCGCGATTGCAAGGACAAAGGAGTTCGTAAACCAATCGGTCAGGAGCTGATCAGGAATCCAAAATTTGATCAAACAACGACGTCGTCTCCATTCATGTATATGATCGGATATGTGCGTGGCCGTGTCCTGTTTAAGAGAGGTAAGGAGATGCGTTCCCATCTCATACCGAATGGGCAACTGAAAGTGAGTTAGGAATGCCATTGCCAATGAGTTGAAATCTTGAAAGGATCCGCGATTTAACTCAATATACCACTTAGCAGCCGAGCCGGTAAGAGTCCTTTGGAAAAGGCGGAGCCGGATGGAATCATCAAGCCATGAATTTGACGAACACCAAAGGTGATAAGTCATAACGTGGGCTTGAGGATCTTCTCTAGCCTTGCCGTCAAATTTGGGACAATCACCGGGTATCTTGGTTGGAACTGGTGGCCAATACGGGTTATGAAGAATAGGATCATTAGTCAATTTGGACACATCTGGCAGTTCCAATGTTGCTAAGAAGGGTAACTGAGGATTAAAGGACATCTGTGGTCGTGTATAAGAGGTAGTACCAAAGTTCCAACCAGATAGGGGTTGCCCCCATGGACTTTGTCCGAACGGTCCAGGCCCATAAGGGTTCTATCCGTAGGGACTCTGTCCATAGGGGTTCTGTCCATAGGGGTTGTAACCATAAGCGGTCGGTTGACTCTGAATCTACCCCCCAGCACCCCATTGATTACCAACTTGATTCGCAAGAGCAACATACTGTTGCTGGTAATTCTGGTAAGGAGTGACCTGCATTTGTTGATAATTTTGGTACGGGGTCATTTGAGCTTGCCCCTGGGGTTGCTGGTAACCATATGGCTGCTAAGCTCCATACTGAGCCTGGGGACCAGGCTGCGCTTGGTAAGAAGGTTGGGATTGGAACCCACCTTGCATTTGTAGACCAGTTTGAGTCTGGGGCCCAGCCTGGGACTGAAAACCGGGTTGAGCTTGAGCGGCAACCACCATTTGAGTGCCTGGTTGAGCAAGCCCAGAGGGATGTCCTTGAAGGGATGGAGTTTGGGCCACCTGGCCGGAAGGTTACCCTGGTTGAGTTTGGGACGGACCCGTTTGCCCAGAAGAACGAGCTTGCTGGGTACTAGGTTGTCCTTGTACAGCTGAGGGTTGTCCTTGCGGAACAGATGGCCGAACGGGTTGGACGGCTGGTTGACCCTGGGGTGGACCAGCTTGTCTAGACGATTGTATAGGTTGGGCAGTGGGTTGACCTTGCTATACGTAAGGCTGACCACCCTGCCCAGAAGGATACCCTTGCTGGATTCCAGGTTGTCCTTGTTGCATGTAAGGTTGTCCTGTTTGTCCAGAGGGATAACCTTGCTGGACACCGGGTTGACCTTGTTGGATGTAAGGTTGTCCTGGTTGCCCAGATGGGTAACCTTACTGGGGACCAGGTTGGCCTTGTTGGATGTAAGGTTGTCCTGGTTGCCCAGAAGGATTAGCAAAATAAGTAAAAGACGGACCACCACCAGCCAAAGGTTGTCCCTGAAAGGGTTGTCCTTGTGGGCCCCCAGGTTGCCCTAGGGGAGGCTGGCCGTACTGCTGCTGCCCTTGGGGGTCTTACACATACAACGGCTGGCCCTGGTTAGGCGGTCCCTGAGGCTGTGCAGGTATCGCTTGGCCACCATGATAAGAGGTGGGTCCCCAAGCAATGGATAATGGTACCAAAGTCTCAACAGCAGGCTGAGGTGGCAAGGGGCTGGAAAGATAAAGGTTCTGACCAGTGGAATCATAATAAAAAAACGGCCCTTGTGCGTTCGTATCTTGGATAGTTTGCAGATAACGATCATATGCCCCCTCTACCAGAACGGGACCAGCAGAGGGCGGGGCACTTTGTGCAGGATGAATAACTCTGGGTGTATGAGTCGGCTGGCCACCACTGACATGAGATGTGCCAGCGGGAGGGGTCATAGCCGAAGATGCCGTAACGGCACTAACAACCGGCGTTGAATATGCTACACAAACAGTGGGTTCAGTTGGAACTGAAGTGACAGGTGTATTGTGGACTGGTGGAAAAAGGGCTCCTGTAGTGGGAGTGATATGGTGATCCCAAATGGTAGTTGAAGGGGGAGTCCTAGAACCCATGGCATTCCTCAAAGACCTATAGCGTGAGGGTACCGAGGATGTGGCTGGGATAGGAGTGTCAATGTTTGACACAACAGGTGTCTCACTTACTATAGGAGATGTATCTTCCATATCTGAGGAAGACATCGGAGATGGAGCACCAATAGGGGTATTAGGAATATCGTCTTCGGACGGCTCCCAAATGGAATTCCAATAATATTCGTAAGCCTCATCGTCTGGAGCACGAGAGTTGATCGGTTGGATACTCGGGATGACAGGGAGAGTATCACTCACAACCGGTAGCTCAGGAGCAACAGAAGAAGGAGACCCTTGGTCACTTGGAACGAGAGAAGGGATTGATGGATCTGCCAGGATGGAAAACCTCACAAAATCCTAAGGAAACTAACGAGAAAGGACCCTACTCAAAACTAATGCAAACAAGATCTAACCGGGTAAATGTGAACGTGGCCGAATAAATTTTAAGACACAGGAACTGAACTTGACCTTTTCATGTTTTAAGAGTCGAGAAAAGGACAAAAAGGTGACTCTAGTCGCCTTCGAATGTTTTGTGAGCCCGAAGTGACAAGTGCTCAAATAAGCCTTTTCTTTTAAGGAGTCTGAAAAGGATCAAAAGTGACTACTCTGGAGAAACTAGGCAAAGGTTTTACCAGACAATCCGTAAAACTGCATATACACCTTAGTAATCATATGAAAACCAAGGACTTTTCGTACGGGAGTAAATCTTCCTGAATGTTGTGTTCGGTGCGTTACGGGTCGTAAGGCGGCAGACATGGCTTCCTATGGATCAAGGATGATAACCTAGTGGGGTCTCCCCATATACGCGACGGTACGTGGGAGCACAATCTGTGTTAGACCACTATCGAGTCACAAGAGGAGGAATCACCCAACCATAATGTGAAACAACAGTGACTAGGTTTAACGACGCCGGAACACGTCTCTAGCCTAGACCTCTAGATATTTTCGTTAAGTTCCAATGCATTGTTAAGTTTATTCAATTCATTTTACAGTTGATCTTCGATTAAGTTTCGATTTCCAGGTCCTACCGTATGTAATCTCTCACAATTGCCTAAATGCAAGCTATATGCCAAAAAATATCATTTCGTTCGATGAATACTAACTATGAGAGAGTTGAGAATTTTCAATCAAACAAAATGACCATAAACAATCAACAAGCACTCTAATGCAGCTAATGGTAATAAACGAAACTTTTTCTTTAGAATCACTAATCAATGAAAAGCTCTATTTCCCATTAACTAATTCAACGCAAAAGAGATTGTTTGATTTCTTTTTCAATGGCACAATGCACTAAATGAATTTTGAGAGATAATAACACTGAGTAAAAGAGATAAACTCACTCAATGAGAACACAATCAAGTCCCCAAGACACCAAAACAGTCCTTAAAACCAAAAAGAAAAACAAAGACTTCTACGAGCTATGTAATCTAAGCTCAAACGAAGCCAAACGAAATCCAAGCGAGAAAGAAGCAAATCACTCGAAAATCAATCAAAAAGGCTTTGACAATCACTGAGCAAGTGCAAAAAGTAATCACAAAGTCGACTGGACGATCAAAGAACCCAATACTCCTACGGAAGGCTCGACGCACAAGGCCACTAGATGCCCTAGGGCTGGGATGTGAAATCGATGGAAAGAGGCAAACACCCGAAGGATGGAGGTTGGAAACTAGTGAAACAAGGATCAAACACACTCCAGCAATTGAAAAAGATGTAGCAAGATACAAATCTAAGCTCAGAGGGCTTGCAAACAAGCAAACTGGAAAAGTTGACAGGCATGGCGCGACTGTCAGGCTGAAACTCGCGCTATAAAGGTATTGGCGCGGGTTGTCTTTGAGCAACATGCGCCAACTGGCGCGACTGTCAAGGGAAAAACCGCGCTAATCAAGTTTGCTAAGTTAAAAACAAAAACAAGCGGCCCAGGGCTTGGTTAACAGTATCTAGGCAGGCTAGGAAGCAAGAGACAGCAAGAAATCCAATCCAAAAAGCTATCTAAGCAACCAAACACGAGAACCAAAGAGGCAAGACAACTCCAAGTCGTTTAGTCCGCAAACCAAACCGGAGATTGACTGAAGCGGCGTTGATCTACTTCGCTAATGCAAAGCAATAGCGTTTTGAAGGCTATCTGGCCGTACTTCAGGCTCTGTCTAAAGTTTACAAAGTAAACAACAAGCTAACTCCCCAGTGGAGTCGCCAAATTGTTGTGGAGGTAAATCCCCTCTGCGGACAGAGGCGATCCCTACTAGCCTAGACCGGGTCTAGCAACAATCAAACAATGCTACCATGCAAGTTCCTAATTGTGAATTAAAGGTAGGTGATGAGGACCTACTTGGATTCCAACGCTAATATTCGTAGAAGAGACGTCGCCCTCGCTCCTTTGCTTTGGCCGGTCACAATCCTCCACGATCTCCGTGAATGGACACCTGCACATGCAAAGAACAACACGAATACAAGCATGAAATCTAATAAATGCAATTATATATCAGTCAGAAAAGATATAACTCAACATCAACCATTACAAAGACAATGAGAGTGGAACCATAATGATAGTCATCTATTACTGATAATCAAACAAAGGAGAATACAACCATAGTTCTGACGTCAAGTCCTCCTTTGGCTGAGTGCTCAGCTACACAAGTCTTGCAAAGCTTGTTGGGATGGGGAACAAGCCTCTCTCTCTTTGATGACAAGAATCTCCTCACTTAGATCTAGCCTTATGGACACAAAGAAGGCTCTTGCAACTTCAAACTCTTGAACTCCTGGTATTCTTACTTCCAGCACTAGCACTAGCTTGCCAAAGGCATGGAGAGAAGCTTTTATAGATGGAATAGGGGGAGATAAGATCAATCACAATTTCTATGGGATTGGCTTTATCACTTGGAAACTTCCATGAAAGGTGGAAAACCGCTTCCCTTCCATGGAGATTCGAAGCCAAACCATCCTCACCCAACATGGATTCAGTTGATGAATGGGTTAAGGAGAACCTTCGAAGGTTTGTTTGTTAGAAACTTTGCCCAAGTGGGTTGGCGCGAGTGCGACTCTGAGACAGAGCGCCAGCTAGCGCGCCCTCTTTGTAGGATTTCCCCCATTGGCGCGGGCAGTACACAGTGAACCCGCGCTAATGCAAAAAGGGCTATTTTTATGGGCAAGCTGTAGGAGATGTCTTCAGGGCATGTGAAGCTCACATTCAGAGGAAAATAATGCAAGTGGTTTCAAGTCATGTCACTTCTCACAAGTCCCGGGATGAATCCTCCAATGTGCAGGAGAGGGGTAACAGGGACGGTGACAAACGGTGACAAATTACTGTGTAACAGGATGTATACTCAGAAAACATCATCGGGATAGTTTTGAAAAACGTGCCTCTTGTCACGCCTCAGCGCTTTTACAACTTGTGCATAGTTATTTATGTGGTCCACTTCGAGTTGTTTCATTCTCTGGCTACAATTATTTCTTAACTTTCATTGATGATTTCTCTAGACGCACTTGGGTATACTTCTTAAAACTCGAGAGTGAAGTATTTAACATGTTCTTGGCTTTTAAGGCCTTTGTTGAGAAACAATCTGGACATCAAATTCTTATGCTAAGATCTGATAATGACGAAGAATATATTAACAACAAATTCATCAACTTTTGCATTGAGCATAGAATTCAAATGCAACATATTGTTCCATATACTCCACAACAAAATGGTGTAGCTGAAAGGAAGAATCGCACCTTAAAGGAAATGGCTAATTGTATGCTTCAATCTAAAGGACTTAGTCTTAATTTTTGGGCAGAAGCAATTAACTGTGCAAATTACATATTAAATCGCATTCCTACTAAGGTTTTAAAGAATATCACTCTAGAAGAAGCATGGATCTCAATTAAACCAGATGTAAGTCACTTTCGTGTTTTTGGAAGTGAAGCATGGGCCCATATTATAGATGAGAAACATGAAGCCTTAGAACCTAAGAGTGAAAAATGTATTTTTGTTGGATATTTTGAAGATGTCAATAGATATAGACTTATTCCACTTAAGTCCAAAAATGTTATCATTAGAAGAGATGTAAAGTTTGTTGAAAATATATCAGCCTACGAGCCTAGTTCGGCGGATATGCCACCTCTCTCTATCCCTTCTACTTCTAAAAATATTTCTTCTTCAGATGATGACAGCGAGGATGAAAATCCTCCTCCACCTTCTCAAGATCCTCCTTCAGCTCCTCAGCATCCAAAATGGATCTGTGCTACTCGGGATGCAGTAGGTTCTCTTGCAAGTGATCCTACAAATCAGTGTCGCACACGTTCTCAGTTTGATAGAGCCTCTTCTTCACTGGCTCAAACTTCAACAAATTATGATCCTGACACCTTTACAGAAGCTTCAGGCCATCCAAATTGGGACACAGCGTTGAATGAAGAATATTGTTCATTATTTGCAAATGATACATGGAATCTTGTTCCTCTTCCAAAGGGATGAAAACTTGTTATATGCAAATGGGTTTACAGAACGAAGTTTGGACCAAATGGAAAAGTTGATAAACATAAAGCACGTCTTGTTGCTAAGGGTTTTTCACAAGTTGGAGGCATTGACTATACTGAAACCTTCTCCCCTATTGTTAAAATGAACTCTATCCGCCTTGTTCTTTCCCTTGCTGGCTATTTCAAATGGGAAGTCCATCATATGGATGTTAAATCTGTCTTCGTGCATGGGGATTTGCATGAAGAAATATATACGGAACAACCTCATGTATTTATACAAATAGACTCCAGCCTTGTATGTTGGCTTAAGAAATCCCTTTATGGTCTCAAGCAAGCCCCTCGGGCTTGGTATGCCAAAATGGATAGCTTTCTTTTAGATATTGGCTTTTCTAGGTGTCATTCTGACAATACTGTCTACACCAAGAAAGTGAGTAAGTCTCTTATCATTCTTGTTCTTTATGTTGATGATCTTATCCTTACTGGTAGTGATCCCAACCTTATAAACCATGTGAAGTCCAGCCTTAAAAAGCAGTTTGAAATGACAAACTTAGGACACTTGCATTATTTTCTTGGTCTTCAAGTCTTGCAATCGAATAAAGGTATTTCCCTTTCCCAGTCCAAGGATACTTGTGATCTTCTATGCCACTTCCACATGGAAGACTATAACCCAGCCCCTTATCCCTTTCAGTCTGGAGCCAAACTTTCAGTCACTTGTACTTCCCCTAAAGTTGATGCTACCTTATACCGTCAACTTGTAGGAAAACTTTTGTATCTGAAACATACTTTTCTTGACCTGTCCTTTTTTGTTGGCCTTATTGCTCGATTTATGCAAAACCCACACGAAAGTCATTGGAAAGCAGCTAAAAGAATACTTCGTTATGTTCGAGGTACAATTTAGTTTGGGATTCATTACAGTGCAGAAGCATCTCCTCTATTGGTTGGTTTCACTGATTCTGATTGGGCTGGTGACCTTAATGATTGGAAGTCTATTGCACGTTATGTCTTCACTCTTGGTTTTGGACCTATTACATGGGCTTGCAAGGAACAAAGTGTCAATTCTCTTTCTTCAGCAAAAGCAAAGTATCGTGGCATCGTAGAAGCTAGTAAGGAAGCCCTGTGGCTTTGTCAAATCTTGTCAGAGGTTGGCTTTTAGCAGCAACATCCGACTACACTTTGGTGTGATAATCAAAGTGTCATTTCATCATAAATCTCATTCATGACCATGTTCTTGAAGTGCAATATTGTTCAACCAATGATCAAGTTGTAGACATCTTTACAAAGGTTCTCACAAAGGTGACGTTTACTGAACTTCGATTTATGGTTGGAGTTCAAGAAGTTGTCACTAAGGGGGGATAGGCTCTTGTCAGGCCAGGAGTAACTCCAGACTTGGCAGAAAAACTCAGAAAAACTGATTCGATTATTTCATTAGGTAGATATTGTTTATATACATGAATGTGACTGATCAGTTCATCTTCTTGATGACTGTTCACATTCCAAATTCACCCAATCGCAGAGGATTAGGTGTCAACATTCCCCCCTTAATCTGAAGGGATGTTGGTGAGTCCAAGCATCGTTCTGAATCTTTCAAGCTTTTCTCTTCCAAGCGCTTTGGTGAAGATGTCTGCAATTTGCTCATTTGTGGAACAATGACGGAGATGGATTGTTTTGGCCTCAACATGATGTCGGATCAGATGATATTTAGTATTGATGTGCTTAGTACGATCATGGAACTTTGGGTTCTTGGCCAACTTTATTGCAGAGGTGTTATCGATCATGAGTGGAGTTGATTGTACTTGTTTTACCTGCAAATATTCAAGAATTTTCCTGAGCCACACAATTTCTTTCGTTGCTTCAACTGCTGCCACGTATTCTGCTTCTGTTGTGGAATCTGCTGGAATTGATTGTTTGTGTGATCTCCAAGAGACAGCTCCTGATCCAAGACTCATAGCATATCCTGAAGTAGATACTCCAGTTTCTTTGTCTCCATCGAAGTCTGAATCAGAGTATCCAATTAAGCTGAAGTCGTCCACCTGTGTATACTTGATTCCAAGGTCTTGAGTTCCCTTCAAGTACCTTAGAACTCTTTTTGCAGCAGACCAATGTCCCTCACAAGGCTTTTGCATGAACCTGGAGAGAATTCCAACAGTAAATGAAATGTCTGGTCTGGTAGTAATGAGGTAGATGAGACTTCCTACAAGCTGTCTATACTTTTTTGCATCCTCAAATTCCTTTCCTTCAATAGATGTGAGTTTTAAGTTTTGTTCCATTGGAGTAGAAAGAGGATTGCACTCTGTCATGCCAAATCTGTTTAACAAATCTCCAATGTATTTCTTTTGAGAAATAAATATGGATTTTGGATGTTGGGTTACTTCAATGCCAAGATAGTAATGAACATAGCCCAAATCAGTCATTTCAAAACTTTTTCCCAATTCTTTCTTTATGGATGCAATATAGCTTTCATTGTTCCCTGTCATTAAAAGATCATCTACATATACCACAAGATATACAACTGTTTTGCCAACTTTCTTGACAAATAAAGTTGCATCATCAAGATCAAAATGATTGAAGTTGAGTTTCAGAAGATGCTCAGTTAGTTTTTCATACCAGGCTCGTGGTGCTTGTTTGAGGCCATACAAGGACTTCACAAGTTTTCATACTTTATGTTCATGTCCTTTCACAACAAATCCTTCAGGCTGGGACATAAAAACATTCTCTTTTAGATCTCCATTCAAGAATGCAGTTTTTACATCCATTTGATGGACTTTCCAACCGTTCTGAGCTGCTAGTGCAAAGAGTGTCCGAATGGTGGCCCATTTTGCTGTGGGGGAAAAAGTTTCCTCATAATCAACCCCTTCCTTCTGTGCAAAACCTTTTTCCACAATCCTAGCTTTGTGCTTGTCAAGTGAGCCATCAGCTTTGTACTTGTTCTTGTAGACCCACTTGTAGCCAATTGGTTTGGTTCCAAATGGAGGATCAACCAGCTTCCAAGTGCCATTCTTTATGAGGGCATCATACTCCTTTTGCATCGCTTCTTTCCATTCATCATGAGAAGCAGCTTCTTTGAAGGAAGTTGGTTCAAAATCTGTAGACAAGTTCAATTCACAATCATAAGTAACATCCATATCAACAGGTGAATTAGAGTCATCTACATCACCTCCATCTTGTCGGTTTGTACTTCTGGTTCATGTTTTTCCAATTTCATCAGGATGAACACTTTCAAGTGTCTTTGTCAGCCACTTTGGGGGACCTTTCTGAGATGGTCCAGGCTGCTCTGTTGATTGAGTTGGGACTGAATCAAGATTGAGTCTCCCAATTCTATCAATTACATCACTTAAAGGATCATCCGTTGTTGGAGTTTCATGCAGGGGAGATTGTTCTTCAGAAGAAGATTCCATATGTTGATCTAGTATAGGAATCCCCCCTTCAAGATGTGGAATCTGATTATCAAACTCTTGAAATGATTTCGTTTTTGTGAATCTATCCAAGCGATCAAGTTGCCGCTCAACAACATTGTCAGATTTGGATGATTCAAGAAAAATGACATCTCTAGATACAACAAACTTTTTATTTACTTCATCATAGAGACGGTATGCTTTGGAGGTGTTTGAATACCCCAGGAAGATACACTTACGACTTCTAGCACCAAGTTTGTTTCTATGTACCTTTGGTATCAAGGCATAACAGGTGGAACCAAAGATCCTGAGATGCTTTACCAAAGGAACATGTCCATACCATAATTCATAAGGAGTCTTGTTTCTTATAGCATTAGATGGACATCTATTCTTTATATATGCAGCACATAGAACAGCATCAACCCAAAACATTATCTTTACATTTTTGAAGAAAAGCATGGATCATACCATATTCAAAATTGTTCTATTCATTCTTTCTGCTACACCATTCTGTTGGGGATTATAAGGTACAGTTGTTTGATGTTTGATCCCATGTTGGCGAAGATAGTTTTCAAATTCATTTGATGTATATTCTTTTCCATTATCAGTGCGAATAGACCCAATATGAGATTGTGCATCATTTTCAATCCATTTATGAAAATTCTTGAATGTTTGAAAAGCATCAGATTTGTTCTTCAATAAATAAACCCAACACATTCTGGTGTAATCATCAATAAATGTCATGATATATTTATTTCCATTTGCAGAAGGAACAGGCATTGGACCACATAAATCTGAATGAATGAGTTCAAGCTTCCTATGTGCTCTTGAATGTGAATCATGAAAAGACTGTTTGCTATGCTTTCCTAGAATGCAAGCATCACATTGCTTATGTTTCCTAGGAATTGTAGGCAAACCAGCAACACCATTTTTCTTCAATAAGCGGAGACTGTCATAGTTTAAATGTCCAAATCTAGCATGCCATAATAAACTTGATGGAAGTGTACCTTCTTCATGATGAGAAATATATGAGAAATGTTGTGCATGAGCAGAGGTTCCTTGCAGTTTGAGAAGTCTTTCTTCTTCTATTCCCCTCATGACAAGTGAGTGGTCAGATGCTTTTCTTACCTCAAGCTTTCCATCAAACATATGAATGGAGTGACCTTGCTGGCGGATGTGGACCAAGGACAGCAAGTTTCTCTTGAGCTGTGGGAGATATAGAACATGATCCAGAAGAAAGTCTGGAAGACCAGGCAGTTTAAGCCTGATTGTGCCAAGTCCTGATGGCTTGATTTTTGACTGATCTGCAAAGTATACTGCTCCATCAACATTGTCAGTGAAATCTTCAAAAAAATCTTTCCTATGAGTCATATGACAGGTTGCTCTTGAATCAAGCAACCAATCATTTTTCGAAGAGACAAGTGAAGCATTAAACAAATCTTCATTTACTCCAATGTTACATTGTGCCTCAATATAGTGAGTGGATTCAGGTGCTTTACCTTTGTCTGTATCATCAGTTTTACCTTTCTGCTGATTTCTTTTCTGCTCAATTTTGTCCCATGGTAGCTTTCATGTAGAAGCATCATGTGATCTGCAGCGAATGCAATGCAGATCTGCCTTTTCTCCTTGAGAATGTCTGCCCCCCCTACCTCTGAAATATCTTCCTCTTCCTCTTCGTCCACCTCTTCCTCTTGTAGAGTCTTGAGCAGGATGCTTTTCTTTATGAGCAAGGCACACAGTTTCTTCAGAAGATTCAGGGACTGTCTTCTTTCCAAAGGCTTTCTCTCTTTCAGCAAACTTTTTCACAAGAGAGTCAAAGGTTATATCTTTAAGATTTCCATTTGCTTGTAAAGACTCAAGATAATTGGAGTAAGTAGGATAGAGTGCCTTGAGAAAAGCAATAAGAGGGATATCCAACTCAACCTTAGTGGATTTGATATCATGCATTATGGATTTTACTTCAGATGCAAGAGCAAGAGGATCATTATTTTTCAGTTCAAGAGTGAAGAGTTTAATCATAAGCTGAACAACTTCAAGTGCAGAATGTGAGTCATAGAGTTCTTTCAGCTTTTGTAAAGCTTCAAAGGAAGTTGAATATGATGAAATATGGCGACTTACTTCTTCATTTACAGATGCTGCGATTAATGCATAGGCTTTGTTGTTCTTGCTTTCCCAAATGATGAGCTCTTTGTCTGATGTAGGCTGCACAGGGTCTTTGTCTTCTTCTCCGACACACACTCCTTTCCACAACTCATTGTAGATGAGGGTGTGTTTTACCATCCGGGACCATTCAGGATAGTTCTCCTTGCCAGTGAGAACTATTCCTACCATAGAGATGATTGAATGCATTCTGTAAAAAATTACTTCTGCTGATAAAAAAAACTTCCTTACGTTACAGCCTTCAAATCCCTCTAATGTTTGATAGAAGCATCAACATTTCATTGAAATGGTAACTTTTCAATGCAGCATTACCATTCAAAAAAAAAAACTGTGTAATACTACTATAAAACGCGCAATACCACAAATGCTTTGATATATAAAACACTTTGACTGATATGTATAAACTGCGCAATACTTTGAATGCTTTGAAAACTGCTTATATAAACAGTTTCTTTGTTCGTATTCTAGACAATGTGATAGACACAGTTTATATTCGCTATGCAATAGATAAAGGCAGAGGATCCATATCAACATCAGAGGTCCATCATGTATACGGCCTGCTCTATGGGTGTTTATATAGTTGATCTCTATTGCGTTTTGAGCAGTATTATTGTGAAGGCGTCGTCGACATTCCGGAAGGCTTCATCAACTTCTGCATTCTCGGAGGCGAGCACCGGCTCCGCAACTACCACTCGGTGACCATTGAACGCATAATATCATACTTGAGAAACATCACCAATGGCGCACAGAGATATGATGGTATGGCATTATAGTATACCAACCAAGCAGAGATATGGTGGTATGGCGTTACAATATACCAACCGAGCAGAGATATAGTGGTATGGTTGCTCAGAGATATGATCGAGCAGAGATATGGTGGTATGGCTGCTTAGAGATATGACCGAGCAGAGATATGGTGGTATGGCTGCTCAGAGATATGACCGAGCAGAGATATGGTGGTATGTGGCGTTATAGTATACCAACAGAGCCGTGGGTGGAGGCATAGCAAAGGGGATTCAGAAAATGGCATGCGTGCTGGCTACAATGTGCAGGATGGAATTGCCGAAGTGGAGGTACGCAGATTCAAAACATTGTAAAACCACAATGTATACCACAACAGATTCAAGACAATGTAAAACCACATCGTTTTCCAGCAGCCACACCATTCGACATAGCGAAAATTGCCTCAATGCAACGAATTGATTCTTCAACAGTAGAATAGAATGCACAGAAGACGATGGCAAAGATGAGCAGATGACTGACCATAGCAGTGAAGACTATTACCCTAAATTGCAGGTATGAGAGAGGAGCGTTATTAGATTGCCAGAACTAGGAGAAGCAACGCTTTTATGAAAGGCAGCACATAGGCAGAATAAGGAGTTACAAAGCAGAGGGAAGCCAAAAATGGTGCTGGCTCTGATACCATGTCAGGCCAGGAGTAACTCCAGACTTGGCAGAAAAACTCAGAAAAACTGATTCGATTATTTCATTAGGTAGCTATTGTTTATATACATGAATGTGACTGATCAGTTCATCTTCTTGATGACTGTTCACATTCCAAATTCACCCAATCGCAGAGGATTAGGTGTCAACAGCTCTAATGCCTCATTCATTCTCCGACTGTTTCATATTTGTACATCCTTCAATCCTATCCCAAGTTGTTCTTAAGGGGGGATGTTAGGATACTGACACATAGGAAATAGTTAAGTATAACTTGGTCTAGTGTAGAGTGTGTGTTTCTTTACTATGTACTTTTCTAACTTACAATCTGACGGTCACGATATGTTTTAGACATGAAGTGATCTGGCATTTCATTCTCTCCTCGGTATTACTGACACTTGATCTGTGGCTTAACACCTGATTGGTCCATGATCTCTATTTAAAGAGCATGGAGGGTCATTCGTAGGGTGACCGTTCATGAGAGAAGCTTATGTAAATTTTCATTCTTTTATTAATAAATTGCCTGAAGTGGCCACGTTGGCTCCGACCGTGGACCGTTTCCCTCTTTGAGGGTTTTAACCACGTCAAGAATACTAGTGTATTGATCTATGATCTATTTGTAAGCGGTGTCCTCTAGTGTTCTATCTAAGGAACTTACCCTGCAAATTCCTACACTATCAACCCCCAAACGTTCAACACTATCGACCATCCAAAGGCGTTGAATTAGATCATTCATGGGAGTGATTAATTTGCCATCCTCCTCTGAGATTGAATTGAATATCTTCTTTACTTCCTGGGCATCCACAACTTCAACTTCGATTGCGACCATTTTTCCCTCGAGCTCTATGGGAAAATCGTTCAGGATCCCATATGGATGATAACCTCTTCCATCAAAGGCTTTTAGATTGGTAGGTGATTAATTGATTGTTGGAGAGCCTAAAGCTTTCAAACGAGCAATGGAAATAATACATGTAGAAGCTCCTTCATCAACAACAGTATGAAATAATCATCTAGTTTTGAAAAAAATGGAATCTGCATTTCCAGTTGATGAGGGAGTCTCGGGATATGACTCTCAAGATCAAAGATAATTAAGTTAGAATCTTGCGGATCGATAGATCCTATAGCTGACAATAAAATCTTTGTTGTGTCGGGCATGTTTGCAATACTTCCAGAGCGGAAATCGCAGAAGGAGACATATTCAGGTCTTCAATAATGTTGTAATTTTGTGCAGCTCTAGCATGCAGGTTAAAAGTTGATTTCTGAAGCACAGCTTTGGTAAGCAGTGGAATCATCATGTCATGATTTGGCTTCTTGATCTGTAATGGTTTAGAAGGAGAAGGAGGAATTGAATTAGAAGGTTGGCTAGATGAACTAGCTTCATTTCTATTTTCGACAGGACGCTTAGACTCGTTATATTTGGATCTCGTAGCTACCAAAACTTCTTGCAAAGACATCATCAGGATATCTTGCGATGTGGAAGAGGAAGATGTGTTATGAGAAACCATTTTTCTATCTTGAGAAGGAAATGGATCCTTCAAAACAGCAGGAATTGGAGAACCTTTAATGAATTTAGAAACCTCTACCTGATGTGGGCATTCCTTCGTATAGTGATCCTTAATGCAAATAAGGCAAGGATAACGAGGTTTTCATTTTTTGTCAGTAGACTCAGCTTTAGCAGGTTTCTCTTACAGAGAGGAATTTTGTTTCGATTTACCTTTCTCCTTCTTTTTATTTCCGGCTAATTTCATCTTTCATGTAGATGATTCTACAACATTGATCTCGAAAATAGTTTCTAGAGGAAGGCTTTTAGATGGTGTATCTTGTATGGCCAAAGTCTGAGTATTTTTAGAATTTTTCTTTTTTCCCTTAGATTGTTGGCTAACAGAACCTATAATTCCATCAACGACATTAAATCATGATCCTGTAGGATATGTAATAATGGGTTCACCCATATGGCAAGGTAAATTCGGGATTTTTTCATACAAAGTGCCAGATTGAGTGTAGACTAAGTCTAAGTACTCGGCATGAGAAATTAATTTCTCTTCCATGACAATAGCTCCCTGAGAAACATCTTCCATAATAACGGGAAGAAGCAACTTTATAAACCATTTAGCTAAAATTTGACCTGAAATAAAAACTTTGACTAAGCGACGTCTACGTCTCCATTTATGGATATTATCATAGATGTGAGTCAAAATCTATTGTTTTAAAGAAGTCAATAGTTTGGTACTAGTATTATAATGGATTGGTAGCTAAAAGTGGCTTAAAAGTGTTGTTGACAGGGAGTTAAAGTTATGGAAAGAGACACGAGGTAGCTCAATGTACCATTTAGCTATCGAATCGGTTAAAGTTCATTGGAAAAGACATAGATGGATGGAATCATCGATATAATAATTTGACGCACACCAAAGATGATATGTCATCACATGATTGGATGGATCCTCTCCTGATTTACCTTCAAATTTAGGTATGTCACTTGGTAACTTGGTAGGAATCATCGATCAAAAATGATTATAATAAATAGGATCATTGGTTAACCACGATAAATCGAGTAGATCTAGCATTGCAATAAATGGTAACTGTTGGCCAAGATCTTATGTTAAAGTTTGATAACCCTGCAGGTTAAGACCAACCCCTGGAGGCGGATATCTAAGATATCATAGAATAGCTTGAGAATTTGGAATTGGAATTCCATGAGGGCAACCAAGGTGAACCATATCGGGTTGAGGTTGAAAAAGGACTTGATAAGTATGACTAGGGTACGGTTGACTCTGGAAAGGTTGAACTTGACCCATTTGACCTAAGAAATATTTCCCTTGCACATGTTGCACTTGCTCTTTCCATTTAGCTCTTTTACCACAACTTTCAAGCTAGAGGCTAATATTCTTTTCCAAAATGAGCCCATATAGTTTGGCTAAAATGTAGTTGAGCCCATGACATTTTTATAGAGGGAACATTTTTATCCCCACTTTTAATGATAGGCACAATAAGATTTTGTGTCAAAGGCTTAGGGAAATCATGTTTCACTCCCTAATTGAGGTTTTTTGTGTATATCAGGGATGAGGTTATATTTTCATATCTTGAAAATTTTAGCTTGGTAGCCTTCAATGTCCCTAACCTTCCCACTAGCGAGCTTCTTAATCCCAAACTTCATGTCTTCCAAAGAAAAATATTCTCCTCTATGGGAGTGTTTAAGATGTTTCCCATGGTGTCTAGGGAATCATAATGATTCTTAAGATAGATATCCCAGTTCTTTAAGGGGATCAAATTATTTTTTATCATTTTATGAATAAGAATATTCCTCCAAAACTTTCTAGGCTCAACCTTAGAAAGGTGAAGAAGATGCTCTTGCCTCTGATCATATAGGATCTTTTCTTGCTTTTGATAAGAGCTTTATACATACTGATCTTTTCACACTTTATAATTTCATTAGGGGCATCTTGAATTTCTCTCCTAGCAATTTTACAATCATTATCAAACCAAGGGTTGAAAGTCTATTATTCTTTTTATACAACACCTCAGTAGAGAACTTGTTAATAGTAGTGGAAAGGGTAGTAGTAAAATTGTGGTAGATGTGATCTATGTTAAGAGTCCTAAACCCCTTTTTAAATTCTTTAAGAAGAAATCTATTTCATTTTTGTTAAAATGGATATGCCTTTGGCTCTCACAATTCTCTTGCATGTGGCTCATGCACATGCCAAGTTTAAGAGTTAAAGATAGAGGTTTGTGGTCATTTAGGAGCTCAAATTTTACAATACAATTGAGAACATGGCTATCAAATATCACATAATCCACAACACTACTACCAAACCCATGAATATAGGTAATCTGACCACAACACTACTACCAAACTACTACCAAGCCCGTGAATACAGGTAATCTGACCACAACAGTACTACCAAGCCCGTGAATACAGGTAATCTGACCACAACAGTACTACCAAGCCCGTGAATACAAGTATGACCGGATGTTGGCCACTTATTAATCCCATTACAAATTATCAAGTCTTGGGAACTACACAACTTGACTAGCTTCGTACCAAATAGGTTCTGAGTTATGTCTTTAGAATTTCTTTTGAATATACTAGCTAAGTCAAATTCCTCCTTTAGCCACAAGGTGTTAGGGTTAGAGTTTTTACTTAGGAGAGTAGCTTCGTCAGTAGTGGTTCTAGCATTGAGGTCCCAAAGAAAAAGGATATTACCTTGATTCCTTAGACTATGGAGATCTTGTTCTAAGGTATTGAAGGAGTAGTGTTTATCCAGGTTGTTTTTCTTATAGGAGGTAGAGTTGATAGGAGAAAAATAATAGATTGTGAGAAAAATCCTATTGGTGTTAGTGTCAAAACTTTTGACCCAAATGTATTGATTGAGGGGGTTGATCTTATGAAGTCAAATATGAGACAAAACATTATATTTTATATAACAAGCTATACAACCAAAACCTCTAAGAGAGGATTTCTTATTCTAGGTTGACCAGAGAATGAATCCATCTATGTGAGGGCCGCAGATTCCTCATGCTCCCAACTTTTGACTAAGAAAATAAGATCAATATCACTTGGGATCCAACTTAACATGGGATCTTTATGTTATGGAAAACCAATATAGTTCTAAAAGAAGCTAGAGAGTCATCCCAATTCTTATTTTTCACTTTTATTTTGGAAATTCTATAGGATTTTGATAAAATTTAGAGGGATTTTTGTAAATGCATGTTACCACTCTCAAACTTCAAGATTTTAGATACCCCAAAAGTTTTTGATGGTGCCCACACATTTCTACCATCAAAAACATGATTCAAAAACTGCTACTCCAAGATTTTTTGAATTTTTTTTTGTGGAATCTCAACCACTTGTAATCATCTCAACAATTTCTGAGAGCTAAATTTGATATTTAATAAAACTTAAACGCCTTTCCTAAAAAATTAATATAATATTAAAAACACATAAAAAATAAATAAACAGAATTTTCAATAATTTAATTTAATAATATACTTATCATCAAGGTGGCCACTGGATCTTCAAATAGAATGCCTTTATTTATTGTAACTAATATCCCACCACCGCTTAAGATGGGCGAAAGGCGAAACGGTGTAAAAGAGTTTATAAAGTCACAGGATCAATGACGGTTCTCTTCACCAAACTCTTTGTTTCAACGTTGGCAACGCTGTAGCCATCTCGATATTTGTAGCCATAATGGAAAGCTCTGCTAATGTCAAAAGCATGTTTTTTGGCAGATATGGGAACGCTGCTGTTTGGTTTGAGAAGTTCCCAATTTAATCCTTTAATTACATCACTGATCATGGCGTTGATATGATTGAGAGCATCTTCCTCTGTTGTTCCAGGATTGTCTTTCATATAACAAGATATACACGAAGCTTCTTCTCCACGGGCCCTGTCCGCCTGCATTCCCAATACCAATATGATTCCAAAGCAAAACAGTTTAAAAATAAATGGCAAATTCGATACAAATTTGTTGCCGATGGTTTTGATTAGAGTGAGTACCTGGTAGCAGCGCGTATCCCCTCGTAATCGAAGAATGGCAGATGCCAAGTCATTGAGCTTCGATGGAATGTCAACTTCCTTGAGGACATGCTCAGGAAAGGGGATGTCGGTCGTCAGAATGGGTTGCAATGCCGATACGCGATGGCCAGAGCTAAGTTTCCCGTTCTCAAAGTACTCCTCAAATGTTGGCACCTCACCACTGGCGATCCACTTTGCTTCTTGCATATACGCATCAATATATTCCTCCCACTGCATACGTACAAGCACGCAATTTCAGTAACCACTACTACCTAACGAAATACGTGCCGAATTCAACGTTGTCAGCGAAAAATTATGTGTTTGATATATTATTGTGCATACAGCCTGTCGACAATAGTTGAGCGTGTCTCGGCCTTGAGCCTTGTCTGCCTCGTGAGACATTTCATTTACAGTGTTGTAAACTATCATGTAAACTCCTTTCATATATTCTGGAAGGCACTCTGTCGCCGACGGATCCCATCTGCTCATTTATACCCACAAATATTGGTCAAGTCTGTCAGTTACTGAATAAGCAAGCAAATATTTTTTTCCTTTTGTTTTTACATTCTTGGGATTGATGGTCCCCACCTCTTAATTGCAACTGTGAAGAGTTCGAGCTCGTCGAGTGTTCCGAAGGTGTCGTACATATCATCAAGAACCGTGATGATATGACAGGCTTTGGCAAAGCCTAGTCTGAATCCAGAATGTTGAGGCTCAAACGCAATGCAAGAAGCCAAAGTGTAGTATTCCACGTGACGATGTCGACAAAAGGTCATTTGAGGCGAACCAGAGCCTTTCCACCATCTGTGCATACAAATTTCTTGGATTTTACTTTACTATCCGTTTTTCTCTACAAAAAAATTCAGAAACAGAATTGGCATCACCTCACGAGATATTCCAACTCTCGCTTTTGTAAGGCGTGAAAGATGTTGAACTCCAACTTTGCAAGTTCTAGAAGTTTCTCGGTCTTCATATATGACTTGCTGAAGGCAAAACAGAGTATCCTATATCAAAAGTCAAAATAACTTGATCCTAGCAAGCAATCATGAACAATTAAAAAAAATGTCAAAATACAAAAATTTTAACCAGTTTTGATTACATTTAAAAATATTGCTATTAAATTGTTTTAATATAAATGTCTATAATTTTGTGTTTGTTTTATATATTGTGGTTTACTCAAGTCTCTGTTGGTTTAAATTCCAACTTTAAACATTTGACACTTAGTTTACAAGAACAAAGACACTTGAATGGATAAGGATGATCAACATTACGAATGTACATTTTATGAGAACCATATCCTATGTATATAAAGAAAAGTAATGGCGGTACATATAAATTAATAGAAAATTTAAGAACCTAATCTAACAGGATTTTCGGTCTTTCCAACATTTTATTTCCAATCACTATTAAGCAGGTGCGATTAAAAATCCCATTCTCATGGTCTGAAATGGTAGAGCTTGAGCAGCACACTTCCGCAAATTTTAAAAAAGGAAATCATTTGGTTTGAAATAATAGAGGGTAAGCACCAGATTTACAAAAAAAAGAATTAAAAAAGGAAATCGTTTGGTTTGAAATAATAGAGGGTGAGCACCAGATTTACTACAAAAAGTTAAAAAAGGAAATCATTTGGTTTGAAATAATAGAGGGTGAGCACCAGATTTACTACAAAAAGTTAAAAAAGGAAATCATTTGGTTTGAAATAATAGAGGGTGAGCACCAGATTTACAAAAAAAATTAAGCAAAAGAACAGGTGGTTTGAAATAGCAGTGAGTGAGCAGTGCATTTACTTAAATTTTAAACCTAAAGGATAGATTAATATTAAGGTGATATACATTAAACGTGAAAATTATATAATTCTTTAGTAATGTATTTTATATTTATAATTATTTGGTATTAAAATAAAACTAGATTTATTAGAAAATATGAAAATTATGAAGGTAGTAATATTAGATCATGATAGTATTTTTTAGTCCAATAAAATTTTAGTTAATTTTTTTTGTTAAATTTTACTTAACTAAAATTTAAATTTAAACTTATAACTATGAATTTAATTCAATTAATGATAATCATATTCTCATTCTAATTATTAATTTTTATCTATAAATTTCAAACAAATTCAATTGTTTACTTTATTGCATAAATATTGGATTGCAATACAATAAAATATATAATTTGAGAGAAGATTCTTCGGCGAAAATCACATCGAGATGCTTTTGCCTACAACCAGTGTGGTTCAGGACAAGTTGAATGAACAGATCTCACTTTGCATATTAAATAGCCGTTAGTCATTATAGCCGTCAAGAAATATAGCTATGGGATATTCTGCTCTGGTCCCACCGCTATATTTCTTGACTTGGTAACGGCTATAATGACTAACGGCTATTTAATATGCAAAGCCAGATGTGTTCATTCAACTTGTCCTAACTATGAACCACACTCGTTGGTTGGTTCGAAACGGTTCAACAAAAGCATCCCAATGTGATTTTCGCCAAAAAATCTTCTCTTAAAAATAAAATATATAGCAAATTTAAATGTTGAATTTTCACTCTAATTACCATGTTGACTTTTCACTTTAACCATTATCATTAAAATAAGTAGTTTTAGAGTCCTGAGGGTATCTCGTTTGCTGATTGCCTTAATATTAGACAATCAGACAGACATGGGCGCCTACAAATAATTGCCTTAATATTAGACAATCAGACAGACATGGGCGCCTACAAATAATTGATAGCTCTCATATCCCTTTGATTACCAGCTTATCTGGATTGTTGATTGGCCTAATATCAAACAATGAGACAAACATTACTAGCTTATCTGGATTGTTGATTGGCCTAATATTAAACAATGAGACAGACATTACTAGCTTATCTGGATTGTTGATTGGCTTAATATTAAACAATAAAACAGACATTGCTGAGCTTATCTAGATGGCCTAATATTAGCCCATCAGACAGACATAGACACTTTCAAATAATTGACAACTCCATATCCGTCTAATTACCATATCCGTCTGATTACCGAATACTCCAAGAATCAACCATTAAAGTCGGACCCAACATCTTAAAACATCCCAAATTAACGAGACTCGTCATACCTGTTTTCAGTGTCCTGTCCGAAGACGTCCATGTAATTCCTTGCTTCAAATCGTGGCAAATACGTGTGCCAACCATATTCGAGGACGTCCTCTATCTGCAAACCCCATTATTGAAATAATGAAACACATATAAGAATGCATACAGAGACCAACACATTGAAACCCATATAACAACACATTATACGACCAACAAAAGTCATATGATGTGTGAATGGAAAAGTATGGCTGATCACCTCTCGTGAAAGGCTGGAGACTGGAATCTTTTGCAGGGCTTCTTTCAAATATTTCGCAGAGAAAGTTTCAGCCTCGTCCATGACTTTCTCTCCTGGAAAGGCAATGAGGGAAGCCCGATATAAATTAAGTACAGCTCTGATCTGATCCTCTGTCTGCTTCAGAGTGCAAGCAAACTGCCCACTTTGATTTTTGAAATGATTCAAAACGTCTGAAACAAAATGAAAAGTTATAAGATCTTGGAGAGAGAAAAGA
>Ga0181465_100061_pt1 | contig 26488 bp, 18 predicted proteins | sample InSIn3gowninarea_FD_119076 | JGI IMG/M metagenome (GOLD analysis project Ga0181465, IMG submission 119076) | Clean room microbial communities from NASA Spacecraft Assembly Facility at Jet Propulsion Laboratory, Pasadena, California, USA -... ... | reverse complement strand
TATCTCCACATCCTCTACTCCCTGTCTTAATCAAAGCCATTAGCGCTGGCTTTTTATCGGGCTATACATTAAAATTGAGTAAAAAACCGTTTACAAAAGATTAAAATCTCAATACAGCCGCATCCTGTACAATAGCTTACAGTATAACACTCGTTTTGAGTAATGGAATAAGTTCTAGCAAATGCCACATCATAAGAAAAGTTTACTCATCTCTACTATTCAGCAGTTTTATTCAGTTCCAAAAAGGTTGTTACTTGTATTAATTATCATGCTGGTCTTTGCCTGCAACAGTCCATATATTCCAAAGCAGCAAGGCTATTTTAAAATCCCTTTACCCGATAAGCAATACGTTCCTTTCAATGATCCCTCTTATCCCTATACATTTGAATACCCCGCATATGCACGCATTGTAAAAGACACAACATTTTTTGATAGCATTCCCGAAAATCCTTACTGGATTAATATAGATTTTCCACAATTTGCCAGTCGTATTTACATGAGCTATAAAACCATTGGTAAGTATAAATTGGAGCAATTAGTCAATGATGCATACAAGATGACCAATAAGCATACTATAAAAGCTTCCGGCATTGATGACTCGCTTATTCATCCTGTAAATAACGTAGCAGGTATTTTCTATAAAGTGGAGGGTGATGTCGCTACTGCAAACCAGTTTTTTGTAACTGATTCCACACATAACTTCCTACGGGGAGCGCTCTACTTTGACGCCACTCCGAATGAAGATTCATTAAGACCTGTAAATGATTTCCTGGTAGCAGATATGAAACACCTCATAAATACCTTTCGCTGGAAATAGAACACTTCTTCGACTAGTCATTATATAAACTTTAATAGACTAAGGTTGTACTAATAACTCCTGAAAGGCGGCGGAGTCTCCATTAAACACATCAAAGTCGGTATTGTTCAAAATGCCGTTGACGCGTCCCCCTTCATTAAACTGCCAAAACACCCACTTCCGCTTAATACTGGGTCTATCCTTTTGTAAATAGTGTGCAATCCATAACGGGTAATGATCAAAGTCTTTTCCGAGGTAGCGCTCATAAAAGTCTACGTAGGAGTAGATGATAGGCTTTATATTGTAATGCGTTTCTATCATGTTCAAAAACAACTTCAACTCTGCGCGCATGAGTTCAGGCTTGGTACGGCGTAATTGTTCTATATCAACGACAGGTGGTAAATCACCCGTTTGCAGCTTCACAACTCTCATGAAGTTAAGAGCTTGGTCGGCACCGCTTCTATTGGCTAAGTAATAGTGGTAGGCACCCCGTGGTATGTGCATTTCGCCACAGTTTTTCCAATTGCGCTTAAAAGAAGGATCTACCAGTGTTACTCCTTCGGTGGCCTTCATAAAGGCGAAGTTGAAGCGTACATCTTTTACCCGCATATCTCTTACCGCACGCCATGAAATAGCACCCTGGTGTCGACTTACATCTATGCCATGTATGCTATAGCCAACAGGTACATCTATACCAAATTCGTCATAACGAACGAACCTTATTTTATCCTGCTCATTGTTGCTCCAGAAGTCGAAAATGCTATAACAGAAGTAGGCTGCAAGGATAAGTACAATTACATACCAAAACTGTCTACGACGCCTTCTTTTATTATCCTTACTTTTCTTACTCTGCATGAATAGGCACGCAACTTAGTACTTAATAAACTTTTGTGTTGTGATTTTTCCATCTCCGTTATCTACACTCAGGTAATACAAACCGGCACTAAGTTTTGCAACGGGTACTTTGAATGAGGAATTATCGTCAAGATTTGGGGATTGCACTATGACTTGTACGCCTGCTGTATTATAAACCCGTATCTGTAAAGTTTTAAGCTCATCAGAGTTGGTGCGTACATGTAGTAGACTTTTCACTGGATTAGGGTACAGGAAGAGGGTTAAAGGTGCGGCTATAGGTAAAGTATTTACCTGCGTCGAGGTGTTATTGTAAGTGATCAAGTATTGAGCTGGGTCAATCAAAACGGTGTCAGGTATAAAGTTTACAGGTATAGTAAAACGCTGATTATTTCTGTTTAAATCAATAGTAACAGATTGCTGTTGGGTAGCACTTTTGAAAAGAAGGTCTACCGGCATTTTAAAAAAGCTAACCGATGTGTCTGATGTTGTCTCACTGACAATTGCTTCTGCATGACCGTTGGTATAGGACCATGTTACGTGCACAGATGGAAAGCCTTTACCATAAAACCACTGTTGGAAGAAGTAATGTAAGTCTTTACCACTTACTGTCTCTAAGTTGCGCTGCAAGTCGGCAGTATGGGCAAAGCGGTATTGCAATGCAGGGTCATTCTGATAGAAACGCAAGCCTTTGAAGAACACTGTATCGCCTAATGAGCGACGTAGCATACGCAGCAGGAAAGCTCCCTTTTTATAACTAAGGTTGTTGTCAAATATCCGGTTTATGCTCGTAGTATCATCCACCCATACCGAGCCGTGGGGCGAACTGAGTATATTGGACAGATCCTCACTTAATACGGCGGGTATGTGTTCAGGATGAAAATGTTCGGTGTACAAAATGTCGGCTAAGTAGGTTGCAAAGCCTTCATTCAGCCATATATCCTGCCAGCTTGCACAGGTTATCTTATCACCAAACCATTGATGCCCCAGTTCATGTGCCATCAGGTATTCGTCGGCATTTACTACAAAAGAATTGGTTTGATGCTCCATGCCACCACCCCAGGAGAACTGTGTTTGTCCATAACGTTCTTTCATAAAGGGGTAAGCACCAAAGTATTGATCGTACAATTGCAGTGTATTGTATAGTGGTTGAATATTACTCTGAAAATAGTTCAACGCCTCGGGGTATACCGTTGTAGTAACCGGCAATACTCCTGATTGTAATACCAGATCTTTACTGAAAGTACTATAGTTGGTAACAGCAATGCCCACCAGGTATGTAGCAATAGGATAACGGTGCTTAAAATGCGAAGTGGTGTTGTTGCCATCTTTAACAGTATCAACCAGCACACCGTTTGCTGATGCGTTATATGAACTTGGGTGTATAATGTAGATGTCTATACTATCAGCTTTATCATCCAGTCCATTGCGGCAGGGCCACCAGTCTCTTGCCCCATAAGGTTCGCTGAGTGTCCAGAGGACTGGTATATTGCTATTATGCGTTGTTTGAGTAAAAGAGCCTAAGCCATCATCCGGCGGTGTACCGTGATAGTAAATAGTTAATGAATCCTGATTGCCTGCGTTTAGAGATAAACCAAGGTCAATAGTCACTGTTTTATTTGCACTCTGCAGAAAAGCAATTGCATTACTTCTAAAACTAATACTGTCTACCACCAGGCTGTTGTCTAAATCATAAACCAACTGATTTCCGGAGGTGGTCATTGTGAAATAACTGGTCACTGCACCGCTTATATAACGGACAGCGGGATTAATGTTCCAACGTAACCGATAGTATGTGACTTTAAAATTATCAGAGGCTCGCGTATAACTACCGGGAGGATCTAAAAGGTGTTCAGAACCCCTTTTTTCCAGCTGTGCAATATTTGGTATATGTGGCAGACTGCGTTGTGCATTTGCTACGATATAAATCATCAGCATACTCATCACTACCAGGAGCCGACCCATATCGTGCTGAATTGTTTGTTGTATTATAGAATAATGCTATTGGATTACAAAAGTAATTTTTTGCAAAAGGAGTAACACACAGTCGCCTTTTTGGTTTACAGTACCATGGAAACTGAATGTACTGCATCGCTCATTTCTTTGATGAGTGACACATTCTTTTCTATAGCATTGCCCACAACAATAATATCCGCGCCGGCTTTACAGTTGCGGTATGCTTTTTCTGGCTCTACTATGCCTCCTCCAACAATCAAGGGAACTTCTATATGCTTAGCCACTTTTTCAATCATGGTTTCTGTAATAGCACGTCGGGCACCACTACCTGCATCCATGTAGATAAGCTTCATACCTAACATCTCGCCAGCCATTGCTGTACACATCGCAATTTCATTTTTATCTGCAGGTATGGGGGCTGCATTGGATATGTACGAAACTGTTGTTGGAGCTCCTCCGTCTATGACCATATAGCCGGTAGGCACTATTTCCAGCCCACTTTGCCTTACCACAGGTGCACTTATTACGTGCTGACCAATTAATAACTCTGCATTACGACCCGAAATAAGGGAGAGATATAGCAACGCATCGGCATACTTGCTCAATTGCGATGGAGAGCCTGGAAATAAGATGACCGGTATATCACAGGCAGCCTTTATCTGCTGTATACATTCATCCAAATGATTGGAAATAACCAGACTGCCACCCACAAAGAAATAGTCTACACCGGCATCTGTACCCAATGCTATTAATTGTTCTGTTTTTGCAGTGTCTGTTTTGTCAGGATCTATTAACACTGCAAACGATTTGCGTCCTTGTTTTTTTCTATCAGTAATTTGTTGATATAGCTGATGCTTCATGCCTACGGTTGAAATGTCGGTTGCAAAAATGCAGAAAGTTTTTGTATCAGCCTTATTTTGATGCCATTTGGACCTTAAATAACGACTAATAAGTTATTATACAACAAAGTAATGCAAGTTACTTTCCAAATATTGTGCTTATCCACACATTCTGGACATATCGATACAGGAGTTTTTGAAAAGAGAATACCTCTGACCGCTTAAGGTGAGTTAGTATTTTTCACGCCTGGCTTGCCGGCAGCAGGTGTAACACGTATGAGCGCAGCTAATATACAAGCTTGGAGGCATGAGAATTTGGCCTGAACCGAAGGAGTAAAATGCAAAAGGGGTAGATTAGGGTTTATTGCGGCTAAAGATGGCTTATATGTGCATTTAGTATAGCTTTCCTATAACGCTTTTATGGAGGCGGTATAAGAGTGCTGGAGTGGAAGTACTGCTTTAGTGTAGATTTTGTGTAGCGAAGATACCGGGGAGGTTCTCTATAAGTTCAGGATAAGTTCTCTATAACTTCCCTATAAGTTCACTATAACTCAAGTATAGCCTGGCGGAGTTTAAGAGCGGAAACTAGTAAAAAATAATTTTGCATTTTAGATTATCGGGGTATCTACCTAAATGGGCATCTCCTAATATACCTACTTGTTTCTCCTACAAAGCTAAGGAAACCAATCAATGCTATTTATCTACTAACATATCGCCTCTCCGGATCTTTTCTAAGTGCAGGATAAAACTCGCCCGCTGCCAGTTTTTTACCCAATTTTAATGTATAGCCCGATAAAAAGCCAGCGCTAATGGCTTTGATTAAGACAGGGAGTAGAGGATGTGGAGATAATAGAATAGTACCCGTACAACTTATTTCTTTTACACTAATTATTGGAGTTATTGTGCTTCATTCCTCCTCACCCATTTAACAAATCTGCTACCAAAAAAAAACACGAAAATGTTATGCACGGCTCAAATGCAATACTTACAATATACGCTATTGAGTTATCCACATTTTATCTGCATAACCTCGTTATGCTATCTCGTTCCGGCAAGGTATTTTCGTCTTCCCAATTAACTTTTAGATGCAAGAGATGATGTGTAACTTAAAAGGGGATTATAACAGTTAATGCAATGAAGTTTAATCTGGCAGGTGTTAGCGCCGGTGATCTGTTATAATTGTGGTGGGACATCTAAAGTTGATGATTAAGTAAAGAACGCATCAATAACCATATTTACAAAAACGACATCAAAACCTTTTCGATATGAGTGTACAGACTAACCCAGGGCTGAAATTTCAACGGCGCTTCACCAAGGAGGGCACAAGTCCTTATAGCCAGTTTGAGTATGATTATCGTACCAGCATCATCCGCAACCCCAGCGGAGAGGTGGTGTTTGAAATGAACAACGTGGAAGTACCTAAGCAATGGAGTCAGATTGCAACAGACATTCTTGCACAAAAGTATTTCCGCAAGGCCGGTGTGCCCCAGCAAGATGGTACTACCGGACGTGAAACCAGTGTAAAGCAGGTTGCACACCGGATGGCGAACTGCTGGAAAGTATGGGGTGAACGCTATGGCTATTTCGCTTCTGCAGAGGACGCACAAGTATTTTATGACGAACTGGCATATAGCATTTTAAACCAGGCTTGTGTACCGAACAGTCCGCAGTGGTTTAATACAGGTTTGCACGAAAGCTATGGTATCACCGGTAAGCCGCAAGGTCATTACTATGTTGACCCGGTGGATGGACAACTGAAAAAATCTACGAATGCTTATGAGCGTCCTCAACCTCATGCCTGCTTTATCCTTAGTGTAAGTGATGATTTAGTGAATGAAGGTGGTATTATGGACTTATGGACACGTGAAGCGCGAATTTTTAAATACGGTTCGGGAGTGGGTACTAACTATTCTTCTATTCGTGCTGCCGGTGAAAAATTGAGCGGTGGTGGCACTTCCAGCGGGCTGATGAGTTTTTTGAAAATAGGGGATAGGGCAGCCGGTGCAATTAAGAGTGGGGGTACTACCCGCAGAGCAGCCAAAATGGTCTGCCTTGACCTGGACCATCCTGAAATAATGGAGTTTATCAACTGGAAAGTAGAGGAAGAAAAAAAGGTAGCTGCCCTGGTAGCTGCCGGTTATGATAATGGCTACGAAGGGGAGGCTTATGCAACTGTAGCTGGTCAAAACTCTAACAATTCTATTCGCATCCCAAATGACTTCTTCAAAGCCCTTGAAGAAAATGGCGATTGGGAACTGAAGGCGCGTACTACCGGGAAGGTGATGAAGAAAATACCAGCCCGCGAAGTATGGAAACAAATTGCTTATGCAGCATGGCGCTGTGCCGACCCCGGTACCCAATATGATACTACGATAAATGAATGGCATACTTGTCCAAAAGGTGGTCGCATTAATGCTTCTAACCCTTGCAGCGAGTATATGTTCCTGGATAATACAGCCTGTAACCTAGCTTCAGTAAACCTGCGCAAATTCTTTGATGAAGACACCAACCAGTTTGATGTAGCGGGTTTTGAATATACTACCCGCCTATGGACCACCGTGCTGGAGATCTCCGTATTAATGGCACAGTTCCCATCTAAAGAAGTAGCGCAGTTGAGCTATGATTACCGCACCCTTGGGCTTGGCTTTGCCAACCTAGGTTCTATGCTGATGGTAAGCGGCATTGCATATGACAGCGAAGAGGCACGCGGCATAGCAGGTGCTATTACAGCTATTATGACAGGCATTGCTTACAAGACTTCGGCAGAAATGGCCTCTTTCTTAGGCGCCTTTTCGAAGTACGAAGAAAATAAGGAAGATATGCTCCGGGTAATGCGTAACCATCGTGCGGCGGCTTACGATGCGGAAGACGCGTTTGTGGGATTGGAGATAAAGCCTCAAGGTATTAAAGCCAAATATTGCCCTGATGATTTATTAAAAGCGGCGACTAAAGCATGGGATGATGCCGTGCAGATGGGAGAGAAGTACGGCTACCGTAATGCACAAACTACTGTAATTGCGCCAACAGGTACCATTGGGTTGGTTATGGATTGTGATACGACCGGCGTTGAACCTGATTTTGCTTTAGTGAAATTTAAAAAGCTAAGCGGTGGTGGTTATTTTAAAATCATCAACCAAAGTGTACCACAGGCTTTAAGGAATTTGGGCTATAATGAAAAGCAAGTAACTGCTATTGAGAAATATGCGGTAGGTGCTGCCTCTTTCGAGGGTGCTCCGTTTGTTAATCCGCAGACGTTGAGTGAGAAAGGCTTCCTTGCGGAAGAGATTGCTAAACTGAATGCGGCTGCAAAATCGGCTTTTGAAATTGGCTTTATTTTCAACAAGTACACGTTAGGTGAAGCTTGTTTGGAAAGATTAGGATTTACTGCTGCACAATATAATGATTGGAACTTCAACCTGTTGGAGGCATTGGACTTTACAGACGAACAAATAGAAGCCGCCAATGATTATGTATGCGGCACTATGACGGTGGAGGGTGCACCTTACCTGAAAGATGAGCATTTACCAATCTTTGACTGTGCCAATAAGTGTGGTAAAAAAGGTGAGCGTTACATTCATGCTAATGGTCATATCCGCATGATGGCAGCCTGCCAGCCATTCTTAAGTGGTGCTATATCAAAAACAATAAATCTTCCACATGAGGCTTCGGTAGAAGAAATAGAAGAGTGCTATATGCTGAGCTGGAAACTGGGCTTAAAAGCAAATGCTTTGTATCGTGATGGCTCTAAACTGTCTCAGCCACTAAGCAATAAAAGTGATAAGAAGAAAAAAGAAGATAAGGGACAAGAAACAAGTGCACAAGAAACCAGTGTATTGAAGATACAAGAAGCAAGTGAACCAGAAAGCAAGATTGTGGATTTAAGTAAGTTATCGGTAGAGGACTTGTTGGCAGAAGTGCAAAAGCGTATGCAGGAAAGCAGCGATACAACCCTCAAGCGCAAGCTATCGCAAATTGTAGAGCGGAAAACCTTACCTAAAAAGCGTCGTGGTTTTACTCAAAAGGCTAAAATTGGTGGTCAGGTATTATTTCTACGGACCGGCGAATATAACGATGGTACCCTAGGAGAAATATTTATTGACTTAGCTAAGGAAGGCTCTACATTACGCAGCCTGATGAACTGTTTTGCTATATCAGTTTCTGTAGGTTTGCAATATGGAGTGCCATTGGAAGAATTTGTAGAAAAATTTGTGTTTACAAAGTTTGAGCCGGCTGGCATGGTAGACCATCCAAACATCAAAACAACTACCTCTATCGTAGACTTTATCTTCAGGTGCCTCGCTTATGAATATTTAGACAGAACCGACCTGGTACACGTGCTGGATACACCGGAAATCTCTAATCTAGGTGACGAAGAAGACGAACTAGAGCCGTTGGGTAAACCTGCCCTGAGCACTATACATGTAAAAGCGACCACACACAATACACCTCAGCCTCAGAAATCGCAAAAATCGGCAGTAAGAGCTGAGGTTGGTTTAGACGCTGTTAATGCTGCTGCCAAGAGCATGCAGAGTGATGCACCCGCTTGTAATACTTGCGGACACATCACTGTACGCAGCGGGACCTGCTATAAGTGTCTCAATTGCGGCAACAGCATGGGTTGCAGTTGATAGTTCTTAGTTACTTTACTTACTCATTAAAGTGCCCCGCGTTATCAAATGCGGGGCATTCTTATTTATGCCATGGAAGGTGTAAAGTTCTGGAACTACATAGCTGCCTGAGCGGCAGACAGGACAGTGTAGAGTACGGAGTGCCGGCCATTGCCAAATACCGTTAACTATTATGAGTTCGAAATTCAATCCTGCTGATCTAAAGTAGCTTACTATTGCCGCCACTTACAGCCAATAATTACCGTTAATCAATTTAGACTTATTCCGCAGGCAGCATTATAGCTATTTGTTACCTCTATACTGTACGAAAGAGGGCAAGAATGTTCGTTTTATGCCACTTTTTAATTTTCAATTCCACAGTGTGGAATTTTTATAACATATTTTAATAGATCAAAAACGTATTGAAAAGTAGTTTTTTACGTTTTTCTTCAGGTTTATTCACGGCTTTTGAACAAAAGATGGCACAATTATGTGAATACGCTGTGTGTAACTTAAAAACCAACAACCATGTCAGCAACTATTAAAAATATACCTGTTCCTTCTGTAACATCGCCAGTTGTATTAGGTATTAATACCGGTAAGAAAACATCTTCAGTAAATAATATTTATAAAAGCTACTCGAGTACTGCATCTAAGAAGTGGTATCGCCAGACTAGCGCAAAACGTTTTACCATGGATTGGGATATGAATCAAAACGAATTAGAGTTTGAATAAATACTCGCTTGCAAAACGTGAAACGACATTCGGGTATTTAAATATTCATTTAAGATGTCGTCTCACGTTTTGTAAAGAGTTGTTTCAGGCTGGGAAAGTTTAGTATAAGAAAAGATATACGCGTTCGTTGTTTTTGTAATTGTTTCTTCAAAATGCGAGCTTCGAGCTGAGTTAACCCAAGCTGTCAGCATCTTATTCCAGACGAACAATATTGATTGCTTCGCACTATAAGCATCCATTCTTAATATCTCCAAAAGTTAGCTGCTGTTATCTTTGCTGCTATGCAGATGCAGATACCATGTACTGAGAAGGAGTTATTTATCTTTCGTAAAGTAGCAGCCGCAGCCGAGGAGCTGAAATATCCAACTTATATAATAGGCGGTTTTGTGCGGGACAAAATGATTGGTCGCCCCAGTAAAGACGCAGATATTGTGTGTGTAGGGGATGGGATTGCGCTTGCACAAAAGGTGGCGCAACGGTTTAATCCTCAGCCTACAGTGGCTTTCTTTAAAAACTTCGGTACTGCACAGATAAAAATTGATGATTTTGAGGTGGAATTTGTAGGTGCACGAAAAGAAAGTTACCGTTCTGAAAGTCGCAATCCGGAAGTAAAGCCCGGAACTTTGCAAGACGACCAAAACCGACGAGACTTCACCATCAATGCACTAGCCATTAGTTTGAATAAAGAAGATTATGGAACAATGATAGATCCGTTCAATGGTTTAAAAGATATTGAACGAAAAATTATTCAAACTCCGTTAGAGCCGTTACAAACGTTTAGCGATGATCCATTGCGTATGATGCGTGCTATTCGCTTTGCTACACAACTCCAATTTAAAATAGACGATAAGACCTTTGCTGCTATTCAGGAAGATGCTTCCCGGATCAGCATCATTTCGCAAGAACGTATTACCGACGAGTTGAACAAAATAATGCTCAGCCCTAAGCCTTCGATTGGGTGGGAGTTGCTCTTTAAAAGTGGTTTGCTGCAGATTATTTTCCCACAGATGGCAGCATTGCAAGGAGCGGAGCAAATTGATGGCATGGGGCATAAAGATAACTTCTATCATACTATTCAGGTGATAGATAATGTTGCCGAGAAAAGCACTGACCTGTGGCTACGCTGGGCTGCCTTATTGCATGATATCGGAAAACCTGCCACTAAGGCGTTTGAGGAGGGGCACGGCTTTACTTTTCACGGGCACGAAGTGGTAGGTGCGCGCATGGTGCCCAAAATCTTCACAAAACTGAAACTGCCACTTGGTGAAAACATGCGTTTTGTACAAAAACTGGTGGCATTACATTTACGCCCCATCAGCCTTACTAAGGAAAACATAACAGATAGTGCCATCCGGAGACTTCTATTTGAAGCAGGGGAAGATATAGATGCTTTGATGATCTTATGCAATGCAGATATTACCAGTAAAAACAAGCAAAAGGTGAGGCGGTACCTGCAAAATTTTGAGTTGGTGAAACAACGTCTTACCGAAGTAGAAGAGAAGGACCGCATTCGCAATTGGCAGCCACCCATTACAGGTGAAATAATTATGCAAATATTTGATTTGCCACCTGGTAAAAACGTAGGAATTATCAAAGATGCTATCCGGGAAGCTATTTTAGACGGGATAATTGAAAATAATTATGACTCTGCATATAAATATATGCTCGGAAAAGGTGCTGAATTAGGACTACAACCGGTAGACAAATGATATTTTTACATCCTTTCACTATTATATTGTAAAAGGGGCTTAAATCTTTTGCCGGTTGCAACAGAGGCTAATAATAGCTGTTTTTTGAATACCTTATTCCCCTATTTTTGCCATCCTCTAAAAAATAGAATTTTTTTATGTCAGTTATCCAAAAGATTCGTGATAAGGGTGCATGGATCGTTTTTTCTATCATTGCGCTTGCTTTGATAGCCTTCATTTTGCAGGATTCCTCACTGAGGCAGGGAAACCCTTTCGGGGAAAACAATTTAGGTACTGTAAATGGTCAGAATATATCGAGAGAAGAATACCAGTCAAAATACAACTATTTTGATGCGATGAGCCGACAAAGTGGCCAACAGATGCCCCATGGTATGTTGAGTGAGCAGACCTGGAATTATCTAGTTCAGCAATCTTTATTGAATCAGGAAGTAAAAAATGCAGGCCTGACCATTACCCCAGATGAAATGGGGGAGGTATTGTTTGGTGACAATCCGCCACAATGGATTCAGCAGCAGTTTACTGACCCTAAAACAGGTGTATTTGACGGTAATCAAGCCAGGCAGCAATTTGCACAATTAAAGAAAAGGATGGATGACCCAAAAGTGCAAACTGCTTATCGAGACTACCTACAGCCTAACCTGGAACAAACGCAGATACAAACATTGTATCAGAAATATAGTGCTTTGATGAATGAATCGATATATGTTCCGAAATGGCTGGCTCAAAAAACAGGTGCCGACAATAGTACTATTGCGAAAGCATCTTTTATATATGTACCTTATAACAGCGTTAGTGACAGTGCGGTGAAAGTGAGTGATGAGGATATTAACGCATATGTAAAAAATCACGAGCAGCAGTTTAAACGCAACGAGGAAACCCGCACTATCTCGTATGTTACTTTTAGTGAAGCACCTACTGCTGCAGACAGTGCAGCCGTAAAAAGCAGCATTGAGGAATTAAAGCAAGGATTTGCAGCTACTAACGACGTAAAATCTTTCGTTACGTCTAAAAGTACAGGGCAGCCTTATACCGGAACTTTCGTTACAAAAAACGATTTCAGATCGCCAAATGCTGATACGATCATGCAATTGCCTGTGGGAGGTGTATTTGGACCTTATATAGATAATGGAACTTATACATTGGCTAAACTGGTAGCTAAACGTATGGTGCCGGATTCGGCAAAGGTGAGACATATATTAATTAAAACAGCTGACCAAGATGGAAAGCAGGTAATAACAGATAGCGCAGCTAAAAACAGGATTGATAGTATTGCTTATGCTGTACAGCACGGAGCTAATTTCGATTCCATGGTGCAAAAATACAGTGATGACCAAGGCAGTAAGAACACTGGTGGAGAATACACTTTTCCTTATTCACAATTTAGTGGTATAAGTAAAGAGTTTGCGGAGACAGCATTTTACGAACCAGTAGGCACCAAAAAGGTTGTAAAGGTTGCCAATAGTCAATATGCAGGTTATCATTACATAGAGGTACTTAGCCAGAGTAATATGGGGCCGGCATATGATGTAGCTTATGTGTCTAAGCCTATTGAGGCAAGTACTGAGACTGTTAATGCAGCGAGTACAGCCGCCTCGCAGTTTGCTTCCAATAGCAGGGATAAGGCTTCTTTTGATGCGAATGCAAAGAAGTTGGGTAAGATGCCTATACCTTCTCAGGACATTAAAAGAAATGATTACTCTATTAATGCGGTAGATGCAGAAAATCGTGATTTCATCAAATGGGTGTACAAGAATAAAGTGGGTAATGTATCAGATCCGGTAGAACTTGGTAATCAGTACATTGTAGCCATTATAACGGGTGTACAAAAAGAAGGATTAGCTTCTGCTCAGGCGGCGAGACCCCTGGTCGAAAATATTCTTCTTAATGAGAAAAAAGCGCAGATGATTATCAATACCAAAGTAAAGGGTAATACGTTGGAATCAGTTGCTCAGAGCTCAGGTACTTCGATACAGCATGCAGATAGTCTCTCATTCCAATCACCTGCTATACCAAAAGTAGGTCTAGAACCTAAAGTGGTTGGCGCTTCTTTTAACAAGCAATTAGTTAATAAAGCCAGTGCGCCAATTGCGGGTAACAGTGGTGTGTTTTTGGTAAAAGGTGAAGGGGTGTCGGCTTCCTCAACAATCGTAAGTACTCCGGAACAAACGACTGCCACCATTAAAAATATGTTGCTGCAACAACAAGGTAGTGGGATATTGGAATCTCTACGTAAAGCAGCCGCTATAAAGGACAGGCGTAGTGATGTGCTGTAATATTTCTGCCAATTAACCTGGTGGAGTTATTAAGTAAATTCCATCGTGTTATATAGAAAAGCTCCGAACTTTTAAAAGTTCGGAGCTTTTTGTTTATTTCTATCTTTTTACTTTTCTCTTATATGTAGAGCCAAATAAATAAAGAAACCGGCTGGAGCCAGTTTCTTGTTATCAGGTGAATACTTCTTTTACCTTAGGTGAATACTTCTTTTACCTTTTCAAAAAAGCTTTTTTCACTTTTGCTTGGTTGCGGCTTGAAGTTGGGGCTATCATTCATCTTCTCCAGCATGCTTTTTTCTTCTGGCGTAAGGTTTTGTGGTGTCCAAATGTTTACATGTACTAATTGGTCGCCGCGCTGGTAGCCTTGTACTTCCGGAAAGCCTTTACCCTTTAACCGGAATATTTTACCGCTTTGGGTGCCTGCAGGTATTTTTATTTTAGCTCGTCCGTCAATTGTTGGTACTTCTACTGTGGTACCGAATACGGCTTCTGGGAAAGTAATGTACAGCTCAAATGCTACATTCAATCCATCGCGGTGAAGCTCTTTATGTGCTTCCTCTTCTATTACTATGAGCAGATCGCCGGGGGCGCCTCCGCGCTCGCCTGCATTCCCTTTTCCGCTCATGCTTAATTGCATACCTTCCTGTACTCCTGCGGGTATATCAATGCTTACCGTTTCTTCGGCATACATACGGCCTTCGCCTCTACAATGGGTACATTTTGCCGAGATAGTTGATCCTTCGCCGTTACAAGTAGGACAAGTGCTTACTGTTTGCATTTGCCCTAAAAAGGTATTGGATACTTTTCGCACCTGACCACTACCGTTACAAGTAGGACAAGTTTGTATGCTGCTTTTGTCTTTTGCGCCGGTACCGTTACAAACATTACAAGGAACATATTTCTTAACCTTGATGTTTTTAGTAACTCCTTTAGCCATCTCTTCGAAGTTCAATTTGATCTTTACACGGAGATTGCTGCCCCGGCTGCCGCGACCACGACCGGTACGTGCACCACCAGCGCCACCAAACATATTACCGAACATGCCTTCGCCAAATATGTCTCCAAACTGGCTGAATATATCATCCATATTCATGTTGCCACTATTGAAGCCACCGCCTCCCATACCTGGTGCAAACGCCTGGTGTCCAAAGCGGTCGTATTTGGCCCTTTTATCAGCATCACTCAATATTTCATAAGCTTCCGCAGCCTCTTTAAATTTTTCTTCTGCTGATTTATCACCCGGATTACGGTCTGGATGATATTGCATGGCTACTTTGCGATAAGCTTTTTTTATCTCATCGGCAGCTGCTGTTTTGGAGACGCCCAACACTTCGTAATAATCTCTCTTTGTCATATTGTAACTCCATTAGTGGAGCGTGTATTTATATGTAAAATTTAAAACCTTTCAAGAATAAAAAAGGCTGTCTATTTTCCTACTACCACTTTGGCGTGTCTGATGATTTTGTCGTTGAGGTAATAGCCTTTCTGAACTTCGTCCAGTACTTTGCCAGTTTGGTCTGGCGACGGAGAGGGGATTTCTGTGATTGCTTCGTGCTTTTCCACATCAAAGTCCTGCTGCACGCTCTCCATTGCTTTTAGACCTTTCTGTTGTAAGGTTGTGCGTAATTTATTAAATACCAGCAATATTCCTGCTTTTATCTGCTCGATGTCGTTGCTGGTCTTCATTTGTTTTTCTGCACGATCCATATCGTCCATTACATCCAACAGCGAAATAATGATATCCTTTCCGGCTGTTTGAATTAATTCCATCCGTTCTTTGGCAGTTCGGCGCTTATAATTTTCAAACTCAGCCATGAGGCGCAGAAACTTGTCCTTTTGCTCCTGGATATCTGATTTATATTGTGCAACTGTTTCATCTTCTTCCACTGGATCGTTCAAATGGGTAGTGCCTGCTGCATTTTCGTCAGCATTAATATTGAAATCTGTCGCTTGTGCAGCGGTAGTACCATTGTTCATTGTGTCTTTTTCTTCCATCATGTCTATACAAATTGGTTAACTATAAACAGTCAAAATTATTGCCAATAGAGATTATGCGCAAAATTGGCAGAAATGCCCTTTAAATATTTGAATTATTGAATGTACAGCATTAGTTTAACTTAAATATACGCTATCAAATTGACTGAGTTAAATTGACCACTGAGAGATTATCAGATTACGATTTCACTTATTTGCAAGTGGCTGTATATTTACACTCCTGCATAATGATTACTGCTAACCACTACTATTTACCCGCTATTGCTCCCCTTTATATGCTCCCAAAGACGTAAGATGAACGTAGGATGGACGTAGGATCAACGTAAGATGGACGTAAGATCCCGTACTTAGGTATAGGAGAGGGTAGGGAGAGGTATAGGAGAAGTATAGGAGAGGTATCCTACAGGTAAGGCTTAGAACCGATTCTACCAAGGACTATCCTGGACTCTGCTAGGGCTTTGATAAGGAGCGGGATGGTTGCTGGCAGTACTTCAAGTTTCTAATGCTGTCAGGGTAAGGGCATGTATTTAGTCGTCCCTCAAAAAGTCATTTTCATATTTTTGGCAATAAAATACCGGCGAGCTTGAGTAAAGTAATTCAAGATAAGCAACCGACATTTAATTGCTGCTGTGCGCCAGCTGTTCATTAGCCGTTTAAAGTTCATTGCTGCAGCGGCTAATATTACGTTCATGTTATCCCCTAAGATACCTTTCAGATAGTTCCGGCATAAACGATAGTGCTGTTTTAAGTGTCCTATCACCGGTTCTATTGCTGCCCTTCTGCTATGCTTTTTACGCTTGACTTTGGTTATGTTCTTATCCGCTTGGGGAGTGTGAATGGAACACTGCTTGTATTGCTTTATTCCTTTGTATCCTCTGTCCACAAATACTTCTTTGGGCTGCTTTGCGTTCAGACGTTCGTACTGCTCCAATACCTCCGGCAGTGTCTTTGAGTCATGTAAGGTTTGGGTGAAATTAAGGGCTCCCATGATAATGCCTGTAGCCTGATCAACAAGGATGGATGCTTTACTGCCAAACTCAAACTTCTTATGCTCTTTACCTTTGGAGTAGCACTTTACATCAGGTTCGTGCAGACTATAAATCTTATCGGTGTCACTGCGCTTTTGTGACAACACACGCTGATACAACTTAAGGGAAGACAAGTAAACGCCAAGCCTTGCCAACGGCAGCTTTCGTGCAATTTCACGCACCAGTCTGCCGGTAATAATCTTTATTTTCTTACCTGCTCTGCGTGCTGCTTTAGCCCGGTGTCTTGTATGCCTGAAGCGTTGCTCATTACTCAGCTTTTTGATGACCTGTGTGTAAGATTGACGAAGGGTTATGGATTCTTTATCCGCAATTTTCCAGCATTTATTTATGATCTTTTTATAGAGCTTATCATCTGTTGGATAAGTAATGTTTTTCTCCTGTACCGTTGTATCCGCACTTACAACCATTGCGCTATTCTTATCTTCAGGTGGCTCATTGACACGGATGCTCTCCTTCAAAATTAATTCTACGCCTTCTTCTCCTATCCGCTGGCGGAAAGCAACGAGTTCAGTAGGCACACAAGGAATGTTTGGCTGAAAATGCTGCTCTCCGCTGAAGTATTGATAATAGATATTCTCTGCCCATTATTCTACCAGGCTTTCATCGCTAAGATTACGAACATACTTCAGGATAAGTAAAGCAACCATCAGCCTAATCGGCTTGGCTGGCTTACCCATTGTTTCACTGTAGTGCTTCTTGAATTCATTATCAAACAATGACCAGTTTATTTTATTGGCTAGCACATACAGTGGGTGTTTTTGATCAACCTGGTCTTGTAAACCATGAAATAATGCCAGTTGAGGGGTGTGTTTTTTGGTAGAAAGCATACCCGTAATTTGCAAGCTTTTTAGCTGTTTTACAAATAGTCCTGTAACTGTTTTTTCAACCCATTCTACCAAAGCCAATACACATAAGCTTTTTAGACTTTTTCAGGTTCAACTATTTAGTAGGATTGACAAACGTTTTTGAGGGTAATGAGCTAATTATTTTAGGGCATTGAATAGCGCTCATTCGTGTAAAATGCCAGTGATCTTCTTTTTTCTGACTAACAGCTTTAATTTCACGTGTTAGTTGTAAACTAGCCAAGTTCTTACGAGTACCACGGTATGCCGTTGATTAACACGGTCAAATTGTCTGCTATAATGATATTATCTTTTACTGGTCATAAGACACGTCCTAGTCTGTAGATCCTGCATTAGCCGGCTAAAAGCTGTTTTTATTACTAAGTAATTAACTTAGGGAATACTGTTGTATGGCGTTCTTCGCCGATAGTATAAAGTTGATATTAGCCTTTAACACTAGTAATTCCCTTTAAAAAGAAATTGTTGAAGATACGCCTGGTTGGTTGGCAGCATTCCACGGTAACCGGTAACAGTGCAGCAACAGAATAACTTATAAGTATATCAAAGTTCAGGTGGAATGTTCGAGGGGTAGATAGAGGAGGTTGGCTAGTAATACTAAAACGACACGGCAGCAAATGTAAGGACATTTGCTGCCGTGTCGTTTTGACCTAAACAGGACTTTATAAAAACAGATTTTTTAGGAATCGGAAATCACGTCGATTTATTTATAATGTGGCATGTGTGTATCGGCAAAGATTTTTTCTGCTTTATTCCAATCGTTAAGTACTTGTGTTTTACTAATATCCATTTGTGAGTTAGCAGCATTGTATGCACTTACTGCAGCGTTCATTTCATTTACCTGTTTGTTGAAGGCGTCTACGTCTGCCTGGGTACGACTACCTGCCGGTTTGGAGTCCATGGCTTTCTTTATTTTTCCAAAGTTTTCTTCTCTGAGAAAGAAGTCGGTTACTTTAGGAATCTCTTTTTCTGCTGTTTTTTTATAGAACTCTAATGCCTGCCTACAGCTAACAGCGAGAGATGGATCGCCATCAAAACTTTTCAGCGTGTCTAAGCCTTTTAATCCTTCTACCGCATAGCGTATTAATGAGTTGCGTGCCTGTTCAGCATCGTTGAGCTTTTTGCTATTTATAGCTTGCATCATCTGGTTATCTTCCCAATTGCATTTAAAGAACAGTAAATACACCTGGTTCTCATAATGAGTAAGTTTGGCAGCAATTTCCATTTTATCGCTTAATTCACTTTTGCTATCAATAAGTTTTACATTGTACTTAGCAGCAAAAGTCTTACTTGCCTCCTCCATTTTTGTAGATGCATTATGAATCTTTTCACTGGTTTTCTCCTGCAGAAGGATATAGGCTTGCATCTCATCATAGCTTTGCTCGGCTATATCTTCCATGTTTACTATTTTGCCATAATCCTCATTGAAGACATTGTAGATTAACTGAATGTAATCTATGCTGCTTTGGCGCAAGGTTTTATCGCCTTTATAATAAGGTATATCGGTAGTATTATACTTACAATTCTGTATGCTTTGTAGTACCTCCTGACGCATTTTTTCTACTTTTCGAACTCTTCTACCATGAGCTGCTGCACTCATGTAAGCCATATATTTCTGATTCATTTCAGTTTGGGCTTTAGTAACCATGGTCATATAATTACCTGGGTCATCTGCGTTCTGGGCATTAAGGGGTTGATAAGACACAAAGAATAAGAGGGTAAAGGCGATTGATAATACGGACTTCATAAACAGTGACAGTATTGGTTTAAGTTTTTGATGAGCAATATTATTTAATTTATTTAGTTATGCATCATAACCAGCAAATTATAAGCGATTTTTAAATAAGCATCTTTTTGCATATAATCTTTCCAGGCAGCATTCATAGACGTAAGCCGACTGTCTGCCTGTAATCTTTGCTTTTCAAAGGAGTTATTATATATGACGAATGCTGAAACTGCCGTATCTTCTTCTGGCACGCTCTCCTTGTGAGCCGAGTTATATTTTTCTACTATATCAGCAAGCTTTAGAGATATATCTGTTTGTTGCTTTGTTTCTTGCTTTGACGTAGCGATATATTTATTTAATTTGTGGAAATATGCAGAAGCCTGCACGTCTTTAGTTGCTTCTGCCTGTAAATTGCTGATGGGTAAAAGGGGAAGCGGCTGGTAATATTTATTGGCATCAATGGTATTTGGTTGTAAAGCAAAGCGAGCATCTGCTTCCCGCTTTGGATCGGCATCTAATGCATCCGGCAAGATAACATCAGGTACAACACCTGTAAATTGGGCTGTTTTGCCACTAATGCGATAAAGTTGTGAAACAGTTATTTTAATATAACTGTCTGCATGAATATTCTCCAGGTGGTTGTTTAATGAAATGGTAGTATCTAAAGGTAAAACAATCTGCGCTGTAGCTTTGCCGTAACTTGGTGAACCCATGATAATGGCACGATTATAATCCTGCAAAGTGCCGGCAACCATTTCTGAAGCAGAAGCACTATAACCGTTTATCATGAGCAATAAAGGACCATCGTAAATAGTGCCGCGATTCATGTCTTTCAGGGTAGCCACTTTTACGCTTTTATCTTTTATCATTTCTACCGGTCCGGCATCTATGAAAATACCTGCAAGTTCAACAGCTTCCTGCATAGAGCCTCCGCCATTGTAGCGGATATCCAGTATTAAACCATCAATATTTTCTTTTTTGAGCTTAATGATTTCTTTAGCAACATCGTTGGCACAACCTTTTACATCACTGTTCGCCTGATAGTCGGTGTAGAAAGCCGGTAAGGAAATATAGCCAATTGATTTGGAGCCTTTCAGCACGAAGCTTTTTACCTTGCTAACATCTTCTTCTGTCTCCATTTTTTCTTTAACCATTTTTACCTGCCTTGTGGTACCATCTTCCTTTTTTACAGTAATTGTTGCTTCTTCATGGTTGCTTTCGCTCAATATTTTGGAGACTTCCTCTATACCGGCGCTAGTGACATCTACCGGCTGCCGATCAGCCCATTGGATACTTTCAATCTTGTCACCTGCATTTAACTGGCCACTTTTATAAGCTGGGCTTCCCGGGCGCAACTCACGTATACGCACCCCTTCCTTATCATCTTCTTTTAAACCGAAGCCAAACACCAGTCTGTCTGCGCCTAATTCACTATCAAACTCTTCCTTTTCGGTTGCAGGAAAATATTCAGTATGCGGATCGTAATAAAGCGCAATGGCTTTGCAATATTCGTTGCCGGTATATAGCGGTACCCCTCCCGGACTTTGCAGAATAGTATGAATGGAACGCTGAAAAAGGGATTGCACTTTGTGCCGAAGAAAAGGTTCAATACTATCGGTATATTTCTTTTGCTGAAGAGAGGTTAGAGACAGAAATTCCTTATGTTGCAGCAATTCAGCCAAGGCAGAGGCTTTCATCACTTTGCCTAATTTTGAACGCATGGCTATTGCATTAGCTGGATAGGAAGTGTTTTCTGCCACCGTAATTTTCTCATTCATTGAGAAATTAAATGGTTGTTTACAAATGCCTGCGATCATCGTATCGGCCTGCTCTAGTCGTGCTTCGTACCGTGCAGCCAACAATTCTAGAAATGTAGTTTTTTGCTGTAATACTTCCTGATCCAATGTCAAACGCGAGGGAAGAAATGCTGTAATATCTTCTGTAGTGAAAAACATTCTTTCCTCATCTAAATGCAGCAACACTGCATTAAAAAGATATGCTGAAAAAGAGTCATTGAGTGGTTTTGGCTGAATATGAAATTTTTCGGCCATGCGAGTAATTATAAACGCGTTTTTAGCAGTTTTGCCAGCGGTGGTTTGTGCGTAGGTACAGTAGTAACTTAGTGCAATAACAATAATACAAAGGACTTTTTTCATAATTGAAAAGTAGCAGAAATCTATAAGTAGAATACTTTTTGAATATTTATTTTAGCTTAAAATAAAATTCAAAAACCATTTGGTGAATTTATAAATTCTCCTATTTTTGCAACCCCTTACTGAAGGAAATGATTCCCGAATAGCTCAGTTGGTTAGAGCATCTGACTGTTAATCAGAGGGTCACTGGTTCAAGTCCAGTTTCGGGAGCAAAGAAGCCAACCTTGAAATGGTTGGCTTCTTTTTATTACTATACTACCCCAAGTAGCAAAAAGCTCCGTGATAACGGCTATCTTTAAACATTTGTATCCTTAAGTATGGCATTTAACCTGCAAACTTTCAAAACGCGTTCCCTTACGGCAATTGTGTTTGTAGTAGTGATGCTGGCGGGGTTGTTTATAAACTTTTATTCTTTTCTTATACTCTTTTCCATTATTCATTTTGGCTGTTGGTTAGAATATGAAAAGCTGGTAGGGGTTATAGATCCAAGTTATAAAAAGATATCTTCTTTTCATAAGTACGGTATTATACTACTTGGCTGGAGTTTAATGCTGTGTGCGAGTGATAATAATACATTGCTTGCAAGTGTTGTAGCTATCACCTCTATAGGGTGGTGGATGCTGATTATCTTAATTATAATACTACCAGCAGTAGATTTAATACACTTACAACCTTATACATTTAAAAACTTAGGTTATTCTTTTGCCGGCTTGATATATATATCTATGAGTTGGGCATTGATGATAAACCTAAGAAGCAGGCATTTGCCACCTCTCCACCATGATCTTGTTATCCCTTTGATATTAATTGCTTCTATCTGGATCAATGATACAATGGCCTATATAGTAGGCTCGTTGATCGGTAAAACGCCACTGAGTCCTATCTCACCAAAGAAAACACGAGAAGGCACATTTGGCGGAGCTTTGCTTGCTATTGTTGTAGTTACGGCGATCGGCTATTTAGCGTTTGGGTTGTCGCCAGTGCATTTGATTATTATTTCGGCTATTGCAACTGTGACTGGTACTATAGGTGACTTACTAGAAAGCAAATTGAAACGCCTTGCCGGGGTGAAGGACAGTGGTGAAATAATGCCAGGACATGGTGGATTTTTAGATCGTTTCGACTCATTGCTACTGGCTACCCCTTTTGTATGGTTGTATGTTTATTTTACCCTTTAAAATGATAACGGTGCTGCACTTATCTTTGCCGGCATAACCTGTTGCTGAAATGAAGATTCACAAAGAAGGATACCAGTCTATTGGCATAGCTGCTCTGTTGTTTGGTATTATCAATCTTTTCTCATTTAATTTTTTAAGTGGTAATCACCCATTGATTGCAATCATCACTTTTGCAATTACTTTGTTGCTGTTTTTGTTTATTGTTTCCTTTTTTCGAATTCCAGACCGCCTATTAACTGATGATGATGACCAGATAATTTGCCCTGCGGATGGTAAAGTTGTAGTAATAGAAGAAGTGACAGATGAGGAATTTTTTAAAGATAAGCGCATACAGGTAAGTATTTTCATGAGTCCCGCTAATGTGCATGTTAATCGAAATCCCATAAGTGGAGCAGTAATGTATAGTAAATACCATAAAGGGAAATATCTGGTAGCATGGCATCCTAAATCTTCTACTGAGAACGAGCGGCATAGTGTAGTGCTGCAAAACGAACGGGGAGAATTGCTTGTAAAGCAAATTGCAGGTGCGCTTGCGAAGCGAATAGTAAATTATCTCACACCCGGTAATATGGTAGACCAAGGCAGTGAAATGGGGTTTATCAAATTTGGCAGCCGCGTGGATGTGCTGCTCCCGCTGAATGCAAAGGTGCAGGTTCAGTTGAATCAAACAGTTAAGGGTGGAGTAACAGTGCTGGCTACCTGGTAGTTGGTATACACCAAGCTTATGGAATATTGTGAGTTATTAAATATAAGAAGGCTCCATACTTCAGAAGTATGGAGCCTTCTTATAAATATCTATAACAATTTTAAACTTGTAAACCTTCAATAACCGCGCATGTTTTTTCCTTCCATAAAGTTGATAAATGCTTTATTAACAACGCGGTTACCACCCGGTGTCGGGTAATTACCGGTAAAATACCAATCCCCCGTATTTGTTGGGCAACTATCATGCAGGTCCTCAATAGTCTGATAAATGACCTGAACAGGGATATTGACGTCTGCGGGTGTAATCAACTCTGCAATTTTATTAGAAATTTCTTCAGTTGTAAATGGCTTGTATACGTAGCGCACTAGGTTCTCTGTGTGCAGTTGATTGTTACGTTGCAGTTCTTTGCACTGCTCGTATAATTCGTCTAAACAATGTAGCATATTACGCTCTTTCAGCAACGCAATAGCTGCCCGGAAAGCTATAAAATCACCAAGTTTACTCATATCAATTCCGTAGCAGTCAGGATACCGTATTTGTGGCGCTGAAGAAACGACGATAATCTTTTTAGGATATAACCGGGCGAGCATGCGCACAATACTTTCTTTCAAAGTAGTGCCGCGTACAATAGAATCATCAATTACAACCAGTGTATCTGAATCTCTTTTAACTGTACCGTACGTAATATCATATACGTGCTGTACCATCTCGTTGCGATTGCTGTCTTCAGTTATAAAGGTGCGCAGCTTAACATCTTTTATAGCAATCTTCTCCTGGCGTATCTTACGGTTCATCAATTCCTGTAGCGCATCCGGATCGACGTTCTCACCCCAGCTAAGGATACGTTGCACCTTGCGTTGGTTCAGGTAATCTTCCATGCCCTTTACCAAACCATAAAAGGCTACCTCTGCTGTATTGGGTATATAGGAGAAAATAGTATTCTTAAGATCATAATTTATATTTTCTAATACACGTTGACTTAAATGATTGCCCAAAGCAATGCGCTCGCGATATATTTTTTCGTCACTACCACGGCTAAAATAAATGCGTTCAAAAGAGCAGGCTCGCCGCTGCTTTGGTTCTTGCACTTTCTCTATTATGTGACCGCCTTTGTCATCTACAATTAATGCGTGTGCAGGCGGGAGTTCAAAAACTTCGTTTTCACCTACGTTGAATGTGGTTCTTATAGAAGCACGTTCGGAAGCAGCAACTACCACTTCGTCGTCTATAAAATAATACGCGGGACGAATACCGTGGGCATCACGGGTTACAAAACTGTAGCCATTGCCCAGTAAACCTCCAATCGTATATCCACCGTCAAACAAGGGAGTAGCTTTTTTCAAAACATTGATAATATTTGCCTCATTAGGATGTGCATCATCCTCCCTGGAAAGAAAATGGTGAATCACTTCCAGCATTGCAGCCAAATCGCTTTGCTTTTGAAACTCGCCGGGATCCATATTGATCAGGTCGAACAACTCTTCGGTATTAACAAGGTTGAAGTTACCTGCGAGGGCAATGTTCTTTCCCGGACTTAAGTTGCGTTTGATAAATGGATGACAAAACTCTACCATGTTTCTACCTTGAGTCCCATAACGCAAATGTCCTAATAACAACTCACCCATAAATGGCAGATGCCCTTTCATTAATCCAGGATATTCACGAACATCTGGTTGATATTTTTCCAGCTCGTGTACTTCCTGACCTATTTTAAAAAAAATATCTGCAATAGGCTGAGGGGCATTGCTACGGGTACGATGTAAGAAAGGATAGCCGGGTTCTACGTCTAGTTTTACAGCGGCAATGCCAGCACCGTCCTGTCCACGGTTATGCTGCTTTTCCATCAATAAGTACAGCTTATTAATGCCGTACATAACAGTGCCGTACTTTTTAAGATAATAGGAAAACGGTTTTAACAAGCGAATGTAAGCTAAGCCACATTCATGTTTTATTTCGTCGCTCATGATGTGTAGGAAGGCGCAAAGGTAAATAAAAAGGTATCAGTTACAATACGAATGACCATTATGACAAATACTTAGGCTGTTAATTAACATTGCTAATTGTACTATGAGTTTCCGGCAGCTCTTTTCCTAATGCGCACACAAATAATACGAATAAAAAATCCCTCCGTTGAGAGGGATTGTATCTATCACGATAATTCTGCCGGTTCAACTACAGGCCGTATGCTTTCAGCAAGCCACAGGAGTTCAGTAACAAATACATCAATACTCTTTTGAAAGTTGGAATCAAGTAAATTGCCCTGGTCATCAAATTTTTTATGAACACCAGGCACTATCAACATGTATGGCGAACCAATGCCAAAAAGTGCATTAATAAGTAATTGTAGCTGCTGGCTGGCGCGAATACCACCCAGCGCACCATCTGAGGCAGTAACAATGGCAAATGCTTTATGTGCTTGCTTTGGAAAATGATCAAATAAGTTTTTCAGTGCCGAAGAGTAACTGCCATTATATTCGGGAGTTACCATAATAAATGCGTCGGCATTAAACATACGATTGCCAACTGGTTGTAAGTATAATGGTACTTTTTCGGGTGACATCCAAGCAGTTTCGAGCACCGGTATGTCCCAATCACGCACATCTATAATGTTAATACTATGCTGAGAAACCTGCTGCAGGTAATTTTTTAAAAACAGTGCCACGCGGTAGGTAATGCTGTTTTTGCGCGGACTGCCAGATACAATCTCAATATTCATAAAATAAATTACTCCTATTTATCAACGGCTTCAATTTTTAAGCCTGTTTTACTAACTGTACATTTATGTGCAGCTTTACCTCATCACTTACCAGAACACCGCCACCTTCCAAGGCTGCATTCCAGGTTAACCCAAAATCTTTACGGTCTAGTTTGCCTGTTATTTCAAAGCCCAGTTTTGTTTGTCCCCAAGGATCTTTGTTTACTCCCATCAATTCTGCGTTCAACGTTACAGGTTTGGTAACGCCGTGCATAGTAAGGTTGCCGTTAAGTTTATACGTATCCTCTCCACTTTTCGCAATAGCGGTAGAATCGAATATAAGCTTCGGAAATTGTTCA
>Ga0181465_100059_pt1 | contig 26760 bp, 25 predicted proteins | sample InSIn3gowninarea_FD_119076 | JGI IMG/M metagenome (GOLD analysis project Ga0181465, IMG submission 119076) | Clean room microbial communities from NASA Spacecraft Assembly Facility at Jet Propulsion Laboratory, Pasadena, California, USA -... ... | reverse complement strand
TCGTTGCGTGTGACTGCAAAGTCCTCTGTAATCTCACGCAGTTGGAGCTGAACAAGAGGGTGATTCTCGTCACCATCGCCGTGATATTTGGCCATGATTGCAATAGCCTCCTCACGTCGGTCCTTGTCGATCTCTTCAAACGGTTGCACATATTCAAGTTTGATATCACTCTGTTGTGCATCTGTTACAGAATGGCGGACAACAAGGACAATATGGGTGCTGTCACCCAACAGGTGAGCACGATGGACGATGAGTTCCATAAGGGTGGAGATGTGCAGGAAAAGATGGTCGCATCAGTTGCTCTCGGTATGTTCGTATTCAATCAACTGTGTTCGGTGCTGATATCAGAAAGCTGCTGCTCTCGAGGCCTCGAAACCTAAGCTGTGGTCGAGGAACATGATCCAATTGTACATGATCATGGGTATTGGGTACCTCGTTTCAACAATGAACGGCTTCGACTCGTCTCTTATGGGAGCCATTAACGCCATGAAACCCTACCAGAGAACCTTCGGTCTTTCTGGCGAGGGATCCAGCACTGGTATCATCTTCATTATTTACAACTTGGGACAGATCGCAGCTTTCCCCTTCTGCGGTTTCCTCGCCGACGGGTATGGCCGCCGCATTTGTATCTTCGTTGGCTGCGCGCTTGTTTTGGTCGGCACTGCTGTTCAGGCATCTGCACACACGATGGGACACTTCATCGGTGGTCGATTCCTGCTTGGTTTTGGTGCATCGATCGCTTCTGCTGCTGGACCTGCATACACTGTCGAGCTGGCCCATCCTGCCTACCGAGGCACCATGGCCGGTATGTACAATAACTTCTGGTGGTTGGGCAACATTCTTGCAGGATGGACAACATACGGAACCAACAAAAACTTTGGGAACTCGTGGGCCTGGAGACTTCCTACTATCGTACAGTGCTTCATCCCGGGTCTGGTCATGTGCTGCATCATGTTCTTCCCGGAAACTCCTCGTTGGTGAGCGCAAACCTTACCATTAAAACTCAAATTTCCATACTAACACAATTTGTAGGCTTCTCGCCAAGGACCGACGTGAGGAGGCTATTGCAATCATGGCCAAATATCACGGCGATGGTGACGAGAATCACCCTCTTGTTCAGCTCCAACTGCGTGAGATTACAGAGGACTTTGCAGTCACACGCAACGACAACCCTTGGTGGGACTTCAAAGAACTTTACAACACAAAGGCCGCTCGTTACCGAATGATGATGGTTATTGCCATGGCTTTCTTTGGTCAGTGGTCTGGCAATAACGTCGTATCTTATTTCATGCCCGCCATGGTCAAGAACGCTGGTATCGAGGACTCTAATAAGCAGCTTCTCATCAACGCAATCAACCCCATCTTCAGCATGCTGGGAGCCATTTACGGAGCTACCCTCCTTGATAGGCTCGGTCGTCGCAAGATGCTGCTCGGTGGTCTGGCAGGTGCTTTGTTCTTCTACATCCTCCTGACTGCTTTCACTGCCACCGCCAAGCCTAGCAACAACCTCTCTTACGGCACCATTGTCTCGATCTACTGTTTCGGTATTATCTTCGCCTGGGGCTGGACACCGCTGCAGACATTGTATGCCGTCGAATGCCTTGAGAACCGCACTCGTGCCAAGGGTTCTGGAGCCAACTTCCTATTCCTCAACATTGCCATGGTCGTCAACACATACGGTATCTCTGTTGGAATGGAGAAGATTGGATGGAAACTATACCTGGTGTACATTGGCTGGATTTGTGTCGAGATGGCCTTTATCTTCTTCTTCTTTGTCGAGACAGCCGGAAAGACTCTAGAAGAGCTCAAGGATATCTTCGAAGCACCTAACCCACGCAAGGCATCGCTTAAGCGTGCTAAGATCGAAGTTGCTGGCGGTCATGTTCAGAATGTGACCGCATGAGCTTGGGAAACTCAATGAGATCTACGATACCCAAGACATGCTACGATAGGAAGGTCTGATACTCTATTGACAATGTTTTTTTCACATAGTCATTGATATTAATGAATAATTTACTTCAACTTATGTCATGTTCTTCATGTCTTTCCACATGTGACATTCGATTCTGTAACCATGTCTCACCTTGGCGCAGCCACAACCAAGCACTAAGTTGATAAACCTTATGGCGCCCACGTGTATGCCATGCATGCTTAGTTTCTACATGGCTTTGTGTTTCTATTAACGGAAATGTACACCAAGCCGGACATAATCGAGCGGGACAATTTTGCTTGGCACAGCCACCACGTACTACTAACGTTCGACCTCATCGGACTATGATCTCGTCTACCACGGGCTCACAGTTGAATTGAAAGATCTCTTTGTACCTTTATTGCACATTTAGGCAGGGCCAGTTATTCCACAATGTTCTCGGCGTCTTAAAGTTGGCTGAGCGCTTTATTGATATCCGCTACCTCGACTCAACAATCAAAGAACCCTCATCAGCTACTTGTTCTGATGCTTTGTGCCAGAACACACTTTATCAAAGTACTCAGCTCAGCCAACCTTCTCCTTTTCAGGCTTTAATGGCGGCTCAAATTTATGTGTATTGCTGTCGGATTAAATGTTCTATCAGATTAGATGTCTAACCGCAAGGAAAGAGAGAGAGAGGGGGAAAGATTGATGAGGAGAATGTCGGTCCGTTGACTGTCCCTCATTGCGGGTCGACGTGGATGTGTGTTGTAACCTTGAGGTGGGTCTGAAGAGCGTTGTGCCAAAATAAGGCATAGATAGTGGCATCAGCCAAACAATATCCAGCACCAGTCAATACGATAGCTGCAAGGAAATTTCCCAAGGAGAGAGGATGAAGTGTGATACTTTCTATCTGACAAGGCCTTTCAGTTGACAGTTACTTTGTATTCTTGACTCACATAGTGCTGCCGATGCAAAGGGCGGTGATGGAGACGTTCAAAAATTACAAGAACGCCGCAGGAACTGTTACTGGTGCTTTTAGATCCTTTTCGAAGGTGCATCTCCCAAAAAGCCCTCCTAGTTGATTTGGAGAACTTAGCAGCATATCATCCCTATGAACCTTGCATTGAATTGTTTCAGTCACGCTTTGACACAAAATCATAACCAATATAGCCCGTTACACTGATTTCGTTGAACCATGTAGACAGTACACGTATCTGTTAGAAATGTGGACTCGTTCGGAGGTGTTGTTTTCACGTGACCTTTGAGTCTTGTTGTCATCACTCAACGCCTACACCAAAAACCTAGGTGATGCATTTGGCTTCGAATAACATCGAGCTTCGTTTCGTTTCAATAGACCTAATTTTACATCTCATATATAATAGCATTGGCGCACATATCGTGGGGGAGGGACAGAAAGTTGCCAAAGGGACAAATTGCTTCACTAACATATGAGCATAACACCATCTTCTTATCTCGTTATCCAGTGTTACTATAAGGTTTACTACGAAAAGTCGTTGGTTCATATGGTAAGTCTCATATGTGTTGCGAGTTTCACTTCAATGGCGAGAAGCAGACCAAATCTAGCGGCTGAAGTATGTGCGACGAGTGATGGTCATGCAGAATGTGATAATTCTATTTCGAGGACAGCATTACTCAAATTTCTGGCTGAGACAGCTGGGATAGCCATTCATAATGAATAATCGATGTCCCCCATCTGGCGCGCTTTTACAACGCGTCCAAATGGCCGTTCTATGGGACCTGCGATCACGCCATATACATCATGTGATGTGTAAGTACACTGCATTGAATCGAATTGTAGCATTGCTTGTGGTTTATGGCTAAATACAACCGTAGTGTTTCCGTATTGTTGTCACATCGTTAATAAAGGAAAGGAAGCCTGGTGTTGACTGCCTTAATCACACACAAAAACTGTTGGTAACACTGCAGATCGTACTCCCATCATAGCACAAGCTTATGTAGTACAACATGATATGATAAAACCTGATATAGGATAACTTAACATGTCCCTTTGCGCTCCTCCAGGACCCTGAACTTATGCTTTGTTTGATGTACTCTCCTGGCACAGAAATTCAAAAAGTTCCAGCCTGCGTAATCGACAATCGACAAAGCTTTCTAACAAGCTCAGTTCCAAGCTTAGCTAATACTCTGCATCGAAATAACTATCAAGGAAAAAGCTTAGATGCTGCACCGTTCGGTGGGCAGTAAACGTTCCAGGATCTTTAGAAATCGCAGTAAGCTATGAGAGCACCTTGGTAATATTTTACAAGGATCAAATTAATCCAAGATAGCCGTACTGAATATTGTGACTGTTAAAACTCACAGTGAGAGTCGACCATGGCTATACAATGTGTCGGCTATGAGTACAAGGATATCAACGTCAAACGTACATCGTACCGATGTCCAATATAACTCGGCACAATGATGCCCAATATCCCTTCATACCCGCATGATGGACCACATACGTGAGGGTGTAGGAGGCCACGCGTCGTCTATTATCATTCAGATAAGTAGACGATGAACCAAAGGTAGAACATAAAAGACACCGTAGAATAACGCCTCGCAACATCTACGGTTGTTCTATCAACACTGTCAATCATACCCTCCCGTTTCAGGGGCAGGTATACCGACAACGACATTGAGCTCCTCATTTGCTTGAATAATTGCCATCTGCTGGAGAAGCTACCACGTTTCCTGTTTAAGAGAGCCACAGCCTTGTGCAAAGGAGCAAAGAGAAAAGAAAACTCCAACGACAGCTGTTATGTTGTGGAACAGAAAAGTTGCAGGAGGAAGTATTGTGACATATGATTCCAACACGGTTACAGCGCGTTCCTAACAGAGAGAAGGACAGTGTGTTAGATCGTCGGGAGACTCGTCCTTTTCGTAGAAACACAGAATTTTGGCGGCGCCGCGCAAAGTCGCCATGCATCGTGCGCATGGCAAGAAGTTTGGCTAGTGAATACGACAGCTGAGGGTGAGTTCCTTTTGTGGTGTCATACTGTAGAAAGATCTCCTCTTCAGCACCACATCGAGTATTTCAGATTCTTCTGTTTCTATCTTGACTTTTGCGCCGTACGCATCAAAGTTCTCGCATTCGTTCTTAGTCTCGTGTCTGTAGATTCTGCCGTGAAGTGGGGTAGTCCGTGTGATTCGTGTGCTTCCAGATCGGCCAGCCTGTCAGCTGCTTCTTTTTTCGTGATCTACATGTGGCCTGGGACCAGCATTGGTGTACGTCCCAGATTTCTATTACCTTCTAACTGCGAAGGAAGGCCAATCTGAAGGACGCGGATGCATTGCAGCGCTGGCATCGTATGACAAGGGTACTATCAATACGCATTCATAGGCGTCGCGTCCATAGTACAGGGTTGTTCAGAGCATGGCGGAGGTTCTGTATTAAATGTGGAGATGGCTGTCAAACCATTGTGTCTGGCTCGGTATACATTTACATTATGCACCGTCTGTGTAGACACATATACCGAGACCACAGAATTGACCGTTAAGGCGAGTATTACCTTTCGCTCTGTCTGCCGTGTCCTGACGCTTACAGGGCCACACAGGCTCTTATCATTGAGGGAAACTGACCGGAAAAACATTTCGCTTCAATTTTCTACAGTTTCCATTGTCCTCTCAATTCAATATTCTACCCTGCCATTCTTAGCTCCGACGGGGCAGATCGAAGGAGAGGGGCGCGGTGGTGGCAAACAGATAGCCCCGTGTTACTACTCTAACAGTCCCTACACCTGTCAGTACTCCGCTGTGTTCTTGCTTTACATTGCCTTAGCGGCATAAAATTTCCGTACGATGACTGTCTTGTTGTATAAACTGCCGTGCAATCGCATGAGCATATACCTCGCACCCTCCCAGTCTGGAGTGGGCGGAAGGGGCTAGTTCTGTGATGTTGCGAGCGGTGGCGAATGCCGTGTTGGATTGTCTGCTCGTGTCAGCCGTACAGATGTGCTCAGCGCACTATTAGAGCATGACGTCTCGAGAGTCATTTATTGAGCTCTACTATTTGGGCACCTAGAAACAGGGGGCTGGCCTGAGCCTCTGCGCATCCGTGGTAGAGTGTTCTTAGCGTTGTGTCGGTAGCCTATTCCAGATAGCCCCGGGATGCTTTTTGCCTGCAGTTCGCCATATAGTTTCCCAGTCCAGATTGCTATACTTCGTAACGGCGATGAATGTCCTTCTTTTCCCTGATTTTTGTGTGATATGCCCGTTCCTACGGACAGTCTCGTGTTGTTTACGTTCCCACCCGTTGTCTTTAGCCTCTACCAATCTCTTTTGTGCACGGACTCTTGCTGCCTTGCTCCTTGTCCATGATCAGGACCAGACATTCTCGTGATGAGCTCCATATGATCTGCATGGCCTCGTCGTGTGCTGGGGACTCAGGTTTCCACTCGCGGTACCACAGAGGGGAGGGGTCTTCCACTTTTGGTTGCACAGTTGGTATAGGGCTACCTACGTTTGCTCCTGCAGCCTTTCGCAAACACTCGGGTTGGAGATGAGTGCCTCGTTCGATGTGTTGCGATGATGAACCACCCATTTGCCGGCCATTGGGATCGAGTCTGTTCTCTGGAAGGTCGACAAATCTTTGGACTACTTTGGTATAGTGTAGGGTTGTTTGGGCTTCTGGTACCTGCTGGTCTTGTAAAGATGTCCTTCGCCTGAATGAAGACCGAGCACCGACGTAGCGTAATGGAGTTAACAAAGAAGTCAACAGAGAGGCGCCGTGGCAAACCTGTTTTGCATCTACCTCACAACCTTACCTCTACCACCAAGCCACCAGGGCATCAACACAAAACGTGCCACTAGCTCGTCCCTGTGCCAAAACACACACTCTCTCCTTATTCCCCGGACCGCGTTCTAGGGTCCTTGTCAACCACTATACCTTGAGGAGCTGCACCTACTTTATCCGGCTATCACAACACTCCACCAATTCTACCATGTTTTAGGACCCAGAGACACCGTTACCACTGCTTGCGAGCTCACCACGACCACCGCATCGCTCGCTGATCTTGTTGATGGCAACATTATCATCTCACTAATCACTGTCCAAACACAAATTCTTCAGCGCCTCTGGCAAACTTGGTAGGTACGTGTGAATCGTCGAAGACACTGCTACAATTTGCCTCTCCACACTTGGTTATGTCGCCATAATCATGAACATGGCCACTTCTACGGTCTTCCTCTCCCTCTGCCCATACAGCACACAGCGTGTTTCTCTCGCATTTACTGCCACACTAGCCACCTGGCCTTTCTCTCACATAGCGTGTCCATTGCTACCGGCATGTCCTCTATCCATATTTGACTGCACTGTCTCGCTGCGAGCCCGACATTCTTAATAGATAGGATGTCGAGTTGGCGGAACCCATGCTCTTGAAGGTGCCGTCACCGAGCGTGGTGCCTAGGCTGATTGAGGAGGAAGATGAGAGAGATGGATGACGGGGCTTGGGTTTAACATTCCTCTGACCGAGGATGCTGCCTGCTGTGTCCCAGCTCAAGCTTAACATGCAATTGTCCTGCTCTGAGGGCGAAGAAGACCAGGCTGGCGGCTGAAAGGGGCTGCAAAATTACTACATCCATCCTAAAAGACGAGAGCGACAAACGTTATGTGATGAAGAACAGATGCAGCATAACGAAGCTCCACTTTTACCATGTCACCGGTTCGCTTCACGTTCTGGCCCAGCTTCTGAATCTTGGCGCTCTTGGCAAGTCACCCTGCGGAGCCGTGGAGGAAACTTACGGCTCGAGTCAAGTTTAGAGATATTCAGTAAATGCCAAGCAAGGGTAATCGGCTCAGCATTCTGATCATCAAATCCGGGGGTTTGGCTCGATTGCATATGATTTGAGGATGCCATGGCTTCAGCAACGTGTCATTCTATGGGGTTGCTTCGCTTCTGCATTATGTAGAGAGCATATTCTCGTGCGTTATCTGTTTGGTGGTTTTTGTCGCATATGTACTAGCCTTCGGCGATGGATTCGGAATCAGCATGACTTTCCTCGAGACCATCGCGAAGAATGCTGCTCGTACGATGGAACAGATGCGGGATTTCTTCTGATGTGGCGTCACCTTCACTGTGCAGCGGTCTTAAAATGGTGTTTTGCAAAAGGTCGAGTTCGTGCTGATGGGTCTTTGTGGGGCTGGGTTCGGCTCTCTTGCTTTGCGGTTCTCAGGAAGGTATTTAGGCAAGGTTCTGGAGTATGTGATTGTCAGCCCATGGTTTTTAAGAATGTACGTAATATCAAGTTAGTGGCATCAAGCACAGAGATGCTCTCGCCAAAGCCTGCAAGTTGCGTACGCGTTAAAAAGACAATGTTAGATGCTCTTGCTGCAACTGGGCGGTAAGCTTTGCCGAGCCTTCTGGTGAACGTACTTGCAGCGCGGCTGCAGCCCCAGATCAGTTTCCCTCACGTAAGGCAGACGGGATGGTACTGCACCTAAGGCTCTGCTACAGACGGTCGAATACGACAGCCTGCGGCACTGTAGATCGTTGACCGTGGCGAAAGTAGTGGTCGAGGTGCGGCTTGTCCTAGCCGGTCCGAGACGTCAAAGACGGTTCTTTCACGTGACAGTTCCATAATAAGATGCGCGGTAATGCACCCCAGAAAAACTTGTGATGAAAATCTGGAGAAACTCTGGGGTGGTCCGGCGTTGCTGGGATGGTGCCGCTGGGCGGGTTGTGTCGGCTGATGAAAACTGTGCTGGCTGCAGACCGACCGCCGCAGCTCCCACCAATCTCTGTGCGTGGAACATGGAACATGAGCATTTGGCGCGGCTCTGAAAAATTCCCGCATGCGGACAGTCGACGTTGCCTGTCGACTGGCATATAGACCACGCCTGTGGCTCAAGGTAGCGTGCTGGAGAAAAATGTTCGCACCTTAGCAACGTGCTCGAGTGACCCGAGCTGCGCCTCTGACGAAGTCCCTTCACTGCAGACGACTTTATTTGGTCAAAAAAAAACTGACAGTCGCCATCGTGCGAGTGGTCGGGCTGGTGAGACGGGGTGGTACCACACTTGTACAGAGCCTCAGGGCCAGCAGCTACGCGTGTGAGACAGCAGCGCAAAGCACACTAAAAGGTCGTGGCCTGACCGAAGAATATGCTGCCGTAGCGCTACGATGCAGGCGGCACGCTTTGCGGCGCGGCACGTTGCGAACGCTGGACGTGCTGCAAGTCAAGAAGAGCGCGGTGTCGAGCTCATGAGAAGCGCCGTGGTGTTGAGAGCGTACGGTAATTGCACGCGAGTGGGCCCAGATATCGTGGGTCCGTGTTGGAGATCAGAAGCTCCAACTGTCAGTTATCAGTGGGGTCGCCAAGCGCGAGGAAAAGTGGACTGCTGGCCTTCGTTCCGACGTCGGGCGATAAGCTTGATTCATCCGTCAAGTAGCTATCAGCTCTGGGTCCGATAGTTGGAATAGCTATGTGCCCGGTCAGCATTCTGAGAGGGTGGGTGGGAACTCCATGTGGTCCGCTGCAGATTAGAAATTCGATTTGGGTACACACCAGGTTGATCATGCGTTGGGGCCTCGGGCGATAGGGCATGGCGCGAGTAAGCTCAATTCGCCGCTGTGCTTGACTGCAATCAGCTGTAATTGGTTGTAATTGGCCGGTGGCGGCACGAGGATAAACGCGAGGCGTCTTCTTGGATGGGGATGGTGATTTGGTGATGATGGTTGTGGCTGTGATTGTGGTTGTGGTTGTGGTGGTAGTGGTAGTGGTGATATGATGATGATAATGTTGTTGTTGGTAACAACAGGCAGCAATATCTTGACCACGGTCAGTGTTGTGTGTCGTCGAAAATCGCAGCCAGCTACTAGCGAGCGAGCCCCTCAGCCTCTTATGACACTGTTGCGCCTCTTACGCCTCACAGGCAAGAACAAGCCCCACACGCTGGCAACGACTCACAGTGTCACGGTGTGACTGAAGGGCTCTCACGTGAGCCCGCTTTGCCTGTCTAGGCTAAGTTCAAACCGGTCCGTCCTGATCCGTCCTGACCTGTCGAGTATATGTATGTGAGGACCGCGTGAAGTCTCGACTTTATCTTCTAGTGTTTTGCTTAGCGCAGCGGGTCAGCGCGCACAAAGGTTCCTGTGCGTGACGCCGTGATACCCAGCAACCACAAGATTGACGATGTCGGAGGCAACTGAAACAGGCGCCGCTTGCCCTGGTAGCGCCGAACATCCGTGTTCATAGCAGGGCAGGGTCTAACACAATACGGGCGTCCAAATAATGCACTATGCGTCCCGGTCTATTGTGTTGGCTTGGCCATGCTGGTGACACTCTGGGGTAAGATAGCAACCTCGGTGGCCACAGCCTTCTGCTCATTTGGACAGACATGCGAGAAACATGAGACGCCTTAGCAGCCACTTTCTACATTGTGACAAAGACAAATGAGAGGACAGTCCATGATACGATGGCCAAGCGAACTGTGCCCTTGATAGCTGCTAATTGAAGTCATGGAGCTAGCCCAATGTGGCAGGTGCACAGTGTAGGCGAAGAGCGGGAAGACACACGTGAGCACGGTCAGACTAAGCATGAAGCAATTCGTTTCCAATTCTCTCCTCATTGCTTGGCCACATTCACAGCCACTGAGACTCCTCTTCTCGAAGGTTGCTGCAACGCAGGCCGTAGTAGGGTGCCCATCTTATCTGCAGGCCCGCGCCTAATGTGTGGACATGCCCGGACGGGCAGCTGACAAGACAAATGGCGTTCCATCTGGTGAGTGAAAGCTTTCGCAACCAATAACAATTGGCTCGGCCAAGGGGCGCCCAGGAAGTGCTTTGGTTCTAGAAAGATTGCTAGAAAGCAGTGTCTATGAGAGGTAAGCGTTCTTATCAGTCCCTGTTGGGCCTCATCTCCGTTCTATAGACCTAGTCTGACCAACAGGCCTTCCCCAGAGTCGATTACTTCTCTCGCTAGACTGCCCAGCACTCTCCGCTACCGATGCCAATGCGCAAAAGGTCCCCGCGATGGCAAGAGCCAAGCATCGCCACGGCACCGCCCCTGTTAGTGCACCCTCGTTCAACGCTTCTTTGACAGGCGGAAGGCCATGGTCGTGTGCATCGATTGGGCACGAACGTATCAGTATGTCGCTTTCAAGCCCCGGGTTCCCACAGTGAAGGGTGCGCCGACTGCTTGCCAAGGCCTCTCTCTCCTGTGCGCACGTATCCAGAGAGGATCACTGCTTGGCCGGTCGCGCCGTGAGTACTCCCCCCAGTCAACTCTTTGTGGAATAGACTGATGAACTCGTTACGCTCCCCACTACTGATACCGTTGAACATTAAAGAGCACGTCTTCCCGGCCGCTGGCTTGCTCTTGCTCTTTATCCTGCACTTCATTCCTTCGCAGATCGCCCATCATGGACCACGAAAAGGTCGTCCCCATCGATGAGAAGGTCATTCATGGCAATGCTCAACCCACTGTCGCCTCTCAGGAGGCTGAATACACTGGTGAATGGCGTGACCAGGAAGACTTCATGACCCGTAACGGTCTCAACTTGAAGTCGTTTCAGCGTCGTCCCAACGGCGGTGCAATCACGGTGCTCGACAAGTCGATGAAGACGCGCCATCTTCATATGATTGCCATCGGTGGTTCCATCGGTGCTGGTTTCTTCGTCGGTTCTGGTGGTGCCCTTGCCAATGGTGTAAGTAATTGACTCTCTGGGCTGCTTGCAAACAGTGGCGCTGACGTCAATCTATAGGGTCCCGCTACACTCTTCTTGGACTTCTCCATCATGGGTATCATGATCTTCAACGTTGGTATGCAACTCGGTGGCATTCTTGGCTGACGAATGTGGTTCTAACAAAGTTTCAGTCTATGCTCTTGGTGAACTCGCTGTCATGTACCCGGTTTCTGGTGGTTTCTACACTTACTCTACTCGCTTCATCGATCCTTCCTGGGGTTTTGCCATGGGTTGGAATTACGTGTTCCAATGGGCTATCGTTCTTCCACTTGAATTGGTCGTCGCCGGTATCACGGTCGGATATTGGGACGGCGCTAAAGGAGTTAACCTAGGTGTCTGGATTACCGTCTTCTGGGTATTCATCATCGTGATCAACATCTTTGGTACCCTGGGATACGCCGAGGAAGAATTCTGGTCTTCTTGCTTGAAGCTGTCCGCAACGGTCATCTTCATGATCATCGCTTTAGTCTTCGTCCTTGGTGGCGGTCCTGACAATGGCATATACAACGAGTACTGGGGTGCCCGACTTTGGTACGACCCTGGTGCGTTCCGAAACGGATTCAAGGGTTTCTGCACAGTCTTCGTCACTGCTGCCTTTTCCTTCTCTGGTACCGAGCTTGTCGGTCTCGCGGCTGCGGAGACCAAGAACCCTCTCAAGTCTCTTCCTGGTGCTGTTCGTCAGGTCTTCTGGCGTATCACCCTCTTTTACGTTCTTGGTCTTACGTTTGTTGGTCTTCTCGTTCGCTCTGACGAGGAAGATCTTCTCGGCGCGAAGGGTGCCAACGCCTCTCCTTTCGTTATTGCTGCTCGCGACGGTGGTCTTGTCGGATTCGACAGTTTCATGAACGTTGTCATTCTCGTCTCCGTCATCTCCATCGGTGTCTCCGGTATCTACGGTGGCTCCCGCACATTGACTGCTCTCGCTGAACAGGGCTACGCTCCCAAGGTCTTTACCTACATGGATCGCTCCGGTCGCCCACTGTTCTCCGTCATCTTCGTTCTTGCCTGGGGTGTTCTTGGCTACATGCAAATTAGCGCTACCGGTGAGGAGGTCTTCAACTGGTTCGTTTCGTTGTCTGGTCTTGCTGCTCTCTTCACCTGGGGTTCCATCTGTCTCGCCCACATCCGCTTCCGCAAGGCTTGGGCTTACCATGGTCACACCGTCGACGAGATCCCCTTCAAAGCTGCTTTCGGTGTTTATGGATCTTGGCTCGGTATTTTCATTATCGTCATGGTTCTCTGCGCTCAGGTATGTTCAACCCGGAAGTCTGATTGTGATACATAACTAATGTTGTCCAGTTCTACACTGCTGTTTCTCCCATCGGCAAGAACCTTGGTACCGCCGAGGACTTCTTCAAGGCGTACCTCGCTCTCTTTGTTGTCTCTATCTTCTGGATTGCTGGATACTTCTGGAAGCGCACCGGATGGCTCAGGACCGCTCAGATGGATGTCGATACCGGCCGTCGTGAGCTGGACTGGGATCTCATCAACCGTGAGCGCGAGGAGATGAAGACCTGGCCCGCGTGGAAGCGTCTTGCTGCCCGTATCTTCTAAGCGCATCATCACGATTCGCTGTGGGTTGGTGTATTTTGGATATGTGGGGGAGGCGCTACCCTATAGTGGCACAGAGATGATACCTACTAGTTATGTGTGTAATGTTTATCCATCGCTCGGTTGAACTGGAGTACCGATGCTGAAACTTTTCAATTCTTCAAATAGTCACCCTCCTGCTTGTAGTGCGACTTGTACTAAACCTGTTCGTGATGCCATTGCTGTTCACGCTCTAGGAAAATGATATCACGGAAGTTGTCGAAGCAAACTCCATAGGCCGCAACAGGCTTGTACAGTCCTTCGAGGTTTAACACAAGAACTTAGAATTCTCTAAAAGACGACTACCCAACTGACAGGCTTGCTAGAACCTCTGCTTTGGCAAAAAAAAAATAGCGATACAGTTATATCGCTATTGGGCGCATCCCAGCTTTCGTATGTTGAACATCCTCGGTTTCCATAGAAGACTGCAAAAGATCATTTCGGAACTAGAGTATGTTGGTGGCCGGTCTACGTGTACATGGGCTCCTAACCCTGACCAAAGTTAGGGCAGCGCCCCCTATGATCTATTAACCCAAGAGGTCATACTTGCCGCCCTCGGCCCTTGGCTTTTACATGTGAGCACAGCAGGATCGGGTGCGTGATGAATAAATAGCAAGTGCGATGCAAAGCGGCTGGAGCCGCAAGTTGTCTTTGGAAGCTGGATTTGCTCCAAGTTACTCAACCACATGAGAACTGGCCTGAGCATTGGCCTCGAATCGAGACAGGAAGACCATGTTGAGCGTGGGTGAAATAGCGGTCATCACAAACCAAACATACTGGACGAAAAAGGGTAGATAATGTTTGAAGTAAAATGAATATCCCTTACAAATCAATGGTACTTGTCACTGCCATCGTGCGCACGTCAATCTTTCGAATGAGAATGTTCTTGTCTGTGCAACGTGAAAGTACAGACTGATTTCTCGCGCGATAGTGCCTGATTCTGTCTTTCCTCGATGGTCTAACCTGCGCTTGGTTGCACTCTCCAGGCCCGACTGTCCCTATTAATCATTACGGCGGTCCTAGAAACCAACAAAATAGGGGCTACGCCACCAAAGTTACCTTCCAAATCTGTACCGACTAGTAAATTGTGTTTTCTCAGATCCGAAGATAGTCTTGGTACACTGCAGAGGTGATTATGCCAATTAATGCCGGGACGGAAGCCTACACAGCCGCGTCCGAGCTTCACATATGTGCTCCTGCACAGATCGTACGAGTATTCCTTCCTCCTTCTGATACCATCCGTGACCCATGGGTTGTGTATTCGCTAATATTAGAAAGTGAAAACAGACTGTATCACTCTACAGTATGCTGCACTGATGACGAAGATGAGTTGAGTGTGTTCCAGCGCAGACTGAAGTCTCCAGCGATACCGTAACCTATAATAATGCAATTTATACCTCGAACGTACGCTTACGCTGGCCTCTAGATCATATGGAGATCGCAAGAAACCAAGTGGCCGACGGACTGGCAGATCTGGAAGCATACGACCCACATGAGCCATCCTACAAGGCCGTGGAGCCTACAGTTACAGAATTGCGGACGTATGCGAGGACTCTAATGCATGATGCGCAAAGAAAGAGATGTGCAGACAAGATGTCGAGATTCGCAAGATGGTGCAAGATATGGGCATTCTCATACAGCACAACTCCCCGAGAAATCTCACCAGAACCAGAACCGTGCTGGCCAAAATCCTCGCCATACGCACGATACATAGCGAATTTTTGTGATATCACCGAAACTACAGACATTGTGACGTAGTGCAACTATGCTCCTGCGGAAAAGGCGAGTCCCTTGACTGCCTGTCATGCTGTCTACGAATGCGGCGCTGGTTCTTGTAGAGACCTGCGCGACCTGTATGGCCACTAACCAAAAGTCAGCAGAGTATCGTATATCTCCAGCAGCTACTCCGTAATCCTGAAGATATTGCTGGTTTTCTCTGTCTTGTGAAAAGAGCCTAGCTCCCAGACAACACGTCCACAACACAGCGTCCACCACTTTTGCATAGGTAACGACACTAGCATTATCCTGCACTACACTGTTCTCTTTTACTGTCATAGTGAGGAGAGGAAGACGAAAACTATCTCAACTGAGAGGCTGCCCACACAAGAATCGCCTCCGCTCTAGCGCTTGGCGCACCCCTATAACCCTGGAGAGGTCATCGTTTATGCAAAGGCGGCTGCCAAATATGCCGGGATACAAACAAAATACTGTTCATTATGACCTATAACATCAGCGGAAGAGATGGACTTAGTGACTAGCCGAGGCTCAGTTCAGTGTTTGAAATAAGCCATAACAACCTCATAAGTATGAAGGTAGGCTCATTGATGTCTTGACCTGCCGCAAGGTCGTACAGTGAACAGGATTGGACAGCCATTATTTCTCTTAATAGCTGGACACACAGCATGAAGTCCACCTCGTCTTCGCCATGGAGTCATGCCTTTCCTCCGTTGTCATGCTCAACGACAAAGAGTGTCCTCTTTATTCACCACTTTCCCCTTATTTCAGGCTACCAGCCAGGAGACATGGCTTTACGGCAATTGTGCAACAGAGGCCGTGTTTTTATCTGCGCAGTACGAATGGCATACAGCCTCCCAACCATCGAAACACTAGTCATCAATAGGCGTTTTCCAGCCAACCCCATTGTTCACAGGCGCTATTAAATCATGCAAAAGGATATGAAAGCACTTGGACAATAAATGCTGAGTAATACTATGCCGCTTCAATACTGCGCAGGTTTTTTGCAAATATCGGCTGCTTCAACGCTCACAGAATTCTCTTGTGCAATAAGGTGGTCGAGATGGTGCGCTCCCAATATCAGTCAGCCTTGCAGACCGATGCAATTTTCCGGGTTCGTCGTAAAGATAGCTCGACGATACTAACTATATCACTGCAAAAATCGACAATCGTGTGGTTGGATGTGGAGTGCTAGTGATTTCTCCGTCTACTTTATCAATTGAGAGAGGCAAGGGCAGCGATCACGGCCACAACGGTGTATCGACTTATGCAGGGACTACGACCACAATCTTATATCCGAGAAGAATCATGATGATGATGATGGGAGTAGGGTGTTGTATTGTGTTGTCAGAAGTAAGGATGGATGAGTAGTGATACCTCATGTTTATATACCACAAGGTCCAAGCTCCTGCACAGGTACACTCCCACCAGTCTTCGACTGCTCCTTCCTTACTTGACGCTATCAACTCGGTTACTAACTGCTCTCCCTGGAGCCATTTTCCTCAACAACAATAATAATACTCTGTTATTGCTCCCACATGGTACGGGCTAGCATCAACGTCCGGTTGTGCTAGCTAGTATACCGGTATGGGTGTTTTCAATCCTCTGTTGGCAGGGCTTTAACACAGGTACTCGTTGAAATCGATCGTAGCTACATGTATTGGTGGTTCTTCTGTTATGTTCACCGAGAATCAGATATATACTACAGAGTACATAGGCTAGTCCCCTTTGACTCTAGCTACATCCCCTCGGTATTCTGATACATCCCATAGCGCGCAAGGGGGGTTCTAGGATGTTGTGATGCAAAAAAATTCAAGTGAGAAAATGTTTTGGTAGTATTTCAGCCCCTGCCAGCACCATGTTGAGATAGATTGAAATATTACCAGAACATTTTCTCACTTGAATTTTTTGCATCACAACATCCTAGAACCCTCATTCCGCGCTATGGTCTGTATTCCGACATCTGATGAGAGTTGAGGAATCGGATTGATTTCTCAGCGAACTATCTACTGAGGTATGTATAAACGAAGTGGCATGATGCAAGAAGCTTCGGTGGAACCGAGGCTGACGCAAACATCATAGATGACCATACCAGGATCTGAACCAAAACCAGACTGATGGACCCAAAGATCACATGATCTGACGTCTGACAACATCCTCAGGGGTTTTCATGTTTTTGTTGCTACTGAAGTTCGCCCAGGCTGTATCTACATGAATCCAGAGACAACGTGCGTCGATTTCATTTTCACTGTCCGGAAATATTTATAATTGTTGGAGATGTTACAGAAGTATGATATTGACTCTAAGATTGTATTCAGACGCATACCTAGAAAGTGCTGTGCTCGGCTGGTCATTAAATTTACTCTACTTCCGTTCCATCTTAATGGGTTGGCAGCCAATCTTACTGGACGGGCTCTTCTACTATTCTCAATTATAACCACGCGTCAAACCATGTTACTGCCTGCACGAAGCTCGCCTGCTTAGCATACGCTTGCTGTGGAATCGTCATATTCGGGTTTACTGCGAACCCGTGAGGAGCCTGCGAGTACAAGTTGGACTCGAAAGTAATATTGTTTGCGCTCAGGATGCTCTCCGCCTTCAATTTTGCTGTAGCGTTGAAAGCCGGATCGATTGCTACTTTCGTCAGTATCTCTCTACACCGGTAATCCGTAAATGAAAAGGGAATTGAACCTACTTCCTGCAGCAATGCTCAGAGGCCTAGTAATAGCCTCAATCTCTGACTCAAGCAGGTCGGTCGGGTGTGCAACGAATCCTATATCCAGTCCGCTCTCGTTCCCATTTAACCACCTTCCTACGTATTTACCACCGAAACAATAGCCCACACCACCAACCTTCTTGATGCCGAGCTCATTTCTTACATACTGGACTGTGCTATTGACAATGGCTTCGATGACGGGTTGGGGGTGCAGTGAAAGCCATTGGGTAAGGTTGAGTCCGGCTGCTAGTTCTTCGACGCTCACAGGGTTACCAGCGAAAAGGTCTGGAACAATGACCAAATAGCCGTTGCTAGCGATGGAGTCGGAAAGTCTGACGATGGTTAGTAAGCCGTAAGGAGATACTATCAAGACGGCCAAGTGTCATTGGTATGTGCAAGAAAGCTGAAAACATACAGTTTGTTCTCCAGGAATGATACACCAAAGATATTGGTAAGGTGGATAATGGCCTTGTCAGAAGTATTGCTGTTTGGTGGATAGGAGTGGTACATGTCGACTATTCTTTGTGAGTTTTGAGTATTGGACAATATGGAATGTGAACTCACTCCCATTGACGTTCTTCAATTGTCCAGCAGGTACCCCATAATTTCGAACCTCAAGAGTTGAATAGGACGATGCAGCTAGCGCACTACTCGCACTCGCCATTGCAATGACAGCTTGCATTAGTTTGACCATATTTGCGCTTTATGATGGTGTGTTGGTATCGAACCGAATGTACAGTAAGAGTTTTGTGTTACTTAATGTCTAAGAACAAGTGATTGTAGTGTCTGCTTGCAGGTGCAGAAGCTTTATATCGTACTTCGCACGCCGGAAGCACGGACTGCCCAGACGAAACCATCTCAGTGATGACAAGGATACAGTAATAATACCAGGATATGCGTATGGTCATACATCCGAATCGAGCGCGAGGTCATTCCCTTATTCGGCTTTTACTTTGATAGTGCCAGTCTAGGGAAGCCACATTCATGGGCCTGCCAGCTCTTATTCGTGCGACATATGTAACGATTACTTCTCCAGACTGCCAAGGAGCTTGCGACAACCCTTATTGTGGATATAGCAAGTGATAGCGGCAAGAAGAGTAAATTGGATAGCAATTCCGTGACGTCAAATTTTCACTGGGTTGCGTTGCCAGTGCCAAAGCCACCACCATAAGCATTGCTTACATCATCCTCCAGCTGACATCGAGCCAAGATAGGATAACAATCCAGAAAAGGTCGTCTTTAGCGTCTGTAAAAGAGAATTGCGCATATCCGGGGGCTACCGCAGTGATTGCGTAAACCATACCATACATGCACTTTAAGGCAGACACTTGCTGATACAGAATGGCATTACGTCCAATATTCCATGCTTTATTGTGCAAATGTAATGGGTGGTGCAGCCCTCAGGAATTCAGCCATACGATGTGTTTTTGTACTCCAGTCTCAGTTCATACGCAGGCTTAGACGTTGAGGTGAAATCCAATCCAATCCACACGCAGGCTTCAGCTTCAGAGTCTTTCGCTCGGCCTGAACATGGTCAGATAGCTGTGAAAATATAATTCCTAGTGGGACTTTAGCTTAAACATGAGTTTTGACTATGTTATGCTATCGAAACATGTCAATCGGGAAGAAAACCTTGTGTATTGGTTTGGTGAGTGAAAGAGCTAAATACAGGAATGAACCGCCAAGACGCTAGAGAAGGATCACGTGCATGTGCATTCACCAGAGATGGTAACCCACCACTGACAAAACATGCCCGAATGACGATATTGTCTCATTATCGACATCTCTCAGTTCCTACTTGGATACGACCGGGAGATAACGTGACCTGCACCCTGCTGTAAGCGTGTTGCGGATTGAGAGAGGGGTTTAGCAAGAAAGGGAGGGCAGCGATCACGGTCACAATCATGTATCCAAGAGAGTGATGATGAATGATGCTCTTGTAACCGCTCCCACGTGGTACGGGCTAGCATCAACGTCTGATTGTGCTAGCTAGTACACCATTATGGGAAGGTCATTTTTTCGGAGTTTTCAATGTTCTTGTCTGCTACCAGGGTTGGCCCAGGCCATATTTATGTACATGCGGAGATCACGTGCGTGGATCCCTCTTTCACTGTACCCAAATACTCACAATATCCATCATGACTGTTGTACACTTAGAGTTTGACACCTTCTGAATTGAAACAATTCGTTATTAAAATAAATAATCTGGAATTTTAAGTGCTACCGAGCGCTATATAAGCGTGCTGACACTGTAGAGACTATGCTACTGTGTTAAGGGCAAACAGAGCTGCTGGCTACACCTGCAGCTTAAAAACCTCCTCATTCTATCCTTTAGTAGTCCCTGGCCACTTTTCTTACCCCTTCTTGGCGCCGTCGTGCGGGCCAGGCTTGGGCTGTTCACTACGGAACACTAGTCAACAGCTCCTTACCTTGCCCGCTTACAGCGGGGGAGTATGGCAACTCTTGGGCGTTGATGAAGGGTGCCCAGTCCCCTGTGTCTGTGGCCTCGACTTTAAGCGCTACTTGGAGATACTCCAGTAGGCCGGTGTCCAGGAGCCACTGTCCTGCCCCTCTAGCTGTATCTTTTTCGCACAGTAGGCGGTCCATCTGTGCGTGTCCTGTTCTCTCGAGGATTTTGGTTCGGGCCTCGATGTGGTCGGGACAGAATCCCAGTACATGTTAGATTGTCTGGCGCGGGTGTCCGCAGGAACAATCTGGCGTGACATCTGTTACGCCTGTGCCCGACAGCCATGCCCTCAGCCCCAGTATCTCCGACCTAAGTAGAAAGATAGCAGTGGCCACATGTTTCCGGACATCGTCGTATATCCACATTGGCTGGCTCGACCAACCTTCTTTCCAAGTGGGTGCGTGCCGGAACGGCTTCGCCGCCTGGGACTCCCACCTTCTTTTCCATTCCTCCTCGAGCTCATCGTCAATATATCCGTTCTGGTTACGTACCTGTATCCGGCTTCCACGTTGGACTGGCGTGGGTTCTTCACTGTCATTTGGTTCCTCCCTACCGTTTGCCCTCCTCTCTAGTATCCCTTTACCTTTTTCCCTTGCCCTGTCGATGTTTGTCTTTGGTTGGGCCGTATGTTTTCGGGGTCTTCCTCTTCTGCGGCGGGGTCCCGTCTGTGTTGCATCTGCCCATACCTCCTGGAGCTTGGCTCTGATGTCCCGCGTCACTGGGTGGTCATCCGTCTTCAGAGCCCTTTGGAGGACGAGAGCAGTGATGTATAAGTCTATTGGGGGTGTTTCGCTTTCCTTCTCAAGCACCGCAGTGGGGGTTCTCTTGTATGCACATAGGTTCCGTCGTAGACACTTGTTCTGGAGAACTTGTAGGGCCTTGAACCTTGCCGTCGGGATTACACCTCCATCTTTCCCAACTGCCCACACTTGGGCTCCATACGTCATTGCTGGTCGGGCTACTGCAGTGTACAGTAGCTTTGACTTCCGGACTGATGGTCCCCAGGAACAATTCGTTATTAGGGAAGCTTCTGAAACTATAAAGTATCGTATTTTCTTAACTACCATGTAAGAACAGTTGACCAGCAGGCCTTTTATGGGATACATGTTGGATTGAATTGGATTGGATTTCATTTTAACATCCTATATGAGCCTATTACTAACTAAGACGAGATTTGCACATGCCTATCTGGTAAGGTGAGGGTTGTTTCTAGGATGTGCTTCTATACAGATACAAGTGATGGCTGGGAATGAGTCCCGGTGCCGATGGATGACGACAAGAGCCATCAACCCAAAGGGCGATAAAAAACAGAGGCAAGTATGACATGAAAAGTGTGCCAGCCCAGTTCTTCATTATTTCCTCCAAAATTTCGATACTGTAAGGCTTCGCTGACGGCCTTGAATTCGGTATTGTCAGGCTCAAGGCGCTGACGGTCGGTATGGTTGAAACTGCGTGCAGTTTCAAGCACTGGGGGTTGTAAAGAGCTGGTGCTCTGGCGAATCGGTAGTGGCTCTGGGTGAGCAGGAGACTTTTTCGAATAGGGCATGGCAATGCCTCTATGCTCAAACAACAGTGGCAAGGAGGCTACTGTTATGATGCATGTCGTGGTGTTCAGATTAAACTCTGCACTGGCTCACCACAGGGAGTGACGATCATCTGTACCGTGGACATGACGTCTCTGCGCTGGCTCTGAGCTCTCAAAGAGACAGGTTCCCGGGCTTCACCACGTGGAGGTGCAATGAGATACATGTTTATCCGTCGTGGCCTCCTTCCAACCACAAGGTGGAAGTCACCTAACAGAAGAGAAGGAATAGTCATCTGAATCAAAGTGACACTTGCCACCTTTCATCTCCATGAAATATTGCAGGACTTCATGGGCCGAGGCTGCACAATTTTCAACTTTCTGAAAGATTACCACCATATTTCAGGCCAACACATTCAATTCATTCCAATATGCTGCTGAAGGCGACTGAAATAGTACTGACGCATTTCCATACCTGCATTTCTTGTATCGCAATATTTTGAAATCCTCTTTGCGCTGTCTGTGACTGGGAACTATATGAGACAGCATTGTTCAATTGTTCTTATTCTAAGCTCTGGTTTTGTGTGAGTGAATCACTACCATTAGATCCGCCCTGATCTATATAGGGCTAAGGGAGATAACTGGGCACTGACACTGTCTGGTACACGGTCTACACGAAGGCCTGTTAGAAGCGCCGGCAAGAACACTTTCGAGAGTACCAAGTATCTCAGAAAGTACTCCACAAAGCCACACGTCAAGATTCTCATTGGGATCAACTCAAGCAATTACGGTTTATGTGTCAAGGAGACCGCACTCAGTCCGCCGGTGACTCTGGTAGCACTCACTTAAGCCACCACTCTTCTCTGTATACTGACTTTCACGCCTAATGCAATGCAGAACATTATATTTCATTTGCTACCAGCTCGGCATCGCTGTAAGTGGTCTGGTTGATCTCGACAGACGCAACTTCTCAAGAGCGTACAAAACTTCATGTGTGTAAACTCGATACAATTTGCTACTGGGGAAACTTCTGAGAGTACAAGTATCGTTGTCTTCTGTAAGAATAGCTGACTCAAAGATGATCTGTTTGCCCGTCTTACCCTCCTTCCAGCCATAAGATGAAGTCACCCCGCAGAAGAGAATGAGCAATCATCTCGACTAAAGTTGCACCTGCAACCTTTCATCTTACTGCACCACCTCGGGATTCCCGAGGTAATAATGCGCGGTTTTCAACCTACAAGACATTTTTGCCTTCCACTGTCAACTCTAACAACGACAGAACACAGTGATCTGGTCCATATCTAACCAGAAGCTTACCAAATGTGCTACACCTGGACATGCTATTATGTATAAAGGTACAAAAGCTGTGGTCGGCAAGATTAGATCAACGCCCGAGAAGCGGTTGTCAGCCAATTTACGGTATGGGTCTTGCCTGGGCTGCCAAACTTCTACATACTCCTCGATGTGCTGATCAGGACGTACGTCATTGCTGTTATCCATAATCGCTCTATATCGTTGATTTCAAATGATGATCTCCAGCCAAGCGCTCAGCAGCCCGACTACTGCACCCATCGTTGTCAAGGTTGTTCGAGTGACTTGTGCCTCCTGTATGAACGTGTGGGTCTCTGTGAAGCTCATTTAGTTGGATCGATCAAATCTCGCCTCACTTTACTCTAATGTATGACATGTTCTCTTGATTTTCAACAATTGTGCATGAATCTGGAGTTTCTTTTGGGAAGTCTTTGCATTGGACGTGAGCACGTGGATAGATCCGGCTAGCGAGAACCTGCACCTTATGGAACACGTCACACACCTTCCACGCGCAGCCACATTCAACGCCCTGGACATTCAATGAACAACAAAACGATTGCCAGCTCAGAGCAAAGATAATGGAGGGTAGTAACCCCCACATCTGGGCTTGTACGATTATGGATGACTCCTGCAATCCATTCGTGCGGATCGCGCGGAGCCGACAACGACCAAGCGCTGCTTTCAACACCTACTGAATTACAACCATATCAACGCCGCGAAGAGTAACTGAACTCATGGTCTTTGCACGTGCATTCAGGAACGAGCACGTTTGGGGGTCTGTGATAGTGATATGGGCTGCATCACGCACCGATTGGGAGATCCTCAGGGCTGAACCGTTCATGCCAGGAACACATCCGACATCGACTTGCTCTTCCGAGGAATACGGATTGCTTTCGAACTGTGTGGGCCAGTATGCAGCCGGCTTTTGTGGGTCCGATTGGTTGCCCTTGCGAAAATTCGCACCCGTCGGTTCGATAAGCGGCATCTCTGCAGGCGATTTCCCAGCATCAACACGCGAAGGAAGAACGTTCAAGATGACGCGCGCCCACAGATTGACAGTGGAACGGAAACGGCACGGCACGCTTCTGCCTTTACCGGAAGCGGACCGTGGCCCGAAAGAAAGTCGGGCCAATCTGCGTAACACATCTGGCACCCGTCGGCATTGGGGGGAGAGCCTTGCAAGTCTTTCGGTCGTCCTTCAAGTGCCAGCACATACATTGGCCCAGGCTCTTAAGGCAATGCAGCAACTTTCAGTATTTCTTCCGCAGCAGCTGATTGGTCTTTCTTGTCCGAATTTCCGGTCCCTGACGGTCGAAGTAGTATGTCATATATCGTGTTACCTAGTTCTGACAATTTGCATTGGGAATTTGCCGCCTGTTGCTCCCCAATACCCCCGCAGTTCCCTGCCCACGGACTTATCTGCGGCCCAATCAAAAACGAATACGGTTGCCAGCGCAGCATGGCATCAAGCTGATGGCATGCTTGAAGAATGATATGTGCTACAGCAAGCAAGAACGGTGACCTCGACGCGACCATGTGGCAACAAAGCTGTCAAAGGATTGAGAAAAATGAGGCTCTGACAGCTGTCACGAACTATAAACATGGAGCTAAAGTCCTCGAGAGCAAGTGTTGTTTTGCAGTGACGGCGCGCAATTTGATCCTTACAGATCCCCACTTACAATAATCACCCCCGCTCAACGCTGCTTAGTAGGATTCTGCTACCAAACTTTGACAGACCAGTCATACACAGACATGGCATCCAACGGTTCAGACAGCTACGTACAGAAGCTCCAACGTATGATTGTTAATACTGTTGCTGTACAGAGCTAAGTATCTCAGACTATTGCGCCACAAACCAAATTGCACAACCTCAGTTTCAGGACTATTCTGACCCTCGAGGTTCGCACCACCCTCAGTCTTCTTTCTGTATTCCAAGTACACTAACATAGCCATAGGTGTAAGGACAGCATGGTCCAGTAGCGTTTTCGTACACGGCCGCGAGTATCGCGCCCACCTATGGCGAGACTATCGATACCTCGAACAGTCGCGCGAGGAGGCCGCTGAAGTTGCCTGGAAAGCCCTCAGTGCTGCTGGTGGTTCTCCAACATCACAAGGACAGTACGCATACACTCATGGTTACCCGGCGGCTCGGTAACCTTTTCACCATCCGAATACAATGCAAGCTGCCCCTGAACAGCCTTCTATTCACAGCGAGTGGCAATTGTCAGGCTGATTGCTGAACAAGCGCACACGAAACTACAGTCCTAACGACAAGGCATCTCTACCCCAACCGCCTAAGACTATCTCCTTTTCGGGTCAACCCTCAGCGTATCGTTACACAACCCATACCCCTTTGAAATAATCGACTGACAACTACTCTGATTGTCCACTACGGCTTCAATTGTGTGGCACATTCTCTTCCAGTGTCATTCAAACCTTGTTCAGCCGCCGCTGCGATTCCATACCTGTATCATTCGATCCATCGTTAACGACATATTGCCCTTTCGCTCTGGTGGTTTGTGGTTTCTTCTCGCAATGCATCTCTCATACTCTGCATGAGCTACAAGCTATTTACTTTTCGGGCTATTCCGAGGGTCACAACGACACAAAATTGTATGCCATGGTCATCAATATCTACCAATCCATTTGGAGTAACCCCAAACGTATCACTGCTCACTCTTCCTTGTTACAAACACGCGCTGAGCCACCTCATGATGTCCGTGTAAATTTGATGCTTCCAATGTGCATTTGTCAGGAACAGGCCACTTCGTTTGTCGGAAGCAACTGTTGCCCAAGAAACGACACCATTTGCTGTCTATTCTAAGTAGTTCTGGACAGTATCGACATGGTCAGCTACCAGTTCGCTTTTGCGAGCCAGACTATAGCTTTAGGCTATGTAATGTTTGCTATCCTGTGCCTACTGATATCTATACTGAAGTGTACGGCCATAGAAATAGTGAAAAATACTGCGGTGGGAATTAACAGAACCGGCTCATGTATGTGTGTCCCAGTACTTGATTCTTACTTCTTCACATATCAGATCACAAAGTACACGACACCGCCTACAAGTGATCGATGAATGTACCAGGGGTTGCATAATGTATTTCAACAGTCAGGATATCGTGTACAGTCTATAGAATAACCGAAATATGAAAAGAGAAATTTCGCTGCAAAATACCTCCGTCATCTCCAAACCAAAGTGTTCATAACAAAGACAACCTTCAAAGACAAGTGGTATGCCGGTAACACCTTTTTGCGCCACACCCGTACGAAACAACCATCATTCCACTCCAAACCGACTATGAGCCAGGAATACAGCCGCTCGATACTGTTCTTGTGTCGTCGCCTGAACTGTATCGCTCCCTGCTCTCCAACGACGTACTCATCCATTTCCAATCCGTAATAGAAAAACTTCTTCGATGCCTGCAATTTGTTAGCTTCTGTTTTTTTGGAACTTGGGTTCAGAGACAAATTACCTACTGCTTAGCCCTTGTAGCTGGCCCTGTGGCATTAGGAAACAACAGCGCAAGACCCTCTTCCCAGCCTCTCTCGGCCACTATGTCAATGACCGGCTTCCCAGACTCATCGATGGCCTGCAAGTCAACTGAACCACCCATGTCAATAAGCAGCTTGAGGATCTTTGCGTCACCATTCTCGACAGCTTGGAGTATGGCGTTCCAGCCGCGGTGCATCTTGTTAATGTCCGCACCACGGGAGAGCAACATGGTGAGAATTTCGGTATCACCGTGGTACCTGCGCAGGGCCTTGACAATGGGGAGATGTTCTCCGGGAGCGTTGACATCGGCG
>Ga0181465_100012_pt2 | contig 26937 bp, 32 predicted proteins | sample InSIn3gowninarea_FD_119076 | JGI IMG/M metagenome (GOLD analysis project Ga0181465, IMG submission 119076) | Clean room microbial communities from NASA Spacecraft Assembly Facility at Jet Propulsion Laboratory, Pasadena, California, USA -... ... | reverse complement strand
TGTGAGTCATGTAGTTCGAGTTGTCTTGGGATGCATGCCAGCGTTGGAAGGACCCCACATACCCCACGCTGGCATATGATGCTCCATGGACCCCACATCAGCTTAGGAGGGCATTTTGGACCCCACGTCAGCCTTGAGGGCCTTTATGATCCCCACGTTGGCATACTGGGCCTTTATGACCCCACGTTGTTATGATTGACCAATTGACTCCCCCAATGAAGAAGTAGAAGGGGTTTTGGCATGGATTGACATATCGTGCATGAGAGAGGCTATATAATGAGATGGAGCTCCAATATGAGGATATTAGTTATTATTCATCTTCCATACGGTCCTGAGCGGATATTTATCCTTGGTGGTGCCGAGCACATCTCCTAGAAGACATCTAGAGGAGTAGCAAGGGTGGAAACTTGAAGCTCTACGGCTTAGGTGGGTCACCTAGCTCATCCGATGGGATTCCGAGGGCGAGCTTCGATCGTTTGGTTGTCGGAGTTTGAGGAGTCTTCCTGCTAGGGAGGTTATGAGGATTTCGAGGAAGCAAGTCTTTTCCGTAGTGTTATTTGTGTAATATGTCAAGGGTTTGGAACCCTAGTTCATCTCCAGTGTCATCATTGTAATTGCATGGTCCATCTTGGGCCAAAAAAATATCATTTTGTGTGGTGCCGTTGTGTATGTGTAGCTGTTGGGCATTTTTGTGCATTTCACTGTATGGCATAATTATATTAATGTTGTGAGTTGTATTAGCAGTGTGTGGATGTGCATGCCTATTGTGGGCAATCTAGGATTGTATTCTGGTGCTGGGAGGTGAACGTTGGGTGTGAGGTGTGTATAATAAGCCCTAGGGGTTGACGTTGTCATTGTAGAGAGATTGTATGTCATCAGGGGTGTTGTAGGGGTTAGGTAGACCCACATCCGGGCTGAGGGGTGTTTCTGTGCCCTAGAAGGCCAACGTTGGGGTTAGGAGTGCCTCAGAGTGCAATCGTTTGGTGTTAATAACCCTAGGAGATGTCGTTTTTGACAAAAAGCCATTTTGGAGCGTCATATGAGGAGTGGGGTATTGACATGGACGAGTGCCTTAACGTCTTTAACATGGACGTTGGTGAAGAGTATGAAGAGAGAACAACTAATGATCAAGCAGGGAAAAGCTCTACCCATCCTGGAAAGAACCAGACCTATGTACATATGACATAAAATGCCGTGCACATCAAGACACTCGTGGCAGATAAAGACAATCCTCAAAACCCTGGGGACTTGAGACAGATTAATCAAATTATTCACACAGGTCCTATCGACATGGTGGGTAGAAAGCATGCGGTCATGACTAATGCTGATGCATTGACCAAGGTAGGGCTGGTGAAAGAGAAGGAGATCAAAGCTCTCAAGAAAGAGCTAGCAGTCCAGAAGAAGATAACCAGGGAAATTGAGGCTTCCAAAGTGCCATTCGAAAACCTCAGGAAGGTGAAGCCCCTCATGGATGGAATGATTGCTGCTAAGTAGAGGTTAGTCGATGAGGTCTTGACAATAGTAGAGCAATTCATTGGCTCCTTGTTGATGGTCACAGTTGAGGAGAAGAAGTTGGAAGATGTAGTCACAGAAAGGATCCACCTTCTCAGGATCTTAGAATCCTGAAGACCTATTGTGATGAGAATTGAGACTTTACAAAACCTGGGTCCTGGAGATACTAAGTTTTTGGAGGATTACTGGTTCTACTTGGGGGCACTCAACCAAGTGGTCATACGTTGGCAGGAGACCAAGACAGATGTGACTGCGATCAATGACAAGGCCACTGCTTTCATCGATCGTAAAGACTTCCTTGTCAAGTTCTTGGACGATGGTAACTCAATCAGAGAAGCAGATTTGGTGACAACAAAGGTGAGGCATCTCCTTCATAGTTTGATCATGATTGAGGATGCGAACTCTTATCAGTTTGGGAGTCACTTGGAGTACATGATGCGTGCTCACACCTGGAAGAGCAAGATGCGGGAGTTAGTGGATGAGGTCAGCTGTTATGTGATAGGGAATCAACCCAGGTTTAGGGAGATGCTGCGAGGAATAGAGCACACTACGATATTTATCGATGACGGTTTCGAAGAACATGTTGCATCCCTGGACCCACTAGATGTTTAGTTGCACTATTTCATTTATTTCTCTTTTAATATTATGTTTATTTTTATTAAGCATTTTTAATAATTCCCAAACTTGTGATGGATGAGGATTTGCTCCCACAAGTTTGGAAGACATCTTGTAATGCCACATGGTGATCTGTTATTGGACCATTTTATTTTGTTTTGAAACTTGGAATTAGGGTTAGGGCAACACACAGGGTTGCTTCTAATACTATTTATAGCCCATTTGGGCTCATTTGTCGGGGATCAGACATTTTACAACTGAAGTGAACTTAACCAATTTTTCTAATAAACAAGTGGCTTCTTTGTAAAAGTGATATAATTCCAAGTAATTGATTAGTGAATGTTTTCATTTGTGGAATCATAAATATGTGCAAATACTATTGATCAAATGTGTTGAATGAATGTCATTGCTACTTCGTCTTGTTCATATTGCTTGGCGCATTTCGCAAACTTTCCCTTAAAGTGGATGAAAGAGTTTGTTGAAGATCATTAGAAGCAATCATTGTTCATAGTCGAAAGTGTGATGGTTTATGGTTTGCGAGCAAACTTGTATTGTTTGGTATGCAACCCTTTATGTCGCTTAGCTTGAGAACTACACTCCTGAGTTGAAGATATACCAAGTGACCCACCCCTTTTCTCCTTGCTTGTCCCTTCACGCTCCTCACACTAGCTCACTTGTGTCGCTGACTAGTGTTGTGGATTTGGAGTGCGTGGAACTCTCAAAAAGCCCTAAGGGAAGTAGATTCCATCCTAATACTTGTCGATGAAATCATCCTCACTTGAGCCCCACTCAAGTATTACCGTTTGACCAACCACTTTTCTTTATTTTTTTATTTTCTTTCAGCGATTTTCGCACCCGTTTCCTGTCCTACTTGAGAAACAATCCTTTCTAGAGGCAAGAACCCTTCGAGTCCTTGAGTTACAAATTCTGTTTGAGTTGGTAACAGCTTGAAACATCTTAACCGTTCTCCTGGTTCATTCTTTGCAAACCCCATTCCAGAGACCATGGAGGTAACCAGTCCTCATAGCTGGTAGGGTTAACGCCCTATCACCTAAGTGTTGGTGTCTTTCAAGAGCCCTGCTTAGCCAATTTGCCTACCAGTAGGGTAGGAAAAAAAAACCCCCAACACTGACCTGTACTGGCAAAAACTATGTCACTTGGTGGTTTATGTCACCCATCTCCTTCACTTAGTGTTTTTTCTTTTATTTTTATTCCCAAGCTTCTAAGGATGGTTTCTTCCTCCTTGTCTATGTTCTGTTCCTCTTGCTGTTTTATAGTCAATATTTCAATTACCTTGCTAATTATCCTCTCCCATACTTGCTTCCTTCTTCATGGACAAATCTAAATATGCGGGCATTCCATTTGAGCCATACTACCAGCATATAAAAGTAGGTCCCAGCTTCCATGCCCTTTTCATGGTTTTTGTTTTGAAACTGCTTTGTTTCCAAATTTTAGCCTCCACCACTTCATCTGCCTCCACCTCTTTCTCCATATATCTCTAGCAAAAGGGCAACCAGAAAAGAGGTGGTTCAGAGTCTCCTCGGCTTGCCCATATAGAAAACATTTGGAAGGTCAATGGAAGCCAGTTTTTTTCAAATTTTCAAATGTCGAGCACTTTCCATGATTGATCAGCCATATGAATATGTTGATTTTTGGCCAGCCTGTCTTCTACCGTACAAATGACCATGGAAATGGTGCTTGGGATATGTCATCTCCACAATTTATCTATGCGCTCCTCTGTTCTCTCTGCTGGCCATTCACTGGGGTGTTTCCATTGTAATAATTCAGGCTCTTGTGGATTTCATGATTTCATACAGTGTGAGGCTTTCAACTACCCTGCTTCCTGGAGCTCTACTTTCCAAGTCTCCATCTCTGGGAATTTCTGAATAATTGGTGGGATTGGTTCCATGAGTCTTCCCAAAAGAACGCATTCTTTCCATCACCTAGCTGCCAATAAAGATATGGTTTATGTATCTTACATTTGCAACTATTGTTTTTGTTATGAGAAATGTGTCATTTGCAAATTGTTGGTGCAAAACATTTTTTGTTTGAGAGTAGAGACTGATTCCTGAAATTAGCATTGTATTTTTTACTATTCGTAGAAGCATCCCAAGGGCTTTAGCTAGGGTTCTGAAGAGATTTGGAGAAAGAGCGTCTCTATGTCTTAGACCATTTTTTGCTTGAAAAATAAATGAAGGAATACCATAAACAAAAATAGAGTAAGATAATGGAGATATGGTCCTTTATCCATCTGCTGCAAATTCCAAATCTTTTTAATTCATCAAAAAGAAACTTCTCTCTCTCTATCAAAGGCCTTGTTCCAAATCTTTTTAATTCATCAAAAGGAAACTCCTCTCCCTCTCCATCAAAGGCCTTGTTCATGTCAAAACATGGAGCTTTTTATTATTGAGGAGTGTAGATCTTCATGAGTGACCAAGATTCCATCAAGAATTTCCTTTTTTTGCAAAGCCTGTTGCTTTTCAAAGGTAATCTAAGGTAGTATTTTTCTGAACCTATTGGCCATGACTATTGATATAATTTTGTAGGCCATATTGGATAGATTAACAGGCTTGAATCTATTAAAGAGAGGGGCATCTTTCTTTTATTGTAACTGTTGGTATGTTTTTCTTTCCTCGCCCAAAACATGCACAAGACATGGAGGAAACAACGTTACTTGTTTCCGCCTAAAAGGACTGATTACCCCAAGCACTCACATGGAATTTGGACTCGGGCACAGTGGATAGAGATGCATGCTGTTCAATCGTATTACAAAAGAAATTCACGCCGTGATTCTTTCCGCATAAGAGGAAAGACTACAAATGTGAACGAGAGCAAAGAAAGAACACAAATGTAGGGATAAGTGCATAGGAATACAAAAATGAGCATGAGGAATCATCACCAGTGATGTAGTGTCTTGGTAGGTCATCTATGGATTCTTTAAGAAATATGTATTCACGTATCAAGCTGGGCAACAAATAGCAATGCTTAAGCTACAGACGAGAGTAGGAAGCTATAGGGTCTATGTGTTGTGCCCTAACACAACCTACCCCAAAATCGAGCGATTTTGGGGACCCTTTGCTAACAAGGTCCATGTACATACGCGTCTTAGCTTTGTGTCACTTAAACTTTCATTGTCTTGGGATAACCCCATTCACCTCTCGCCTATGTGTTAAGCTCATCCAGTTGTAGTCATGAGGAACAAATTAGAAAATTGTCAAAAATTGGCTAAGTATGGAAAATGCCGAAGTTGAGTCTAGGTGAATCAGGGGAACCCGAGTCAGTCCGAGTCAAGTCAAGGCAAACTGGGCCACTCCTAAGGCTGGTGCATGTTTCAAAAAGTCATAATTATGACTTTTGAAATCATGCGCTTGGCCTTGGGGCAGCCTAGAATGGAGCAGTGATGTTGCTACGTTAGTTTGGCATCTTTGCAAAGCTGGCGCATGTTTCAAAAAGTCAATTATGACTTTTGAAATCATGCGCCAGATTGTGGAGGCGATCAGGCATGACCAAGAGCTGAACTTGTTGAAGTATGCCCACCCAGAAGGCTGGTGCATTCCTTAAAAAGTCATAATTATGACTTTTGGAAGTATGCGCCAAGCCTAGGAGGCCAAAAGGATAGATCGATTGCAAAAAATTTTCCAAGCCATGGAAGACTTGAGCCTAGTTTTCGATTTATGCATGACAATTATGACTTTTGAAAGCATGCGCCAAGCCTAAGGAGACACCAGGATCCAGAAAAAATGTCAAAATGTTAAGTCTAGTTGCACAGAAAGACTAAGACACTGCTCATCCTCACTCTGGCAAATTGGCGCATGTTTCAAAAAGTCATAATTATGACTTTTGAAATCATGCGCCAAGCTTAAAGGTAGGCACAGGTTGAGCGTACTGTTTAGAAAGACATAATTGTGTCTTTTTGAAATGTGCACCATGCTCAAGATGGATCCATGATGGTAACGTTGGGCAGCATTGACAAGTTGGAGCTTCTAGGACGGAGAAAAGAGAGCAAGATTGAGCCTCATGAAAAACACTGATTGGCTAAGTGGATGAACAAGGGCAAGTATAAAATTGCCAAACTTCAAGCATGCCTCCCTAGATCCAGCGCATGTCTCAAAAAGACATAATTATGTCTTTTCTAAGCATGCACCAGCTTGGAAGGACCCCCAGACTCCATGCGCCAGATTTTGGTCAGCTAGAAACATCAAATGCAAACGGCACACATGTGTTGTTCTCTTAAAGCTGACCGACTATGGTTTGTTGTTGCCCTAATTTTGGCTATAAATATGAGCTTGGAGGCCTCATTTTCTCAAAACAGGATCATTTGCTCTCCATTTTCTGTGCCAGAATTGAAGAAGAATTGCAGATTTGAGAATCGAATTTTGACTTGTTCGATTTGGGAGAGTGCTTCAAAGAAGAGAGACACAAGTTACCACTTCGATGGGCCCACCAACAACCTAGTTGGCACATGCATTGGCTTTGTGACAAGTGTCACTGTTTGATTTGTTGTTTCAATTCAGTTACATTATTTAATGTTGTATTTAACATTTTATTCCCCAAACTTGTGAAGGATGAGGATTTGCTCCCACAAGTCTGGAATGGATCTTGTAATGCCATGTGGCGAGATATTATTGGACCTCATTTACTTTATCGTAAACAATAATTAGGGTTAGGGCAACATTGGGGTTGCCAACCAAACCTATTTATACCCCATTTTGCTTCATTTGAAAGGGGGGATTGACACTTTGGAGCAAATAAAGAACTTGTGCGTTTTGGGCATAAAATTCTCTAAGTGTTTCATTTGTGTGCGATTAAGTACCGTGGATGCTTTATTTCTTATGTGCAATTGTGAAATTTGAATGAGTAATTGAAAGTGCTTTTGATCTCATTCTATCTTTGTGGTTATCAATATTTCTTGCTTGGTGCATCTTGTAAGACTCATTCGAGTCGAACAAGAGATAATTGTATATTCTTCGAAGTAAATGTTTTGATGATTGAGCAGCGATATTTTTTACTCTTTGCATCCTAGACTTGATTTTCATTCGGATACCTTGGTGATGTCATTCACCTTAGGAACCTCACCTAGGTTCGCTTGCCCTACCTTGTATCCCTGAACCTATTGCCCACTGCCTCTCGCTCCGTGTACTAGACCATTTGTGTGGTTGGCTAGTAGGCCGGAAAAAGGGTGCTAGGAACCTGATCCGAGTCCCATCAAGGTGACTTTGAATGAACAAGAGTTGAGTCCATAAGTCTACAAGCTCACGGTGATCTTAACTGCAGTGTCTTTCCACCATTTTCCCTTTTGAGCACTTTTCTTTATTTTACACTTTTCTCTGCAACTTTTGCACCCCATTTTTTTCCCTTTTCTTTTGGAAACAATATTGTTATATCACATCTAGCAAACTCAAAGTCCTTTGGTCCATGTTGGGTCAGCATCGGCAACAACTTTAAACATCTCAGCCAAAGTTGGGTTGTTCCGATGAGTCGAGAAGCTTTCCTAAAAGAACCTTTGGGGTAACTAGTCCCCATAGCGGAAAGGGGTCACGCCTTTTCACTCAAGGTGTTGGAGTCCTCCCGACCTCCCAAAGGGGGTAGGAAAGAAAAACTGCCCAAGTGGGAGACTCAATGGGAATGAGATGAAGGGAAATGACCATGTGAATACATAAGTTCTAACTGAATGACATAGAGATAAGCTATATGCCCTAGAATACATTCACTTGCGTGCAAATCATACAATGAACAATTCAAACCACTTCAAAAGATATTCAACTTGCTTCCCTTAAAACTCAAGTTTTCAAAGGGAATGTATTTAAGCAGTAAAAACTATTCAAACCAATAAGAGATATTTAACGAGATAAGATACATGATCCCACAAATGACAGATTTCATAGCTTGACTGAAAACACCATTTCAGAAAGAAATCAACTACATATGATATATTCAATAATAAAGCATGAACAATTTCAGTCTTCACAATTGTAAATGCTGATATGTAGTATCCTTTGTATTTAGTATGCAAAAGTGCAATATGAGATGTACAAAATTGTGAAATACACAAAATCCTTCCAAATAATGAAATGCATTGGAATTGTGAAGTGCACAAAAATCCCCTTCTACATGGCCCAAATGAAGTATAAATAGGCTAGAAGAAGCGTTGCCCTAAAGGCATCAAATTTGATATGGTGTGTCATGTGGCACACATCAATACAAAATCCGATGTCGACACATGTTTCTATGCAAGTGGCATTTAAAACACTGACAAAACATAAATGCCACCGTCTAAAAATGTCTAATCTATGCAAATAAAATCATATATGTGTATCTATTATTTGAATCGGCGGGACCAAAATCTCATCCCTGCATCAGTCAGATTCATTAGTGAGTCTAACAAATATGATCTGGTTGGAGTAAAACCTCATCTCTACACCAATCAAATCTAATAAATCAAGTTTGATACAACAACAACCAAAATAAATGCATTTAACATAGAAAGATTTTCGCAGAGAATCTACGAGTGGATCAAATCTAGGCCAGATTTGATCCAACACTAGCGGAGTTCCATTCTTCGTTGGTGAGACCGTACGACTCTATGGTCTCCTCCAAGAACGCTATGGTCTTCCATACTCCCTTGGTAATCATACACATAGTGCTGCCGTTCTGCCTAAGGTGGTCTCCAATCTGCTTAGATGTAGCTTGCATTTGAGACTTCCAGAGGACCATTTGCCTCTCGTGATGTATGGATTGGCCTGCCTTCAGTAGATTGAGATCTTCAACCTCAAGATGCTCCTGAATTAAATTTTGTGCCTTTGCGAAGACTTCTTCCTTTCTTCGCACGCTGTTATCATCCCCTTGGAATTTCAGTGGGTAAATATACTGGCTCATTTGCTCCTCCACTTCTTTTCTCAAGGGAATCCTCACCTTTAATATTCCATTGCACTTTTCAAGTGCATGCTTCAACCAGTCATGCTGATACATGAATTCATGGCAATAGACTAATTTCTTGGGTCTGCTAGCGAATGTTTGCTCCAATTAGGTGATGGTAGGGAGATAATTGTCTAGCTTCTTGAGGAGGGAAGACATTTGGGACTTCAACTCCCTAATTTCAATGCCTTCCTCGATGAGTTTGTAAACGTGAGAAGCTAGCTTCTCAATGGTCTCAATCATCTCCTTATTCAAAAGGTCTTTCATTAACTCCCACCCTTCATGGAATGAGGCCCCGTTTCTTCAACTCCACGAGAGTGGTGCTCACAGTTTGGAACTCTTTGATGATTTTCCTGCAAGTTGTGAGTTTCTTCTTTAGTCTCCTGACCTCCTTCTTGGCCTTGTAACCTTCTTGTTCCATGACAACAACATTCTGGTTGACAATATGTTTTCTGGCCGTTAGACCCAATTTTACGGGCATCTTGAATGTTTTGATCATGCAGTCCTCAGGTCCTATCGGACACTTCTCCTTGGAATAACAATGACTAATGGAGGTCTCCTTCCTTGAGGTAGTCACGAAGGTGTCTACCCTCCTCATCTTCTCACCATCGGAGAGCTCCTCTTCTTCGTCCTTGAACCATAAGTCCTGATCAATTTCCTCATCATGAGCTGTGCTCATGCTCAATGCTCTAAGGCAGGCGTCCAAGTCAAGATCTAGTTGTTCAGTTGCTGGTTTAGGAGGGAATCTTTGCACCAACACTCTACCTCTACTTAACTTCTTGACTTCTTTCGTTGGAGTGGTCTGAACGAGGGCAACTTTCTAGCCTTGGTGCTCGTCCTACTTCCTCTTCTTCTTCTGCTCTTCAGTTTCACCTTCATCTTCCTCATCTTTGCCACCGCCTCCTAAAGATGTCACTTTTTTGCGTGGCTCGGGAGACCTCTCACGGTTGGATCTCTTCATGGAGCCCTTCTTGGAAGATGGGGGTGATCTTCTCCTACGTTTTGGAAGAGAGGACTTGGAAGCACCTACTTCCTTATTGCATGTCACTCCAACGATGCAGACCTCATCATCACAAGCCTCTACATCTAGGTACAAATCATCTTCATTATTTGGAAGTCTCAATCTTAGTATCATTAGGTGCGCACGCATCTACAACTACATTCTGTTGATCGGGGTACTCATCATCATCAACATCATCTGCATCATCTTCTCCTTCTTCTCCTTTGCCCCGACTTTCTCCTTCACTACTCTAGCTCTTTGTTTCTTCTTCGGATCCCTCTTCAATACGGCCAAGTTCTTCATCACTTTCTTCATCGGAGGAAGAAGTGGAGTTTTTGGAAGAATTGGAACTTGGTTGCAATGGGGGAACTTTCTCTCTGCATCCACCAGGAGAACAAGTGGTTCAGACAGGGGAATCACTGGCACAAGCCTCCTGCAATACCTCCAAGGGGCCGTCATGGTAGCCAACACTCCTGAGATTAGCCACTTGCAGGCTCACCTTGGCAACATCAACCACATTGCAATTACTGGACCCTTTTAGAGTATATTGCTCGTCAATCCCTTGCCTTTTCCCAAGGGGAGGCAAGGATTCCTTGGCTTGAGAAGGAGACGTATGGTTGGCAAGAGGGGACGATCTGACCCTCAACGGGACCCCTTTAGGTCTCTCTTCTAGTTCTAAGCCATTGGGGTGCCTTCTCTACTTGAAGGGGGCTTTGTTCTTGGTCAGGAGAACGTCTATCTTTGCTATCTTCCCTTTATCTCGTACATTTCTGTACTTCTTTGCATTCCCCAAAGATTTGTGCTTGAAGGTGATGGGCTTATGGAATGCAATGTTGCAGAATCGGGCAATGACACCCTTGGGATCATAGTTCCTCACATCTGGCTCTTTATAGAAAATTTACTGCTACAACTCCTTCATGTTATTGGCCTCAACCCATGTCTGAAGGACATAACTTGCGATAGAAGTCAACAAGTTGATTGTGGCATCCTTTTTTGTCCACACCTGTGCCTTTAGGAACAACAATTGCCTAGCAAACTCCATGAGGACCAACCTATCACTGGCGTACTTGGGGAGGAGTAGGGGTTGCTCTTCAGAGCCATAAACCTTGATGTATGTGAAATCAACATACTGCAGATAGAAATTTGCATGTACACAAATGGCTTGGACGATCGCATTAGAGATCCTCTTCACTATGGATTCCCCTTTTATATCTTTATAAATGTCCTACCTCCACTGGTCGTTCCTCTCATAGTAGTGCCTGGATTTGTTGTGATACCTCCACTTTGGATAAACACACCATATGGGATGGCCCTTTTTGCCCAATTATCTTCCATTTGCAAGCTCCTTGGAGCTCATTTTTCCATGCAGCAAAAGATACACAAGATAAGAGTTCATGTAAAATGTCTTGGAAGAGTCGAAGTGTGATATCTCTTTTGTACCATAGAGAATATTTGTATTTGCGGTTTAGGATATCTTAGAGATACCCCTTTGAGTTAGTCGTGTTGTGTGTTACATGCATATCACTTAGGATAGGAGACATATTGGGTCATGTGGACCCCACTATGAGCCCCTAGTGGGACGTCTCTCCTAGGTGACTAGGATAGGTTCATATTGCATTGGAGATCCCAGATTGTGGGAATCCTAAGGAGTATTCATGTCTTAGACGGATGGACGACCATCAACATGCTTGTGCCACTTCTGGGAGGGCCCCACACCCCTACGTTGGCTTACCGAGCTTCTAGGAACCCCACGTTGGCACTTTAGGGTTTATGGGACCCCATGTTGGCATTACTGGGCTTCTGTGATGATGCGTTGTCATTGGGCCCCCTAAATGTCCAATGTTGGATTAGAGTGGCTATGTTGACTTTGGGGTGGCTTCCGTGGTGAAGGGATATATATAGTCATTTGGAGCTTCATACCGGATATCAGATTATGATTATTACCTCTCTTATTATCCACAGGACTTCTCAAGACTTAGTGGCGCTAAGAAACCTTTCCTAGACGGAGCGTCTAGAGGGTGATTGGGTTGAGGGATCCCAATCATCTACGGTTAGGTGGAGCACCTAACTCATCCGGTGGCATTCGAGGGCTTACCCCTATCTTCACTGGTTCGCCAGGGTTCGATGAGGCTCCTTCCCAGGAGAGGATTCAGATTCTGAGGGGGTTTGTCTATCCCACGGTTTTGTGTGTGTAGTTCAGTGGTGAAGATCATTGTATCCAGTGTGGAGAGTTGTATTTAGTCCTAGCTAGCTCCTTGGAGGCTAGCGGCAACGCATTGTGCTTGATTGTATTGTTGCTGCATTTGTATACCATTAATATACATCAAAGGACTTGGGATCTCATATCTATTGATGTAATACTATACTTGTGCATCTGTAGGGTTTCATGGAATAATTGTGTGTTGTATCTTCCAATTATGTGCATGCGTTGGGTTCCATTATTGTGTTTATTGTAATTGGGTTGAATCCAACATTGTGGGATTATGATAATTGTAATATACCTTCCATTGCTGACCGTTTGTATGCTAGGGTTTACATTTGCTGGCCGTTTACATTGTAAAGGTGTTTGGAGGGTTTGGTAGTGTAATTGATGCTTGTATAGGCAAACGTTGGCCTGGTGAGATTGTTGTCATCATTGTGTATCCAACATAGCTAGCCGTTTCCATCATCTGAGGAGTTTCATTATTGTATGTGTGTATATTGCTAGGAGCTGCCCTTGTGGTATGAGAGCTAGTGCAAGATTGATAAGGTGAGTCTGACAGCATTTTGGGTATATGAAGCCCATACTGGAACCCTAGTCCCAACGTTGCCATTCCGAGGGTTTGGGAGGTTGAGTTTGGAACCCTAGGTCTCTTGTTAGGATTTGATGTTTCGAAGGAAGTCAACCGCTTAGGGTTTTTAATTTTTTGGATCATCACAAGTGGTATCAAAGCTTGGATCTGGCCAGCTTGTGTGGTTAAGATCCAGTTAGAGGTGAATTGAACCAGTGGATCGGGAGGTTCGACACTTAAAGGGCCAGTTTCGGGGTCAAAATGATAGTTTTTGAGGAAAGTCTGAATTCCTAGACTAAGTAGTCTAGGGTTTGGAGAACATATCTGCAGATCTGAAGGTTGTTTCCAGGTATAAGAAGCCTTTCTCTATCATCCTGGCTAATTAGAAAAATTTAATATGAGGGTTCCAAGGTTTTGAGTTAGGGTTTGAACGCTATGGCATCCGCTAGAAGAAGCGGTAGATCACATATCGAGGAGACATCAAAGAGAGTTGTACAAGATGAGGAGAGATGACCATGGATGAATGAGCTGCCAACAGAGAGGGTTTTCGATGATGAGGGAGAGATGCAGGGAGATAAAGGACTACCAGGAGAAGGAGCTCTACATCGGTTTGGGGCTCCACTCCGGAACAAAAGTTTGAGGAGTTCATTTCGGCCATCCACAACATGATCGAAGAAATGAACTCCATGCAGCGGCATATGGCACAACAATGGGGAGAGTATGAGGATCCGACAGAACAACAAACCCCCCTACGGTAGGCCAGAGGAGATCTGGAGGGCTTGCGCCATGATTGGAGCGAAAGGGAGACCTCACGGTCGGCCAATGAGGAGAGGGAGCACTTATGTTGGGCCAAGGTTGAGGGGGAGCACCCACATCAGGCCAGAAAGGACCAGGAGGCCCCATGTCCAACTAGGGAAGGCAGAGGAGTCCCACGTCTAGACCTAGGAGGTAGAGATGAGTCGTTGGATGAGGATCGGGAGAATAGGGATCTTAGCATGAGGAGATCTCGGAGTTTGAGGGATCGGGAAGCACCATGCCATACTCGAGATGAGAACAGGAAAAGAGAACGCTTGGCATCACACGTTGGGCAAAAAGGAGAACTGGCGAAAGAAGAACCTTGGACCAGCCGTGTTGACACACCAGAAAGAGGCATTCTTGTTTCAAATTTGGTTGTGGGAGATAGTGATGAGAAGGATGAAGAGCATGAGCCTAGCATGGAGGAAGATAAAGATTGCAAAGAAGGGAATACTATTTGAAATCTTGGAAAATCAAAAATCATTGTATCCCCACATGAGGTATGTCAAGTAGAGCTACAACATATTTTCTGTAGAATGCAAACACCCCTATTTGTTGAGGATACAGTAAAGGACAAGAAGCTTGATATAGATGTGAATGTTGAAGCCTTTCAGCCAGCTTGTGAGTATACACATACTAGTTTCATGCCTTTGGTTTCAAGGTGTGAAGTGTGGAAGGAATCAATCCTTCTTGTGAATGGTAATAATCTTTTAGTTCCATGGGATCCGGGTGTTTGGCTACCCAAGTATGGTGAGGATGTGGAGGCCATTGAAGGTCTCCCTCTTACAGTCCACAAGAAAACACTTACTGCCATGCGTATGGACCGTTGTGTTCCAAACGATCACATGAGATGTTGGAGGGTTACATTTGGGGCTGCTGTCCACTCATCATGGGCTGCATTTAATGACGTTATGGTTGTTACAAGTGGAGGAGCAAAGACTAATGTTGTCATAAATGGGGCTGATACACTCCAAGATTTTGAAGCTGCTGTTCACATGAGAGAGGCTGCGTTTGTTGACAGTTTAGGGAGTGCATTTTGTGGCGGCACATGGAAAGGAAGGACTGCTGATTTGAGGACTGTTTTGCGCTATTCTGAGACTTTCTTAGACAACACATTGACTGCAGTATGGAGGGTTGAAACATTAGACAGTTTGGGCATGCATTGGCACTTCGTTGGGACTGAAATGTTTCCATCTTGGGCTGCATTACTTAGGACTAAAAGGCTGCATTCTTGGTTGTTTGGACAACACTTTTAAGAACAACAGAGACTGAGTGTTTGGTGATTATGTATACTTCAAACCCTAATAAGCATGTTTGGGTATTTGGTTCAAATTTGAGAGTTGTTGTATATGATGCGAATTGGACTTTTATAAAGGAGTCATGGGCTGCATTAATGGCTGACAACAATGAGTCTGTTGTTGCACTCTTTGTTCATTACTTTAGGACTGTTATACATTCAGTAAACGTTGGATGTTGTACACTTAGAAGGATTACCACATCATGTTGAGCTTGAAGGAGCTCTATCATATCACGTTGAACTTGGGAATGTTCGTGCACTTGATGGTGGATCGGAAAGCAACTTGGCATCCCACGTTGAAGATTGGAAAGGCCAATGATGATGTAGAGAGGTGTCATGGCGATGGACATCTAAGATGGGGCATATTGGAGGGTTGCTAGCCCATGTTGGGCATTCAAGGGCCTTACTCTCCCATGTTGAGCATTCTGAGGAGTGGCCATCCCACATTGAGTATCCGGGAGGATGGGAATCCCACGTTGAGGATTGGGGAGGCCCGGTTTGATGTGAGGAGGTGTCTTGGTGAGGTACATCCTTCGTTTGGCCTTAGGAGAGCTAGGTATGCCATGTTAGATAGCTGGGAGGCTCATGATCCCACGTTGAGCTGTCAAAAAGATGGGCACCCCACATGGAGAATTGGGTAGGCCAGGATCGTTGTTTGGAGGAGTTCTGATTGGAGGGCTTGAACTCCCTACATTGAGCTTAGAAGAAGATTGGTACGATGCTTGGTGCTTGGAGAGGCTTCATCACTTTGTCGTACACCTAGGGGGAGGAGTTTGGGTGCTAATGAGCCAGGGAGTAGTTTGGTTCATGATGTTGGGAGTGAGAGAGCTCCAATGTGTGTTTGTTTCAGCTAGGGGATCTGAGTTGGTGTGAAGTGGAGATTGAGTTCACATAGGGAGCATGAGCTCCATTTGTTTCTTCTCACTCTTGTTTCAGTGGTTGCAGGTACACCAACATCATTGTCAGAGTTCCGGTGCTACTTGCTCTCTGAATGAAGAGCTTCAATTTGATGATGACGGAATATCATCATCAAAGGATTCTAGGAAGACAACATGTTGCAGTCTTCCATTATTGCTTGAGGATAAGCAATCTTAGGAGGGAGGCTATGTGATATCCCTTTTGTACCATAGAGAATATTTGTATTTGCTATTTGGGATATCTTAGAGATATCCCTTTTAGTTAGTCGTGTTGTGTGTTACATGCATATCACTTAGGATAGGAGACATATTGGGTCATGTGGACCCCACTGTGAGCCCCTAGTGGGACGTCTCTCAACTAGGTGACTAGGATAGGGTCATATTGCATTGCAGATCTCGGATTGTGGGAATCCCAAGGAGTATTCATGTCTTAGGCGGATGGATGACCATCAACATGCTTGCGCCACTTCTGGGAGGGCCCCACACCCCAACGTTGGCTTATTGGGCTTCCAGGAACCCCACGGTGGCACTTCAGGGTGTTTGGGACCCCACATTGGTATTACTGGGCTTCCGTGATGGTGCATTAAGTCATTGGACCCCCTAAATGCCCAATGTTGGATTAGAGTGGCTATGTTGACTCTGAGGCGGCTTCCGTGATAGAGGGATATAAATACTCATTTGGAGCTTCATACTGGACATCAGATTATGATTATTACCTCTCTTACTATCCACAGGACTCCTCAAGACTTAGCGGCGCTAAGCAACCTTTCCTAGACGGAGCATCTAGAGGGTGATTTGGGTTGAGGGATCCCAATCATCTATGGTTAGGTGGAGCACCTAACCCATCCGGTGGCATTCGAGGGCTTATCCCTACCTTCAATGGTTTGCTAGGGTTATAGGAGGCTCCTTCGCAGGAGAGGATTCAAATTCTGAGGGGGTTCATTTGTCCCACGGTTTTGTGTGTGTATTTCAGTGGTGAAGATTATTGTATCCAGTGTGAAGAGTTGTATTCAGTCGTAGCTAGCTCCTTGGAGGCTAGCGACAACCCTTTGGGCTTGATTGTATTGTTGTTGCATTTGTATACCATTAATATACATTAGAGGACTTGGGATCTCATATCTATTGATGTAATATTGTACTTGTGCATGTGAAGAGTTTCATGGAATAATTGTGTTGTATCTTCCAATTATGTGCATGCGTTGGGTTCCATTATTGTGTTTATTGTAATTGGGTTGAATCCAACATTGTGGGATTGTGATAATTGTAATATACCTTCCATTGCTGGCCGTTTGTATGCTAGGGTTTACATTTACTGACCGTTTACATTGTAAAGGTGTTCGGAGGTTTTGGTAATGTAATTGATGCTTGTATAGGCAAACGTTGGCCTGGTGAGATTGTTGTCATCATTGTGTATCCACCATAGCTGGCCGTTTCCATCATTGGAGGAGTTTCATTATTTTATGTGTATACTGCTAGCTGTGAGGTGTCCTTGTGGTCTGAGAGCCAACGCATGATTGATAGGGTGAGTCTGAAGGCATTTTGGGTACTGAAGCCCATACTGGAACCCTAGTCCCAACGTTGGCATTCTGAGGGTTTGGGAGGTTGAGTTTAGAACCCTAGGTCTGTTGTTAGGGTTTGATGATCCAGAGGAAGTCAGTCGTTTAGGGTTTTTAATTTTTTGGATCATCACACTAAGTAAGCTGGCTGGTGGCGCAAGGCATCACTGATAACCCTGCTCTATCTGATGGCTCTTCCTTGGCTGATCATTGCAATGAATCCAATGAACTCTTTCCTGTATTTAGAATCATTTCCTTGACCAGTGACTATAGACAACAAAGTGATCAACTTAGCCACTGTGGGGAGGAACTCCTCTCTCTGGGCACTAATCAATCTCTGGCCTTGGATGTTTTGATAGTCCTAGTATGACCAATTTTTGATGTAGTCCTCAGGTCGGGCACAAGTGTCATGGAATTCTTATGAATGGACAATAGAATACTCGTCCCCGTATCTCTTCTAGCCAAAGGCTGCTTCAATTCCTTTGGGGAGAAATCCATGATCACATTCCCTTCAGTGTCCAGGAGGATCCTCTTGTCAAATTTATATCGCCTGGACACTTCATAACACAAGTTGAGAAATGGGACAACAGAAGGCATCATGGCGGCGTTGAACAACCCGCAAGAATGAATGATTTCTTCTAATAAATCTTCTTGGCTAATGGAAGAAGTGGAGGTTATAGTCTGGATGGGGTCGACACTTCCCTAGTTTGACTCCAACGAACATGTACCTCCCCTTGAACTTGGCTTCGAGGAGCTTTGGTTTTCCCTCTCGTAGAATTCGATCCGACTTTCCCGAGAAATCCTCTTCACCTGGTCTCTTATGACATGCCTCTCGAAGAGTGGCTTTTGAATCTTCTTGGTCTTCGATGAGGTAGGCTTCGTCTTAGAAGACATCTTAAATTCTGAAAAATGAGCATAGGGTGATAGTTGAAGCCTGAATTCTAGCTAGGGACGTCCCCAAAAGGTAAAGTGTCAAAGCTGGATGTGTTTTGAGATGAATGCAAAAATGCCAAACATGCAGGTCCAAATTGCTGAAACGTCTTGCAAAAATGGACGAGGATTGCCCTTTCATAAAGGTTGCATGAAGGGTTTTGTTGTGACTAAGTAAAACAAACCCCAAAATTTAGCAATTTTGGGGACCCTCGTTACTACAGACCCTAATGAACACCGTTTTAAGCGAAATCTAGTCTCCATGTCCATGAGAGCACTTCGTAGCCTTTATGCCATCCTTGTTCAGCCAAGTGAGTCTATGATACAAAATTGTCCAAATTTGGTTAAGTCTGGGAAGTTTAAGTTCATTTTGGTCGTGTATGCGTGTTTTAGCCAGTTCAGAGTCTATCAGGCCAAAACAAGCCACCTTCAAGGCTGGTGCATGCTTTCAAAAGTCACTTTTTTTGACTTTTGAAACGATGCGGTCGAACTTGGAGGCCGCTTGGAGTAAGTCAAGTTCGGAGTTGATAAACCAGGATGCCTAGAAACCCAGCGCATGCTTTTAAAAGTCAATTTTTTGACTTTTGAAACGGTGCATTGAGATCCTAAGCTTGTCCAGGTTGAGGCTGAGACAATGAAGTCTAGAAGGAGCCACCCAGAAGGTTGGTGCACGTTTCAAAAAGTCACTTTCTTGACTTTCTAAATGGTGCGCCGGTTTGAGGAGCAAGCATGAATTGGGCAACAAGTCGAAATTGGCTAAGGCATAAGCGATGAAGATGAAAATCCACTTTTGCATGACCAGGAGGGCTGGCGCATGCTTTCAAAAGTCACTTTTTTTACTTTTAGAACGGTGCGTTAGGCTCCTAGGAGCGCTTGGATCAAGGACGAAGTAGAGTAGTGCAAGCTTGAGCATCAAGTAGGTTGGTGCATGTTTCGAAAAGTCACAATCTTGGCTTTTGAAACGGTGCGTCGGTTGTAGGAGAGCCCAGTTTGAGGGAAATTCGGGAAAAATGTCTAAGGCAGGATGATCAAAACGAAAAAATTCTACTTTTGCACTCTCGGGCAAGCTAGCGCATGCTTTCAAAGTCACATTCCCGACTTTTCGAAATGCATGCCTAGTCCAGAAGGGCATCAAAACCTGAAAGCTTGCTCTAAGGGACCAACGTTGGGCATCTAGGAAGGAGAAATTGCAAAATTGAGCAATTGGGAAGCTATCGCATGTCTCAAGAAGTCACTATCTTGAATTTTTGAAACGTGCGCCTAATTGGAAGATGAGAGCAAAGTTGGAGGGGCCTCGCAGAAAGTCAAGATCATGACTGTCTAAATGGTGCGTCAGGCTTCTTGGGCGTCCAAATTGTGGTGGCAAGTATAAATTCGTGCATGGAGACTAAAGGACAATGAGCAAGGGGGACTATGAAGCAAACTGAGCCAACCAGGGACATCATCAACTAGTAAGCATTACCTCCACTAGGCTGGCGCACCTCCCAGAAAGTAAAAAATATGACTTTTGGAGACGTGGCTGGGCCTATAGAACTTCCTTAAGCCCTCTTTCCACTTTTGGCCATTGTGCAAGCAAATTTTAAATTGGCACACATCTGGAGGTCAGCCATATGGACGTTATTGCAGATGGTTTCGAGGAACGTGTTGATGATCTGGACCCACCAGATGCTTAGTTGTTTCATTTACATTTTCAATGCAAGACTTTAACTTATTTATTATTTAATACTTTAATAATCCCCAAACTTATGATGGATGAAGATTTGCTCCCATAAGTTTGGATGGAATCTTGTAACGCCATGTGGCATAATTATGTTAGACTATGTTTGTTTTATCGTAAACTGCAATTAGGGTTAGGGCAACAGTTAGGGTTGCCACCAAAACTATTTATAGCCCATTTGGGCTCATTTGTTAGGATCCGACTTTTGTATTTGGAGAGAACTTTTGTTATACTTCATTTGCAAGTGGTATATATTAATGCAATAGATGTGAATGCTTCATTTGTGGGACTTTAACTTGTGATTACCATTTCTTTTTGTTCATCGTGCTTGGCTTATTTCATAAACTTTATTGTCAAAGTGGATGAAAGCATTTGTTGAAAACATTTCGAAGTATTGTGGTATGAAATGATATGTCAATGGTTTATTGTCCGCACATAGATATGTATAAAGTGGAATGAAATCCTTAATGTAGTTTAGTTTGGGAACTTCACTCTAAGTTGAAACTTCCATCTCATTGATCTAACTCTTCCATCTGCTTATCCCTTCACGCTCATCACACTAGCTCACTCGAACCGTTGATTAGTGTTGTGGAATTGGAGTGCGTGGAACCATAGGAAACCCTACGGGTAGTAGATTCCACTTGAGTCCATATCGGTGACTTTCACATCATTTGAGCCTCATTTGATGTTAGAATATTAAGTTCACTAGGGTTATTTAATTTTTCCTTAGTTTTACTATTCTAGCTGGGTTGTTACGTGATAACCACATATTTGTCTATTTGTGCATTTTTGCTCCCGCATGGTTGGCATGCTGTTGTAAATTAGTTTGTAATTTGCCCTAGTTATTCTGGGCTTCATTCTCATTTCTAAATGAATCGATCTGAGGATTTCAGCTTCTATGGTTGTTTGTGGTGTCTTGCATTTCCTTGTTTTCTGGGTTGAATTGCTCCCCCTGCAATTCTTCACATGGTACCAGAGCTGGTTGGATTCTTGCAGGCATTCAGACTTTCGTGAAGTGTTCTCAAATCTGATTCTTTTGTTGGCCTACAAGGTGTCTTCTCTCCTCTCGGCTCTGTAACTTGGGACTGCACTTCCTTCACGTGGCGTGGTGTAGCTCCTTTTTTCGCTGGGGGTGTTGTCTGCTGCTGCGGGTGCCCTCTCCTAGCGTTTTTCTCTTTCCACGGGCATCGTTTTGTGTTTGACACTCTTGCTGTGTTAACCGACGACTGTTGACATGCCCTCCTCCATCGTGCTTGCTCGATCCGATGTCTCCTCCTTCATGCGAGCCTCCATCATCTTCCATGCCCCTGCTGTCCTCTCCTCGCGTGCGAGCTCTGCACGTGACAGGTCTCCTCGTTTTTTTTAGAACTGGTTTGCAGTCCTCATCTAGCGCGTGGCTTTCTTAGCAACAATCTTCACTGTGTCTGCTGCTACAGGCTCTACCTTCGCACGACTTGTCTCTTACCTCCCGGGTCCTTTCTCCAGATCTGACGTTCACATGAGCTTGTCTCTTACAGCAGACATCTTCCTCCAGCGTTCGGCTCTGCGTCGTCCAAATTTACTCGTGCTTGGCCTAAGTCTGTAGTGTTTTTTCCTCTCGGCTGCGGGTGTTTTCACCTCTACCTGCACGCAGCCTCCAATTCTCGTGCGTTCGGCTCTGTACATGATCGTAGCTCTCTCCTCTGCCTGTAACATCATTTCTACACCTCACGGCATCTGCAACGTTTATTTCTCCCTGTGCTCGGCTTTGAGGGCATCTACTTCCTCCTCGACGACGTTCATTCCTCCTTCGTGGGGCCTCTCCATCTCTCGGCTTTGGTCTGCAGGTTTAAATTTTGTTTGCCCCCGCCTATAGTTCCTACAAAAATCAAAAAAATATTTTATTTTCTAATTTTTTAAAATTAGAAAAATAAATTTCATTTTTTAATAGTTTTGAAGGCTATTTAAATTATTTAGAGGGCAAACGCATTTAATCTCATAACTTGAGCAAACGGACTCCGATTGAGGTGCCGTTTTTTGCATTGTGAAGCTGGAGACGAGATCTTCCAAACTAGTAGCATTGTAAGCCTTGATGGCAAGTTTCTTGGGGGGTTATTTGAAAGTGAATAAAATTTTCCTTTTCTGTTTAGCGGTTTTCGCACCAAATTTTCTTCTTTTTCCCTTTTGAAACAATTTTGTCAAGCCATAGAGACAATCCGAGTGCTTGATCCACAAATATTATTTATGTTGGTAACAACTTTAAGCATCTCAACCATTCTCTAAGTTACTTTTGCAAAACATAAACGGAATGACCTTTGGGGTAACCAGTCCCCATAGCGGGAAGGAGTAACGCCCTTCCACTTGAGATGTTGGAGTCTTTCCTACTGCTCTAGGGTAGGAATGAAAAACACCCCAACATAAATTGGCGCTAGAAGGAGGGACGAACTGTCTTTTTGTCTATAAGGAATTGTTTCTCTTTTTCCTTTTTCTTTTTCACGTGGGTCATTTTACCCCAATGCACACATCAAGCAAGGGATCCAAGCTTTCACCACCAGGATACTCTAAACACACATTCTAAGTCCTGGAGACATGGCAGCAACACTATGGTGGTTAGCAAGTATACCAGGAAATCCATCTATATATGTACCACCTCACATTAGTTACATGGCACACATGAATTCAATGCAACAACCACCTCAATCTGGCATATGGGATTACAACACGTGGGATTATATAAGAAGTCAAGTCACATCAATACAAGCGGCTCATGCTACTCTTGAAGATCCTGGAGACTCCTCAAGCTCATCCCGTACTCCTAGATCCAACACAGGGCATCCCATAGGTAATCAAGTTACACCAATGCAAATGGTTCGTCCAAATCTTGAAGATACCAAAAATATTGAGGAACCTTCAAGCTTACCAAGTACCCCTAGATCTGATACTTCTATATGTTCTATGGGAATATTGTGGAGAATGGCTTATAATATAGAGCAGTGCAGGCAAGATGAGGAGTCGGATCGGTTAAAAGATGACTGCTGGCAATTAAGGGAAGATAAGGATTACTTGGTGAAGGAGTTCAGAACTAATATGGATTAGGTGAAGAAAGAACATCAGACATATAGGCTATCTTTGCACCTTCAAGGGAAAGTATTTAATAATTGTTTAGTAGATACCGGTAGTAATCTCAATCTAATATCAAAAGAAACTTGCCTTGAAGCAAGATTTACCCCTCTCGAGAGTTCGGATGAGGAAGAAGATGACCAAGGAATTGTAGTGGGGTTCCTAGAAGGAGTATGTATACAAGCTGTCGGTTCAAAAGAGCAATACCCCTTAGACTTCACTATAGTTGATTTCCCAAGGACAAGATGCTTTACCCCAATCCGATTGGGCAAAAAGTGGGTTGATACACTACTAGGCTTTAATTCCTTTAGCTCTTATATGCAGAAAGACCAAATGGACGAAGAACATCTTCCACACATGACATCCGAACCTGAAGAACCATACAACATAGAAGATGAAGATGAAGGAGAGAATATTCAGGAAGTCCAAGAATATGAATTCGCAACATTTGTATACTTGAGAAACGTAAAGTTTCTTGATTGTATGGTAAGCCACATAATAAATTTCAATTTGATGACATATGAAGCTTGCAAAGGAGCTGGATTTATTCCAACAGTAGCAACTGAAGAGGATCTTTCCTAGATTGATAGTACATATCAGATGTTGGGAATCCTTAAGGATGTCCCTATAAGCTCATCCAAATCGTCACCTCGACATCTTATGGATATTCGGGTGATTGATTTGCCAGATGTTGCCTCTTGCGTATTGGGCAAAGAGTGGATACATCGCTCTAAGCAAGATGATTGTCACACTTTCCCGACGGAAGAAGATAATAAAGAAAATACAGATAAAGAGTTTGATATACAAGATGATAATTCTTCCATGGCAGATTACGAGCTTGAGAGACCTTTGTAGGAAGAAGACTTTGTAAATAACTCTATGATTTATCAATCTTCAAGGGATCGGTCAGATGAAGAAAGGTGGGAAGGAAAAGGTGTTGATGATGAACCCAATCATGTGCTGATTCTACAATGGGAGAATCAAGATAGCTATCAATTTATCGATAATTCACTCTTTGAAATGGATGCCAAGGTGGAGGTTGAAAATCCACCCTTGGAACTTCATATTGTTGAAAAGCAAAATGTTAGAATAGATAAACTATGGAGCTCATATAGAAATGCAGACTTCATAAGGGCTGATCACACACCTTCAATAAAATGGTTTCCAGAGTCAGAGCTAAAAGAACTTGAGGAGGCTCTGCTGGATGAGGAACACTACCATCCATGTCAAAACGAAAACTACACTTGGAGGATGATAGCTTCTCGGGAACAAATTTTAATCCTGTAGACTCATCGTATGAGAAGGCTTTTGTAGAAGATTACATTACTGATCTTTTCTGAAGAGATCAATTGAGCAAAGAGAGATGGGAGCAAGATAACATTGATGATGAGCTTGATTATGGATTGACTCCCTTGTGGAAATGCCAAGAGCAAATGGTGGATATTGATGAGTTTTTTGATAGTTATGTTATAGATAAGATGTCAGATCCAATGTATGATGACATTGAAGATTCGCCATGCTTTAGAAGGTACCAACCTTATAGGCCTACTATCCTTATGTCTAGGTGCTTATACTTCCCATCTTTCGACGGTGAAGAAGATGTAGATGACGAAAGTCAGGACCAACCATCTATTGAAGACATCTGTACACCCACACCAGAAATAATAGGTGGTGTCTTGAATTGTGAGATAATGGTTGATGAGAGTCCTTTGCCCACCCTTGATCAGAGCACATTTAATCTCATGCAAAGGATTTTCGTGGAGGTTAATTACCCATATGGGTATAATGTATTCTTGTGGGCACATGAAGGCCTTATGCCACAATTACCTATTCAGCCTGGAGGAACAACACAGGGCACTAAAGATACAAAATGCATTCATTTAAGTGCAGATCAAAACAAGATTTTTGATCCAGGTATTCATTGTACCTGAAGAACCCTTGGGGTTATACCACAATGTAAATAGTGTGTTGTGTCTCTTGTTAAAAAAAAACAAAAAAATGAATGAAAATGAGAAAAGCAGCAAAAATACGGCCTTAAAGACTATCATTGGGAACGTTTGACTAGAGTGACTGTGCTCAGGGGCGAGTCGTCCTTTTCCCCGAAGACTACAATTGGAACAGACACTCCGGGTGATGCTAACATAAGATTATTTGTTGAAACAGGTAAAGGAGTGAACTCAAAGAGGGATTGAGCTCAGGGGTAGGTTGCCCTTTTCTCAGGAGACCACGGTTGGAATAGACACTCCGGATGAATATGATGTCCTCGGGCTTGGACCAAAAGCAGGTGTCCTGATGGCTATTCAGATAGCTAGTGAGAGTTCACTCACTCTAATGAAACTGGCGATACAACCGTAAGTGATTATGTTGACATAGGTTCATTCCCTATGGATGATGCAAGTTACTGTGTATCCACCGATTTTGTTTAGTTTTGTCTTAGAGAGTCGGGTTACTTGATTGTCCAAGTCTACTGTAAATACCAACATCAAGTGTATCGAAGTTTTTGTTGTTTTTTTTAGCTTTTGTTGTGACTAAGTACAACACGCCCCAAAATTTAGCAATTTTGGAGATCCTTGTTACTACAGACCCTAATGAACACCGTTTTAAGCGAAATCTAGTCTCCATGTCCATGAGAGCACTTCGTAGCCTTTATGCCGTCCTTGTTCAGCCAAGTGAGTCTATGATACAAAATTGTCCAAATTTGGTTAAGTCTGGGAAGTTTAAGTCCGTTCTGGTCATGTATGCATGTTTTAGCGAGTTCTGAGTCTATCAGGCCAAAACAAGCCACCTTCAAGGCTGGTGCATGCTTTCAAAAGTCACTTTTTTTTTTACTTTTGAAATGGTGCGCTCGGACTCAGAGGCCGCCTGGAGTAATTCAAGTTCGGAGTTGATAAACTGGGATGCCTAGAAACCTAGTGCATGCTTTTAAAAGTCAATTTTTTGACTTTTGAAACGGTGTGCCGAGATCCTAGGCTTGTCTAGGTTAAGGTTGAGACGATGAAGTCCAGAAGGAGCCACCCATAAGGTTGGCACACATTTCGAAAAGTCACTTTCTTGACTTTATAAATGGTGCGCCGGTTTGAGTAGACATGAATTGGGCAACAAGTCGAAATTAGCTAAGGCATAAGCGATGAAGATGAAAATCCAGTTTTGCATGACCAGGAGGGCTGGCGCATGCTTTCAAAAGTCACTTTTTTTACTTTTAGAACGGTGCGTCAGGCTCCTAGGAGTGCCTGGATCAAGGACGAAGCAGAGCAGTGCAAGCTTGAGCATCAAGTAGGCTAGTGCATGTTTCGAGCCACCACAATCTTGACTTTTGAAACGGTGCGTTGGTTCCAGGAGAGCCCAGTTTGAGGGAAATTTGGGAAAAATGGCTAAGGTAGGATGATCAAAACGAAAAAATTCTACTTTTGCACTCCTAGGCAAGCTAGCACATGCTTTCAAAAGCCACATTCCTGCCTTTTTGAAACACGCGTCCAGTCCAGAAGGGGATCAAAACCAGAAAACTTGCTCTAAGGGACCAACGTTGGGCATCTAGGAAGGAGAAATTGCAAAATCAAGCAACTAGGAAGCTGGCACATGTCTCAAGAAGTCACTATCTTGACTTTTTGAAACATGCGCCCAACTGGAAGATGAGAGCAAAGTTGGAGTGCCTCGTAGAAAGTCAAGATCATGACTTTATAAATGGTGCGCTAGGCTTCCTGGGCGTCCAGATTGTGGTGGCAAGGAGAAATTCGTGCATGGAGATTGAAGGAGAACGAGCCAAGGGGACTATGAAGCAAGTTGAGCCAACCAAGGACATCATCAACTAGCAAG
>Ga0181465_100055_pt1 | contig 27241 bp, 24 predicted proteins | sample InSIn3gowninarea_FD_119076 | JGI IMG/M metagenome (GOLD analysis project Ga0181465, IMG submission 119076) | Clean room microbial communities from NASA Spacecraft Assembly Facility at Jet Propulsion Laboratory, Pasadena, California, USA -... ... | reverse complement strand
GGATGAGCCAAAGGACGCAGGATATACTCTAGCGGAAGAGCCATGGTCTTCCTCCTCGGCCTTTTTATATAACATGCCGGCATAGTCGTTCTGAGATCTGGCAGGCAGAGAAAGTTGGACAAGATTGAAGAAGACTTGTTGGAGGTTGAGGTCAATGGAGATGTGGAGGTGGACCATTTGATTCATCTTCTTGGTGCTGCGACCGAGTCAACAAGGTGATTGAGCATTCCACCCTTGCTGTACAGACCACCGCTGATACTCGTCAAGGTCGTCCATCAAGAAAACACAAGACGTTTTGGAAGTATTCCTCAAGACTTCGACAACTGCAACCTCAACATTCTTGGCCGGAAAAGAAAGCGGACAAGCAGCGATATCACATGCTGAAGGCGGCTCCAGTGGATATGAAGAGGCGCGAGATGCTATTGGCAAAGCTCTGAAACACGTTCTGGGTCCCCTTGGTGACCAAAATACTGAAACGACTTACTCTTTGCATTACTCGGACGTCAATGGTCTATCGCGGCTGGAGAATTACATCCTAGGGCTCGAGATTGCCACCTACCTGAGTAAGTTTTTCGTGTTTGCAACAGACGTGTGAACTGACAGATAACAGGAAATTCCGGCTTGTCATACCGCTTGTCGACTTCAACGCTCTTGCACGACGAAGATCTCGCCCGAGGCTTCTCACTCTCTGTCTGTCCAGTAGCCAAGCAATACCTGGAAGCACAGGCGAAGCCCACAAATCCTCTTGCAGACGAGACGACCGAAGGCAGCAATCTGACCAAGGTCGACTCGCGATACATGAAGTTTACTGATGAGGCAGTCCGAAGTCGCATCGAGAATGGGTGCGAGGCAGTCATCAAAGAGGAGGCAACCATCACCCGATACGACGAGATTGTCGGAGATGGCGACTGCGGATACACGTTGCGGGATGGTGCCAAACAAGTGCTCAAGTTCATCGCGGACAGAGACTTGTCGGAGCTGCCTCAGACACTCAGTGAGCTCGTGCACGACTTGGAAGTCAACATGGGAGGCACATCTGGCGCCTTGTATTGTATCTTCCTGACGTCCTTGTCTTCGTCTCTTGCTTTGACGGACTCGGTGGCGGCGGCATTGTCGGTAGCGCTGGAGCAGCTACTGAACTACACAAGGGCAAGACTAGGCGACAGGACCATGTTGGACTGCTTGATCCCGTTTGTCGAAGCTCTCAAGTCCAGTGGAGACGTGTCAAAAGCACTCGAAGAGGCAGAAAAGGGCGCCGAGAGCACCAAGAATCTCGAGGCGAAGCTTGGAAGGAGCACCTATCTGGACGAAAGTGCGACAAGAGGTGTGCCGGATCCTGGCGCCTATGGTTTGCTGGTCTTGTTGAAAGGCATGAGCATGCAATCGCTACAGTAAGAACATCAACGTCTTTTCTTTTGCAGAAATAACATTTATCTGGTTCTCCTTCCAATGTCTCTTTCTCTTGAAACGACCTTGACAACAAGACATCGAGGACGAGAGCGGAATCCATCATCCACTCTCATAAATTCGCCGTCGTCCAGACCATCGTACATATCAGTATCTGGTTGCATCGCAGGATCACTGGGGTTCCATATTTCGGGCCTATCGTGTGATCTTGGCTCCTGACTCGTGGGAGCAGACAAATCAACCTTTCAATTTTACCGATATCACATGAATCCTTCGAAGTTCTGTTCACGGGTGAAATGGATGTCGTGTGATGCTGATAAATGTATGATAAGCAGCATTGGCAGTCTCACAAAACCGGGTAGATCACAGTGGGAAGGATCTGAACCCTAAAACGATGCAAGAATTGAGGTGGGGTATACCATGATGATTGGTGGAAGGAACGACCATTCTTCCCGCGGGGCCCCAGGTTTGACCCGAACCAAAATCATGACATTAAATCTCTCCGGAGGGTACCAGTGATCTACATACTACTGTGCATTGATATAGATTCGGACAACATCCGAATGGTTCGTGGAGATGTATTCATGTTCAACATCGATTGACAGCAAACATGAAACCAAAGGTCTATCAATTCTTTCTGGCTCTTTTTGCTGCCTTTGGCAGTTTTCTTTATGGATTTGACCTTGCTGTCATCGCTTCGGTTGTTGCATCCGACTCGTTCGAAGATGAATTCCTGCACACCAATGCGAATACAAGAAGTGGCACCATCGTTTCTCTCTTCACCGCAGGAGCGTTTTTCGGCTCCTTCATCGCTGGCTTTTGTGATCCCCTCGGCCGTCGTGGCACCCTTGCACTTGGCGGATGTCTGTTCTTGGTCGGTGGCATTCTACAAACTGCTGCCAAAGCAGTCGAGATGCTTTATATTGGACGGTTGATTGCTGGATTCGGTATCGGCATCCTGGTTATGATCATTCCGCTCTTCCAGGCCGAGATCTCGCATGCGAGTATTAGAGGTATCTTGACTTCTCTGCAGCAGACTATGCTTGGTATCGGAGCTCTGTGTGCTTCGTGGATCGGATATGGCTGTTTCACTCATTGGGCAAACACTGGCAACTCCGCCCAATGGCGGATTCCGTGAGTCGCCCCCCAGCGCTGATGAACACCAAATACTGACACAACACAGTCTCGGTCTCCAGATGGTTCCGGCAATTGGCCTCGTCGCGTTCATCTATACCTTCCCCGAAAGTCCCCGTTGGCTCATCGACCATGGCAGAGCAGAAGAAGGCCTCCGTAACCTTGCCAGACTACACTCTAATGGTGACATCAACGATGCCTATGTTCGCGCTGAATTCGAAATCATGCAAGCTCAAATCAGCGAAGAACACGAACATGCCGCAAAGACCTACAGAGAGCTCTTCCGCAATCGCTCAAACACCCGAAGAATCATTTTGGCCTGCGCATGTCAGGTTTCAACCCAAATGACCGGCGTGTCTGCAATCCAATACTTCTCTCCTGCCATCTTTGCACAAATCGGCATCTCTGCTGGAAATACCCTTCTTTATCAAGGCATCAACTCTATCATCGGCGAGCTGGCTCAGTTCATCTTTTTCTTCCTGATCGACCGCGTTGGCCGTCGTCCGCTACAGATCGGAGGCAATCTTGCTTGCGCAGTTGCCTTTATCATTGGCGCTGCTCTGCTAGCTGAATATCCGCCATCCACTACCAACAACGCTGCGCATTGGGCATTCATTGCCGCCAGCACGTGGCTCTTCAACTTCTGCTTCTGCGCTTCAGGAACAATGTCTTGGATCATCCCTGCAGAGATCTTCAACACGGCTACCAGAACAAAAGGTGTCTCGCTAGCAACCATGCTGTCTTTTGCTTTCAACACAATGATAGGACAAGTCACACCTATCGCGCTCGCAGCTATAGGCTGGAAATTCTACATCCTGTTCATTGTCTGTGATGTGGGTAATGCTGTGTTCTTTTACCTATTCCTGCCTGAGACCAAGGGCCTGACTTTGGAGGTCATGGATGACTTGTTCTCGAACAGTGCTTGGGTCGTGCCTGGAAGTAGATGGCAGCCTAGTGTGGAGGTTGATGTCAATTATCTGGCTGCAAAGACCAGCTTCCTTGAGGAGGGAGGTGTTGAGAAGGGAGCGGTGCAAGCGGTGGAGATTGAGAAGGCGCGAAGCGACTAAGCAACGGAGACTGTTAGAAGCAATTGGGTTCCGTGTCTGAGCCCGGATCTATAGAAACATCAGACAATAGTCACCGCTGGTATGTCTCGTGCTATCGTGAACTCGTGAACTTGCGTGGACAAGGTGCAGTGTGGAGAGTTTTCGGTTCCTCGGCAAAGTTGCACAGGCCACTGGAGAAGCCCCCTCTTCTCAGACAGCCGCATCTCTCACTCACTGTTTCTTATCGTCTATCGTGGGAACTTCCTATTACGGAGGGTGCGAAGGATCTCATCATGCTTCCTATAATTGGCTCATGGTGCCTGGTAACGTAATTAATACACCTAGGCAGCAATTTGCTTGCGACCTCATCGCCGTCCCTCAAAATCACCCTCCTACCTGTTGCGACATCAATCCTGAGTGTCAAAATTCCCACCAGCATCTCGAAGGCATCCATCGGTGAACCTCGTTACATAGCTCGGAGACGGTCAATCTCCACCGTCGTAACTGCTACGATTCTCAGACTGTGCTATTCTACATGGTCATGTCATATAAAAAGGCCGAGGAGGAAGACCATGGCTCTTCCGCTAGAGTATATCCTGCGTCCTTTGGCTCATCCAGATATCGCATTCGACACTTGCTTGTTGTTTTCGCGTTGATCGTGTCGACATATCATTGGCTAGGTGGGGCACGATACATCCTCCCATCCGTCAGCCAAATCAAACAGGAGAATTCAGTGCAGAGCGAGACTTTCAGCTGGGACACTCTAGAACCCTCGACATCATTGGAATACTCCTCTTGCTATGAATGCTACCAATGCGCAAAGCTCGAACTTCCCATGGACTATTGGAACGGCACGACGAATGCTACGGTGACTCTTGCATTGGTCAAGAAACCAGCTGCTGTACCCGTCACTGATCCTCGATACGGTGGTGTTGTTCTCATGAACCCCGGCGGGCCAGGCGGTCATGGTGTCGGGTTCATGCTCAGAGTCGGAGAGCAGATTAGCGGTCTCCTCAACTTCCCCGGCGACGATGGTGATGATGGCAAACAATTCGACTTGATATCTTTCGATCCGCGAGGAGTGGGTCTGTCTACGCCCAAGCTTTCATGTTTCCAAGGCAATACGATTCTCGAACAAGTCTGGCTCATTCGCGATTGGGAACAAGGTTCTTTCAGTGCTTCGGACATTGCATTTAGCCGTCTCTGGGCCATGTCAAAAGCAAGAGGAGAGAGTTGTGCTATCGCTTCGGAAGAGTCTGACATCAAGAAATATGTCACGACTGCCTACGTTGCACGAGATATGCTTGAAATTGTCGAGAAGCATGACGCCTGGCAAGCTCAAGAAACAAGCCGATTGGCGGTATCTCACCATCACGAAGATGCAGTTGATGCTCACCATGCCGAGTATCAGCCTGGGATGGCCAAATTGCAGTACTGGGGGTTCTCATACGGCACATATCTCGGATCGGTATTCGCCGCCATGTTCCCTGATCGTGTTGAACGTCTCGTTCTAGATGGTGTGGTTGATGTCGTCGACTACCAACAAGCCGCATGGGCCACCGATTTAGTCGACACAGAAAAGACGATGAACTCATTCTATCGCTTCTGCGCTGAAGCGGGCTATCCTGCCTGCGCATTGGCGAGACCTGGCGCTGAAACGAGGCATGAAGATGTTAAGAAACGGACACTCGGTATCATGGAGAATCTCCACAACAATCCGCTCCCAGTCATAGGCCCCAACCCGGAAGTCATTACCTCAAACGACATACGCATGTTGATTTTTCAGAGTCTCTACAAGCCAATCACAGGATTTCCCCTCCTCGCAAACATCCTTGCCGAATTGGAAAACGGTAATGGAGCTAATGCCGCCCAGCTATTACGGCCTTATCACTCTATGAACTGCAAAGCGGCCTTCACCGGCGATCTGCCCCACTCACCCGACGCAGAAGTCGGAATCGCATGTACAGACGGCGACGATCAGACTGGAATGAACAGAACAGCATTCGCGACTTTTGCCGACGAGCTCATGGGGGTCTCGCCCACCATTGGCGATATATGGGCCACGGTGCGGATGAGTTGTATACATTATCCTCTGCGTCCTGTGTTCCGTTTTACGGGTCCCTGGGAAGTGTCACCTGCGCACCCGATTCTGTTTATCGGCAACACGATGGATCCAGTGACACCGGGCATGAACGCTTTCAGAATGGCTGATCGCATGGCTGGGAGTGTTGCCTTGACGCAAGATTCTGCGGGACATTGTTCGTTGAGTGCGTATAGTAAGTGTACTGCAAAGTATGTAAGGCAATACTTCCATACGGGTAAACTGCCACCAGCCAATACGACTTGTGCGGTGGATGAGAAACCGTTTGGTGTCAAAGAGGCTGTGTTGAGGACAGTGGCTCACAAGCAGCATAGGGATATTGCTGATGCCTTTTTCAAGTTTGGAGTGGGTCGACATGACACGATAGGTGAATGAGTTTCGAGCTTTTCTGCACAGTGGTAACGAGACATCGCGTGGATGCTATGTAACGGTACAAGACAAAGCGGAGAACCATCCTGTCAGGCCGCGTATGTAGCAAGGCATGTCAACACTTTCGCGGCGTTTGGACCATCATAATACACTCTGTTGCATCTTCTATTCTCAGCTGGACCTCTCTCGTCAATCTTGAGTCTGTCCCTCTCCTCTTCCGCCAATGCGTCGTTCTTCATGCCGAAGAAATTGATGACTTTACCCGAGGTGCTTGTATTGCTTTCCTCCCGTGGTAATACGACTTGGAAGGACGTGAGATTTGTGCAATCTGCTCCGAGTATTGATAGAAGAGTAGACCAAGTTGATTCATTTATCAGAGTGATCGATCTGAGCGTAATTGTGGCCAGCTGATCCTTGCACCCCGCGATTATACTGATAATGGTTTCCGCACGAACAGATAGATGAGAAAGCCCGAGCTGCTTGAGTTGTGTGAAAGCACATGGGGTAGATACAGCCGCTTCCAACGAACTGGGACCGAGGAGCTCAAGTTCTTGCAGCATGACTGCGTGATTGGATATTTGCTCCAGCCACCAAGGATCAATACCAGAGGACATTCTCGCCGTATGGAGTTGAGCGAAGCCGACATCTTTTCCTTGGGCTTGGGGTGAGAGCTCAAGCACCATCTCTCTGACATCGGGATTACAGATAGCGACTTGTTCGGTGTGCGGCAAGAACAACCACGAATTAGGCGATAGATCAATATCCGTCTTTTTCAGTATAATCGAGGTGATGACAAGGTCTGTGTTCTCGACAATGTTTCGTGCAAGTGTAGTGACAGGTTGAATCGCTCCGATGTGATGATGACCGAGAGTGTCAGGGAAGACCAGTGAATTGGCATCGGAAATGCAATAGTCCTGGATCTTGATGGTTGTAGGCTTCAACCTCTGTTCCAGTAGCATCCTTTTCAGACTCATCACTCCGGGCAGTTCTGCATCGACAATTCCTTGGTCGTTTCGTGGCCACAGGTTTGTTGAATCAGCTTGTGGTGGTTCAGATACATTCCAAGGGTCATAATTTTTGCTATCGTCCTCGATACAGATAGTTTTGATGTGACTACATATATCTGGTAGTCTTGATAGGTCTTCCAAACGCTGGAGATCATCACCCATAAGGCTATTCGTCCAGGTTGAGAAGAATTGCTTTACTGCCGCCTCGATCGTGTGGGTGTCGCCGGACTGGCATGCTGATTTGAATGAAGCTCGTTTCGAAGGGGCCAAACACAGGGCAGATCTCTCAATTATTCCAGGGTCGTAACCAGTAACATCGCATGTCATGATCTCGTTACTCTTGGAGCAATCTTGGGAGTTGACCTCCATTGGATGTGTCAATCAAGTCCTAACGCTTAGGCACAAGTAGATTAGATATGAAATCAAAAGGTTTGGTAGATGTTCAAGGTTGTCTGTATCCAAATGCCCTCTCGTTGCGTTGGCTATGTGGCTCGCGGAGAAGAAGAGAGGCCGCAGAATGTCAGCGACTACTCCGTACAAGCTGAGCCAAGCCCTTCTTTAGCAACAAACTGCTTACTCAGCAGCGCGATACGCATGTGAATGCTCGACAATCGCTGTCGAAGCGCGGTATCATGATTTCGTTCTTTCGTGGAATCGAATCATCAAGCATTGCAAACAGGCATAGCATTGACAAACGCTCTGGTAGCTGGTTCTCCAGTAGTCTTCATTGGTGTTGTGATGATTTTTGCAAGAGCGATTAGGAAAGCGTTCTCAGTGAGAAGCAATTCCGGAAGTCCGAGACCAGGTGCCAAAGGTTGGTTACACACAGTCTTGAGGTCAATGCGAGAAATTCTGCCGGGACCTCCGTTGACGAGAGCATCCTTGGCCAAAGTGAATGTAAGCGAATTGATAAGCATACTCTCGTGAGTCCAGAAACCGCCAGCAACAGTTCCGGCACAAACTGTCTGGACCTCGTTGTTGGTCACTCCTACATTGCGGGCATCAAGGAGATATGCAGATGCACCAGTGCCTTGCTGAGGTTGAACGATCAAGTCGAAGTTTGAGCTGTAGAGAGTGGTAGTAGGCACATAAGCCGAGTCACCATTCTCAGATCGCAAGGTGGTGATGAAGTTCGAGGCTCCGAGATATTGCTGCTGGAGGACACTGGGGGCGCAAGGCAGGCCCAAAGGACAAATGATTTGGACCATCGTCGTGCCGGCATAGTCCGGTGAGATGGCGATGTGAGATGTCGTAACCTTGCGAGCAGATGGCCAGTATCTGAGCACGATTGTTAGAGGATCCGTCTACCGATATCAGCTTTGACACATACTTGTAGGCCCATTGCGAGTTGATGTTGCCCTGAGACCAAGCAATCACAGAGACGTTGCGAGAGGTGATACCGCTGATGTAGTTAATGGCGTAGGCAATATATTCAGAGTTGGTTTGCGAGTCATCAAGAAGAGAGCCGGGTATATTGAGCCAGACGGCATCTGCATATGATTGTCCTTTCAGAGCTGGGATGAAGTTGCCTTGGAATGTCTCGAAGCCGGTGGTTCCGGTACCGGGCATGAGGATGACCGGAGGTTTGGCACCGAATGTGAAGCCTGGAGGAATGTGAATAGCGGCTCTGAGAGTGGCTTCATCAACAGTGTAAGGTGCATCTCCGCATGCCTTCTGGGGGTACACTGAGCGGCTTGGGTCTCTGGGGTTGCTGCAAACAGAATGAGCATCAGACGGTCAACGATGAATCGATCTGACTCACTTGTTGTTCATACTGTTGGCAGTGAAGTTAAAGTTAAAGAGACCACGCTTGTTGCTGTCCTTGATCAGGCACATGTTTCCAATACACAAAATCTCTTATCTTACACATCGTCGGTGCCATGGCCTTCAGCTAATCTCAGAACACTCGACATATCAGAGGAGGTGAGACCTTCGGCTACCAAGCTGGCGGCATATTCGAACGCATTTGCAGATGGGCGAGCCGAATAGATTGATGCCAGAGATTCAATGGCTGAAGCTGCAGCAACTGGTTTGGTGGTTGCGGTGACTGTCTGCACGGCAGATGAAATCGAAGACCAAGCATTCTGGCCAGCGATATCACCATTGCCTATACCAACGAGGATATTGTCGAGGTCGGAGACTACACCTTCGAGAAGTCCATTGTCGATATCGGACAGCGTTAGGGAAGCAGTGATCTCAGCAGCAGGAGCAGCAAAACCGAGGCCACAAAGAGAAGCGAGGAGGGCAAAAGATCGCATGGCGTCAAGATTGGGTGAATCAATAGCTCGAGACACGACGACTGAGGACAGCACTCCATTTTATGCAATCAGCTCCCGCTGGAAGAAGATGATGATGGCTCCCAGCTCAAAGATGTCATTCTCATCTTCGGTACCTAAGAGATAACCTTTTTAAAACCTGTCCTTGGCCTTCACGATTCGGGGGCGCAAATAGAAGGTTGAATTTTCGGAGCACAGTGACTTTGGCGTAGCTCAAGCCCCATCTAGTCAAGTTGCAGCGGATAATACTTCGATTCCTAACGTTCCCTCGTGCTTCCGCAGATGGAAATTAGGATACAGTCTTCCAAGCAGTAATCTTGAGTAGGTAAATTATCAGGCGAGACATGCCAAGTAACCAGGAGAAGATGACTTTCGTATGCATCAACAGGGTAAAGCCTAATTCCAACGGCTGTCAATACCTCAGCATACCTGTCCGTCAGAGCATAGGAGACATGAGGATAACTTCGCGGTTGTAGACACGCCTCGAGACAAGTGCTGTCGCTCTCTCATGCATCACACATCAAGGTTCATGCCGTCAATCGAGAGTTACTTGGTTTCTTGGCGGTGACGGAGTAGCCAGAAATTCCCAGCGAGATAATCTCTGGGTTTGGTTATGAAATCAAGTTGATGTCTTGCTGACAGGACTGTGCATAGCCAAGGTGTTGGTGATGGCTCGTTATTTTGTATCCGGCTCTCCCGGATGTTTAGTCATGCCGGGTAAGAATCGCGGTTCTATGTCCAGTAGCGGGCAACCGTAGCGAGACAAGAATCGTTGCTGGTGCCAGTGGTGAACAAAGTGTTTTCCAAGTGCGATATGAAGTACAACGGGTGGCTGCCATTTCCTGCAACTAGCCTGACTTTTGGAGACCAATGTCAACGGGTGACGTCTGTGGACTGCGACAAGGTTTACAAGCAGAATACCACGCGAGAGAGTGCTACAGCCAGGGTACCTGAATTTGACATCCCAAGAACTACATTGATCACTCAATAAGGCCGACATCTTGTTCAAGTGGCAAATCAAAATGTTCTCGACTGAGCTGTGAATTTCGAACTGATGTTGACTTATCGTCAGCACGAGCAGACAGACTGCAGTCATTCCAAGGGGCAAGGACAACTTCTTGTGTCCTGTCTAACCTATACCAGAGAGACGAATACACCAATGTTTGAGACGTGTGCAGGGGTTTATGTCATCGACACCAATATAGCCCAGTACAGAACGCAATGTGCAGCCGGACGCAAGTGCTGCAATACGCGCCCGGTCAGAGAAACTCGTCCAGATGGCACATCAAGCAGCGCAAGCATAGAATAGAGACGAATGATGTTCAAACATATCTCGAGATTGCTTGAATAATAAAGAGTGAACTTCAAGGAAACAGTTCTGCCAAGACCCTCGTTCGTGCCCACGCTCTTTCCGAAACTTTCCGCGTTCCGGACCGCAACCACCGGCAACGTCAATTGCTAGTGATGTTTTGTTTTAAGATATCACAACGTGCATGTTCTGCAAGATCTGGTGTAGATGAAGCAGCTGTGTATCACTTTGATGAGAACAGACCCTTCGTCTGTGACCATGTACCCAAGCGCAGGCGGTCAAAGGTAATCTTCTTCCTCAATATACGGACCCCATCTAACGACATCCACACTTCTTACATACAGGATCAGACAACACATACCCCGATTATGCGAATCAACTGACCGACTCATATAATCACTAGTTGGATTCTGTCAAGCTCTGTTGACAAGCGACACATTCACAAGAATGGCTTTGCGCAACTTAACTCTCCCGAACTCGACCGCATCTCGCAATTTAGCTAGTATCACCAAGAATGCAGGCATGATCTACTCAGTGATGAATTCTTACTCAGAGGGATATCCAAAGCGAGAGATTGTTCAATAGTCAACGCTGAAATCTTGATTGTGGCAACGAGAGTCCTGTCGAAGTCCAGCTTGAGCGGCGAGCTCGAATTGATCAAGTACTTTCTGCTTTTCCTCCAGTCTTTCTTCTGAGCTTTGGCATATACTCACCGACGACAGCAATTCCACCTCACTGTCGTCAGCCGCAAGCAGCCACAGACTGAGTTGTTTCATGAACGATCAAGGCGAGCATGTTTCTCCAGGTCGTGTCCATCATAGACTGCCGTTTCGTTGTTTCAGTAGTATCGCGTGGAAGTTTTGTACAATTGTATAGCTGCAAGCTCAGGCTAATACGCAGCAAGTGATTCAATCTAGGGACAATTCACACGTCATAGGACTATTCACAACCACTCCGTGGATAGACGGCATGTCACTAGTCTTCGAAGTCAAGCGTCGCGTTTCAAACTTGTGCAGATCTTCTACTAGGACGAGATGGAACTACGCCAGGTTCGCCTTGACTCAGAGTATGGTTTCATCACGACTTTATCCAGACGACATTCGGACTTTCCGAACCAATCACCGTTCTTGCTGATTAGAATAAGGTGAGATTCAAGCACCACGTCAACATCGAGCTATCTTTAACCCCATACTCTAGATGTACTCCACGTTTCGTTCGGCTATACAGAACTATTCTGTCAACACAATCCGAGCCACAACTCAGCCTGAAACCAGCAAAGGAATCTAATGACCGACGACACACAAGTAAATTTATACTCACCCGTACTCACGCGTTGATGAAAAGATATAAAGAACGAGTCTCACCACAGTCGAACATATTCTATCCATCAATCAACAACTTCCTTTCACTCACTATCTCTTCTACCAAGTCTTCAACATGAAACTTACCATTACTCAGGCCGGCCTGGTGTCGATCGCTATGCTTTTCAGCTCTGTTTCTGCTCAGACTTGCGACCTTCCCGCCAAACCCCAATGGTCTTCTACCGCTGCTCTTGCTCAGCCTCAGCACGGATGGGCCGCCATCAAGGATCTTACGACCACCTACTACAACGGCAAGCACATCATCTACGCTTCCATGTACACTGGAAGCAATTATGGCTCCATGAACTTTGGTCTCCTCAGCGACTGGTCCCAAATGTCTTCTGCCAGTCAAAACGCCATGAGCTCCTCCGCCGTTGCTCCTACCATCTTCCACTTCGCTCCCAAGAACGTTTGGATCCTCGCCCATCAGTGGGGACCTACCACCTTCTCCTACCGCACCTCGCAGGATCCCAGCAACGCTAACGGATGGTCTGCTGCTCAGCCTCTATTCACTGGCAAGATTTCCAATTCTGGAACTGGGCCCATCGATCAGACTGTGATTGGCGATAGCAAGAATATGTACCTATTCTTCGCTGGCGACAATGGAAGCATCTACCGTGCTTCTATGCCCATCGGCAACTTCCCTGGCAGTTTCGGAAGTGCTTCCACTGTCGTCATGAGCGACACCACCAGCAACCTGTTCGAGGCCGTCCAAGTCTACACCCTCAAGGGTCAGAACAAGTACCTCATGATTGTCGAGGCTCAAGGTTCCGGCGGTCGCTACTTCCGTTCCTTTACCTCCACCAATCTTGGTGGTAGTTGGACTCCTCATGCTACTTCTGAGAGCACCCCCTTTGCCGGTAAGGCCAATAGTGGGGCTACCTGGACCAACGACATTTCTCACGGTGATCTTGTCCGCACCAACGCCGATCAGACCTTTACAATCGACCCTTGTAACCTCCAGTTCCTGTACCAAGGTCGCGATCCCAAGTCTACTGCTAGCTACGACAAGCTCCCTTACCGCCCTGGTCTTCTTACCCTCAAGAATCCTGTCAAGAAGTAGATTCGTCTGGTCGTTGATTCTTGAGCCTTTCTCGAGTGATTTCGTTTGAAGGACCGAAGATTCTTGAGTGCTTGAAAGTGTTTGGCAGATCCATTCGGGTCTTCTAGGGGTTTCCCTTCCAAGTCTCAGAGTAGTATAGTGGTGATTTTTTATCGACAAGTTCGAGATATTGTGAATGCGAAAGAAACAAATCTCGGAATAACACCTGTATTCCTACCTCTAGACACGTGACCTCTTTCTAGGAGACTTCGGACATGTTCTCGTGGAATCGAGGATTTGAAGCAGCATAGACACCGGCTTGATTGATCGAGATATCGCCGAAGCTTAGGTGTCTTTCATGGCGGTAAGAACCGCAACAACGTTCCAGAACTTTGCTGCTCCAAACGCCACAAAGACGGTCAATATTCCACCTGACGCCTTTCTCAAACGATGCCATCACAAATCCACAACATCATCGTCTCCCAACACAACCTCTTGATTGATTTTCACCAGGATCATGCCATCCTCCTCCAACAAAGCCAAAAGCCAACCCAAGGTCGAGATTCCGCATCTCACAGTCTCCAGTCTCTCCACAACATCTTCTGATATTATGTCTCTATCTTCCCCATAGACGAAACCAACATCATTCTGAACAACACGAACAGTATCGTCTTGTAGAGTTCGCTCGTCAACAATCACAAATATGTCCTCGTAAACCTTGTCCATGCGATCGTCGAAAGGGAAGTGCTGGAAGAGCTGCGTCGAGAGGTTTCCAACATGCTGTATATCAGCACCGACGAATTGTGAGGCTGCCGTTTCCGGAATCGGTGCCAATCCTCGATGGAACTCGTGCTGGTCTGGCGAAAGCACGAGGACAAGGCAGTTTTGGATTTCGCCGTCGACGTCCTTTGTTTCGGTCATGAGTTTGCTGTTCAGCTAATACGAATGATTCTCGGCTCGGCTTGGGGGTTTCCCATAGTATGTGCGTGCGAACCTCTACTGGAAGCTGCGGAATGGTGCAGAAGATTGGGTAATATCCTATGGTTGACATGATTGAGAGGTATGAAGCAGCGTGCATTACACAGCACACAACAGAAATAGCAATGGAGAAGGTGATTCCAAGTGATGACTATATATCTCTGTACAGTATGGGCTCTGCGGAAGTGACCAGTCAGGATTGCGACTCGTGGTGTCGTCTCAGAGACTGCGCACGGCCCGCTTCTGAAACAAGGCCTCCTGCCCCTCGAGACTGCCACTTATTTTCTTTCCTCGGATTGTCACATCTTTATATATGCTTGCTGTATCTATTCGAATATCGAATGTCAGTGATCGTGCCATATGTTGTTCATTCACATTGTAACGTACAGGTGAGCGATTCGTCAGTTGCTTTGCAAGCTTTGGTATCCTTGTTATTATCACCATGACACGGGTTTGAAGGATTTGCAAAGCATGCCATAATACTTTTGAGGATGATGAGGTTGAGTTGTGAACATATCGTTTGTTGCTGCTCTTGAACAAGGCGAGGATAGGAGAGGTAGAGAAGACGATGTATATTCTAGTACCCAAACTCCCAAATATCTTTCTGGTACCCTTCTGTGAGTTCCTTGTCTTCTCCATACCTGTAACCACGTTAGCAATTCACTCACTTGCATCTCCCGGGTCAAGATACTCACAATTCCTGCCACTTGACAAACCCACCATCAAGCACATAGACAGTCTGCCCCTTGACCTCTGGCGCCTTTTCCCCCTGGACTTCCTCTACCATCTTGACCTCCCCTTCCTTCTTCCCCTTTGCCGGACTCAACCTCTCCCTCTCCCGCAGATACCTCAATGCCGCCGCCGGACCCCGTTGCTGACTCAACGCGCAATGAAACACCACAGTCTGCTTGTCTTTCAACGTCCTCACCAGCTCAGGCATTTTGTAATCATGAGTGTTGCTAGGGATGTTTGTGCCGCCGGCAATGTGGCCGCCAATGTAGTCTGAATCTCTGACGTCGATGACGGCGATGGAGGGGTGGTTGACTTTGATCAGGCCGGCGAGAGATTCGCGCGAGATGCGGGGGATGTCCGCGATGGTTATAGATGACATGTTGGAAAAGGATGTCGGATGGTGGATGGGGGTTAGGAATTGGCCAAGATGTAGTAGATAGATCAATCGGCAAACGACCAGTCAATTTCAAAAGGTTTGTAATTTGTAGAAATTTGGATGGGGTTTTGAAGATGAGGTGGTTGATTTGGAATTGACGATGATGATAAAGAAGACGTGGGTAAGGCTTTTGGATAATGTGAAGTCAAAGGGTGTTGGCGCACAGACCATGTATGATGGGAATGTCATGGCGTAACAACCTCAGGTCGTCGACTCGTCAAGCAAAGGCAAGTAGAGCACGCAACATCACCCAAGCTTAAGACGTGATAGAGGGACGACAAATCAAGGGTTTGTGCAACGGGTCTTGGTGATTATTGTCTACGATAATCAAACACACATCGTACAGTGACGCAGAAACCCGCATGGCATATGAACCTGACTTTTCTCAATCGAGCCACAAGATATTCGCTCAGCTGAGATGGCTATACTGTAAATGGAGCACGGGTCAGGTCAGATCAGTCAGAGAAAATGACACAAAGAGTCAAAAGTGGAACTGAGAGGAAGAATCAACGAGACCAAACAAAAGTCGGATATCATAACACACTAGACAGAACATTTCCTGCCAAACTACATGCCGCGAAATCCAAAATGCCAAGTGATAGAAAACGCCTGGAGTACAAAAGAACAGAGCACAACTCTCAAAACTCCCAACATGAAATCAAAAGAGAGGAAGATTCCAAGGGAAGAAGAGGAGAAGAGGAAGAACCACCTATCTCGGTATTCTAACGTCCATCCCAAGCAATCCTCTTCTCTCAAGCAACGCTTTCTTCTGCTTGTGCTTCTTCCTCCCCATCAACTCATCAAGATCAATCTCGACACCATGCTTCAAAGCATGCTCAGAAATTTGCTGCGTAGTGTAATACCACAATTTCCTTCCTGCAATCTTGGCACCTCCATGATGAAAAGTGACAAAATCCTGCATCAACCTAGAAAGAGGTGTACTCGCCTAGAGCACACCCCCAGGTAACGCTCGTCCGCCGTCTGCATTTTCTCTCCTGAGACTTTCACGACTGGGACCTAGATTTGCCATTTCAGGTGCGGGAACAGTGCGGTTGGCAGACCAGCCTTCACCGACAGGAGCGGCGTGTTTACGGAGCATAAACATAGGTTTTCCGCCCTCGCGTTCGAGTTGTTTGAACAGCATGAGTGGTTTTTCTTCCAGACCCAAGCAGCGTTCTTGATCGCCGTAGACAATGTAGAGAGAATACTGACGCCAGTCGTCGTTGATGTTGTAGCGTTGGAGTGCTACGGGTAAGACCTTGTGGCATGGGTCTTCGATGCTGACGCGGAAGGATTTGAATATCTCGACTTGTGGATTGTCTTTTTCTCGGGCTGAACGTGGAAGTGGAGCACTGTTCGGCGGATCCTCTTGCGGTGGAGCTGACGTCACTGCTGGTCTACGACTTGATGGTGCTGTGGTTGAAGGTGCGTGTGAGAGGTGAGATTGGCGCGGGTCTTCGATGTAGGAGGGACGAGCTGAAGGTGGTACGTCGCGTGGGAATGAGCGGTTGCCAGCTGACATTGCCTGGGCGGAAGAGGTATATGCAGGAGATGTGGGCGATGGTTGCGGCAGTAGCTGGTTGGGCGAGTTCTGACCGAGCGAGGGGTTCAGGTGAGATGTTGCGGCCATGGCAGCGGCCGAGGGATCTAGAGTGGACGATTCGTGAATTGTAGGCGAAGGGTTCTTGGGAGCACCTCCAAGGAAGAGCTTCTTGGTTGAGAACTTGCGTGAAAGACCGCTGCTCTTCTCGGGCTTGAGATCCGCCGGAGGAGTACCGAGCCCGTCTGCTGGCGTGGGAGGTAGTTGAGAACGGTCTTTGACCATGCGAATCACAGGCAGAGTATCCTCGCGCAACTTCCTGTTCTCTTCCGAAATGCGGTCAAAGTGGTCACGCAGAGTTCGGAGCTCAATCTCGGCTGACAGGATGCGTGAGTCGCGGATACGGATAGACTCGATGATGCGTGCGATGTCGTCTTGAGTGGCTGTCATGTCCGAGGCAGTGTCTCCAGCGGCTGCGCACGAGTGTCAGTAAGAGGAAGAGATGTTCAGGATGGACCAGACTGACACAAAGGTACGTAATGGTCCGGATCCATGGGCACATTCTGCTTGACCTTGATGTCGTAGACGCCTCGGAGTAGCGACAAGCGGTGGCCGACACTCATGATGCCCATCTCTTTGAAGTCGTGGTGCTGCATCTCGACAAGAGCAAGGCCGGTGATGGCCTCGTCGACAAAGGCATCTGCATACTGTGACAAGCCCAGTCCAGCGACCCAGTCGGCGACTTGCTCAGCCGTCCATTGAGTGATGAGACCGGTCGGGCTCGGGTTGAGAGAGTGCGAGAGCGAGTGGCTAAAGGTCGTGGGCGTGTGCTCGGCACTGGTCGTCATGTCGTTTTCGTCTTCGTCGTCGTCGTCAAGATGGTCGTGCTGGAGTTGAGATCGCGGCAGAGTGGGCGAGTGGTATGACGGGTGGAGATAGTCGTCTTCCGGCTCCGAATCATGGTGGTATTGCGATGTCTTGTAAGCCGCCATGGACATTCCACTGCGCGCGCCCTGGCGTGGACGCGGCGCTTACCGGGGGGACCGTTGCGGTGAAAAGCGTGGCGGCTGAGGGGCGTCGTGACAGAAGGAGCTGTCTGCGTGCAATGGCTATACCGAGCGTGTACGACTGTGATTGTCTACGCAACTTTGAAAGTCTTCGTGTCTCGTCAAGAACACTTGCCGTCGTCGTCCACAGCCCGCAAGCATATGCCAAGCCTCTACCAACCCCGACCTTGACTTGCTTGACTCGCTCAAACTCCACAAGACCCAAGAACTTCCCCATCTCGATATCAACCCAATCTTGCATCTCCAACCACCACCCTCAAAAAACATCAAAATGTCACAAAAGCTCGCCGTCAATGAGTCGACAAGCTTCTCAACCCAACCGGCAACTCAGACACAACTCACCACCGCCCTCGTCGACCACGGTTCAATTCCCATCATTCAAAACGCCCTCTTGCACGAACTCCAGGCTTCAGGCTGGTCAACCAATCTCAAGAACTACGTCACTCAACTCATGCGCTCTGGTGAATGCACAAAGTACGATGACTTGATGGATCGTATTCTAGAAGAGGCTCTTGGGGCTTCCGATGCCGCAAACGATGGCCATCATCCTTCTTTGGCTATTCCCGATCAGGCAATCACTCAGGCTGTCAAGATTGTCAAAAAGGAACTGGACAAGATCTGTCAAGTTGAAACTGCTTGATTACGGAAACTCTTTCTTCTTTTGTTGTTCTTCGCTATGTTGCATTCGTGGGTAAGCATATCTCATACCATCCACAGGACAAAGCCCTCGACTGACCGCATCCGTACAGCGTTTGGGGCACGCATTATGATACCACTTTTGCTTTTTGTTCCTGAGCTTGATCATTGGAAAAGACAGGCAACAATCACAGACAAGTCATCCAAGCTCAGTTGTTCAGAAATAAATTCCTGCATAAACTATTTAAATAGCTACAAAAAGACAAGCCATGTCACGCCGTCAATTCATCATAGTAATCGGTGCCATTGCGGCTTCCCATTAGAAAAACTCCTCCCTGAACTTCCTTTGCTTCTATCAAAGTCCTTTCGCCATGGTATATGCTCATCTCAACCGCCTTAGTTGTAGAGGTCATCATCACCACCGGCCTCGCCGAAGTTGTCTTGACCACCGTTCTCGCCACCAGTAGTAGCGTCAGGGAAGCGGAAGAAGTTGCTACCACTTGACTGCTTCATCTGCTGGGCGAAGCTCTCGTATCTTCTAATCTCGACATCCGTGACGGATCTACGAGCGCTCTGCATGGCCTCCTCGAAGTGAGCACGCGTGAGCTCGGGAACGGGGTCCTCGGCATCCTCCTCCATGGCATCCTCACCAGCAGCCTCACGAGCCTTGGTACGCTCAATGTCGGTTGAGATGGCCTCCTTGATGGCGAGCTTGACGGCACGCTGCGTGATGAATCCAAGATCGGCACCGGAGAAGCCGTTGGTCTTGGAAGCAATGTAGGCAATGTCGACATCGGGTGCGACGGGTGTCTTGCGCAGCTGGGCTCTAAGGATACCTTCACGAGATGACTCGTCGGGAAGAGGAACGTAGACGAGAGTGTCAAGACGTCCGGGACGGCAAAGAGCGTTGTCGAGCTGCTCGGGACGGTTGGTAGCACCAATGACAAAGACGTTCTTCTTCGACGTCATACCATCCATCTCGGTCAGAAGCTGGTTGACGACACGGTCGGAAGCACCACCAGCATCACCGCCAGCGCCGCTACCGCCACGGGACTTGGCAATGGAATCCAGCTCGTCGAGGAAGACGACGCAAGGTGCAGCAGCACGAGCCTTGTCGAAGATGTCGCGAATGTTGCTCTCAGACTCACCGAACCACATGGAAAGAAGCTCGGGACCCTTGACGGAGATGAAGTTGGCGGCACACTCGTTGGCGACGGCCTTGGCAAGAAGAGTCTTACCAGTACCAGGGGGTCCGTAGAAAAGAACACCCTTTGATGGTGACAGACCGAACTTGAGGAACTTCTCGGGGTGGTCGACGGGGTATTGGACCGACTCGATGAGCTCGCGCTTGACCTCCTCGAGACCACCAATGTCCTCCCAGCGAACGTTGGGAACCTCAACAACGGCGACCTCGCGGAGAGCCGAAGGGTTGGAGACACCGAGAGCGAATCTGAAGTTCTCCATGGTGACACCCAGCGAGTCGAGCACCTCGGCGTCGATTGTGTCCTCGTCCAAGTCGATGAGATCCATCTTTTCACGAATCTGCTGCATGGCAGCCTCTGAACAGAGAGCTGCGATATCCGAACCGACGTAACCGTGAGTCTCGGCGGCGATGCTCTCGAGGTCGACCTCGTCACCGAGCTTCATGTTCTTGGTGTGGATTTGGAGAATCTCCAGACGGCCGGTTGGGTCGGGAATGCCAATGTCGACTTCGCGATCGAAACGGCCGAAACGACGAAGAGCAGGATCGATCGAGTTGGGACGGTTGGTGGCGGCCATGACAACAATATTGGAACGGGCCTTCATGCCGTCCATGAGGGTGAGGAGTTGAGAGACAACACGGCGCTCGACCTCACCGTTGGTCTTGTCACGCTTGGGGGCGATGGAGTCGATCTCGTCGATGAAAATGATGGCGGGGGAGTTCTTCTCGGCCTCTTCGAAAGCCTTGCGGAGGTTGGACTCTGATTCACCGGCCATCTTCGACATGATTTCGGGACCGTTGATGAGGAAGAAGAAAGCACCAGTCTCGTTGGCGACAGCTCTTGCCATCAGAGTCTTACCAGTACCGGGAGGACCGTACATGAGGATACCACGAGGAGGCTTGATACCGATCGACTTGAAGAGTTGAGGATGTCTCAGAGGCAGCTCGACAAGCTCACGGACTTGGGCCATCTGCTTGCGAACACCACCAATGTCGTCGTAGCCGACCTCGTTGAGGTTACCCTCCTCGTCCTCGCGCTGGATGGGCTCACCTTCGCAGTGGATGACAGTGTCTTGTGCGACAATGCCAAACTCTGGGGGATCCACCTCGACAACCTTGAACTCGACTTGTCTCATACCGCCACGGACTGTGAAGAGGTCGCCTTGGCGGACGGGTCTGTATGCCTCGCGGAAGTAGGGAGCGAGGAAGACGTCGAAGAGGGAGCCGGTGATGCCCTCGATTGTGTCGGCGATAGGGAGGACTGCAATACGCTTGGCCTGTTGTGATTGTTAGCATTGATCTGATTGTAAGACTGCTTCCAGGCGACTCACGTATTTGATGTCGGGGCAAGGGTGAACGGTGATGATGTCGCCGTGCTTGACACGGAGGTTGTGGCGGACGACACGGTTGATACGGGCCTGACCATCTTCGAGATCGTCATCGGCGAGAACAATCAGGACAGTGTCCTTGCGCTTCTTTCCCTTGACCAAGACGGTGTCGCCACGGAAGAGCTGGAGCGTCTCCATGGTGTTGTTGGAGAGGGCAATGATTGAGTTGTCATCGTTGGTGGCGTCGGTGACACTGCGGATGGGTCAGCTGTGATGTTGAGAGAGTGGAATGGTGGCGGCGCATACATCAACGAGTTGGGCTTCTTCTTCTTCTTGAGGATAGCCGTTGATACATCGTTCTCGACCTGAAGAGGCAAGTCAGTTGTGTGCTCGTAGTGGGTGGCGCTGTTCAGTTGGCGACTCACATGCTTTTGCTCGGCACCTGAAGGGTCACTGCAGACAAGTAAGTATGCGCGTCGACTATGCTATGGGGCGTGTGATGATCATACTGCTCAAGCTTGACCTTGTTCTTGGTCTCGACGTGGTCCGGCTCCCCAGACATGATGGCGGTAGATCTGTGATGTATGTGATGAATAGGAGGAGATGTTCAAGGTATGAACAGGAGGGAGGATGGATGAGTTGATGGACAAAGTGGAGTGTGTTGATGGCGAGTGTGAGAAGAGACACAGAGTTGTCGGCGAAGTGAAGCTGTAAGAGCGAAGTGCTGCGAAGTGCTATGACGCCGCCAACTGTGAAGGCTGCACGGGCCACGCCTCTTCGGACGTCTGAAGCACGACACGTCTTCAAACGCCAGCTTTCACTTCCGTCCATGATTACCTATTCATCTACGCCACTCAAGAGAATTCCATCGAAGCTGATAGATTGGCTGCCATTTGCTGATATTTACCAACTACGCCAATACCCACGTGTTATGCAGAGAACATTCGCTGCTGCCTACGATGGATTCATCGATACGACCATTGCTCCACATTCCGCTTGCCACCTGCGACGAGCGTGTTTGTATCAAGAATGTGCTGAGACAATGCTGTCGTTTTTGCTTCAATCAGATCAGAGACTGCAGCTTCTGCTTCTTTGCATTTGATATGCACGTATCGCGCACCAAGTTTGACATGTCTTCGACGACACCTCGAGTAAGTGAGATTGCTAGTCTACGGCGATTCGACAAAGCTGTTCTCATTGCTCTCTCAAATCCCGAACTTCGTTTTTGAGCACATGTCGCACTCGCAGCGACTGGGAAGAGGTCCCATCCACCTTGCATCTTTACAACACTGAACATTACGACTCTGTAGATGTATGCCTTTGTGTCTTGGTGACAAATACCGAGATACCTTTTCACGATATATCAGTTTCCCAGCGATTTGGTCGAGGCAAAGTTTGGAGACATTTTCATGGTAGTGAAGCACTCTGGCAGCAGCTCGAATGAGCAGGATCCGAACGCCTGACACTTCGATGATAGTGTCGAACAATATAATTATGTATGCCCACATGCCAAAACATATCCTAGCGACAGAGGTATCTTTCAACAGCCTCTCGACGATAGGTTGAATGAAGAAAGACAAATGGTTTGCTGCATTTCGAGACAAGATCAACGACAAGACACTGTCCTTTCGACGTTATTGAATACCACATTCACATCTTCACAGCAATCGTATAAACCCCTTTTTTTCCAAAGGCAGATTCCACCACAGGTAGATCCTCTTGTTCTTTGTACCGTCTTCGACATATTTCCAACGCGGTCCCCTACAGAGTAAGTCTTGTTTTTTTCTTTATATCAACTTGGACGTTGCTGTACAGGAACCACATTGGACTCAAACTCGCTTTGCCTACTTCCTCTGTCCTGCGGGACTGCTAACATGCTATCAAAATGCAAGATGTTCTTCATGTTAGTACGATCGTCCAAGGGGAGCACAAAGGGGTCGTTGTTCTCAGTGGATGATGTACCCAACTAACAAAACATCTTGCGTTTAGATGGCTAGTTAGATGATCGATCTGGCTATGGAGATGACTGAGATGAGTATGGGTTCCAACGACCTATTCCTCTATATCGACATTACCTCTTCAGCATTCTCAGAACTTCCTGCCACAGTCCTGAAAAGTATGCTGATCAATATCAATCACAGTCATGGCCGGCCAAGTTCCTCGCGTGCTCGCGACAAGGCAGAGAAGCAAATCTTTGTCTGAGATCAATGTTCCGAGACGACCTGGATTGCCTCCAGCAGCTTTGGAACCCGCACAAGAATGCACCCCTCCGGTCGACGACCCGCTCGGCACGACAAGATGTGCATGTGGACGACTGCTTCCTGTGTTTGCCCTTGAGCTACAGCAAAAGCTCGACATCAAGGCATCGGAGGTTAACATGGGATCTCTCGAGCACGAAGAAGCTCAGGTCAACGCCGGTGCAGAAGAGCAGGACGAAGATCAGGTCAACGCGGACATGCAAGAGGAATACGAAGTTCAGGTCGACTCCGATATATCAGAACAAAGCTCTTCCTCAGACGAACAAGACATCAAAGACGATGACCACACTGCAAAAGACATTCAACATTGGCTCAACGAAGCAAGAGACAACACAGAAAACTCGGATACCAGTTCCTTCCACACCTGCGACGAAGAAATACAAGACGAAACCACCATCCAAGCAGACCACTGGTCCACCGCTCCCCCTCTTCCAACCCCAAACAACCTAACTTCCACCTACCTCCCTTTCCACTCCCACAAAGCTCTATCAAACCATCTCTCCTCTGCGAAAATATCACTCCACCTCGACAAAGCAACACCGTTTTTCCTCCATGGTACTCTACAATTACCCTCGATACTATCGCATCTTCTGGATGTCCGCCTGCCTTCTGTTCTCAGACGCCTTACACCTGCCGTCCTGCTCGAGCACACTACAAATGTCGACCCCTCTACTCTTCTCCCGGCTGTGGTAGAGGTGAAGATGATGTCGACATATGATCACGTCCAGGGCCTCGTATTCTTCCCGTCGTTTTCTACCGGTACTGCTGTTCCAATCTCCATCGCCGAGAAGATTGATGGATACTATCAAGCTCAAGCAAATTGCGAGATGAAAAAGGTAGATGTCGAGATTGGAGATTCCCAAGGGAGACGTCAGAGAATCGCTGCTTGGGCTTGGGTTTCTGAGGAGGATGGCGTGGAAGAACGGTGGAGTTTGGAAGAGTTTATCAGTGGAAAAGTCTCGGGGTTGGGAGGGTTGAAATGGTAGTATTTTGGGTCGTTTCTTGCAAATTTCTTGAAGATGGAAATTATGGACCGGGTTGCCCGCTCGACCTGGATATCTTGGATTTTTTCTTCCGTTTCCTTCCAGGCTTCAGTATCACCTTTTGAACATATCCAATCACAAGCTTGCATTTCTCCGAGGCAGACTCATGCCCATCGGCGGTAATGTTACATTTTCCGATACGTACAAACACACGCAAACGTGGTATATTCGTTACCTTCGTGGTATGAAACAGATTAAGAGGGGAAGAAGGAAAACGGTTCCAAAAGCTATAGTTGTGCTTTTTACTCGTCCTTGGACTCTCTAGGGGTGTTCTCCTCGGTCTCGCCCTTCTCTTGCTTCTTCTGGGCTTCGGGACTGCGAGCTGTTAGTTGCTTGGTTCACGACGACGACGTAGGAATTACTTGCGTTGGACGGTTCACGCTGATGGTGCCTTGTGACTTGGCAGTGTCGGGAGAGCCCTCACCCTTCTTGGACATCTCGGGGTCCTTGGTGACTAGTAAGGAAATGTTAGCAATTTTTCTCCTTGCTTTTATTTTCGGATACACCACCAGAGCCACAACAGACACCTTCACTGTCGGCCCCTGGTACCTGTAGGCTCTCAATACATACTATCTGTGCTGTGGCGCGTGGGGGTAGAAGAAAGACCGGCCTGCTTCTTCTGAATATCACCCTGGTCGTCGGGGGTCTCGGTCTTTGCGGTGGCAGCCTGCGAATTGTCAATCCTAGTCAACGAATTTACACCGTCTCAACATACGCTGGTGGAGCCGTCAGATCTGTGGGTAGGACCCTCGCCGAGGTTCTTGCCGTAGCCGGAATCGATGCGCTTCTTAAAGGCACCCTTGCCGTCAGGCTCACGCTTGCGCTCATCGGGCATCTTGTTGTCCGAGTCACCCTCGCTGGTAGGGCCCTTGAAGCTGACACCTTCTACATCACCCTTGCTCTCGGGCATGTTGGCACCGTCGGTGGTGCGCTTGGACTTGGACTCTCCCTCCTTGGGCTCCTTGCCGGATTGAGGCTGGTCCTGGGTAGATTCACCCTTGGACTCCTCCTTGGGCTCCTCCTTGGATTCATCATCCTTGGACTCCTCCTTGGACTCTTCTTGAGGTTGCTCCTCAGACTTGTCCTCGGACTTCTCCTCCTCCTCTTCGGGCTGCTCAACCTCGGGGTGCTCCTCGACGTGCTTGGCGTGGGCATCACCAGGACCGTGGGCATCACCGTTGGATGAGTCGGGCCAGAGGTACCAAGCGCCGGGGATAGTGATACCGGCAGAGCCGAGGATCCTGTGTTCGAACAAGTCAATGGCGATCCAATGGGTTGATGTACATGTGGTGGAGAGGTTTACCATGGCACATCGCTGCTGGGAGCCGAGTGACCGTGACCGCTGGCGTAACCTCTGCGAGCAACAGTACGGGTGGCAGGGCGGACCGAAGAGCGGAGGAGACGGGCAGCTGAGAAGCCGCGCATGGCTGAACGGGGAAGGACCATGATGTGGATATACGGGGGTGTTGAGAGGAGAGGTGTGTGGGAATTGACCAATTGACAAAGCGTGACGCGCTCGAGAAGAGACCGGTCGAAGCGTCGTTGGAAAGTGCTCGGGTCGGATGATTGCCAAGAGTTGCAGCTTCCTTCTTTGAGCTTCCGTCATAACTTCGTCCTTCGAGGCTCGAGCTCCGTCATAGTATAGCCGAGCTTACAGTAAATCGGTCGCTCCCTCCATGATACTGAGTTCTGAGATGTTAGCTGTAGAAATGCACAAGTGTCTTGTAAATAATCAAGGCCCCCACTGAGAGTCGATGATCACCACACTCTCACCGGACAAAGGCTAGATCTCAATAAGTTTGTGCATTGCTACAGCTGAATTGTCAGGAAGCTGCGACTGCGAGAGTCCGTGCACCCCAGGCAACGAACAGCGCCAACACGAGACAAACACGCAGTTGCCAGTCACGGAAAGTGAAGAAAAGACATTTGCTCCTTCCAAATCTATCAAATCATCCATCCCACATTCACACCCACCACCTGCCGTTCAGCCCACCTTTCCGCAGCACGCCGTGCATGAGCGAGCTTTGATTCTTCCCCCACTACACCAGCTCTTGCTTTACAACCAACCAACCCACCGAAATATTGATCCATCCACCATGGCTACTCAGACCCCTGCTATCCCGGTCAACCCTTCTGCGCATCATGTCGCTGCGCTATTGCCAAAGCTGCAGGACGTCGACCCCGATATCCGCTACATGTCGTTGAACGACTTGAACCAGATGCTAACCATTGGCCACCCCACCTTCATCTCTCACGACTACACTTGCTGCGCACGCGTGGTCGAAGGCCTCCTACACACACTGAACGATCAGAATGGCGACGTACAAAATATGGCCATCAAATGCCTCGGTCCATTCGTCAACAAGGCCCCGGAAAGCATCCTTTGCCCCACCTTCGACAAGGTGTCGAACCTCCGTACCGATAATGCTGTTGACAGCTCAGTACCTGCTCTTGCCGTCAGAGCCATGGTTGTCGCTCTTCCTCGCCCTGCTCCCGCTGTTCCCCGTACCGCAAAGGTCCAAGAAGCATACTCGGCAGTCAGTCGCGCGCTGATTCCACGCCTCGTTGGTTACACTGTCATTCAGACTGGCAAGAACTTGCCCGCACCCCCAAAGGGAATGATTCAGGTCGAGATGGAGAATGGTATCGACAGTAACGCCCTGGACGTGCTAGTCGAGGTAGGCCGTTGCTTCGGCCCTATGCTGCAAGAGGTTGAGGTGGAAGCCCTCCAGAAGATCACAACCGAAGTGCTTGAGAACCCTCGATGCAGTACCGTCATGAAGAAAAAGGCCGTTACTGCTCTATCTGTCTTGTCGCCATACTTTTCCGACGCCCTGTTGGCTTCAGTCGTGTAGGAGGCCTTCGACCACGCGTGCGCAGCAAGTGTAGTCGTGAGAGATGAAGGTGGGGTGGCCAATGGTTAGCATCTGGTTCAAGTCGTTCAACGACATGTAGCGGATATCGGGGTCG
>Ga0181465_100054_pt1 | contig 27361 bp, 17 predicted proteins | sample InSIn3gowninarea_FD_119076 | JGI IMG/M metagenome (GOLD analysis project Ga0181465, IMG submission 119076) | Clean room microbial communities from NASA Spacecraft Assembly Facility at Jet Propulsion Laboratory, Pasadena, California, USA -... ... | reverse complement strand
TATCCGAAACTGGAGCACCAAAAAGTCCAGTTAATTTTCCATCCTGTTTTGACATAGCAAGCTCCCCCTCACCTTTATATTTAATATTGATTACTATGTAGTATCCATTTTAATTAAACCCCTTTCCGATAGCAAATAAACTTATTTTAAAGTTATTGTTAGAAAAATATAAGAAATATCAGAAAAATTTAACAATTACGCTTTAAAGTACTAAAAAGTTATTGAATAGTATCTTTAAAAAGATTAAAATGAAGGATATATTTTAAGATAGATGGGAGACGGCATATGGAAGATAATAATATGAAACGTGGTCTCAATTCGAGACATATATCCATGATAGCTATAGGTGGCGCTATAGGTACTGGACTTTTTGTGGCAACTGGAAGTGTCATTTCTCAAGCTGGTCCGGGAGGAGCTATATTAGCTTATATACTAATTGGTATCATGCTTTATTTTTTAATGTCATCAATAGGAGAATTAGCAACTTTCTATCCGGTTTCTGGTTCTTTTAGTTCATACTCTACCAGATTTGTTGATTCGTCACTTGGTTTTACCATGGGTTGGTTGTATTGGGGTATGTGGTCACTTGTAACAAGTGTAGATATCATTGTTGCTTCCAATGTATTACAATATTGGGATGTATTTAAAGTTTTAAATCCACTTACATGGAGCTTAATTTTTTTAACTCTGTTGTTTTTAATTAATATTTTTTCTGTTAAAGCTTTTGGAGAAACTGGATGGAAAATTAACTGGACTTTTTGGTGCTCCAGTTTCGGATAGAGAAAATAGTATGACAGCAGGACAACGTGGACCATTATTAATGCAGGACGTTTATTATTTAGAACAAATTTCTCACTTCGATAGAGAAGTGATTCCTGAACGTCGTATGCATGCGAAAGGTTCAGGTGCATTTGGAACGTTCACAGTTACAAATGACATCACACAATATACAAATGCGAAAATATTCTCAGAAGTCGGAAAACAAACAGAGATGTTTGCACGTTTTTCTACCGTATCAGGAGAACGTGGAGCAGCAGATTTAGAACGTGATATACGTGGGTTTGCTTTGAAATTCTACACTGAAGATGGAAACTGGGATTTAGTAGGTAACAATACGCCAGTTTTCTTCTTTAGAGATCCTAAACTATTTATTAGTTTGAATCGTGCTGTAAAACGAGATCCACGTACAAATATGAGAAGTGCACAAAATAACTGGGACTTTTGGACAGGTCTCCCTGAAGCATTGCATCAAGTGACAATATTAATGTCAGACAGAGGTATGCCAAAAGGATTCCGAAATATGCATGGATTCGGATCTCATACGTATTCTATGTATAATGATAAAGGTGAACGTGTATGGGTTAAATATCATTTCCGTACACAACAAGGAATTGAAAACTATACTGACGAGGAAGCAGCTAAAATTGTAGGTATGGATAGAGATTCTTCACAGAGGGATTTATATAATGCTATCGAAAATGGAGATTATCCAAAATGGAAAATGTACATTCAAGTTATGACAGAGGAACAAGCTAAAAATCATCCAGACAATCCTTTTGATTTAACAAAGGTATGGTATAAAAAAGACTATCCACTGATTGAAGTGGGAGAATTTGAGTTGAATCGTAATCCTGAGAATTATTTTCTTGATGTAGAGCAGGCAGCGTTTGCGCCTACAAATATTGTTCCTGGGTTAGATTATTCACCAGATAAAATGCTACAAGGACGTTTATTCTCATATGGAGATGCCCAACGTTATCGTTTAGGAGTTAATCATTGGCAGATTCCTGTCAATCAACCTAAGGGAGTTGGAGTTGAGAACTTGTGTCCATTTAGTCGTGATGGACAAATGCGTTTCTTAGATAATAACCAAGGTGGAGGCCCACATTATTATCCTAATAATCAAGGTATATATGAGTCACAGCCTGAACACAAGAAGCCACCATTCCCGACAGATGGTGATGGTTATGAATATAATTATCGCCAGGATGATGACAATTACTTTGAACAGCCAGGTAAATTATTCAGATTACAGTCCGAAGATGCAAAAGAGCGTATCTTCACAAATACAGCTAATGCAATGGATGGGGTCTCTAAAGATGTCAAAGTTCGCCACATTCGCCACTGCTATAAAGCTGATCCAGAATATGGGAAAGGTGTAGCAAAAGCTTTAGATATTGATATCAATCAAATTGATTTAGAGACAAACCAAGACGAAACATATGAAAACTTTAAATAATCTAAAATTCATAGATTGCTTACCACTGAATTTTATGATACAATCTTAAATCGTAAGAATTCCTAACAACATTAGAAAGGGTGTTTAACGTGCGCGTAAATATTACATTAGCCTGCACAGAGTGTGGCGATCGTAACTATATTACTACTAAAAATAAACGTAATAATCCTGAACTCATTGAAATGAAAAAATATTGCCCAAGATTAAATAAATATACGTTACATCGTGAAACAAAATAATTACTTATCTTTCAAATACGACAATTTGAAACGAAAACTCTCCTTAACTCATAGGGGAGTTTTTTTTAGTTTATACATAGATAGAAGGATTTTCACTTGTATATTTTGAAATATATGTTATTCTATAAAACGTAATAATTACGATTTGTAGAAAGAGGTTATAATATATGGCGAAAAAATCTAAAATAGCAAAAGAGCAAAAAAGACAAGAATTAGTAAATAAATACTACGAGTTACGTAAAGAGTTAAAAGCAAAAGGAGACTACGAAGCATTAAGAAAGTTACCAAGAGATTCATCTCCAACTAGACTAACTAGAAGATGTAAAGTAACTGGTAGACCTAGAGGTGTGTTACGTAAGTTTGAAATGTCTAGAATTGCATTTAGAGAACATGCGCATAAAGGTCAAATTCCAGGTGTAAAAAAATCTAGTTGGTAAAAATTTACTACTTAGGTCCATTTACAATAGAAGAAAAACAATGTACATTTAAAAAGGATGAATAATATGAATGATTTTTACAAAATTAAAGGTATTATTCGTATTTTGAATAAATATTTTGAAGATTAATTCTATTGTAAGGGGTTAAAAAAGATGAAAATTTTTGATTATGAAGATATACAATTAATTCCCAATAAATGTATTGTTGAAAGCAGATCTGAGTGTAATACTTCGGTTAAATTTGGGCCTCGTACTTTTAAATTGCCAGTTGTTCCAGCAAACATGCAAACAGTCATGAATGAAGAACTTGCGCAATGGTTTGCAGAAAACGATTATTTTTATATCATGCATAGATTTAATGAAGAAAATAGAATTCCATTTATAAAAAAAATGCATCATGAAGGGTTATTTGCTTCTATTTCTGTTGGTGTTAAAGAAAACGAATTTAATTTTATTGAAAAATTAGCTTCTTCATCGCTCATACCAGAATATATAACAATTGATATTGCTCATGGTCACTCAAATTCAGTTATAAATATGATTAAGCATATAAAAAAACATTTACCAAATAGTTTTGTGATAGCTGGAAATGTTGGGACTCCTGAAGGAGTAAGAGAACTTGAGAATGCTGGTGCAGATGCTACAAAAGTAGGTATTGGTCCAGGAAGAGTATGTATTACTAAAATTAAAACTGGATTTGGTACAGGAGGTTGGCAACTTTCTGCGTTAAACCTTTGTAATAAGGCAGCTAGAAAACCTATTATTGCTGATGGAGGGTTAAGAACCCACGGTGATATAGCCAAATCAATTCGTTTTGGTGCCTCTATGGTGATGATTGGGTCTTTGTTTGCTGCCCACGAGGAATCACCGGGTGAAACCGTCGAGCTAGATGGCAAAAAATATAAAGAATATTTTGGTAGTGCCTCAGAATATCAAAAAGGTGAACATAAGAACGTTGAAGGTAAAAAAATGTTTGTAGAACACAAAGGATCTCTTAAAGATACGCTTACTGAAATGGAACAAGATTTACAGAGTTCAATTTCATATGCAGGAGGAAAGGACTTGAAGTCATTAAGAACAGTTGATTACGTCATAGTTAGAAATTCAATTTTTAATGGTGATAGAGATTAGTAAAAAGTAGTAGGTGAATACAATTAAAAGATTTCTTTTATTGATTACAGTTTTACTTTGCATCGTTATTTTTACGCCAGTCAAAGAAACTACTTTTATGATAAAAGCTCAAAATGATATACGTCATCAAATTAATCGATGGATTGATTCTGATTCAAATGACGATAATACTCAATTAGCGATTCCTAAAAAACAAGAATTTGCAATCAACAATATACAGATGAATATGACTAGAAAAGATGTTGAAGCACAGTTGGGACGGCATAAGCGTATGACTTCGAGTGTGTATGGCACAAATTGGTACACATATTATTCAAATGATTATAATCAATTTTTGATGGTGAGTTATATTAACAATCATGTTAATGCATTGTATACAAATCAAAATCTTATTTCATCTAAATCTCAAATTAAGTATGATACTCCTAAAGATGTTGTTAGGGAAAGATATGGGTCCCCGATTCAAGTTATAAAAAAAGGAAAAGTTGGTTTTGATGTAAAAAGTAATGAGTATGATGTTTTCCATAAAGACCATATTTATACCACAGTATTTTATGATAAACACAGAGATAATGGTGTGAAGTCATTATTACAAGTGAGTGAGAAAATGGAAAATCGTTTAAGATATCAATATGGTAGACCATCTAAATTACTTGCAAAGAGTTTTGAGTTGCAAAATTTTGACATTGTTAATGCTGAAAGAAAACAGCATGGCTTAAAAACATTAGATTATTCCAAGGATGTTTCTCATACTGCGCGTAAGCATAGTATTGACATGGTTAAGCATAATTACTTTGACCATGTAAATGAAAAGAAACTTTCTCCTTTTGATAGATTAAAAAAAGATGGAATCGAATTTAAAGCTGCTGGAGAAAATTTAGCATATGGACAATTGAATAGTATCTATGCACATGAAGGTTTGATGAATTCATTGGGGCATAGAAAGAATATTTTAAACACTCATTTTGATTACTTGGGCGTAGGTGTATATTTCAATGATCGAAGACAACCCTTTTGGACTGAAAATTATACAAGTTAAATGTTTATATATATGACTTATGGGTATAAGTAGTCCGTAAGGATGTAGATAAATATGAAGCAAAAAAGTAAAAAGCAAACTGATATACTTGAAAAAGTGAAAGAAATATTAGATAAGAACAAAAAAACAAAATCGGTTGGTCAGAAGTTGTATTGAATTTTTCTCTCACAACAGGTGTAGTTCAGAGTAAAAAATTTGATAAAAGCGTTATCTTAACACTAACACTGGCATCGAGATTAATATATTAAATACCCTAGGACATTAGTTGCTGTCCTAGGGTATTGTTTTTAAACCATATAAAAAATATAAGGAGGCCTACACTTAAAAATAAGAAATTGATTATAAATTTATTACATTTCTCTATATAATCCTATTACTTTACCTATTACAATGACATTATCTAAGTAAATAGGCTCCATAGTACTATTTTCAGGTTGTAGTCTATAACGATTTTTTTCTTTATAGAAGCGTTTAACAGTAGCTTCTTCATCTTCAGTCATAGCTACTATAATATCACCATTTTCAGCAATAGTTTGACTTCGTACAATTACTTTGTCGCCATCTAATATTCCAGCTTCAATCATACTTTCCCCAACTACATTTAAAATAAATATATCGCTGTTATGTGTTGAAGTTAAGTGCTCTGGTAGTGGAAAATATTCTTCTATATTTTCTACAGCGGTAATTGGAACGCCGGCCGTAACTTTACCGATAACCGGAACATGAATTGTTTCCTCTACATTTACCTCATCTAATTGTTCGCTAACTATCTCGATAGCTCTAGGTTTAGTAGGATCTCTTCTTATATATCCTTTTTCTTCTAATCTAGATAAATGTCCATGTACTGTAGAACTTGAAGCTAAACCGACAGCTTCGCCAATTTCTCGAACACTTGGTGGATAACCTTTTGTTTGAACAATTTTCTTAATATAATCATATATTTCACTTTGTCGCTTAGTGAGTTCTCTCATAAATAGGCACTCCTTATTATTGTTTGAGATAATTATATCATTAATTACCTTTTCTAACAAACATTTGTTCGCAATGTTGTTGACACAGAACTTATGTTCTGATAAATTACTTATACAAACAAATGTTCTAGGAGTGAGATTGGATGATTTTAAAATACAAATATAAATTTTTAACATATATGGCAATAGTAATAGTGTCTTGTATTGTTTTTTTAACTTTCTTTTTAAGCGTTAACCAAGGTGCTCAATCAGAACAAACGTACGAAATGACTGACCACAAGATTCATCAACATAATCAAAAAGGAACTACTCAAAACTATAAAGACAAACAAAATAGCGAACAGAATGATCAGTCTGTGTTCGCATTAGTCAATTAATTTTCATATTATCTACTGTAAAATGAGCGTAACAATTTGGTTATGCTTATTTTTTTGATATATTCTACTCAAGTAATAAGTATCATTAAAACTAACAGAATATTTGTTAATTATTATCATAACAATAAAATTTTATGCATTAAGAAAGAGGTTTCAAATGAGTAAAGAAAATTTAAATATTGATAGAATAAATGAATTAGCCAGAAAAAAGAAAGAACAGGGCTTAACCAATGAAGAGGCTAAAGAACAGACTAAATTAAGAAAACAGTATTTAGAAGAATTTAGAAAAGGTTTTAAACAACAGATAGAAAATACTAAGGTCATTGATCCTGAAGGAAATGATGTGACACCTGAAAAGTTAAAAAAGATACAAGAAGAGAATCACAATAAATAAAACAATAGAGTTCGACTCATCATTGATATATAAGTTGAAAATTTTCGTAGTCATTGATGATTTACTTAGAAATAATTTATTTTTAATTAACTTTTATGGAGTTAAACTAGGTATATAGTTTGAATCCAGTTATATCCTTAGATCTAATTTATCTGATTTTTCTTTATCATTTTAAAATAAAATAAGTTATAATTAAAAATAGATATTAATTGTAGAAGGGAAGACACAACGATGTTTAATGAAAAAGATCAATTAGCTATAGATACGATACGTGCTTTAAGCATTGATGCAATCGAAAAAGCAAATTCAGGACACCCTGGATTACCTATGGGAGCGGCACCTATGGCGTATACTTTATGGACGCGCCACCTTAATTTTAACCCTCAATCTAAAGATTTTTTTAATAGAGATAGATTTATTCTATCAGCAGGTCATGGTTCGGCTTTATTGTATAGCTTATTACATGTCTCTGGTAGTTTAGAACTTGAAGAACTTAAACAATTTAGACAATGGGGTTCGAAGACGCCTGGACATCCAGAATATAGACATACTGATGGCGTAGAAGTTACTACTGGTCCATTAGGTCAAGGTTTTGCCATGTCTGTAGGGATGGCGTTAGCAGAAAGTCATTTAGCAGGTAAATTTAATAGGGACCAATTTAATATAGTTGATCATTACACTTATGTACTAGCGTCAGATGGTGACTTAATGGAAGGTATCTCACATGAAGCTGCATCTTTTGCAGGTCATAATCAGTTAGATAAATTAATTGTCCTTTATGATTCAAATGATATATCTTTAGATGGAGATTTAGATAAATCATTTTCTGAAGACACAAAACAGCGTTTTGAAGCCTATGGTTGGAACTATATTCTAGTTGAAAATGGTAACGATTTAGATGAGATTGATAATGCAATCACTCAAGCTAAATCACAACAAGGACCTACTATTATCGAAGTTAAAACTATTATTGGTTTTGGTTCTCCTAATAAAGCTGGTTCAAATGGAGTTCATGGTGCCCCACTTGGTGAAGAAGAACGTGCACTTACATTTAAAGAATATGGATTAGATCCTGAAAAACGTTTTAATGTTCCTGAAGATGTATACGAAATATTTAAATCAACAATGTTAAAACGTGCAAATGAAAATGAAGAGGCTTGGAATAATATGCTTAAAAATTATAGTGAAGCCTATCCAGAATTAGCTGAGGAATTTAAATTAGCAATGAGTGGTAAATTACCAAATCATTACGTTAATGCCTTACCAGAATATGATTTAAATCACAGTGGTGCTTCTAGAGCTGATTCAGGAGAAATAATTCAAAAATTAAGTGAATTTGTTCCTTCATTCTTTGGTGGATCAGCAGACTTAGCAGGTTCAAATAAATCTAACGTTAAAGAAGCTAAAGATTATAATAAAGATACTCCAGAAGGTAAAAACGTATGGTTTGGTGTACGTGAATTTGCAATGGGAGCAGCAGTAAACGGTATGGCAGCACATGGTGGACTTCATCCGTATGCAGCAACATTCTTTGTATTCAGTGATTATCTAAAACCAGCTTTACGATTATCATCAATCATGGGGCTCAATTCAACATTCATCTTTACTCATGATTCAATTGCTGTAGGTGAAGATGGACCCACACACGAACCTATAGAACAATTAGCAGGTCTTCGTGCCATTCCTAATATGAATGTTATTCGTCCAGCTGATGGCAATGAAACACGTGTAGCTTGGGAAGTTGCACTTGAATCAGAACAAACGCCAACATCATTAGTGTTAACTCGTCAAAATTTACCAACTTTGGATGTTGATAAACAAACAGTTGAAAATGGTGTGAGAAAAGGTGCGTATATTGTTTTTGAAACAGAACAACAACTTGAATATTTATTATTGGCATCAGGATCAGAAGTTAATTTAGCTGTAGAAGCCGCAAAAGAATTAGAGCAACAAGGAAAAGGTGTGCGAGTTATTTCTATGCCAAACTGGTACGCATTTGAAGAACAATCTTCTGAATATAAAGAATCAATTTTACCTTCTGATGTTACTAAACGTATAGCTATCGAAATGGCATCACCTCTCGGTTGGCATAAATATGTTGGTATTGAAGGTAAAGTCATTGGTATAGATAGTTTTGGTGCTAGTGCTCCTGGAGATTTAGTAGTTGAAAAGTATGGATTCACTTAAGAAAATTAAATCTTGTGGACGCTTTGGACCAGAAAGTGATGCCTCTACTGTAGATAAGTCTAAATCAATAACATCTGTATATTCAGGGTCCTCTTTTTCAACATCAAAGAACATATGGTTTTGTTGTAAATATTCTTTAACCAATTCAATATGTTCTTCGTCACGGCCAGTAAGTTTCATGTATTTCAATGATTCTTCATCTACTGGGAAGAAACCACACGTTGCACCATATTCTGGGGCCATGTTAGCAATTGTAGCTCTGTCTGCTAATGGTAAATGTTGAACACCTGGACCAAAGAATTCAACAAATTTTCCAACCACACCTTTTTTACGTAATTCTTCAGTCACACGTAAAGCCAAATCGGTAGCTGTTGAACCTTGTGGTAAAGAATGAGTTAAACGCACCCCGATAACTTCAGGAATTGGGAAATATGACGGTTGCCCTAACATACCTGCTTCGGCTTCGATACCACCAACGCCCCAACCTAGAACACCAATACCATTTATCATTGTAGTATGTGAATCTGTACCAACTAAAGTGTCAGGAAATGCTGTTTTTTCACCATCAACATCTCTTACATGTACAACATTTGCTAAATACTCTAAGTTTACTTGATGAACAATACCTGTAGCAGGAGGTACTGCATTATAGTTATCAAAAGCTTTTGTTGCCCAGTTTAAGAATTGATAACGTTCATAGTTACGTTCAAATTCTAATTTCATATTACGTTCTAATGCTTCTGGATTAGCGTAACTATCTACTTGAACAGAATGGTCGATAACTAAATCTACAGGTACTTCTGGGTTGATTTTATTAATATCCCCACCAACATCATTCATAGCTTTACGTAATGAAGCCAAATCTACTACTGCTGGCACACCTGTAAAGTCTTGTAAAATAACACGAGAAGGTTTGAATGGAACTTCACCTTCGTTACCTTCATTACCGAATTCACTTAATGCTTTGATATGATCATCTGTTATAACAAAATCATCCTCTTGTCGTAACACAGATTCTAACAATACGCGAATTGAGTATGGTAATTTAGAAATTTTAGTTAGCCCTTTTTCTTCTAATGTTTGTAAGTCATAGTAAGTATATGATTGACCATTTAATTCGAATTGTTTCTTTGCTTGTTCTTTAATATTAGAAGCCATTTTATATCCCCCTTGATATTTATATATATTTATATGCCGTTAATTAAATTGTATTATTATATGTTTATCAAAACAACTATGTACCTTTAGAAAACGCTTTATTTTCATTTCGCTTTTGTAATCAGTTTATATAAGAAAAACTTATCATAAGATATTGGTGCAATAAGAAAATGTTATTAATTGAGAATGGTTATCAATAATGAACATCATTTTAAATCTCAAACTACTATTCGGTTTCTTCATAACTAATTGAATGACCACAAACTTATAAGCGTATGCGCTCAAAAATGAAATGATATCAATTTGATACTGTATCTATTATCAGATATAATAATAAAATTTTAGTAGTGAGATATTAGTGATTTTTATAAAAAAACCTGAGACAATTTTGTTTGTCTCAGGTTTATAAAGCAATTACACTTTATTCTTCTTTTTCTTTATTTCTTCTAACTTCTCTTTTTTCTAGAATATCTGTTTCATAATCTTCTTGTTGATATTTAACATATTCTTGTAAACGATGTTTATTTGGCGTAAGTGTTAATCCAAGGAATTTACGTTCCTTATTTGCATCTTTGTAGAAACTTATCATCATCATTATGACGACGAATGAGAATGGGAAAGCACTTATAATGGCAGCACTTTGAATAGCATTCAAGGCTTTAGAGCCATCTCCTCCACCAGCTAATAATAGTACAAAGGCAATAAGTGCTTGCGCAACTCCCCAAGTTACTTTAACTAGTCTACTTGGATTCAATGATCCGAATGTAGTTTGCATACCTAATACGAATGTTGCTGAGTCAGCTGAAGTAACAAAGAAAGAAGCAATAAGCAATAATGCAATGATAGATAAAACAATACCTAACGGAATATGGTTGAATACACCAAACAACTGCGTTTCAGGTGACATTTTAAAGAGACTTGAATCTTTTTTACCAGTTTCAATTCCTAATACACCGAAAACACTGAACCATATAAAACTAACAAGTGCCGGTACTAATAAAACACCTGAAATAAATTCTCTTATAGAACGACCTTTAGATACACGTGCGATGAATACACCAACGAATGGACTCCAACTTAGCCACCAACCCCAATAGTATAATGTCCAAGTTGACATCCATTCACGCTTTTGACCGTTTAACGCAGCGGTATCAAAACTGTTAAACAAGAATGAATTTAATAAACTACCTGTAGAACTTGTCATCATATTTAAGATTAAAACAGTTGGTCCAACAATTAATGTAGCAATCATTAATACCGTACCAAGACCTATATTTAAGTTACTTAAATATTGAATTCCCTTGCTTAAACCTGACCAAGCACTAGCAATAAATAGAATTGTTACGACAACTATAATAATACCTTGAACAAAAGTGTTGTTCGGCACGTCAAATAAATAATGTAAGCCACCATTAATTTGAAGCGCGCCCATACCTAGAGATACAGCTACACCAACTAATGTAGCAAAAACAGATAATACATCAATAAAAGTACCTATTGGTCCTTCAACTTTATCTCCCAATAGTGGACGTAAAGTTCTAGAAATTAATCCAGGTTCTCCTTTACGGAATTGAGAATAAGCTAAGGCTAATGCTACCACACCATAAATTGCCCATGCGTGGAATCCCCAATGGAAAAATGTAGATCTTAAAGACTCAGTGTATGCTTTTGTCGTTTCAGGATCAGCTGTTGGTGGAGCTGCAAAATGTGCCATAGGTTCAGCTGCACCATAGAATACTAAACCAATCCCCATACCAGCACTGAATAGCATTGCGAACCAAGAAATTGTATTAAATTCTGGTTTGTCATTAGGTTTCCCTAATTTAAGTTTCCCAATTGGACTGAAAATCAAGAAAACACAGAAGAATACAATTACTGTTGTTAAAATAAGGTAATACCAACCCAAATTATTAGTAATCCACATCTTAGCTGTATTAGTAACGCTATCGAATTTCTCAGGCCAAACAGCACCGATGATCACTACTATAGCTGCAATAATTGAACTATAGATGAAAACCGAAGAAAACTTTTTATTTTTCTTCTCTTGTGAAGAAGAATTCATAATTAATTACTCCCTTCATTCGAATATTTAATTTTTCAAGGCAGTAAAATCAAAAAATTAAATTTTATTTTAAAATTTTTAACTTTACCAATACACTTTAATAGATTAACAAAGGTCTTCAACATTATCAAATTTACATAATTATAGTATTTGCTATAATATTTATATATTGTATAATCAGAAATATATTTTAAAAGAAGGGATATGCTTTATGTTAAAAGAATTTAAAGAGTTTGCACTCAAAGGCAATGTTTTAGACTTAGCTATTGCTGTAGTTATGGGGGCAGCGTTTAATAAAATAGTTACATCTCTAGTCCAATACATTATCATGCCATTAATTGGTAAATTATTTGGTTCAGTTGATTTTGCTGAAGATTGGTCTTTTTGGGGTATCAAGTATGGACTTTTCATACAATCAATAATTGACTTCATTATAATTGCTTTTGCTTTATTTATCTTTGTTAAGATAGCTAATACAGTTATGAAAAAAGAAGAGAAAGAAGAAGAAGTAGAAGAAAATACTGTTTTATTAACAGAAATTAGAGACTTGCTTAAAAAATAATCAAATCACTATATTCAATTATAGAGACTTAAAGAAATTATGCATGTTTTTATTAAAGTATTGAAAAATCAATAGCTTTAAATTAGAGCATGTCACAAAATCTTAAGTCTCTATTTTTTTAATTTTTTCTAAATTGTGTATGACTTTCGTATTGATTGCTTGTCACTTCTAAAATCAAAGGAATGCGTTGCTTAAGCTCGCTTACATGTGAGATTATACCAACCATGCGCCCAGATGATTTTAAATTAATTAATGTATCTATCGCAGTTTCAAGTGTTTCTTGATCTAAAGTGCCAAATCCTTCATCTATAAACATAGAATCTAAAGTGATTCCACCTGATTCTTGCTGTACGACTTCACTTAATCCTAAAGCTAAAGCCAGTGATGCTTGAAATGTTTCTCCTCCTGAAAGTGAACTTATGTGTCTCGATTTATTTGAATGAAAATCAAACACGTCAATTTCCAATCCACTTAATCCTAAGGAAATGGCCTCTCTTCTAATCAGTTGATATCTATTACCACTCATAAATGAAAGTCGTTGATTCGCTTGAAAAATTATTTTTTCCAAGTAATAAATTAAAACATAATTTTCTAGTGTTAATTTATAATCATTTTTACCTGCTAATATTTCTGATAGCAAGAAAATTTCTTTTTGCACTTTCAATTCATCATCGAGGATCTGAATTATATTTTTTATGTTATTAAATTTGTTAGAGTTATTATCTATTTTATAGCTAATCGTAGCTATCTGTGAATTCGTTTCATCTAGTTTCAAGTTTGTTTTTTCTATAGATTGTCGTAAATCTTCTAAATTTAATAATTTTTTTCCTTTAACTAATTCATTGAGTCTGTTAATCTCTATTTCAAAACTTTGATAGTTCTTATTATAAATACTAATTTCTCTTTCTATTTCATCTTTTTGGGCACTTAAATCTGCAGCGCTTTTGACTTGATCATAAGACTCAAAACCAAGTTGTTGCATTTCTTTTTCCATTTTTAATTCTAAATTATTTATTTCTTTACTTGTTTGAGTTAAATTCTCAGTTAAATGTTTTTGATCATTCATTTCTATCTTTAACTTATTATTTAACTCGTTCAATTTATTTTTAGTTTTTTCTTTATCATACTCATAGTTCTCAACTTGTTTTTTAGCATGAGAATAATAAGCTTCAAAATCCTTTACTGATGAAAATTGTGAATGTCGTTCAAAATCATTAATTTGAATTTCCAGTTTTTCTTTTTGCGTGTTCTTTCTACTCAAATCTAAATCAAACTGATGTATTTTATTAACTATTTCTTTTTCTTGTTTCTCAAAATTTTCTACTAACTTATTTATGCTTTGTTGTTCGTCTTTTAGTTGTTTCAAATGATTAAGTTGTTTTTGAAGCTCACTGATATCTTTCTGTTCTTGTTTCTCAAAATTTAATTCTTTTTCTCTATGATTTAATTCCTCAATTCGAGTTTCTATTTTGATTATTTCATCACGAATTTTTACCTTCTTACTTTCAAACTGTTTTATTTTATTATTTTTTTGAGCAATTAATTCAAAATCGATATGTTCTCCCAATGAATGTATTTCATTACCACAAATTGGACAAGTATCCCCTACTGACAAAGCGGACTTTATTTCATTTACAAAATCCTTTTTGTCATTCAAATCAATTAAAGTCGCATCTATATTAATTATTGATGATTCAATTTCATTTAACTGTTCTTTCTTCTCATTTAATTTACTAAGATAAGATGATTTATCTTGTTGTAATTTATCAAATAATTTCTCATCCTTTTTTTGTCTTTCATATTCATCTATAATCTTTTTCAGGTTATAAATCTCTTCAGTGTAATGTTCAATAATTGCAAAATCTTTGTTCTTATCGTTCAATTCTTTCGTCAATTTTTCTTTTTTGGTTATTAAATCATTATATTCACTGTATAATCTTTTTATTTCTTCTTCAATTACCGGTTTTTGTTGATAACTACTAATAATCATATCTAATTGATTAAAGAAAACTTGGTTTTTTTCTAGATACTGATTAAATTGAGTTATTTCATTTTCTCGTGTTGATAAATGTTCGAGTTGTTTTTGAAAATCTTTAATTTCATTGCAATAGTTTGTTTCATTTAATTTTGATTGCTCATGAAGTGACTCTAATTCATCTTTACCTTTTTTTAAACTTTGCAGCCTAGTAAAATAAGTGATTAATACTTTAGATTCCTGAATCATTTTTAATTCTTGATTCAATTTATCAATATAGTTTTGTTCTTTTTTTAATTCGTCAAATTTGATTGTTTCCGCTTTTAATTTTTTAGTATTCTCACTTAATTCAACATTCACTTTATATTTATGATTTAAATCATCTAATTCTTTAGTTATTTTAATCTTAGCATCTTCAAATGACTTGAGAATTTTGTACCCATAATCATTAAATTGTGGGAATTTTTCAATCATTTTATCTGTCTGAGAACTCTCTAATTCTTTATATAAGGCCAATTCATCATTATTAAATGTATCTATATCATTCCATAAATTTTCAATTTGAGTGTATCTATTTTCAATTTGTACTTTTTCTTGCTTTACATTTTCTACAAGTAGATGTCTAATCTCATCAAATCGCTCACTATTAAAAAGTGTTCTAAGAATCGATTGTTTATCTTTACTATTTGACTGAAGAAACTTTTTAAATTCTCCTTGAGGCAAAATAAATAATTGACGAAATTGTTCAGCATTAACGCCTAATAATTGTACAATAAATTGATTACCTTGATTCACTTTACTTTCTCTTAATTCAAATTGATTATCAACTAATTCATATATATTTAACTTGGCTTGTGTTTTAGTTATATTCCCCTCTTTAATAAAAGGTGCTTCTCTATGAATTTTAAAGGTTTGATTATTAACTTTAAATTGATAAATTACTGACATTGGCGATTTACCGTCTGCAAAATGACTTCTTAAATCTCCTTCTTTTCTAGTTTTGGTCGAAGCCATGCCGTATAATGCGTATACTATAGCATCAAATATCATTGTTTTACCAGATCCAGTTTTACCACTAATTAGAAAGAGTTGATCAGTTTCAACTTGCTCAAAATCAATAGTTTCTTTAATAAAAGGGCCAAAGTTCTCCATAACTATATGTAAAGGCTTCAAATCTTATCCCTCCCTATCCAATATAAAACTTAACAAGTGCTTTATTTTGTCTGATTGAACTTGACTCAGATGTTGATCCGTCATATTTTCATAAAAATTTTCTATAATTGTCTGATCATCTTGCTTTTTGATTTCGGCATGGCTAAAATTCTCACTATGCTCAAATGCTACATTCGATAGCGCTAATATATTGGGATAAATCTGTTTCAGTTTCATCATTGGATCAGTAACATGAGAAACATTCGTTAACTTAAAATGAAAATAATTATTTTTATTTTTTACTTTTATTCTTTCTTGAATAATATCTTCATAATCACCTTCAATAACTTCTAATTCTCTTAGAGGTTTTAAAGGAACAAAAGTTTCATTTAATATTTGATTATTTTCAATATCAAGAACTCTATATCCTTTAGATTGAGTTACTTCAGAGAAAGAGTATTGCAATATCGAACCGCTATATTTGATAAAAGAGTTATTTATACTAAATGGATGATGTAGGTGCCCAAGCATTACATAATCAAACAACCGAAAAGAATGCATATCAACTGATTCTACTGTTCCAATAGTTAATGGTCTTTCCGAATCTGAAGTTTTACCGCCCTCTATAGTTAAATGACCAATTAGTATATTTACCTTATTATTATCTATGGAACTAGACATTTGCTCTAAGCATTCGTTTAATGCTTGTTGATATGTTTCTATTTGCTTATCCTTAAAATAATTTTGCACTTCACTCACAGTTGCGAAAGGTAAAGTGAAAAATTGAACACCACTCAATTCTATTGGATCATCAATATTTTCTAGTTGAGTTCTTATGTAAAGTTGATTATTCTCAAACCACTTAGCGCCATAATTCAATCTTTCCCTACCATCATGGTTACCGCTTATCATGATTATTGGAATTTCAAGTTCTATATTTAAGTATTCAATAGTCTCTTCTAGTAAACCTATCGCTTCTTTACTTGGATATGAGGTGTCATACAAATCACCTGCAATGACTATTAAATCTGGTTGTTCCTTCTCCATATGTTGTTTAAATTGAGTTAAAATATATTTTTGGTCTTCAAGCAATTGCTTTCCATTTAAAATTTTACCCAGATGCCAATCAGCGGTATGTACAATTTTCATAATTACCCTCCTGATAAGAACGTTTGTTCGTTTCAATTCTATATGCTTTTTTTACCTTTTTCAAGTAAAAAACCACCTATCAAAATAATGATAAGTGGTTAAACATATTACTTAATAAGATTCTTTTGCAATTTTTTATATTTATAAAGCATTGCACATCTCCAAGGTACTATCATACAAAATGCAAGTAAAAAAAACATACCAGCAATTTCACCTGGATCAATTTCGCTACTTATAAATATTTTAATAACTGTTCTTATTATTAATAATGATATTAAAATAATTGGAAATGCTTTAGACCGTTTCATATAAATATTATCATCTTTAACTTCAAATCTAGAAGTCCAGATTAAAACAGTAGAAAACAAAACACCTAATATCAAAGATTCTAACATTTCCATACCAGTTAATCTAAAATATGGTACCACATACATCAATGCACCGGTAGCCATGAAAAATGGTGGTAAGATAATTTTCTTTTCATTGACTGGAAACTGTTGTGCTTTCATTCTTATCACTATAACGACAGCACCCATTAGAAATGCAAACACAATGGAAAAGACTAAATAAGCCAAATTGACACCCTCTTTTGACATAAACTTATTCGCTTAAATAATCATTTGATAGTATATCACTATCACTATAAAATTGACACTTTAAATGTTCAAGTTTTAACATTTTAATACATATATAGTATTTAATTCATTACTAGAACATAAAATTAATATATTAATAATAAGTAAAAAAAGAGCGCTACAGTTATTTTGATAAGTTTCTGTAACACTCATTAATATAATGTCTATGAACCTTACATTTTTTGATTCATATTTTTATTCATCATTGTCATCATTTGATTGATTTTCTTTTGAGATGGTTTTTGTCCCATTTGCATCATCATCATACGTAGCATTTCCTCATTGATAGGTGGATTTTTCTTTAAGTAATCTTTCATATATTTTCTAGCTAATAAGAAACCACCAATTAAACCTGCAATAAGTGCTATAACGATCAGAATAATTGCTACCCAAATTGCCATTATTTCACCCGCTTTCTGTATCCTTATGAATTTTACTAAATTCGTTCTGTTATTTCAAGACATTCTTGAATAATAACGATTAGTACTCCATTTATTATCATAACAAAGCCAAAGATATTATTAAATTCTATTTTAATATCTAAAAGGTTACTAACCAATTTTGATGGTTAGTAACCTAAAAAGTTCAACTAAATCATTGTCTAAATTTATAATGAACGAACTTGTTTTAAAATATTTTCTTTAGTGAATCCATACTTTTCAACTACTAAATCTCCAGGAGCACTAGCACCAAAACTATCTATACCAATGACTTTACCTTCAATACCAACATATTTATGCCAACCGAGAGGTGATGCCATTTCGATAGCTATACGTTTAGTAACATCAGAAGGTAAAATTGATTCTTTATATTCAGAAGATTGTTCTTCAAATGCGTACCAGTTTGGCATAGAAATAACTCGCACACCTTTTCCTTGTTGCTCTAATTCTTTTGCGGCTTCTACAGCTAAATTAACTTCTGATCCTGATGCCAATAATAAATATTCAAGTTGTTGTTCTGTTTCAAAAACAATATACGCACCTTTTCTCACACCATTTTCAACTGTTTGTTTATCAACATCCAAAGTTGGTAAATTTTGACGAGTTAACACTAATGATGTTGGCGTTTGTTCTGATTCAAGTGCAACTTCCCAAGCTACACGTGTTTCATTGCCATCAGCTGGACGAATAACATTCATATTAGGAATGGCACGAAGACCTGCTAATTGTTCTATAGGTTCGTGTGTGGGTCCATCTTCACCTACAGCAATTGAATCATGAGTAAAGATGAATGTTGAATTGAGCCCCATGATTGATGATAATCGTAAAGCTGGTTTTAGATAATCACTGAATACAAAGAATGTTGCTGCATACGGATGAAGTCCACCATGTGCTGCCATACCGTTTACTGCTGCTCCCATTGCAAATTCACGTACACCAAACCATACGTTTTTACCTTCTGGAGTATCTTTATTATAATCTTTAGCTTCTTTAACGTTAGATTTATTTGAACCTGCTAAGTCTGCTGATCCACCAAAGAATGAAGGAACAAATTCACTTAATTTTTGAATTATTTCTCCTGAATCAGCTCTAGAAGCACCACTGTGATTTAAATCATATTCTGGTAAGGCATTAACGTAATGATTTGGTAATTTACCACTCATTGCTAATTTAAATTCCTCAGCTAATTCTGGATAGGCTTCACTATAATTTTTAAGCATATTATTCCAAGCCTCTTCATTTTCATTTGCACGTTTTAACATTGTTGATTTAAATATTTCGTATACATCTTCAGGAACATTAAAACGTTTTTCAGGATCTAATCCATATTCTTTAAATGTAAGTGCACGTTCTTCTTCACCAAGTGGGGCACCATGAACTCCATTTGAACCAGCTTTATTAGGAGAACCAAAACCAATAATAGTTTTAACTTCGATAATAGTAGGTCCTTGTTGTGATTTAGCTTGAGTGATTGCATTATCAATCTCATCTAAATCGTTACCATTTTCAACTAGAATATAGTTCCAACCATAGGCTTCAAAACGCTGTTTTGTGTCTTCAGAAAATGATTTATCTAAATCTCCATCTAAAGATATATCATTTGAATCATAAAGGACAATTAATTTATCTAACTGATTATGACCTGCAAAAGATGCAGCTTCATGTGAGATACCTTCCATTAAGTCACCATCTGACGCTAGTACATAAGTGTAATGATCAACTATATTAAATTGGTCCCTATTAAATTTACCTGCTAAATGACTTTCTGCTAACGCCATCCCTACAGACATGGCAAAACCTTGACCTAATGGACCAGTAGTAACTTCTACGCCATCAGTATGTCTATATTCTGGATGTCCAGGCGTCTTCGAACCCCATTGTCTAAATTGTTTAAGTTCTTCAAGTTCTAAACTACCAGAGACATGTAATAAGCTATACAATAAAGCCGAACCATGACCTGCTGATAGAATAAATCTATCTCTATTAAAAAAATCTTTAGATTGAGGGTTAAAATTAAGGTGGCGCGTCCATAAAGTATACGCCATAGGTGCCGCTCCCATAGGTAATCCAGGGTGTCCTGAATTTGCTTTTTCGATTGCATCAATGCTTAAAGCACGTATCGTATCTATAGCTAATTGATCTTTTTCATTAAACATCGTTGTGTCTTCCCTTCTACAATTAATATCTATTTTTAATTATAACTTATTTTATTTTAAAATGATAAAGAAAAATCAGATAAATTAGATCTAAGGATATAACTGGATTCAAACTATATACCTAGTTTAACTCCATAAAAGTTAATTAAAAATAAATTATTTCTAAGTAAATCATCAATGACTACGAAAATTTTCAACTTATATATCAATGATGAGTCGAACTCTATTGTTTTATTTATTGTGATTCTCTTCTTGTATCTTTTTTAACTTTTCAGGTGTCACATCATTTCCTTCAGGATCAATGACCTTAGTATTTTCTATCTGTTGTTTAAAACCTTTTCTAAATTCTTCTAAATACTGTTTTCTTAATTTAGTCTGTTCTTTAGCCTCTTCATTGGTTAAGCCCTGTTCTTTCTTTTTTCTGGCTAATTCATTTATTCTATCAATATTTAAATTTTCTTTACTCATTTGAAACCTCTTTCTTAATGCATAAAATTTTATTGTTATGATAATAATTAACAAATATTCTGTTAGTTTTAATGATACTTATTACTTGAGTAGAATATATCAAAAAAATAAGCATAACCAAATTGTTACGCTCATTTTACAGTAGATAATATGAAAATTAATTGACTAATGCGAACACAGACTGATCATTCTGTTCGCTATTTTGTTTGTCTTTATAGTTTTGAGTAGTTCCTTTTTGATTATGTTGATGAATCTTGTGGTCAGTCATTTCGTACGTTTGTTCTGATTGAGCACCTTGGTTAACGCTTAAAAAGAAAGTTAAAAAAACAATACAAGACACTATTACTATTGCCATATATGTTAAAAATTTATATTTGTATTTTAAAATCATCCAATCTCACTCCTAGAACATTTGTTTGTATAAGTAATTTATCAGAACATAAGTTCTGTGTCAACAACATTGCGAACAAATGTTTGTTAGAAAAGGTAATTAATGATATAATTATCTCAAACAATAATAAGGAGTGCCTATTTATGAGAGAACTCACTAAGCGACAAAGTGAAATATATGATTATATTAAGAAAATTGTTCAAACAAAAGGTTATCCACCAAGTGTTCGAGAAATTGGCGAAGCTGTCGGTTTAGCTTCAAGTTCTACAGTACATGGACATTTATCTAGATTAGAAGAAAAAGGATATATAAGAAGAGATCCTACTAAACCTAGAGCTATCGAGATAGTTAGCGAACAATTAGATGAGGTAAATGTAGAGGAAACAATTCATGTTCCGGTTATCGGTAAAGTTACGGCCGGCGTTCCAATTACCGCTGTAGAAAATATAGAAGAATATTTTCCACTACCAGAGCACTTAACTTCAACACATAACAGCGATATATTTATTTTAAATGTAGTTGGGGAAAGTATGATTGAAGCTGGAATATTAGATGGCGACAAAGTAATTGTACGAAGTCAAACTATTGCTGAAAATGGTGATATTATAGTAGCTATGACTGAAGATGAAGAAGCTACTGTTAAACGCTTCTATAAAGAAAAAAATCGTTATAGACTACAACCTGAAAATAGTACTATGGAGCCTATTTACTTAGATAATGTCATTGTAATAGGTAAAGTAATAGGATTATATAGAGAAATGTAATAAATTTATAATCAATTTCTTATTTTTAAGTGTAGGCCTCCTTATATTTTTTATATGGTTTAAAAACAATACCCTAGGACAGCAACTAATGTCCTAGGGTATTTAATATATTAATCTCGATGCCAGTGTTAGTGTTAAGATAACGCTTTTATCAAATTTTTTACTCTGAACTACACCTGTTGTGAGAGAAAAATTCAATACAACTTCTGACCAACCGATTTTGTTTTTTTGTTCTTATCTAATATTTCTTTCACTTTTTCAAGTATATCAGTTTGCTTTTTACTTTTTTGCTTCATATTTATCTACATCCTTACGGACTACTTATACCCATAAGTCATATATATAAACATTTAACTTGTATAATTTTCAGTCCAAAAGGGTTGTCTTCGATCATTGAAATATACACCTACGCCCAAGTAATCAAAATGAGTGTTTAAAATATTCTTTCTATGCCCCAATGAATTCATCAAACCTTCATGTGCATAGATACTATTCAATTGTCCATATGCTAAATTTTCTCCAGCAGCTTTAAATTCGATTCCATCTTTTTTTAATCTATCAAAAGGAGAAAGTTTCTTTTCATTTACATGGTCAAAGTAATTATGCTTAACCATGTCAATACTATGCTTACGCGCAGTATGAGAAACATCCTTGGAATAATCTAATGTTTTTAAGCCATGCTGTTTTCTTTCAGCATTAACAATGTCAAAATTTTGCAACTCAAAACTCTTTGCAAGTAATTTAGATGGTCTACCATATTGATATCTTAAACGATTTTCCATTTTCTCACTCACTTGTAATAATGACTTCACACCATTATCTCTGTGTTTATCATAAAATACTGTGGTATAAATATGGTCTTTATGGAAAACATCATACTCATTACTTTTTACATCAAAACCAACTTTTCCTTTTTTTATAACTTGAATCGGGGACCCATATCTTTCCCTAACAACATCTTTAGGAGTATCATACTTAATTTGAGATTTAGATGAAATAAGATTTTGATTTGTATACAATGCATTAACATGATTGTTAATATAACTCACCATCAAAAATTGATTATAATCATTTGAATAATATGTGTACCAATTTGTGCCATACACACTCGAAGTCATACGCTTATGCCGTCCCAACTGTGCTTCAACATCTTTTCTAGTCATATTCATCTGTATATTGTTGATTGCAAATTCTTGTTTTTTAGGAATCGCTAATTGAGTATTATCGTCATTTGAATCAGAATCAATCCATCGATTAATTTGATGACGTATATCATTTTGAGCTTTTATCATAAAAGTAGTTTCTTTGACTGGCGTAAAAATAACGATGCAAAGTAAAACTGTAATCAATAAAAGAAATCTTTTAATTGTATTCACCTACTACTTTTTACTAATCTCTATCACCATTAAAAATTGAATTTCTAACTATGACGTAATCAACTGTTCTTAATGACTTCAAGTCCTTTCCTCCTGCATATGAAATTGAACTCTGTAAATCTTGTTCCATTTCAGTAAGCGTATCTTTAAGAGATCCTTTGTGTTCTACAAACATTTTTTTACCTTCAACGTTCTTATGTTCACCTTTTTGATATTCTGAGGCACTACCAAAATATTCTTTATATTTTTTGCCATCTAGCTCGACGGTTTCACCCGGTGATTCCTCGTGGGCAGCAAACAAAGACCCAATCATCACCATAGAGGCACCAAAACGAATTGATTTGGCTATATCACCGTGGGTTCTTAACCCTCCATCAGCAATAATAGGTTTTCTAGCTGCCTTATTACAAAGGTTTAACGCAGAAAGTTGCCAACCTCCTGTACCAAATCCAGTTTTAATTTTAGTAATACATACTCTTCCTGGACCAATACCTACTTTTGTAGCATCTGCACCAGCATTCTCAAGTTCTCTTACTCCTTCAGGAGTCCCAACATTTCCAGCTATCACAAAACTATTTGGTAAATGTTTTTTTATATGCTTAATCATATTTATAACTGAATTTGAGTGACCATGAGCAATATCAATTGTTATATATTCTGGTATGAGCGATGAAGAAGCTAATTTTTCAATAAAATTAAATTCGTTTTCTTTAACACCAACAGAAATAGAAGCAAATAACCCTTCATGATGCATTTTTTTTATAAATGGAATTCTATTTTCTTCATTAAATCTATGCATGATATAAAAATAATCGTTTTCTGCAAACCATTGCGCAAGTTCTTCATTCATGACTGTTTGCATGTTTGCTGGAACAACTGGCAATTTAAAAGTACGAGGCCCAAATTTAACCGAAGTATTACACTCAGATCTGCTTTCAACAATACATTTATTGGGAATTAATTGTATATCTTCATAATCAAAAATTTTCATCTTTTTTAACCCCTTACAATAGAATTAATCTTCAAAATATTTATTCAAAATACGAATAATACCTTTAATTTTGTAAAAATCATTCATATTATTCATCCTTTTTAAATGTACATTGTTTTTCTTCTATTGTAAATGGACCTAAGTAGTAAATTTTTACCAACTAGATTTTTTTACACCTGGAATTTGACCTTTATGCGCATGTTCTCTAAATGCAATTCTAGACATTTCAAACTTACGTAACACACCTCTAGGTCTACCAGTTACTTTACATCTTCTAGTTAGTCTAGTTGGAGATGAATCTCTTGGTAACTTTCTTAATGCTTCGTAGTCTCCTTTTGCTTTTAACTCTTTACGTAACTCGTAGTATTTATTTACTAATTCTTGTCTTTTTTGCTCTTTTGCTATTTTAGATTTTTTCGCCATATATTATAACCTCTTTCTACAAATCGTAATTATTACGTTTTATAGAATAACATATATTTCAAAATATACAAGTGAAAATCCTTCTATCTATGTATAAACTAAAAAAAACTCCCCTATGAGTTAAGGAGAGTTTTCGTTTCAAATTGTCGTATTTGAAAGATAAGTAATTATTTTGTTTCACGATGTAACGTATATTTATTTAATCTTGGGCAATATTTTTTCATTTCAATGAGTTCAGGATTATTACGTTTATTTTTAGTAGTAATATAGTTACGATCGCCACACTCTGTGCAGGCTAATGTAATATTTACGCGCACGTTAAACACCCTTTCTAATGTTGTTAGGAATTCTTACGATTTAAGATTGTATCATAAAATTCAGTGGTAAGCAATCTATGAATTTTAGATTATTTAAAGTTTTCATATGTTTCGTCTTGGTTTGTCTCTAAATCAATTTGATTGATATCAATATCTAAAGCTTTTGCTACACCTTTCCCATATTCTGGATCAGCTTTATAGCAGTGGCGAATGTGGCGAACTTTGACATCTTTAGAGACCCCATCCATTGCATTAGCTGTATTTGTGAAGATACGCTCTTTTGCATCTTCGGACTGTAATCTGAATAATTTACCTGGCTGTTCAAAGTAATTGTCATCATCCTGGCGATAATTATATTCATAACCATCACCATCTGTCGGGAATGGTGGCTTCTTGTGTTCAGGCTGTGACTCATATATACCTTGATTATTAGGATAATAATGTGGGCCTCCACCTTGGTTATTATCTAAGAAACGCATTTGTCCATCACGACTAAATGGACACAAGTTCTCAACTCCAACTCCCTTAGGTTGATTGACAGGAATCTGCCAATGATTAACTCCTAAACGATAACGTTGGGCATCTCCATATGAGAATAAACGTCCTTGTAGCATTTTATCTGGTGAATAATCTAACCCAGGAACAATATTTGTAGGCGCAAACGCTGCCTGCTCTACATCAAGAAAATAATTCTCAGGATTACGATTCAACTCAAATTCTCCCACTTCAATCAGTGGATAGTCTTTTTTATACCATACCTTTGTTAAATCAAAAGGATTGTCTGGATGATTTTTAGCTTGTTCCTCTGTCATAACTTGAATGTACATTTTCCATTTTGGATAATCTCCATTTTCGATAGCATTATATAAATCCCTCTGTGAAGAATCTCTATCCATACCTACAATTTTAGCTGCTTCCTCGTCAGTATAGTTTTCAATTCCTTGTTGTGTACGGAAATGATATTTAACCCATACACGTTCACCTTTATCATTATACATAGAATACGTATGAGATCCGAATCCATGCATATTTCGGAATCCTTTTGGCATACCTCTGTCTGACATTAATATTGTCACTTGATGCAATGCTTCAGGGAGACCTGTCCAAAAGTCCCAGTTATTTTGTGCACTTCTCATATTTGTACGTGGATCTCGTTTTACAGCACGATTCAAACTAATAAATAGTTTAGGATCTCTAAAGAAGAAAACTGGCGTATTGTTACCTACTAAATCCCAGTTTCCATCTTCAGTGTAGAATTTCAAAGCAAACCCACGTATATCACGTTCTAAATCTGCTGCTCCACGTTCTCCTGATACGGTAGAAAAACGTGCAAACATCTCTGTTTGTTTTCCGACTTCTGAGAATATTTTCGCATTTGTATATTGTGTGATGTCATTTGTAACTGTGAACGTTCCAAATGCACCTGAACCTTTCGCATGCATACGACGTTCAGGAATCACTTCTCTATCGAAGTGAGAAATTTGTTCTAAATAATAAACGTCCTGCATTAATAATGGTCCACGTTGTCCTGCTGTCATACTATTTTCTCTATCCGAAACTGGAGCACCAAAAAGTCCAGTTAATTTTCCATCCAGTTTCTCCAAAAGCTTTAACAGAAAAAATATTAATTAAAAACAACAGAGTTAAAAAAATTAAGCTCCATGTAAGTGGATTTAAAACTTTAAATACATCCCAATATTGTAATACATTGGAAGCAACAATGATATCTACACTTGTTACAAGTGACCACATACCCCAATACAACCAACCCATGGTAAAACCAAGTGACGAATCAACAAATCTGGTAGAGTATGAACTAAAAGAACCAGAAACCGGATAGAAAGTTGCTAATTCTCCTATTGATGACATTAAAAAATAAAGCATGATACCAATTAGTATATAAGCTAATATAGCTCCTCCCGGACCAGCTTGAGAAATGACACTTCCAGTTGCCACAAAAAGTCCAGTACCTATAGCGCCACCTATAGCTATCATGGATATATGTCTCGAATTGAGACCACGTTTCATATTATTATCTTCCATATGCCGTCTCCCATCTATCTTAAAATATATCCTTCATTTTAATCTTTTTAAAGATACTATTCAATAACTTTTTAGTACTTTAAAGCGTAATTGTTAAATTTTTCTGATATTTCTTATATTTTTCTAACAATAACTTTAAAATAAGTTTATTTGCTATCGGAAAGGGGTTTAATTAAAATGGATACTACATAGTAATCAATATTAAATATAAAGGTGAGGGGGAGCTTGCTATGTCAAAACAGGATGGAAAATTAACTGGACTTTTTGGTGCTCCAGTTTCGGATA
>Ga0181465_100052_pt1 | contig 27794 bp, 22 predicted proteins | sample InSIn3gowninarea_FD_119076 | JGI IMG/M metagenome (GOLD analysis project Ga0181465, IMG submission 119076) | Clean room microbial communities from NASA Spacecraft Assembly Facility at Jet Propulsion Laboratory, Pasadena, California, USA -... ... | reverse complement strand
AAAATGCTGGGTGGTATATTCCAATACGGGCTCAGCACCACATATTTGATGTTGCCGGTAAAAATCACTGTTGCATGCTGCTCTTTACCCACCACAATATTCATGGCAAACGCTGGCTGTCCTTTTTGAAAGGTTACGAGCCGAAACTGCGGAATATTCACCAGAATAAAATCGCCCTCGGGCTGTGCCGGCAGCCACCGCATCCGTTCCATATTAATCAAAATCTGTTGGATCCGCTGCTCGATCGGTTCGTTCAGGGCCTTTAATGTGCTGCCAGCAATAATACCATCCTGCTTTAACCCATAGCGGCCCTGGAACCGTTGCACAGCCGCTTTCAGCGAATCTGTAAACCGGGATGAGGTATCATCGGATATTGTAAAATCACCGGTAGTAAACAGGCGCTTTTTGATTGCTGCAATTGCTGTATCAGAATCGCCCTGCTGTAGCTTTTTTATGGTGCTGTTGATGGCCGGCCAGCCGCCATGCGCCTGCATATCGTAATATCGTAAGAGAAACTTTTTCAAAAGCCCATACTGGGTATTAACTGGCTCAAAAGGTTCTTTGCGTTTTAGAAAAGAGTCGAGCAGCGCGCGTGTATCGATGCGCTTACGCGGAATAAACCACTCCAAATTTTTTTCCGACAGGCCCACATTGCCCTCATAAGCCCGTCGGGCATAACGCACAAACTGCCGCGTGAGTTGCATTTCGGTTACAAAGCGCAGGCTGTCGGGCAACTGCAATTTATAATCGAATGCTTTGGCACTGTCCATCAGCTGCTGCAGGTTCGCATTGTACAAGGCGCTATCGCCGGAATAATACAGGTAATCGGTTTGCAGGTTCCAGAACAGAAGGGCCTGTTCGGTAAACCCTTCGTTGTTGAACCAGGCATATTGATAATTGCGGCTGTTATAAAAGTTGCGCACCTTTTTTACTACCGTATCCGGCAAGCGCCGTTGCGGCAGGGCCAGTTCAAGAAACGAACTGTCGAAAAACAAATCGGAATATGCATTTTGCCTTGTGATGGAGGTGTCGCGGGCAACGCTGTCCTGCTCCTGCAGGTTGCCCTGATGTTGCTGGCAGGAAGCGGTGGAGAAAAGAAGGAGAAAAAAAGGCACCAACCGGCTGCCCGCATTGTATACACAGGCATGGGTGTTTGAAAAAGTTTTGGTCATGGCGGCTGTTTAATAAAAAAGCAGGAACCTGCTACGTTCCTGCTTTTAAATTAACAAATTACTGCATGCCTGCCCTATAACCTGACGAGAATCATGTTAGCGTCCGGTGAACATTTTACCACGCAGTTCCGCATCGTGGCTGTAAATATCGTCGCGGAAGTTGAGGCGGCCCTCTTCATCCACCCAGGCGGTATAATAGGAAATGAATACCGGCACGGGATCTTTCAGCTTTACAAACTTTTCTTCGCCGCTGTTCATGGCCTCTTCAATTTTGTTGGGTGTCCATACGGGATCGTTACGCAGCAGGTACTGCGCCATTTTCTCCGGTTCGGCTAGGCGGATGCAGCCATGGCTGTAGGCGCGTTTGTCTTTTTCAAACAAACCTTTTGCATTGGTATCGTGAAAATAAATGTTGAAGCTATTAGGAAACAGGAACTTCACCCGGCCCAGGGAATTATCGGGGCCAGGCAGTTGGCGGATCACCGGAAGGCCGTTCTCCATGCCGGTTTGTTCCATATTATTATCCACTAAGTAATTGGGGTTGGAAGCCATTGCCGGCAGCACTTCTTTTTCAACAATGCTTTCCGGCACATTCCAGTAGGGGCTAAAAACAACCTGGTTCAGATCGCCGGTAAAAATCACCGTGTTATGTCCTTCTTTGCCCACCACTACGTTCATGTCAAACACTTTGTTCTTGCCATCCATTACGTGAAGCACAAACTCCGGTATGTTCACTAAAATGAGGTTGCCATTGGGTTGTGAAGGCATCCACCGCATTCGGTCCATGTTAATCAAGATCTGCTCCAGGCGCAGCATGCAACAGTGATTTTTACCGGCAACATCAAATATGTGGTGCTGAGCCCGTATTGGAATATACCACCCAGCATTTTGAAGAACGAAATACTGCCCGCCGAACGCCGGAACCCCGGTTACATTGCCCGGCACAACATGGAATGGAAGGGCAGCCAGTTGCGGCAGCGCCCCGGGCCAGATAATCCATTAGGCCAGGCGAAGTTCCTCTTCCCAAACAGCTATAATATTTACCTGCACGATTCGCCGGCTAAAAAGCTGTTTGGCGAAGAGAAACGCACGTTCAGCCACGGCTGCATCCGCATTGCCGATGCAGAAAAAATGGCCAACTGGATCCTGCGCAACCGGCCGGAATGGACATCTGAAAAAATAAAAATCGGCATGAATAGTTATAAAGAAAAATACATAACAGTAACCGGGCAACTTCCAGTGTTTATTGGATACTTCACCGCGTATGTAGATGCAGCGGGGCAGTTGAATTTCCGGGACGATATATACGGTCATGATAAAAAGCTGGCCAAGTACCTTTTTGCAAAGTGATGCCTTAATGCAATTATTTTTGCAGCATGAGTGGTCTGCACCTGACAGAAGTAAAAACGCCGCAGCAGGAAAAAGAATTCCTGGAAACCAATGCGCTGATCAATGCGGCAAACCCCAATTACATCCGTCCGCTGGATCAGGAAATCCGGGATGTATTCGATAAAAAGAAAAATAAAACCTTTCGCTCCGGCACCGTTGTGCGCTGGATTTTAAAAGATGACCAGGGCGCACTTATTGGCCGCATAGCGGCATTCACCAACAAGCGTTACAAGAACAAAGGTGATACCGTGCCTGTGGGCGGCATTGGTTTTTTTGATTGCATCAATAACCAATATGCGGCCAATTTATTATTCGACACTGCAAAAACCTGGCTGGAGCAGCAAGGTATGGAAGCAATGGATGGACCGATCAATTTTGGCGAGCGCGACCGGTGGTGGGGCCTGGTGGTAAAGGGGTTCCAGGAGCCGCTTTATGGCATGAATTACAATCCGCCATACTACCAGGCTTTATTTGAAAACTACGGCTTCCGGCTTTTTTTCAACCAGGTATGCTTTGGCATGGATCCTAAAAAACCATTAGCCAAAAAGATCTGGGAACGCCACGCCATTTATGCTAACAACCCTGATTTTTCTGCACGCTATATTGATAAGAACCAACTCGAAAAATTTGCGGGCGATTTTGCTGTGGTATATAACAAGGCCTGGGCGGGGCATGGGGGTTTGAAAGAGTTGAAACGCGAACAGGTAGTGCTGATGTTTAAAAAAATGAAGCCAGTGATGGATGAAAAGATCGTTTGGTTTACCTATCATAAAAATGATCCTATTGCCATCTTCATCAACCTGCCCGATCTGAACCAGTGGTTTAAGTACCTGAACGGCAAATTCTACCTGCTGCATAAACTGAAATTTCTTTGGGTAAAGCGTACCAAACCCTGCAAAAAATTTTCGGGTATTGTGTTTGGCATTGTGCCCGAGTTTCAGAGCAGAGGCATCGATGCGTTCATGGTTGCCGAAGCGGCCAAAGTGGTGCAGGTACCCGACTCACCTTATACCGAATACGAAATGCAGTGGATTGGCGATTTTAATCCAAAAATGCTGAACGTGGCCGAAAACCTGGGCGATGTGTACCAGAGCCGGCTGCTCACCACCTACCGTTATCTTTTTGACCGGAATAAAGAATTCAGCCGCCATCCTATTTTAACGTAGGTGTGTATACTTTGTTGATTCCGCAGCACCCGAAATCATTACATTTGCCCGGTTCGGACGTTTGTTTTCCGGACTGTGTTTTTCATGGATAAATTCATTGTTTCTGCCCGTAAATACCGCCCGCAAACCTTTGATACGGTTGTGGGGCAACAGCATATTACCACCACGCTTAAGAATGCCATCAAAAGCAATCATTTGGCACATGCCTTTCTTTTTTGTGGTCCGCGTGGCGTGGGCAAAACCACCTGCGCGCGCATCCTGGCAAAAACCATCAATTGCGAAAACCTGCAGCCCGATGGCGAAGCGTGTAATGTGTGCCACTCCTGTACATCGTTCAACCAAGGTACATCACTCAACATACACGAGCTGGATGCCGCTTCCAACAACTCGGTAGACGATATTCGTGCCCTGGTAGAACAGGTGCGATTTGCACCACAGGCGGGCAAATATAAAGTGTACATTATAGACGAGGTGCACATGCTGAGTTCGGCAGCGTTTAATGCCTTTTTAAAAACACTTGAAGAACCGCCGCCTTATGCCATTTTTATTTTGGCCACTACGGAAAAACACAAGATCCTGCCCACCATTTTAAGCCGCTGCCAAATCTTCGATTTTAAGCGCATTACCCTGCAGGATACAGTTGCTCATTTACAGGACATTGCACAAAAAGAAGCCATCACCGCCGACGAAGCCGGCCTGCAACTGATTGCACAGAAAAGTGAAGGCTGCATGCGCGATGCCCTGTCCATTCTGGATAAGATCGTTTCGTTTACTAATGGTGCTGTTACCTACAACAATACGCTCGAGCACCTGAACATCCTGGATGCCGATTATTATTTTAAACTGATGGACTGCATGCAGCAGCAGGACCTTGCCAGTGCCATGCTGTTGTACGACGATATCAATAACAAAGGCTTTGAAGGCGATGCGGTGCTGAACGGTTTTGCCGAGTTCAGCCGCAATTTATTGATCTGTAAAGACGAGCGTGTGGCCGGTTTGCTGGATGTGGTGGAAAGTTTTAAAAAACGCTATACCGAAACGGCCCGGCACATTGATGCAGCCTACATCATCAGCGCATTAAACATTCTTTCCGAAGCTGAGATCAGTTACAAAACCGCACGCAACAAACGCCTGCACGTGGAGCTGGCCCTCATCAGGTTGTGTTACTTGTCGCAAGCGCTGCAACTCACGGCAACAGAAGCGGCGGTTGATAAAAAAAAAGTTGTTGAAGCTGCACGTGCCGTAGCATTCAAGGCCATTCAGCCGGTGGCTGTAAAAGAAGCGCCGCCTAAAAAGAAAGAGACGCCTGCCGAGTACGCACCCATTGCTGAAACCAAACTGTTGATTGAAACGGCACCCGAAATAAAAGTGCCTGAAGCAACAGCAGCGCCTGCAATCGAACCGGCACCGGTTGCTGTTAAAAAAACAACGGCAGTTCCGCCCGTGCTTCCTAAAAAGCTTTCGTCGTTACAAGCCATCCGGCAGCAGATAGAAGCCGAAGCCTGCACCGATCCGGCCGCTGCCAACCACCCTTTGCAAATGGAATCGCTTACCAAAGCCTGGAAGCAGTTCATTACCCAATTAAAAGAAGCAAAAAACCCGGCCGCGCAAAGCTTTGAACTGGCCGAACTGATTATTAAAGATGCCAATAGTTTTGAAGCTACAGCAGCCAATAACATCAGCCAGAAATTTATTGAATTTGAGCGCAACAAAGCCTGTGCGTTTCTGCAAAAGGAGTTATGCAATAAAAGCCTGCAGTTTTCCATTGTTCTGGTCGAGGGGCCGCAGGAAGAAACCCCATACGAGCGGCCGCTTAGCTCCAAAGAACAATACCAGAAATTGATCGAAGCCTTTCCACTTGTAAAAGAACTGCGCGACCGCCTGCACCTGGAGCTTGATTATTAGGCATCGGTACAAAATATAAGTATGAGGAATTGAAAAAGATTCAGCCCACTTTATATAATGCATTTGCGCAGCACCTGCACAAGCGTTACAAGCCGGAATTTAGGTGCTGCGTAAACAGCATATGGAGCATGGGGTTTTGAAAAAGTTGACCGGCCAGGTAAATCAACTGAAAATAATACCTAGCTACTACGTAGGGGTTACAATAAAATACCTGCACAGAAAATAACAATAAAAACAACCTGTCGCTCCGCAATTTTATAGCTGCAAACAAATGCAACAGGTTAAGCAGCCGCCTTTTTACATTTTACCTTAATTTCGGACAAAATTTTACGCTGAATGGCTGAAGTGATTTTGATGCCGCGCTTAAGCGATACCATGACGGAAGGGGTAATTGCGGCCTGGCATAAGAAAGTGGGCGACCCTGTAAAAAAGGGCGACCTGCTGGCAGAAATAGAGACCGACAAGGCAACGATGGAGTTGGAAAGTTATAAAGACGGCACCTTGCTGCACATTGGCGCCAACAAAGGCGGCAAGCTACAGGTAAACGATCTGCTCGCTATTATCGGGCAGCAGGGCGAAGACATTTCGCAACACCTGGGCGGAGGCAAAAGCAATGGTACGGCGCAGCCTGCACCGGAAAAACAAAGCACACCCGAACAGGCACCGGCGCCAAAAGCAGAAACTACAGCCGCACCGGCACCAGCCCCCGCTGGCCAGCAGGCCGACCTTAGCAAGATGGAGGAAGTAGTGCTGATGCCGCGCCTGAGCGATACCATGACTGACGGCGTAATTGCGGCCTGGCATAAAAAAGTAGGCGATACGGTAAAGAAAGGCGACCTGCTCGCAGATATTGAAACCGACAAGGCCACTATGGAACTGGAAAGCTATAAAGACGGCAAACTGTTGTACCAGGGTGCGGAAAAAGGCCAGAAGATTGCAGTGAACGAGCTGCTGTGCATTATTGGCGATGAAAGCAAGGTAGATGTACAGGGCATTGTAGCAGCAGTCAAAGGCGGCGCACAACCGCAGGCAGCTTCACAAGGTGCTGCACAACCGGCACAGGCACCAACAGCTACAGCCCCTCAAACCGAAACCGCCGTACAAGAGCAGCCTGCCACGAACGGCCGTGTAAAAGCATCCCCGCTGGCAAAACGGCTGGCCGCAGAGCGCGGCATCGACATCCGCCAAGTACAAGGTTCCGGCGATAACGGCCGTATTGTAAAAAACGATATTACGGCCTTTGTGCCTAAACAGGCACAACCAGCCGCACAGCCGCAGCCTGCAGCAGCTCCACAGGCAGCCAACGCAGCACAACCGGCAGTGCAAGGCCAGGAAGGCTTTACCGATACCCCTGTATCGCAAATGCGCAAGGTTATTGCCAAGCGGCTGGCAGAAAGCAAATTCAATGCGCCACATTTTTACCTCACGGCCGAGATCAACATGGACAATGCCATGGCAGCCCGCGTGCAGATGAACGAGTTAAGCGAGGTGAAAATCTCCTTTAATGATATGGTGGTGAAAGCAGCGGCCTTGGCCTTGCGCAAACACCCCGCCGTAAACAGCTCGTGGATGGGCGATTTCATCCGCCAGTATCAGCATATCAACATCGGGGTAGCCGTGGCTATTGAAGATGGATTGATTGTGCCTGTGGTGCGCTTTGCCGACAACAAAACGCTGAGCCAGATTGCAACAGAAACCAAAGCACTGGCGGCAAAAGCAAAAGGCAAAAAGCTGCAACCGAACGAATTTAGCGGTAACACGTTCACCATCTCTAACCTGGGTATGATGGATATTGACGAATTCACGGCCATCATCAATCCGCCGGACAGTGCGATCATGGCTGTTGGGCGCATCAAAGAAATAGTGGTGCGCAAAGGCGATGGCTTTGGCGTGAGCAATGTGATGAAGATTACCCTCAGTTGCGATCACCGGAGCGTGGATGGTGCCGTAGGTGCTGCATTCCTGCAAACTTTTCGCAAATACCTGGAGAACCCGGTTACCATGCTGGTGTAGGCTACAGAATAATATATCACTAAAATATCAATCAAACCCTTGTTGTGAAACAGGGGTTTTTTATTTTGTTTCTGTAATGGTTCCTTCAAATAATAAATTCGTATCCGGATCCAATACAACACGCACGGGTTTTTGCGGGGCAGGCAATGTAAAGGTTTCTACGGCATTTGTGATGGCAAGCTGTCGCTCCGTAAACTTTTTAGAATTCCTATACATACCAATGGTTAAGGAGAATGCAAACGGTTGCGGCTGTTGCTGCCGCACGGTGATGAAAAGCTGTCCCTTCTTCCATTGCCATTGTACCTGCAACTGCGGCACACCGGGTGTAAACAGCCATTGTTTAAAAAAGGTGTTCAGGTCTTTACCGCTCACCGCTTCCGCAACTTTTTCAAAAGCCCATGTGTCTGCATTGCTGTACTTATAGCGATCGTAATATGTGCGTATGATGTTTTGAAAAACTGTATCGTCCACCTCCTGCCGCAACATGTGCAGCACCCAGCTTCCTTTTTGATAACTGTTCGCATTCAGTAAATCCATGAGGGCCGAGAGGGAATCAACAACAGGATTCGGCCATTGCTTTGCGAATTGAATGATTTCCTTACGATCATCATGCAGGCGTTTCACCAGAATAGCATGCCCGTACTTTCGCGCCAGGTACAAGTGCGCGAGGTAAGTAGCAAAGCCTTCGCTTAACCACAGGTGCGCAAAGCTTTGTTCGGTAGCCGAATTGCCAAACCACTGGTGTGCGATCTCATGGGCCAAAAGGTCTTCCGATTTGCGCGTTCCCGTTACAGAGTTCTCGGCATAAAAAATACAACTGGCATTTTCCATACCGCCAAAAACGGTTTTCGATTGTACATTGGCCAGCTTCTCAAACGGGTACGCACCAATATACGTATTGAAAAACGACAGGATCTCCGGTGCCAGCGCATAATCATAAAAACCTTTCGCACTGTCCTGCGGGTACACCCAGGCTGAAACGGGCACCACGCTGCTATCAGGATAATTTTTTACGGCAAAGCGCGCCGCGCCAATCACCATCACTTTAGTAGGAATAGGCACCGCTTCCTGCCAGCGTGTGCGGGTTTGGTTGTTTGGCAAAGGTGTTTCTTCCTGCAAAACGCCGTTGGAAATAATCCTGTACTGCGATGGTGCTATTACGCTGAATGCAACGGTAGCTTTATCATCGGGCCGGTCGTTGCAAGGCAGCCACTGGTGCGCACGATTGGGCCAGTTGTCTGCAAAAAAGGTGCGGTTGCGCCACCTGTTTTTCGAAATAATAAGGCCATCTGCCGGAATGCCGGCATAAATAATGGTAACACCCTGCACGGCGCCTTGTTGTATGCTGTCCGAAAACGTGATGGCCAGCGTATCGTGCGCATGGGTAAATGAAAAACTGGTATCCTGCGCCGCCACGCGGTACACCTGCATGCCGGTGCCGTTTGCAACAGAAGCCAGGTTGAGATAACAACGGTTGGATGTTTTTAAAAACCGCATACTGATGGTTGCCGTTCCTTTCAATGTATCCGATGCATCGGACAAATGCAGTTCGAAGTTGTAATGCTGCACATCAATTACCTGTGCATGCAGCCCGGACAAAAGAAAAATACTGATAATAAAAATGCAGAATGTGCGCATACGTGTTGTTGAAAAAGCAAATCGCTGCCTGAAAGATACAGGGAGTTTTAAAACCTTGCGACAAGTGCACGCACGACTGTTTATTGTTCAGTAATTAAGCCGCGGGAATAATGAACAATTTGAAACAAGAAGTGCCGCATGGGCATTTAAAAAAGTTAGTCTACCAACAAGGCATTACCAAAAACAACAGCTTTGCTACAACCGTTCCAGCAGTTCCACTACTTTTTCGCGCTTCAGGATCACGTACCCGATGCGGTCGTTGGAAACACCTTCCTTTAACTGGTAACTGAAACGGAGTTGCTCATCGTGCACTTCGGTCTCGAAATACTTGAACGCGATATTGGGATACGGCTTCAGCTCCTCGCCAATTTCATATAAATGCGTGGAAAGAATGAACAGCGAGTTTTTTATTTTGATCAGGCCTTTGATCACCGTGAGCGAACACTTCATGGCATCCTGCACGTTGGTGCCTTTGAACAATTCATCGATCAGCACCAGCCATTTTTTACCATCGTTTATTTTATTGATGGTGTTTTTGATGCGCTGAACTTCGTTAAAAAAATAACTCTCGCCTTTTACGATATTATCCGCCACGTTTATGTTACTCAACAGGCCGTCGAACACGCTCAGCTCCATGCTGCGCGCGGGAACGCCCATGCCCATATGCGCTAAAAAAACCGAGGAGCCCACCGCTTTAATCAGCGTGCTTTTGCCGGCCATGTTGGCACCGGTAAGAAACACAAAGTTCTGCTCGGGGTTCATCACAAGATCGTAGGCCACGGGGTGCTGCAGCAGAATATGGTACAGCCCCTCCCCTTTTATGTACGGCGTGCTGCTGTCGATAAATTTTGGAAAATGCAGGTTGAAGGTTTTCACCGCCACAGCCATCGAATACCAGGCATCCAGCCGGCTGTAAATATCTACAGCTTCGAGCGTGGCCGTGCGAAAATGAACGCGTAAGTGGTGCGCATAATACAGGTAATCCTGCCTTGAGAATTTGGTGTCGGCGGTAGAATCTGCCAGCTTGCGCAACGGCTCTTCACGCAGCAGTTTATTGATGCGGTCGATATAATACTGCAGGCCGCCGGGCAACTCGGCCGACGCCAGTAAGTTGGATAATTTTTTGAGGCCACGAAAAAAATCGGCAAAATGCCGCACCGAATATTTTACCATCGAATAATCCTGGCTGTGCAGCAGTTGATAGGAAACCGAATTGAATCTGTTGAGCGATTCAGGAACGGGATCGAGGTTGTAATCAAGGAATTTATCGACCATGATGATGGTGCCGTTCGTTATTTCGGGCGGCCATTCATCCAGGTGATCCATAATGGTTTTAATAATATTCTGCGTGCCTATGATCCGCTTCAGATCGCCATGCGGATCGGAGAAAAAACGGTGCAGCCACTCCTTGCCGCCCTGTGTGCGCGTAAAGTTGAGTTTGTGAAAAATCGAAAACTCCTCCTCTACCTGAAAGATGGCAATATCGTTAAATGTGATTTTGTCTATTTGCATGGTTCAGATTCCAGACAACCGTCCGGTGCCTGTTCGTTTCAAATTGTAATTATAGTTGACACCAACTTTCGTGCTACTATCGGCACCGCTTGCGACGCTCCGTTCAGCTGCAGGAATGCTATAGAACTTTTTCAAAACCCCATGCCCGCTAGCGTGCAAACAGCAGCCGCTTTCCTTTTACAGATTCATCCCACACGCCGTTTCCATAAACCAGGTGGCCGTTTACAAAGGTGTGCGTAACAGCGGCCGGGAACGTGGTGCCTTCAAACGGGCTCCAGCCGCATTTATACAAAATGTTTGCTTTACTAACGGTGGTTTGCTTTTGAAGATCCACAATCACCAGGTCGGCAAAATAGCCTTCGCGAATGTAGCCGCGCTCCTGTATCTGGAAGCAATCCGCCACGGCATGACTCATCTTTTGCACAATGGTTTCCAATGGTATTTTTCCCTGCTTGTAATACGATAGCATCAGCAATAAGGAATGCTGCACCAGCGGAATGCCGGCATGGGCTTTTTCATACGGTTCTGCTTTTTCGGCCCAGGTGTGAGGCGCATGGTCGGTCGCAATCACATCCAGACGGTCATCCAGCAATCCCTGCCACAGCGCATCGCGGTTTTCTGGTGCTTTAATGGCCGGGTTGCACTTTATTAAATTGCCATACTGCGCATAATCATCGGCGGTAAAATGCAGGTGGTGCACGCACACTTCGGCTGTAATGCGCTTGTCTTTTAAGGGCATGAGGTTTGTAAAAAGTTGCAGTTCCTGCGCGGTGCTGATGTGTAAAATATGCAGCCGGGTGCCGTGCTTTTTCGCCAGCGGCACGGCTTTGAACGACGATTCGAAACAGGCTTCCACGTTCCGGATCACCGGATGATCGGCAGCGGTTAAAACCTCTTTTTCCCGTTTCCGTTTTTCAAGGTTTGTCTTAATAATGGCTTCTTCTTCGCAGTGCGTGGCAATCAGCAGTTCGGCGCTGTCGAAAATTCTACCAAGCGTCAGGTAATTGTCCACCAGTAAATTGCCGGTAGATGAACCCATGAATATTTTAATACCGCATACCCTGTCTTTTTTCGCGTTCGTCTGCAGCACTTCTTCCAGGTTGTCGTTCGACGTGCCCATAAAAAACGAGTAATTGGCCAGTGCCGTTTGAGACGCAATATTGTATTTGTCTTCCAGCAATTGCTGTGTAAACGCAGGCGGCTGCGTATTGGGCATTTCCATGAACGACGTAACACCACCGGCCACAGCGGCTTTCGATTCGGTATAGATGTTTGCTTTGTGCGTAAGGCCCGGCTCGCGAAAATGCACCTGGTCATCGATAGCGCCGGGCAGCAGGTATTTTCCGTCACCGTTTATTTCAATCACGTTGCTGTCAACCGTTATGGTGGATGCTATTTTTTCGATGCGCCCGTTTTGTAGCAACACATCGGCTTCCTGTATCCGGCCTTCATTTACAAGCTGTATCTTCTTTATCAGGTATTTTTGCATATTTTGTTTTCCGAAAACGAAGCTACATGCAATTTAAACATTCAGCCGCTGCCCTGTTTTTTCTTTTTTGTTTTTATACCGTTACCGCACAAACCACGTACCTGCCGCAAGGCGCCAAAGAAAATGTATTGCTGGAACGGCTGGAAATAAAAGCCATGACCGATTCGGTGTTGAACTTTTCGAAAACAAAACCCTTTAGCCGCAAACAATATATTAGCCATTTAGGTCGGATCGATTCAACGCTTACGCTTTCAAAAGTAGACCGCTACAACCTGTACAGCGCTATGGTGAACAACCTGGAATGGGCCACCGGCACCCGCGAAGCATACCTCAGTAAAAAACCAATCTGGAAGCATTTTTACAAAACGCCGGCCACCTTGTATGAAGTGAACGTACCCGACTTTTACTTAGCAATAAACCCGGTGTTTCAATATACCGTAGGCAAGGAAAACAACCAAGACCAGCACCTGTTCTTAAACACGCGCGGGGTATCGCTGCGCGGCCGCATCGCTAATAAAATTGGGTTTGCCGCTTATGTAACCGATAACCAGGAGCGCGATCCGTTGTATGTGCAGCGTTGGGAACAAAAATTCAAATCGGTACCGGGTGCCGGGTACTATAAATATTTTAAGGAAGCCGGCTACGATTATTTCGATGCCCGCGGCTATTTTACGTTTAATGTGACGAAGTATATTGATGTGCAGTTTGGCTACGACAAAAATTTTATTGGCAATGGATACCGCAGTTTGTTCCTTTCTGATTTTTCGAACAACGCGCTTTTCTTAAAACTGCAAACCCGCATCTGGAAATTCAATTACCAGAACTTGTTTATGGAACTGAATGCCACAGAACCGCGCGGCGGTGACCGCCTGCTGGCGAAGAAATATGCGGCCATGCACCACCTGGATGTATCGGTTACCAAATGGCTGAACATCGGCTTGTTTGAAGGCATCATCTTTGGCCGCGAAAATCATTTTGAATTTGGCTACCTGAACCCGATCATTTTTTACCGCTCAGCCGAGCAGCAGCAGGGCAGTATTGACAATGCCGTGGCGGGGCTTGATGTTAAAGCAAACGTGGCGCATCATGTGCAGTTGTACGGACAATTATTGCTGGATGAATTTAAGTTGTCGGAACTAAAGGCCGGCAATGGCTGGTGGGCTAACAAATACGCGCTTCAGGGTGGCGTAAAATATATCGATGCTTTTGGTGTGCCCAACCTGGACCTGCAAACCGAAGTAAACAGCGTGCGGCCGTTCACCTATTCGCATAACGACTCGGTTGCCGAATACACCCACTACAACCAGCCGCTGGCGCACCCGCTGGGTGCCAATTTCAACGAAATTATTGGACTGGCGCGCTACCAGCCGGCACCGCGCTGGATGCTGCAGGCTAAGGTGCTCTATTACATGCAGGGCCGCGATGTGGATTCGGTAAATTATGGCAGCAATATTTTTTTACCGAATACGCCACCTTACCGCACCAAGGAATATGGTTTTGATATTGGCAGCGGTGTGCGCACCAGCACTACCACGGCTTCCTTCCTGCTTTCGTTCGAGCTGAAGCAAAATCTTTTTCTGGAAGCCAGCGCGCTGTACCGTAAAGAAACCAGTGCCTCTGCCCTGTTGCCGTCCGGCAATACCACTGTCTTCTCAACCGGCATCCGCTGGAACATGCACCGGCGTGAGTTTAATTTTTAAGCAGTATGCGCTTTTAAAAAAGTTTCGTTTCCAGGTTGCACTTTCCACAAGCGGCTTGTGTTTGCTGAATGGGTAACCTATAAACGAAACTACAAGTGCTGGATTTCAATATTCTTCGTTTAACACGCAGTAATGGTTGCTTCCCTGCTTAAGTTTTTATAAAAATACTTTACAGGTAATTACAATGCAACCGGAACGAAATGGCATGGTTAAGGTAATGCTGCATGCTGGCTATGCTATTTGCCATATGAGCTTTTGAAAAAGTTATGCATCCGTTACCCGTAATCGGCAACAGAAATAATGCCGGGCAGAACTTTTTCAAAAGCTCATACACTTCAAAGCATTTCGCTGCAGACTTCAATTAAAATTTTGATAGTATAATTTTTGGCAGAATTCCCTTCCATATCAACACACATTGCCTGAACTTCGTTATTTGGCACCCGTGCTGCAATGGTTAGTAACACATTGATTATAATCCGGGTTATGAAAACGGCCATTAAAATATAAACAGTAGTGCCCGAATCTCAGTTTATCAAAACTGGCTTGAGTGCCTAAATGCTCAATAAAGCGATTGAATAGCGATAATTTTCATTGAATGGCAGATCTGAAATCCCTCGCCTTTGAAACATGCTGCAATCAGTGATGTAATAGTTCTATACCATGCTATTATTAACCTGCAGTAGCCTCTTTTTTATAAACTAGTTTATTATGAAAAAAATCTTTTTAGCCTGTTTAGCAGCATCGATGAGTTTGATGTGGCAGCCTGCTTTATGCCAAACGGAGGATACATCTGCTGTATTAGGCTTGCCGGGAGACAACCTGGATCTTTACGCGGTTTTGGATCTTTTTCAAAAGTCGAAAACGATTGAAGCTTTTGAACAGTCGTTAAACGATGAAAAAACGAAAATTAATAACCTGGACCTGGATCTTGATAAAAAAGTTGATTTCATTAAAGTGGTTACCAAGAAAAAGGATGAGTCGTATTCATTTATACTTCAAGTGGATGTGAGTAAAAAAGAGACGCAGGATGTTGCAATCATTTTATTAGACAAAGGAAAAGAGGGAAAGATAAGCCTGCAGATTGTTGGTGACGAGGAATTGTACGGCAAAGATTATGTTATTGAGCCAAAAGGGAATTCGTCCGTTACGGCAAATCCCGCGTATACCGGCGACAACCCTGTTACTGTGAATGTACCGGCATCAACAACTACGGTGCAGGTGGTTCAATCTGCACCAATTGTACAGTATGTGTATTCGCCAGCCTATGTACCTTATGTGCCGCCTTATTATTATGGTTTTTATCCCCCGTGGTTTGGTTTTGCAACCGTGATGGCTGTTGGTATTTATCGCAGTAACAATTATTACCACCATCATGGGTATCATGGCGGGCATTATGGCGGTGGCAATACGGTAGTAATCAATAACAGAAATAATTACAATAATTACAATAGTAATAGAAACAGATCTACCACTGTGTCGAACAATATGGCAAAAGGTAATTATGGGAACCGAACATCAAACCGGGCTGGGAATGGGGCATCTGCATCTACCCGTCCAGCATCGGGAGCATCCAATCGTCCGTCGGGCGGAGGACCTTCTGCTGCTACACGGCCATCAACCGGTGGCCCATCTGCATCCACCCGGCAATCAGGCGGGGCTTCCGCTTCACCTCGCCCATCCACATCAAATTATTCTTCTCCTTCCGGAGGTTCAGGGCGTACAAGGAGCAGTGGTGGCGGTGGCGGAGGCGGCATGAGAGGTGGCGGTGGCGGTGGCCGAAGACGATAACCAATCGCACGTTTAAACTATTTATTTTATTGAATGGCAATATCTGAAGCGCTCATATCTCTCAGGGTTACATATTTGCCATTTCTCTTTTCAAACAGGCTCATATAATTCCCGCTGTTGATGGTATTATTAGCAGAGTCAACCACGTTAAAATAACCTATTTCAACAACCTGGCTCCCATCATTGGAAACAAATACTTCGTTGGTCTTAAAAGATATTTTATTTGAATTTGAACTCAAATCAGATTTTAAAAAATCGATAATGGCTTGCTTGCCTACTAACGGTGCCCTGTTTTGATAAAACGATACCGCATCATCTGCATAATAGCCAATACTTTTAAGTTCCCCGGAATTATACGTTGCCGCAAATTCATCTTCTTTGGCTTGAATTTCTTTTTTAACCTGTTCTTTATCAACTGCTGCCGCGGGTTCTTGCTTACTGGAATTACAGGCGAATATGAATGTTAGTACGACTCCTGATAATACGCCGTTTCGTGTATTGTTTCTCATAAATAAACAATTATTTGGTTTAGTATTAAAATCAGTACCAATACGTAAAACCTTCTATAAAGATAGAACCCCTAACGAATATTTCCCTGCTACGGGTAGGCCATTCAACCATAACAATACCTATCAGGTACGTAATTTGGCAAAATGTCAATTGTTATTTTAATTTCAAGCAAGCAGAAGCTACATACACCATCCAAAATCTCCCTTTTCAATATAAAGCAGCTTAGGTAGCATCAATAAAAGATGAAATGGTATAGCAATGCTTTCTCATTAGCTATAAATAAAAGCGGTGCAGGTAAAAGATCAAGCCAGCATAGTACATGAGCCAGGAACCCGGCAATGATATTGCATTTGATACCGACAATGCTGACAGCCTTTGAAATACAGTAATGTTATTAATTAAGAACACCTGCAAAAAGATCGATAGTAACAGTGCATTACCAACAATCAGCAACCGGTACTTGATTTATAAGTATTAGCAGCAATCTACAATTAGCGCAGTTGCTTTTTACAAAACCATCACGATTCAACCGATGTAACTTTTTCAAAACCTCATGCCCGATATTGCAATTTATTTGCGGTATTGTATACGGTAGATGGTTCCTTTTGCATCGTCCGATACATAAAGTGCGCCATCGGGGCCCTGCGCTAAGCCGCAAGGTTTATGCTGGTCGCTGCCGGAAATGAAATTTCCGGCAAAAACTTCCCATGCGCCAGCCGGTTTGTTGTTCCGGAACGGCACAAAAGCCACTAAATACCCTTTCTGCAATTCGGGCGATTTGCCATGAAACGCAATGAAGGCGCCATTCTTATATTTTGCGGGGAACTGGCTGCCCGTATAAAACAACAAGCCGTTTGGCGCCAGATGTGCGGGAAATGCAACAACAGGGTCCTGCGCTTTATGCGTACCTGCCTTTTTACCATCGCCACCATACTCCGGGGCAAGAATTTTTTTATGAAGAATGGGATCGTAATACACATACGGCCAGCCGCCATCGGAACCTTTACGCACTTCATACATGGTTTCTGCCGGCAGGCGGTTGTTTTGCTCTTCTGTAAAAAGATCAGGATACAGTTCGTGCAACTGGTCGCGGCCATGCTGCATAATAAACAAGGAATTAGTGGCACTATTCCAGTCAAGGCCCACCACGTTTTTAAAACCCGTTGCATAATGCACCGCATCTTTATATTGCTGGTTTGGCTTGCCCGCTTTAAATTGCCAGATGCCGCCTACGGAATCCAGCAGCGGACAGGGTGAAGGGGCTTGTTTCGACTGTGGATCAATCAGGCAGGCATTGACGTACGAGCCCACATTAACATAGATGTTGCCTTTATTATCTACTGTGATGGATTTGGAATTATCGCGGTTGCGGTTTACCAGGCCTGTAATAATTTTTTCCGGCTGATCGGGTTGCAACACTTCGCCGTTCGCATCCAGTTTGTACCGGAACACATCATCGTTGGAGGATGCGTATAAATAATCGTTCTTAATATAAATGCCCGTGCCGGGGTAATCGCCAAAAGTTGTTTGCATCTCAAAAGTGCCATCGCCATTCGCATCTTTTAAATAAACGATCCCTTTACCGTCCTTTAATTTCGAAAGCTTTACATAAAGCCCGCCGTTGGGGGTAACTGTAATATGCCGCGCGCCTTCCAAACCGGTTGCAACAACCGTTGCGCTAAAACCGGCCGGGAGCTGCAAGGTGGCCACAGCCGAATCGGTACCCGAAGCCGTTTGAGCATTTATGGTTTGCAGGCTTAGAAAACACAAAACGAAAAGCACGGGTGTGAGCAGAATCTTTTTCATATGGCAAGTTGGTGTGCGATAAAGATAATAATTTGACATATGCGTTGTACCGGCAGCTTTATAATTTACACAACGGCGTACCTTTAATTACCTTTTTATGCGCAACATTATTCTACAGGTAGCGGTAAGTTTAGACGGCTATATCGAAGGACCAAACGGCGAATTCGACTGGTGCTTTACCGACCAGGATTATGGCATGGCTGCATTTTTCAAGCAGATCGACAGTATGTTCCTGGGCCGGAAGTCGTATGAGCTTTTGAAAAAGATGGGTGATGCCGCCATGCCGGGGTTTCCCAAGTTAACGGAATATGTTTTTTCCAACACGTTAACCGAAGTGCAGCCCGGTGCCACACTTATCAACGGCGATCTGAAGCAAAAAGTAGAACAGATCAGGAACAAACCCGGTAAAGATATCTGGCTCTTTGGCGGCGCCAGCCTGACCGCTTCCCTACTTCACCTGAATTTGATAGATGAAGTGCGGCTCGCGGTGCATCCTCTTTTACTCGGTAGCGGCAAGCCGCTGTTCAGCAATGTACCCAACCGCGTTCCGCTCGTTTTAAAAGACATAAAAACATATAACACCGGTTTGGTGATGCTCACGTATGCCTTTCAAAAACAGCCGTAGGTTTTAAGAGCATGGGCTTTTGAAAAAGTTTGCCAGGTAATATTCGGAGTTATCCTTCCAGGTGAATGGAAAATACAATCATATGCGACTGGATGCGGTCGATCACATTGGAGTATTTCAGGTGCTCGTCGCGGGCGTGAATGTTGTTTAAACCGCTGCTTATTTTTATCTCCGGCGAAAAGATAAAGCTTTGAAAATAAAAGTTGAACCCCATGCCGGCTTCCACACCATAATCTACTTTTTGCAGTTTGATGATGTCCTCTGCCTTGCGGGCCTGCGCATTGGAGGCAAGGTCGTAATCGATTTTGCCGCCGCCTAATAAATACACCCGGAAGTTGCCAATTCGGTCGCTGTTAAACTTCACCTGCAACGGCAGTGTAACAATCACCGATTCTACTTTTTGCACCACTTTGGTACCCAAGTCACGGTCGGCATAGCGCAGGTTGTACGAAATGCTGCGGTCGGTAAACATCAGCTCCGGGTTAAAGCGCCCTTCAAAGCGGTTGCTCAGGCGCGTGGTAGCCAACAGGCCCAGCGCAAAACCCGGTGAGCTCAGGGGTTCGGCCGTTAAAATCGTATCCTGGTTTAAAAAAGTAGAATGCAGCGATGTGTTTAAGCGGCCGGAACTGGAAGATAATGTGATCCCGAAATAATACGGTTTACTGTCGTGGTTTTCGAGGTACAGCACCCGCTGTGCGCGCACGCAAACGGAGCCTAAAAGAAACAGGGCTGTTAGTATGGTTAGCTTTATGTAGGTACCGGCTTTCGCCCCATGTAAATGCAGCAAGTTCATAATAATTTGTAAATCAATAAATTAAGTACTAATAAAAATTAAAGGGTACAAAATAGGTACAAATATTTTTTGATTTAGTATGTTTTGTTTTGATAAACGTCTTTACTTTAAATTAATTGCTTTATAAAATAGAATTAGTACTACCACTACAGGTAAACACTTGCGAATGCGCCGATCTCTATTTAAGCAAGCCTCGCCTTGTGCAATTTTTTTTATTTATGTACCTTGCTTCCCTGTTCGACAGTTGAAAAATTTGATTGCATTATTAAACTTGACAGATGTTTTGAAGTCTGTACACGCATCTGATAGCTGTACCAGGAAAAACAATTCATTTTAAAAGGCTGAAAGCTAATTATTTAGTTTTATACTTCTTGCATATCCTATAAACTTCCACTTGTTTTTTACGCTGATATGCTATTTTTACCCCGATATACTACGAATTATCACAACATAGAACCAAATTTCACCCTTCTATAAAATTTAATTTATGAAATTGAAAACGTACCAGCTTCTTTTTGTTGGATTATTGATTTTAAGTGCTTGTAAAAAAGAACCTGATGCCGTAACAAGTCCGGTAGAGTTTAATGAAACTACATACACCACATTAGGTACGTATGATACCTCCGGAGTACCTCATTATTTATTGCCTAAGGATAGTATTACCCCTGCAATGATTTCTTACATTAAAGCAACCCTGCCTGAAAAAACAGATTTAAGAACCACCAACCCGGATTTGCTGACCACCAAGGCAATTGCTGATATTGCCATTACACAACCCTCTGATGTGTTGATAACTTTTGTTTCACAACGTACCAGCATCACCAATGCCATTGCCTTTTACACCTATCCTACCACCAATCCTCCGGCAAGTGCAAAAGATATTAAGCAGATCACCTATATTTTTCCGAATGCCGGGATGAATACAAAACTGCAAGCAGGTGATAAGGTAAAAATCGGAAGGTTTAATGCCGGCACTTCTGTAGGTTTTGTTTTGTTGCGGGATGGCTGGGATGCCACGGGCAAAGCATTGAATAACGAGGCAGTGCATTTCTGTTCAAATGATGTGCTGAATCCGGAAATTGATCCCAATCTTAAAAAGCATGCGGTTTTAATTAACTATGCGGCTGAAAACAAAGTTTTGATCGGGTTTGAAAATACGGACAGAACAAACCCAAGTTGTGATCACGACTTTAATGATGTTGTGATTTATGCAACCGTTACGCCATAAAGTACAAACACAGAGATGGGCATTGTAAATAGAACATAATTCTTTTCCCATAATGTTTCTTTTGAATTTACCGTTGATTCGAAATTGGTTTTTAAGTAATTTCTGATCAAAAGCCCTCTAAATGGCAGTTTGAAACAACTGATATACTTACCAACAATAAAAAAAGCTCCTGATAACCAGGAGCTTTTTTCGTTATTTCTGTTGCTTATTATGTACTTGATTATTGCATGGGTTTACGTCCCGTGTAAATGCAACAAATACCTAAGCTTAAGGGTTTAAATGAGGGTTCGGAATAGCCGGCACTTTTTAAAATGGCCACCAACTTCTCACGGTCGGGAAATGCTTTTGCCGAATCGTTCAGGTATTGATAGGCTTTTTTGTTTTGCCGGAACAGGCGGGCTAGCTGTGGCGCTACCTTACCCATATACAGTTCATAAAAGGCTTTTGCAATTCGCCATTTTGGTTTGCTGAACTCCAGTATCACCAACCGGGCGCCGGGCTGCAGCACGCGCCAAATTTCGGCAAGGCCCTGCTCCAGGTGCTCAAAGTTGCGTACGCCAAACGCCACCATCACCCCACCAAACATATCGCTGCCAAAATTTATAGTTTCACTATCGCCGGCCAGCAGTTCAATCTGTGTTGCGCCCGTGTATGACTTCACTTTTTGCCTTCCGATCTCCAGCATTTTTTCAGAGATATCAATACCGGTAATTTTATGAGGGTGCAGCATTTTTGCCGCCAGCAGCGCCATATCGCCGGTGCCGGTAGCCACATCCAGCAGGTGTTGCGGCTTATCGGCTTTGAAGAGGCCAATTGCTTTTTTGCGCCAGATCACATCAATCCCCAGGCTCAGGAACCGGTTCATGAAATCGTATTTGCCGGCAATGGCATCGAACATGCGGCTTACCTGCGCTTTCTTACTGTCGCTCTCCGAAAAGGGCTTTATGTTATCGTGTGGGAAAGAATGCATCGGCCGCAAAGATAACCGTGGATTGCACGGATTTGTAAAGGGAATTTTTGGATTGTTTGTGTGCGCCCGTGTTTAGTCATTTCACGTAACTGAAAGGGCAGCAACTTTCACTATCACACCATCGTCATTCAAAACAGGCATGGGCTTTTGAAAAAGTTTATGCAGCAATAAAAATCCGGCAGCAGTCGTAAGAAAAACAGGACTTACAAATCAATTTCAGATCAAAACGATTTAAAACATTATTAGCAAACCGGCAAAGTGCGTTCTTCAGAAAGAACTTATGTTTGCGCTTTCGTCATGAAGCAGGTTATATTTTACATCGGTTTTATTTTTATCATAGTTACCTGCATCAGCAGTGGTGTGGGCTGTGCCAATATCATTCCGCCGGAGGGCGGCCCAAAAGATACGCTGCCGCCAGTGCTGCTGCGGTCTTCCCCACCCGATTCAACCCGTAACTTTCGCGCCAGCCACATTACCTTTCAATTTGATGAATATGTGAACCTGGAGGATGTGCAAAACAATTTATTGTTCACGCCTACTTTTGAAACAAATCCTATTATTGAGGCCAAGCTGCGCACCATCACCATCCGGTTAAAGGACAGCCTGGAACGAAATACGACATATACCTTCAACTTCGGCGATGCCATTCGCGACATAAACGAAAGCAATGTGCTGCGCGATTTTGTGTACACATTTTCTACCGGCAATTACCTCGATTCGCTGACCCTTAACGGCCGCGTGCTACTGGCGGAAACAGGTAAAGTGGATACCACGCTTACGGTGATCCTGCACAGTTCGCTGGAAGATTCCGCCGTAGCAAAAAGCCGCCCGCGCTATGTGGCACGCGTAAGCAATACCGGCAACTTTACCTTTCACAACCTGCCTGCCGATACCTTTGCCATTTATGTGCTGGGCGATGCCGGCATTGCCCGCCGCTACACCAGCAAAAGCCAGTTGTTTGCATTTGGCAACCGCCCTGTAATTACACCAGATACCAGCCGCCTTACGCTGTATGCTTACCGCGAGGTACCAGAGCAGCCTGTCGTAAGCACCGGTACTACAACACAGCCAAAAGGTGAAAAACGCTTGCTGTATACCACCAACATTACCGAAAACCAACAAGACCTCTTAAAGAATCTGATTTTCACATTTGACCGGCCGCTGCGTTTTTTTGATTCGTCTAAGGTCCGTTTTACTACCGACAGCACGTTTACCCCGGTGGCTGCCTACCGCACTGTTCTGGACACTTCCAAAAAAGTGCTTGCCTTTCAAACAACCTGGGAACCGGATAGGCAGTACCACCTGATTTTGGCCAAAGATTTTGCGGAAGACTCCCTGGGCCGGCGCCTGTTAAAAGCCGATACGCTTTCGTTTACCACGCGTGGCCAGGAGGATTACGGCGCCATCAGCATTCGCCTGCGCAACCTGGATACGGCACAGAACCCGGTGTTGCAATTTGTGCAGAATGATGCGGTTGTTTTTTCGGTACCTGTAAAAACAGGTTTGTTCAACCAGCAGGCCTTTTTCCCGGGTGATTACGACCTGCGCTTGTTGTACGACCGCAATGGCAACAACAAATGGGATGCCGGCCAGTTTTACGGCGCTAAACGGCAACCTGAGATTGTGCGCCCCATCGACCGGAAAATTACTGTAAAACCCGCTGCAGACAACGCATTTGACATAACACTTTAAGCTGGTTTCTAACACATTTATAACAGCGGTTTTACGTACTTTTGTAGCTATGCAATTTTCCTCTGCCCTGCTCGAAACGGCTGTGAACGAGTTTGCCAAATTGCCCGGCATTGGTAAGAAAACCGCCCTGCGCCTGGTGCTGCATTTACTGAAGCAGGAGTCGGAAGAAGTACAACATTTTTCAGACGTGATGGCCCGCATGCGCACGGAAATAAAATTCTGCCAGCGCTGCCACAATGTGTCTGATGGCGACATCTGCTCCATCTGCTCCAACTCGCTGCGTAAGCAAAACACCATTTGCGTGGTCGAGAATATCCGCGATGTAATTGCGCTGGAAAGCACCCAGCAATTCAACGGAACGTATCATGTGCTCGGCGGCGTTATTTCTCCCTTGGATGGCGTAGGCCCCAACCAGCTAAACATCGATACCCTTATCAACCGGGCCCATAAAGAAGAAACCGGCGAAGTGATTTTTGCTCTCAGCCCCACCATCCAGGGCGACACAACCATTTATTACATTCAAAAGAAATTACCGCAAGGCATAAAAGTAACCACCATCGCCCGCGGTATTGCCTTTGGTGGCGAACTGGAGTATGCCGATGAAATGACACTTGCCCGCAGCCTGCAGAACCGCCTTCCGGTAGAAAGTTATGTAAGCAGCCGTTAACCTTTACCAAATTAAATACATTGATAGAAGCGCCTTTTGCAGGCGCTTTTTTTAGGGCATGGGGTTTTGAAAAAGTTGTATGTAACAATACGGTTATATCGCCTTGCAAACAGAAGCAGCCCCAGATGCCTGAATTTTCATTACTTTTACACACGGCGGATTTGTTTATTGTTCGGCCTACAGAACTAATAAACGTAACGAAACTCCAACGTTTGTTTCCCATCGTTTACGGTTCTGAATCTAAGTTGCGCAGGCATCCGTTGTTTGTGCTTCCCGTGGCCACAGTTTTTCAAATACCCATGCCGTAAAAAACAGCACAATGGCAACAATCCACGACGTTTTAAAACAACGCATTTTAATTATTGACGGCGCAACGGGCACCATGATCCAGCGCTACAAACTTGAAGAAGCCGATTACCGGGGCGATCGTTTTAAAGACTGGCCCTCCGATGTAAAAGGCAATAACGACCTGCTGTGCCTGACGCAGCCGCAAATTATTAAAGCCATTCATAAAGAATACCTGGCTGCCGGCGCCGACATAATTGAAACCAACACATTCAACAGCCAGCGCATTTCCCTGGCCGATTATGGCATGGAAAGCCTGGCCTATGAAATAAATGCCGCCGCAGCCAAGGTGGCCAAAGAAGCCATAACGGAATACCTTGCCGAACAAGGCACAACCGGGGAACAATGCTTTGTGGCAGGCGCCATTGGGCCGCTTAATAAAACCTTGTCGCTTTCACCGGATGTAAACAATCCCGGCTTTCGAGCGCTTACCTTCGACGAAGCCGTAGCAGCGTATTACGAGCAGATCAAAGGCCTGGTAGATGGCGGGGTAGATCTTATTTTAATTGAAACCATTTTTGATACGCTCAATGCCAAAGCAGCAATCTATGCCTTCAAGAAATACTTCCGTGATGTAAAAAAAGAAGCCCTTCCCATCATGATCAGCGGCACCATCACCGATGCATCGGGCCGCACCTTAAGCGGCCAAACGCTGGAAGCGTTTTACACATCGGTTGTGCATGCCAAGCCGTTAAGCATCGGGCTCAATTGCGCGCTGGGCGCAAAAGAAATGCGGCCGCATATTGAGGAACTAAGCACCATTGCATCTTGCTATACATCGGCCTATCCCAATGCCGGATTGCCCAATGCTATGGGCGAATACGACGAGCACCCGGAAGACACCGCGCATTTTATTGAAGAATGGGCGCAGGAAGGATTTGTAAATATCGTGGGCGGCTGTTGCGGTACCACGCCCGATCACATTCGCCATATTGCCGAACATGTAAAAAACCTGCAGCCGCGGCAGCTGCCGGTTATGGAAGAAGCCCTTACAACTTTTTAAAAAGCCCATGCTGCAAAAAATCCGTGATATCAATTTCAAACGTTTCGTATCAACATGTCAACAACCATTATAAAACCGTACTTGCGCCTCGCTGGCCTGGAGCCGCTCACCATCCGGCCTGAAACCAATTTTGTAAACGTGGGCGAACGCACCAATGTCACCGGCTCTAAAAAATTTGCGCGCCTTATTCGCGAAAACAAATACGAAGAAGCCTTGAGCGTGGCGCGCCAGCAGGTAGAAAGCGGTGCGCAAATTTTGGATGTGAATATGGACGATGCGCTGCTGGATGGCGTGCAGGCCATGACCACTTTCTTGAACCTGCTGCAGGCCGAACCCGACATTGCCCGCATTCCCATCATGATCGATTCGTCGAAATTCGAGATCATCGAAGCAGGCCTCAAATGCGTGCAGGGCAAATGCATTGTCAACTCTATTTCACTCAAGGAAGGTGAAGCTAAATTTATTGAACAGGCCATCACCTGCCAGAGCTACGGCGCTTCGGTGATTGTAATGGCGTTCGACGAAAACGGCCAGGCCGATACGCTGGATAAAAAAGTTTCTATCTCCGAACGGGCCTATAAAATATTGACCGAACAAGTGGGCTTTGCACCACAGGATATTATTTTCGATCCCAATATTTTTGCAATCGCTACCGGCATTGAAGAACATAACAATTACGCGGTAGATTTTATCGAGGCCACGCGCATCATCAAGCAAAAGATGCCACTCACAAAAGTAAGCGGCGGTGTTTCCAACGTGTCGTTTTCCTTTCGCGGCAACGATCATGTGCGCGAAGCCATTCACTCGGTGTTTCTACTGCATGCCATCAAATCCGGTCCGTCCTGTTTAATGAAATCGGCCAAAGAATACGTAGGCTGGCCGGCAGCTTTTTTCAATTGCTGCCGCAGCATTTCCAGGTTTACAGTTCCTGTTTTGGTTTGCAAAGTGATTGTATCGCGCCCATTGGTTGCGGCCGGCCAAAAGCCAATAACGCCCCGTGCTATAAACCAATTTTCGTTGATGATTTGCTGCAATAACTTTTTCGCATCTGCATGCAGGCGCGTGGCTTCGGCGCCAAAGATTTTATCGGTCAATACTTCGGGATAGCGGCCCGGCATTTCCCAGGCAATAAAGAACGGGCCCCAATCAATATAATCGGCGATCGTAGCCAGGTCAAAATCGGAGAATATTTCTACATCGTCCAACGCCGGTTTTGTAGGCTGGTAGTTTTGCCAGTCGAACCGTTCTTTCAGCAGCACCGCTTCTTCATAATCGATCAATGCTTTGTGACTGCTTTTGTTTAAAAACTGCTGGCGCAGCTTTTCGTATTCGGCACTGGTTTGCTTTAAGAATGTTTCTTTCTGATCGGTGCTTAACAAACTGCTTACGGCCGTTACGCTGCGCGAGGCATCCAGCACATGCAGCACACCGTTGTTGTACTCGGGTGCAATTTTTACAGCCGTATGTGTGCGCGATGTGGTAGCCCCGCCAATCAATAAGGGCTGTTGCATGTTGCGGCGTTTCATTTCGCGGGCTACGTGCACCATTTCGTCAAGCGAAGGTGTGATCAGGCCAACTTAAGCCAATGATATCTGCTTTTTCTTTAATGGCCGTTTCCAGTATTTTATCAGCCGGAACCATCACACCCAGGTCAATCACATCATAACCATTGCAACCCAGTACTACGCCTACAATGTTTTTACCAATATCATGCACATCACCTTTTACTGTTGCCAATAATACTTTAGCAGCACCTTGCGCTTCTTCATTTTTTGTACCGGCGGCGAGGTGCGCCTGCATACGGCTTTCTTTTTCGGCTTCAATGTAGGGCGTTAAAACGGCTACCGACTTTTTCATTACGCGAGCGCTTTTTACCACTTGCGGTAAAAACATTTTGCCCGAACCAAACAGATCGCCTACGACATCCATGCCCGCCATCAGCGGCCCTTCGATCACTTCCAACGGTGCCGGGTATTTTTGCCGTGCTTCTTCCGTATCGGCTTCAATATAATCGGTAATGCCGTTTACCAGCGCGTGTTTCAGGCGTTCTTCCACGCTGGTGGTGCGCCAGGCTTCGTCTTTTTTCTCGCCTTCCTTGCCCTTGCTTTTTACGCTTTCTGCAAACGTTACCAAACGTTCGGTGGCGTCAGGTCTGCGGTTTAAAATCACATCTTCACACAGTTCGCGCAGCTGCGGTTCTATTTCATCGTACACTACCAGTTGCCCGGCATTTACGATACCCATATCCATACCGGCTTTGATGGCATGCAGTAGAAACACCGAGTGAATGGCTTCGCGCACATGATCGTTGCCGCGAAAGGAAAACGACACGTTGGAAACACCGCCGCTTACTTTTGTGAGTGGCATCTTTTGCTTGATGATG
>Ga0181465_100047_pt1 | contig 28132 bp, 34 predicted proteins | sample InSIn3gowninarea_FD_119076 | JGI IMG/M metagenome (GOLD analysis project Ga0181465, IMG submission 119076) | Clean room microbial communities from NASA Spacecraft Assembly Facility at Jet Propulsion Laboratory, Pasadena, California, USA -... ... | reverse complement strand
AAAAGAACCTTATCGAGGAACTCCAGTCTATATGATCCGCCGGACAAGCAAACCGGAATAGTCCGCTCACGCTTGTCAATACAAGTTGCTGACCGGTCACCGTTGTTAATTGCTTGGAAAGTGCCTCATGCAAGCGATGCAGACGAAGGGCAAGTGCCAACAAACAGACCTAAGTACCAAGGAAGCAATGAGTCGAGAGAGGCAAGCGCGTCTTACGACAGCATGAAGATGTAGTCAGATTCCCGTACGCAAGTAGCTGAACGCGCCGAAGCTCTTGCTCAACAGAGCTATGAAGTCGCGGTTAATGTGGAGAACTGCTTCGCCCGAGGTGCTTAAGCGGAGACTTTCGCGGGTATTGCAGGTTGTATGGGATAAAGCCGACGGATAGTGGCGGCTTGTGTGACCCTCGATCACGGCTCAGGAAAGACTGGCACGCAATGAGTACGGCACAAACATAGATGCGCTTGCTCGTCGTCAGAGAGGCTGGTATATCTGAAGGCCGCATTCGATGTTGTCGATGAGGGTGGATACGTCCCTTCCACTGCGGTGTGACATGTATTGACACAAGTCGCTCAACATTCTGTACCTATCCATCCGCGCGCCAACTGCCTGAACTGAAGATCGTCATTCCACACGACCTGGCGCCACAAAACCGTGCCAGGAAGCATCTCTGGTTCACGCGGACGTCACCAACACCTGCGCCAAATCCTGCATTCTCTGCCCTTGCTGGAATTGCCACATCCGGTTGCCGTTGTTTCAATAGAAGTGCATGCTGGTGGCGAAGCTTGCCCACGGCGCTGTCTCTGACAGCATCCATCTGCATCATCTAGCAACTCGAAGCTAGCCGAGTCTCTCAGCTGTAAGAGACCAAAGGCTGCCATATCATAATCCTGGCGCTTGGAGAGTAGCAACACGCGTTATAATCATTGTCGGCCTCCATGGAAGGTGCATCCAACCAGCCACATTCGGCCGCACGACATGCTCACCGCCAGTGCCAAGCTCACGCAGCGATTGTGCAGCTTTCCAAGGTTGTCATCGGGCCACGAAGACCGTATGCTTTGACGGCGGTATCGTCTCCCTCGGCGGCAGTCCTTTCTGACTTGCGCTCTGTAATAATGGCCATACTGATAGGGAGCTTGACCAGTCTGCGCGTTGCCTTGACGGCATGTTTTTCATGCCCATCGGCCAGCAGAGATTGGAGACGTTCGCCATCTCATCCGCCTCGGGCATCACGTAGAGCGGATGGGATCCCAACAGCCTCCGAAGCTGTCCTCGGATTTGAGTGAGACGGGCGTCAACTCTGATGCGCATATCGTCGATGCCAGGCTCCCGTGCACGCTCGGCTGCTGCGCACTCTTCCCCATCTTGAAGCGAACAGTACCTGATCTCCTCTGCGCATGGTTCTTTTTCTTCTTCAGCGGACTGGGTGGGCTACACGTCGTCAATGCGAGCTCACTCGCCTCCTCGATAATGTACCACAGCATCCACCGGACGATCCAGTTGTCGACTCTCGCCGGGACAATCTCGTATATGCATCTCGTCTCCGGACTAGCTGACTCATATACGCGGCGCTCGGCTTCGTCAACTGCATCTGGTGTCACTGCCGGGCAGTCGAATAGGTCGATGCACTCGATGTGCACGCCAATCTGTAGTAATCTCGTCAGCATAGCCGAACTACATACGTTCAGCGGGCATGCATGCCTTGATCTGCTCGAAGATGTGTCTGTGATATGGGATGCGGTCGTTCAGACCCAGGCGACCCATGAAGCTGAACCTGCCCTCCCCTGGTATGGCCGGAAATGGAGGCGGACCTTTCCCGTAGAAGTCCAGCAACGACAAGCGGTACGCCACTTGATCTCTGCCTTGACCGTCGAGAGTTGGGTATGCCAGTGTCAGCCCCGGCATGCTGCCGTTCGGTGAGTCGCCAGACATGCTAGGAAAGAATGACTTTCGAGGTGTAAGTATGGCAAATTGAGCATGAATGAGAGTGACCAGTGGTGTGAGAAGGCTCAAAGGAAGATAGCAAGGTCAGAAATACTCGCCACACCTCCAGCAAAGTCAAGGAAAGACCCTGATCAGCACGTGCGTGCCTATACCGTGTTTTCAAGTGCGACAAAATATTCTAGACGTCACACCATCTGAAGCAGGTCAAACGCCGCACGGAATCGGATCCTTGACCGCTGGAGAAGGCCGTACGCTTAGCGCGGAGAGGCCGGAGAGGGTCTATCTCGGGGTGCGTCGTGGGCACATTACGGTGTCGCCATGTGCTCCGACGTCCGTGTGGTTGAAAGGGCTCGAGTCAGCGTCAACCGTGGTGGACGGTCGACGGATCTAGCCGCAAGGCAGCATGGTACGGGAGATGCTCACGCAACGGGCGACCTGCTTTGTCGGCCCCAACGTGTCGGCGCGAGGAGCAGGATCTTGTCAGTTTGCGCCGACTGCTCCGTCGGCACATACCCCGTCGGCGGCGGAAACAGCTCCGTCTAGATGCTTACCCCATGGATGGAGCTGCTCCGTGTGGTTCACCGTCCTGCTGGTCGTGGTACGCGGCTAGTGCTCGCTGCGTGCGCTCCTGTTCTGGTGTGGCCAGGACGACGTTGGGTAGATTTTCCAGCGTCGGAGAGCAACGGCGTCTGCCGGTGCTAGCCAGCAACCCGAAGCGATGTGCAGGTAGACGCAGCAGTTTCGGAGGTAGGATTGAGCGGAGGCTGCAGTGGCTGTGAGCCAGGAGGATGAGATGGCTATAGAGCAGCCTGATCACATGAAGATCAGCACGAGATGAGGTTGTGCGATTGAAGAAGACGCAGATAGACGGAAGACGGAGTGAAAGTGCGGCCTCGGCTGCTCTCCCGAGATATGAGTCGTCGTGCCGGAAGATCCCGTCCACACGGCAGAGAGCCCGAATTCCGCGAGTCGCCTTGCCGCTTCACGTGCCATGAACATCACCTCCTCGAAGGCACCCAGCGTGCGTACTGCCATCCATATTCTGCGCGCGCCGCCATCTCCCCGACTGTGTATCGTTTGCCGACATCTTTTAACGCGCAGCCAGTCTGCCCGAAAATGAGCCTTTCGAGATGTTGAAGCGTACTGCGGAGCCTCATCTGCTTCGACATCAGATGGAGAGATGTCCTGCGCGCGAGCATGCTGTAGCTTGATATCATGACCGGTTGGGTTCGGAAGGGCAATATGCATGCCGCGATGACACTCATACTTCGCTGCCGGTACCTTTCTTGCGATGCTGGTGGTGACGATGGAGCGATTGGTGACGACGCATGGGCGAATGCTCAACACGGCGCAGGAGAAGACGGGTTGCTTTGACCGTAGAAGATATGTCGTACTCCGGTGCCTGCGGATACATTGCGCTGTGTGGTCGGGACTGCATTCGCAGTGGCCAATGCGAGATGGTCCGGCATTGTGCCTACGACTCGCGGGAATTCGCTGTAGCGTACCGACAGCCGCTTTAAAGACTTTGAGTTTGCTGCAGATGAGATGATGTTGAAGAGCTAGGACATGGTACCTCTGGTAGCTGGATCACATGGGATGGGAACCGGTGCGCCGCCCACAGGGAGATACGCAGCCGGAAACACGATTCGAGGGTGGCGGAGAAGAGATGCAGGCGCTCGAGAAGCGTCCAGTATCGTGGTATGAGTGAGTAGATATCGGCACGGAGACCAACAGGTAGTGAATCACAGGCGACCGTAGAGCGTATCATGCACGTGAAAAGCGGCTGGACTCTACTCTCCTACTCCTACAAGCCCCAAACCCCTCCCCCCGTCCACCTCCTAGCACATGCCAATGCAGAGCGAGCCACGCTTGTGATGAGCACGTCTGCCGCCTTCTGTCCTGCTCACGAACTACAAAAGCACGAACAATCTTCCAGCATCCATCCTCTTCCACCTCCTACCTACCTCCTACCACCTATCTCGTACCTTCCCGTCTCTATACGCCGACGCCGTGTGGCTGCTACTGCCCTGGCTACAAGCCGAAAACGTCCGAGACGTCCTCTGGGACCTTCTGCCTGGTCGCTTCGTCGGAGAGACATCCACCCGCGGCCATCCACCCTGGACCGTCCCCTCTCCAGTACCCATACCTTCAACCGTTCACGTTGGACCATCCTTCCTCATATCTCGACCTCGGACACTCCTTCACGATCTTGTAAGATTGACTGTCCTGCTGCGACCAGCGGCTTCAATCTTCCAATCTCGACATATGCGGCCTCCTAGCTACTACTTTCTCCTCGAGTCCATATCAACCTTGATACGTCCCCACACCCAAGCGGACTGTGGCGAATAGCCTTCCTCACGCATTTTGCGAAACCACGAGCTTTCAAAGAGACGGAAGCGAAGCACGTGCTATCGCCGAATGGTGCATAGCGGCTTGCATGTGCTCTGGCCTCTGTTCTTGTCTCTAAAAGACTCGACACTTGCATCCTCTTTACGACATCATCACAACATCTACAACAGCCTTGTTCGAAGAGGCTACAACCGGCAGGGTCTCGACGATTTCCTTCGTGGCTTCGAAGACAGGCAGATTGCAAGCCAACTCATCCGGCTTTCGCCCTTACCTCCATCATACTACAGATTACGAGGGTTTGGACAACACTCCAGCAACCATCCGACTCTCGCGAAAATGGCGATGCATCTACTCCGTATCTTGTTCGCGGCCGCGCTGCTCCTGATATGCTTCGCCCAAGTCGAGACGTCGTCCAATGCGTCAGCCGATACGGTGTCCGATCTGTCGTCGGATACGGTGTCAAACACATGGCCCGAAACATGGTCTGAGATGATGACACCCGAGACGATGACAAGTATGGCGACGACAACAGTCAGCAGCAAGACCGAGCGGGAGAGTTATACATACTGTCCGCCAACAATCACCGGTACGCTGCCGGTCTTTGGGGAGACTTCCACTCATACATTGTGCCCTACTTCTACCACCTCGGCGCTCCCGAGCACTGCTGCCAAGGTAACGGAGAAGCGTGCGGTGGCAGACATCGAGAAGCGCGAGACCACGACGCACCCTTGTCCTGCAACGATCACAGTTACGAAGACGTCCTTCGTCGAGCCTTCGTCAACCAAAGCAACCACACCGCATTCTGTCGGTAGCGGGACCGCTTCCCGGCATTCTGATTCAACAGCCCGTCTGACCAGGACCCGGAACGAGACGGTGCTTATCGCACTTGGCACGGCGGGCTCTTCTACCACGACCATATACGAGCCGAGTATTCTTGCTCGTGGGTCGCCATCTGCTTCCATACCATTTTCCGGCAGCAGCCAAACCAGAGACTGCCCAGCTGCAATCACTGTTACCACCACCGCATTCCGTACGCATCCCAAGACTCCCAGCACCGAGAGCTCCTCTGGTAGTACACGCTCGACCTCGTATATTGGAACCTCGCATATTGGGATAGATACTACGAAGAAGGCAACCTTTTCGAGCAGCAAAGCCTCTATGGCTTCTGTTGGACACTCGGGCTCGCCATCCCAATCGCATCACAATACTTCCAGCACTAAGAGCTCCTCTAGTAGTACAAGCTCGTCCTTGCATATTGGCACCTCACATATTCGGACCGGCACTACGAACAGAGTATCCTCATCGGGCAGCAAGGCCTCTGTAGCTTCTGCGGGACACTCGGGCTCGCAGTCGCATTCCAAGACTTCCAGCACCGAGAGCTCCTTAGGTAGTACTAGCTCGACCTCGCATCTTGGAGCCTTGCATACTGGGACAGGTACTACGAAGAGGGCATCTTCTTCGGGTAGCAAGGCCTCTGTAGCTTCTGTTGGACACTCGGGCTCGCAGTCACATACCAACAACGCTACGGGCCATAGTTCCAGCAGGAGCAGAACCACGAGCGTGATCAAGACAGGAAGCGTCGGCAGTGGTTCCGGGAAGAATAGTACCATCGTTCATGGCACCCATCCTGAGAGCGCTCTCACCGCCCACCATCTTTCCTCCGGCACCGCAATTTCCTCTGCGCACTATGGCTCACATAACAAGAGTTCCACCGCTCGGCCTGCGAGCACAAGCAAAGCTTCTGGACCGTCTGCGACTACGCCGCACCACACCTCTAGACCCGGGAGTCCCAGCGGAAGCGGGGCCACGGGTACCGGATTCCCAACAGTCACTACGTCTCGCTCCGGCATGGAAGCAGTCATCGGTAATAGCACAATCAGTCTAACCGCCGGCGAGGCAACCAAGATCAACGGCACGCTTTTCTCCATTGGTCTCGATTCTAGTGTCTTCGTGAATGGGCTGCCAATGATCAGCAGAAGCTCAGCAGGTACTCCACTGCCACTGAGCATGCTGGCTTTTCAAACGACAAGCACGTTCATCCCAACGGCCAGTACGTCGAAGTGGAATTCTGAGATGCGCAAGAAGAGCTGCAGCCCTCCATGCACCCTGAAGATGCCGCCGCTGACGCTCAAGCACGCGGAGACGGTACAGTTCTGGAACATTACAACCTCCTTCTGCAAGGTGGTCGACAGTGTATCCTATGTCTCAGACACCACCATCAAGCCACCGGCTTTAACGCTGCATGAGATGGCTTTCGAGCCGATCAAGCTCCCTAAGACCATCAAGCCAAGAGCCATCATCGTCCCATACTATGCTACATCCGTCACGACAGAGCCGCCTTTTACGATAGGAGTCGCTCCTGGGGCCACCGCTTGCCCGACACCCAACCATAAGGTGGGCACGAACGGCCAATGTGGATCCTCAGCCAACCAGCGTTGCCCGGCTATGCAGTGCTGCGGTGTAGGGAACAAGTGTGGAACGGACTCGGCTCACTGCTTCGGTGGCTGTCAGCACGAATATGGGTCTTGCTGGAAGAACAGCGATGCTGGGTTCCTCGACACAACGGACGTCTTTGCGAATCCTATTCCAATCACCACGGCTTTAGTGTTCCCGCCTGATCAAGGCCGAGGCGTGAAGTTCGCTTCCTGGGCGTTTTGCTGGGATTGCGACGAGAACGAGATTATATTTGCAGGAGCAGGTGGCGCGAACGGATTCCTAGGTTCTCAAATTCGGGTGGGGCTTCGGTGGCGGAGGCTGTTGGTGGCTTATCTGTCCGCACATAAACCTTGGATGCGACTTTGGGGACTGCAGTGGGGGTGGAGGCCGTTCGGGAGGAGGAGGGGGGGGTGGAGGAGGAAACCCCCCCGATCCGAATAGCCCGGGACCAAAGCCCAAGAACCCCAAAACCTCGAAGCCGAGCTCGAAGAACCCACACAGCTCTAGCACGTCAAGCAAATGTAAGATGGAGACGGCTACTGATTTCACATACAGCTGTTACAGGCAGAACTCTACGATTTCGGGAAGCTCGACCATCACGGCCTGGTCGACGTGTACAGAGACAGTCAGCAAAGTGGTGTCTGGCTGCTCGGTTGAGGCTACGACAACTGCCATTTACGAAGAAGGGCCTTCTTGTCCGCTCGGCGTTGACGTGAGCGCAGACGATGATCAGGGCGAGGACGGTTCGCCCTCTTCATCTTGCCCGTATATTGGCACGATCACGATGTCTATAGATGACGACCAAGGTATGCTGAGATGTCCCGCTCTTCGTGGACGCCTTTGCTGACATTTTCCCGCAGGCGAGGATGGCAGCATTCCGTGCCAGGCCCAAGGGAACGTGACTGTTACCGACGTCGTCTCCCTTTGCGTTCAAATGAACAATACGGCAAATACGCCCACAGCGACCTCGTGCTTCAACAGTACGACCTTCAGAGTCACTGGAACGTGTCTAACGAATACGACATCTACATCCATTGTGCCTGCCTGCCCATACAAGGCCAATATTTCGCTGGAGCCGGTGATGCTAAGTACAACGTTCGCGAGCATGACTGCTGCGCCATCCCTTATTACCTACGGTTACTCTGCACCCGGCAATGTCTTGGATTGCGGTGCCACCCTCCGCCGACGCTTAGGCAGGGATGACACTGTTGCTCCCGTCTATTGCGAGTGGAAGCCTCCGGTGCGCAACGCAACTATGATTACATCATTCGCAGGTGAGGGTTCGCTGGCGATTACAGATGAGGAGTTGGGATTTGTCATGTCCGTCCTAGCGGACAGAGTCCGCAGATACTCTACGGTAGACGCTTTGCTATCCCGCTTGAAGAACGTCTTGAGCTTAGACGCCTACCTGAGTAGTATGCTCGCGGAGGAAGCTGATATGCTGGCTCTGGTAACGTCGATGAGCAAGAAGATTGCTCCACAGGCGACACAGTCAGACACCGCGCTGAGGTCCGAGATATCCTGGCTCTTCGTCGCCATTGCCAGTCTCGAGAAGGCGGAGAAAGCTCTTGAAAGGACCGCTCAAGGCATCTCTATACCGGTCATTGCGATCACGACCAGCAGCAGCATTCCATCAGCGAATCTGGCGGCCTGGATTGCCAGTATCAGTCGAGCAGCAGAATCTTTGGAGTCCGCAATCGAGGCCGCGGAGACTAACCTGACCGCGGGGAGCAAGACGAGCACGGCGTCCCATAGCTCGCCGTCCGCGGCACTATCCAATGACTTGACGATTCCGCTTCCTCATATCACCCAACCCGCAGTATCATCGACTTGCGTCGGCCAGTGCACGGCGCCAAAGCCGACCGACCTCAGCATCAGCTATTGCGAGCTGGAGCAATTCACGACTACGGGCAAAGAGTCCGCGAGATGCAGATGCGTGCCGATCGGCCAGACCCAGTTCGAAGCTGCCCCAGGCGTGACTTCCTACATATATCAGCCGATCTACACCGTGTGTGGTTACCCAGTGTGCCCGCTCCAGAAGGATTGGTGCGCTCCGACTACGGGAGGGAACCTGTCTCCACCTCAGATTCAGAGCGTCAATTCGAGAACAACCATTCTCGACTGTACTTTCAGCTACTGGGGCGACTCCCAGCAGCATAGCAGCTGCGTGTGTAACGTGTTGGGCACGACTGCACTCGCCACGATTCCATTTGCCACGACTCTGAGCTCCAACGGTGCCTTAAACACAACCGTCCAAGTCTGTCCCAACCAAATAGCTTACGTCACTGGCCTCTCTGGAAAGACTGGAACTCTTGGTATAACGACGTCCTGGTGGGCCGGTCAAGCAAAGCCGCCGAGTGCGACATGCTTCTATACGACGCCCACTACAGATGCTTACAGCCACTGCACGCGCGAATTCGATCAAAATGGCTATCCGAGCGTGTGCGCTTGCCTCAGAGGCAATGGAAATCCGATAAAAACCTCAGCGATCGTTACCTGTGGTGAGTACATTGGAGTCGCACCCGTACCATATTCTTGCCATGACGCAACGGAGATGCATGCTGCCGCTAACTTTTCTACAGGTCAATGGGTTTGCGCCAATCAAGTTCAAGCGCTCAACGTCGGAGCGTGCAGTTTCTACACGCCCTCGACCAGCGCGTATGGGAAGTGCACGCAGCTCGATGTCTCTCTGTCAAGGCGGAGCTGTGCCTGCGAGGGCCAGGGCAGCAAGGAGATTCTTCCAACCGCAGTATGTGGCAAGATCGTATGTTTCAACGAGGCCACATGCCTGCCTCCATATAGCGCCGGGCTCGGCCAATGCACGCAGACGGGATGGTGGACATCACATGCACACGCGAAGACCTACGAGCAAACCGCATCGTGTGTTTGTGAAGGTCAGGGTACCAAGTCGGTTACTACAACGACCGCTTGCGGAGGTATCACTTATTGTCCGAACGAAGTGCATGCAGGCAGGATGGTGGATAACTCCGGCGTTGGATGGGCAGCTACCTCGCCGCCACCAAGCATCGTCTCATCAGGCACATACAGTTCGCCGGACACCTGCCGGATTGCAACGGCTACCGGAATCGGAAACTGCGTTCTTCAATGGGTGCAAGACGTCAGCGCCACTTCGCCTACACCCAGCTGCAACTGCCAGAGTATCAGCAACCTGGGCGGCTCTTCGTATCCCATGCCCCAGGTCACTACAGTTTGCGGCACCGTTACGTGCCCAAACATGATTGCGGTACAGACCATGATCGCACCGAAGCCAAGCTGCAGCGTCACTTCCTATCCGCAAACCAGCATATACGGAAGTTGCACCCTGCATAGCGTCTTCGCGGGCACGTCACAGAGTGCCGTATGCAGCTGTTCGACCGTGGACGGAATCGACTATGGGACTACCCCACTCAACCCTGCGCCAATCCTGACTTGTGGACGGTTCATCTGCCCAAACGAATTGCAGAACGTCGTCCCCAGAAACGAACAAGCGGACCACGCGGCGAAGGTATCAGCAGACATGGTGCTGAGCAATGACGCAGCATTCGAGGCAGCCAGGAGAGGCTTGAAAGACTACCACGTGCAGACGATAACGACGCCAGCGACTCCTGGCTCGACACCGCAGCCAATGCCGAGAGACACCAGCACTCCTCCGGAGCCGACCATGGCCACGGAGGTGGACGGGTGGGCGATAGCGCTCAATCAAGGGCGCCAGCAGACGACGACGGGCTCGGAGCAGCCAGAGAGCACGAAGGCAGGAGCGAGCAAGGTGTTGGAGAGGCTCTTGAGCTTCTTCTAGGCATGGGATGTGGCACGGAAGCGAGACAAGGGGACGAAGATTGAGCTCAAAGGGGCTGCGAAAGCGGCTGGATTACGGATACGGGGCGGAAAATGGAGTTTCTTGCGGTTTGTATCTATACCCAACTAATGGACTGATCTGACTGAGATGATATTGCGATACTGTTAACCGTGGACTCCCAACAGTGGCGTTCCCGCTTCAGTCTTGAGCAGGTGACGTCTGGGCTGCCGGCTCACTAAGCGGAGCACTTGCCCTTGACACGTCCGTAGCCCCTTCCGCATTCGCCTCGTCAAGAGCCTGCTCATACAACGCGAGATCAGCATTTCATCAGACTTGCTGCAACGCAACCGCGCTTCGAATCTATTAACTTGTTCACCAATAGACTTCTACACGCCCGCCAGCATCATCAACCGTACTCTCAGCTACTCCGGCAACCTTCAGCAGCACAGCATGGCCACGTTCCAGAATCTGCCCAACGAAGTGCTCGGCCAGATCTCTACCGCCATCGGCCGCAACGACGATCGTACTGCAAGCATCAGGTCCTTCACGGTCACACGTCAGTACTACGCCGTCTCGTACTCCTCCGTAAGTACTAACGCCTGAAGTGCTCTGGGTCCGGCCTATGGTGGCACACTCGCCACACGCACCCTCCTGCAAGGCCTCTGTGTGGCTCTCAACGCACAGTATGCCTAGCACCATATAGCTTCGGCCTCGGGCAATATACGCAGACCGGCTAGTAGACATCAGATACATACGCGAATACCTACGAGCAAACCGCATCGTGTGTTTGTGAAGGTCAGGGTGGCAAGGCTGTGACTGTTGCGACGGGTTTTGCTTTTGAATCTTACGGTGGCTACCGGCGGCCTCTGTCATTTTCCCGCTGTCGCGGTGTTGCTGTGCGCTCGACGCGCAACCTGCGATGATATCCACCACTACATGACACATCGACATCACGCAGCCGCCTGAGCACCCGCGGTTCTCGAGAGATGTCGCGAAGCGAACCGAGACATCAAGTCAGATCTCGAACTTCTGGTTGTCTTCCGAACATACTGGGACGCGATGTACCGTCTCGCTGCTCCTGTAAGACTGAAGCATGTCTGGAACACTCCGGAACTGCCAGTGAGTACAAAGACTGTTGTCTCGTGCTGCCGGCTTATATGGAGGCCTGGATTTGCGCAACGTACCATCGTGCATACACCATCTTCACGGCATCGTAAGGAGCCAGTACAACCAGCATGCCGGGCGAGAAATGCCCACTTCCGGACTGTCACACTCCAATCACGCGCGAGAGTGCTCGCCGCACGGAGGTTATCAGCCATTTGCGCAAGGTCCACAATGTCGAGCTCGAGCATGGCTACGGCGGCAATGAAGCTGGAAAGCGCAGGAGGCACGGCGAGCAGTTTCGGGCTTGGTGAGCATACCAATGGGTAGCAGAGCTGGATTGAGACATGCGCTAACCTTTACACCCGTCGCTGTGTAGGCTACAGCAGCATGGGTATGACGTCGACCTCGCCAAGTTCTTTACGGCCGTGCGGGATGGGCTGGCAGCACGCAGCGGCACGGCCACTGTACCCAGCACAGCACCAGCGTCAAACCAGAATGGCCACGTGACAAGTCCAGCGACTCCGCAGCAGCAAAGAGCTCCTACTAGCACTACGCGCTTGCTGCAGCCGCCAAAGGACCCACGCAGTATCAGGGCTCCAAATCACTCTGGGCGTCCAATCTGGCGCGTCAATTATGACCTGGTGACTCCAAGCGGGCGCCCACGAGTTCTCACCTTCAACAATTTGGCCTGTGTGTTCTGTTCCGACAACCTGTGGGCGAAGGACAAAGAAGCCGTATCAGATGTTGAGTACCACCCGGAGGCATTCTCCACGCTGGACGAGCTGTTGGTGCATTACGAGCGCCTTCACAGCCACTTCTCTCTTTGGGCTCAGCACGAGGTCCGCCACGATGCCTCTGGTAAGCGCAACGTGGTCAGGATCACGCTGACACAGGCCGATAAGGGTAAGCAGAGATATCGGCAGGAGCCGCAGGCAGGAGGAGATGAGGAAGAGATTGAGTGGGAGCATGGACTGGCATCGCCGAGTGGCAGGAACCATGATGACTTCGTTCTGGACCATGGGGCACGCTTGTCGGTGCACCGCAAGCAAGCTGTCGTCCAGCAGCAGACACCACCGCCGGAGTCTGCTCGCAACGGCTCGGGCCGCAGCAGCCAGTGTGAAGGCAAACATACAACGACCTCCTTCTCGCATCATACTGGTGCCCAGCCGGAAGACAGCCTACGCAATCACCAGCAGCCAGCGATCTCGCAACAGGCCGGGTTCGTGACAAACCACCGAGCACGCTTTCCAGACCGGCACCTAGCCATCGACGGCGAGCTCCTGAGCTGCGAGTTGTGTGCCCGCGAAGCGCCGCTGAAGGAGGCCGTGGAAGCACAGCGGACAGGTTTCCCGACGGAAGAGGAGCTGTGGGCTCATTATGCCGCTCAGCATGGCCAGTTCGCTGCCTTTCGGTATTGAGCGACAGCAGGTCGCCGCCATAGGTGTCAAGTAGGCGTTGGCGAAGGCTGTGATGAGGCTGACTGACGTGCAGAAGGGCACATGAGTGAGTTGATGATACCGGAGGCGAATGAAGCAGGTATCGCCATCTCCTCGTGGTGGAAGCTCATATTTTTGCCAGTTCGATTTCAATCCGCAGAATTGTCTCTCTCTTATCAAGCTTTCTCCTGTGCAAGCGTCCAAACGTACTCCGTGGTCAGCTACCTTGTCCCCGATACAGAGACGAAGAGCTGGATGATAAGATACATGATGTGTGATCGTGGTGAAGGAAAGGGAGGGATGTGTACTCCCGCTGACCACCGAGGCCGAGCCATTGGCCCCTGCAGATCGCATCTCACCCCACACATGGGCCCAACTCACCGGCACCCCACCAAGAAAGCCACACTTCGTTGATTCCGCAGGTCGGTCTCCCTTCTTGTCACTCACACACTGTCTCTTCTGGCAATGGCACTAACACTCTTTTCCAGACGGGCGGCTGCTCGGTCGCTGCAGTCCTCGTCATGCGTGGCCATTCGATCGTTCAGCACCCCGGTGAACGACACGTTCGCCGTCCCTAGCAATGTCCCTCCTCCACCAGAACCGCTGAGCAGCAGTGTGTTGCGAGAGGCTGTATATGCCACAGCGCCGCGGTATGACTGGACGAAGGATGAGATTAGGGAGCTGTACAACACGCCGCTCATGGAGCTGGCATTCCAATCCGTAAGCCCGACCACTCCCAGCCCACCGAACGACACAGCTAAGATGAACGACTACAGGGCACTCTCCACCGCCGCTTCCACCGCCCAGCAGCCATCCAAATGTGCACGCTCATGAACATCAAGACCGGCGGCTGCAGCGAAGACTGCTCCTACTGCGCCCAGTCCTCCCGCTACTCCACCGGCCTCAAAGCTACCAAGATGTCACCCGTCGACTCTGTGCTAGAAGCTGCCCGCATCGCCAAGGGCAACGGCAGCACGCGCTTCTGCATGGGCGCCGCGTGGAGGGATATGCGTGGCAGGAAGACTAGTTTGAAGAACGTCAAGGCGATGGTTGAGGGGATCCGAGGCATGGATATGGAGGTGTGCGTTACGCTGGGAATGATCGATCAAGCTCAGGCGGATGACCTGGCGAGTGCCGGATTGACGGCGTACAATCACAACCTGGATACGTCGAGGGAGCACTATCCGTCGGTCATCACGACCAGGAGCTACGACGAGCGGTTGCAGACGCTCTCCCACGTGCGCCAAGCGGGTATCAACGTCTGCTCCGGCGGCATCCTCGGACTGGGCGAGAAGCCGGAAGATCACGTCGGCCTGCTACACACCGTCTCGACGCTGCCAGCACACCCGGAGTCCTTCCCAGTCAACGCACTGGTCCCGATCAAAGGCACGCCTCTGGGCGACAAGCTACCCGCAGGCAAGCGACCCATTTCATTCGACGCCATCCTGCGCACAATCGCTACCGCGCGTCTCGTCATGCCGGCCACCATCATCCGGATTGCAGCAGGACGCACAACCATGAGCGAAGCGGAGCAGATCCTCTGTTTCTCCGCTGGCGCCAATGCAGTCTTTACCGGCGAGAAGATGTTGACCACGGAAGCTGTCGGCTGGGACGAGGACAAGGCGATGTTCGAGCGGTACGGGCTCGTGCCGATGAAGAGCTTCGAGCGCGGCGGTCTGCGGGAGACGAAGTGGGCGGATGTTAAGGCGGCGGTGGCGAGTGGTGCTGGTGAACAGCCGGCGGTTGCTGCTTCTTCGGCGACTGCGTGAGTGTCGTGAGGTTCATGGATTGGAGTGGGACGGATGCATGTGACAGCACGCTTGCATATAGAAGTCGCTAAAGCAGGGGAGCACGCTGAGATGAGCATTGTAAAAGCAAGTTTATAAACCAGCGCCACCACGGCGCTGCGAGGAAGACTGCAATCAGTGCGAAGCCGATCTTTCGTCTTCACCACCTAGGAACGAGTGAGAGACTGCCCGCGGGTATCCACTCTAGGGGTCTGTTACCAAGTATGTCGCCGTCTTGGTCGTTGCCTTAATGGTTCTTTTCGTCGTTGTCTTCGTCGAAGGTTCTCCGACTCGACGTTGTCCGAGCCGACCACCTCCAGGTTTTGACGGTGCGTTTCTGGATTTACAGTTTCATACAAGCACATGATGACTCACTGCCTCGGCGTAGCGTTCAACAAAGAAGACTCGAAGAAGACATAAGCAGCAATCTGTGCGACAACCAATCACCATGAAACAACCTGGAGACATGATGGACACGCCGTGGGTGTGACGTGCGACATGCTGATTGTGTGCACGACTATCTGATTGCAAACAGCAGGCCTATGGCCCAATCCGCCAAGTTCGCAGACTCGGTCAAGCGTCATTCTTCCGTGCCATAGCAGGCAATGTAGCAGTGCGATGCTGACTACGCGGTCAAGCCGACGCCCTGTAGTGGTGAGTTCTACTTACCGCCGAGAGACGGGAAGGCGGACTCGTCCTGAGCGTTGAAGCCGCCACGAGAGCCGCCGCGTGGCGCACCACGGTCGCCACCGCGATCACCGCGGAAGCCACCTCGAGACTCACCACGTCCGCGCCCGCCACGACGGTCGCCACGGTCGCCACGGTCGCCGCGGAATCCACCACGCTCGCCGCCACGATCGCCTCGGAACCCGCCACCGCGGCCTCGGCCACCACGCCCGCCACGGCCTCCTTCCTGCTCAACGGGGGCATAGTACTGGCCCTCGAGCTCGACCCTCTCCTTCTCCTTGGTCTCCTTCTGCTTCCTAGCCTTGCCGCCGGCACCAGCGAAGAAGTTCTCCTCCTCCGGGTTGCGCTGGAAGGCAGTGCCCTCTGGGAACTTCTGCTTCGAGCCCTCGTTGGGCTTGCGCACCTCGACGCTGTTGTTGCTCAGAGCGAGACGCTTCTCGGCCTGCTCGGCAAGGTACTGGTCGTAGGACTTGGTGTTGTCCTCTGGCTCCGGAGCGGCAGCCTCCTCAGCGGCAGGCGCATCGGGACCGTTGGTGAATGCTGGGTCGCCAGCGTTGGTGTCCGGGGTGAAGCCAGGCTCGTTCTTGACCTCAGCCTCAGCGATGGCTTCGCCCGCCTTCTCATCGTTCCACTCGCCCTCGCCAGTCGTCTCGCCCCATCCGTGCGCAGCCTGCTTCTCGTGCTCGCCAATGTTGGAACGGTTCTGACGGTCGTCGCGACCGGTGCGGGTGCCAGCGTATTCTCCTCCTCGGCCGCCCCGTCCACCACGTCCACCGCGTCCACCTCGAGATCCACGAGGGCGACCGTCAACGTCACGGTGCTCACCGGGTCCTGACAAAGGTTAGCTAGCTGCAGATGTGAAGGCTAGTGGTTGCGGCGTACCTCTCAGACGGTCAGGGTGACGATCCTGGCGGAAGCCGTCGTCGCGCTGCTCAGCACGGTTGTTGAGCGAGCCAGCTGTAGTTGACACGCGTTAGCAACAATGTCCAAGCCACTCAGAGCTATCCTTGCAGCACGTGACAGAGCCATGTCCTCGACCTTGCTCATGTGGCATTGTCCCGTCCAATGTAACGCACCTTGGTCTGCGCCCTTCATCACCTGGTGGCTGCCTCCACGCCCGCCTCCTGCTGGTCTCGGGGTGTCACGCGGTGGGCCCTCGGCACCAACATTGCGCTTGCCTGTACGCGCAACGGGCTTGTCGATGGCCTTGGTCGGTGGCTCCGGCTCCCTGTCCGAGTCGAGCTCCGGGTCGTTGCCTTCATTCAGCGTCAGTAAAGCCCTGATATGCAAGTGAAGCTACATCATTCATACCCAAGAGCTCGTAGTGGTTCTGTCCATTGAATACGCGTCAGCCAATGCTCCTTGCATATTGATCGCATGACAGCACGCCAATCCTGAATGAGGAGCTGACTCACCTTGCTGGCAATGTTCGTACTCATGATGGGCAATGTCACGAGCAGTATTGACCCATCTCTTACTGCTTCGCTGCAGACTGTCGATGTGGGTGACGAGCGTCAGAACTTTCGGCCGCGGTCCAGCTTCGAAGCAACGAAATGCGCTGTGGCCTGAGCGGCCCGTGCGTCATTGGGGCTTGGCAGAATTCATGATGAGATGGAACAATCGAGGGCGAACATGAGGACGAGGTCGAGGCCGAGGACACAAGATGATGAAGTCGAGTGAACATGTTCACTGCTAACTACTGAACTAAGGCTTGTACGCGGTCACTAGACACCTCGCTGTAATGCCAGGAGTCCATCCTTGGTCGCCCCTTCCGCACATGCCTCGTTACAGTCCCGTCAACCAATGCTTTTCCAACGACAACAGCCTCGAACGCCTCGCTAAAAGGACTGGCAATGGCCTCGCTCATCGCCATGGCTCCGAGCCTACGCGTTTGCACGCCCATGCAACGCCTCGCTACAAAGCAGGACGCCGTCGCATCATCATCTCCGCTGCTGCTGATCCATCGCTGAGTATGAAGTCGGGTAATGCATGCTAGCGCTCAGTCCAAAAGGGTCCGCGTCCAGCATTGGATCGTTCGGATCAATGACTTGGCCCATGGCAAACGGCCCTTGAACCCCACTAGCCGTCTCAGCCTGCGAGATGTTCATCATCTGCGACTGGTCGTAGTGCGGATGCGGCGCCATCTGCTGCTGCCCGTTCTGCGCGCCGTACGACTGCTGGTAGAACTCCGCCCCTCCAGCTTGCTGCTGCCGTTGCTGCTGGTCAAACTGCGGCGGGTACGTGCCCTGTAGCCGAGTTGGTGACGTGGTTGCACGATGGTCGGCATCGTGTTCGGGGTGATCGAGCATGGATTGCGGTTGTTGGGTATCGTATTCTTGTTCTGTACTCACGAAATCAATCTAGGACGCACAGTTCTATTGGGAAAGGTAAGGGGGTCAACTTGCCGAGCTGATCTATATGCTTCTGAAACGGGCTTGGGTAGTAAGCCGAGGCAGAAGGCGGTCCTGCGCTTGCATTCATGCTGCCTTGGCCTGCGCTCATCATCTGTGGAGCGGCAGGCGGGTTCAAGCTGTGCTGGCTGCCAGTTGACAGACTGGAGACGACGCTTGCGCTGCTCTGGTATTGTGAGGGCGGAGGCGGGCGCTGCTGCTGTGGTGGCAGGTTTTGAGGCTGCTGCGGTATCGAGTAGTAGGAGGGATTAGAAGGCTGCTGCGAGGCGCGTGGGTATCCGTGATATTGCTGTGCTGGTCCCTGAGCAAGTACAGTGGAAGCTGGTGAGGTCATCCCACCTTGATGCATTGCCATCGGTGACCGAGTCGGCACGTTAGTAGGCGAAGAGCCGTGTGATGACGGTGTAGGATGTCCTTGAGGTGAGGAGGTAGGGAAGTTGATCTCTGGATTCCCTTGCCCAGGTGCGAGCTTAGGCAGAAAGGCTGGCCCACCAGAGCGGCGTGCTTGCTGACGCTGAACGGCAGCACGTTGTAGCGGCGGCTGTGGCACATGTGCTTGCGGTATGTTTGCTGCCGGATGCATGTACCCTTGGGGTAGTACTGGGCTGCCGGTCTTGATCTTAAGCTCGGTCTGAACGTCGATGCCTGATCCGTGTTAGCCAACAGTATATCACATCCGTACGATGTGGGTCATACCTTTCTCAAGCAGTATGCGCTCTAGCAGTGAGTTCTTGTATCTCAGCATCAGACACTCGTCCGCAGCTGTCCGATGGGACTGCTGGAGCGTTGCAAGCGCGTCTTCATTCTGCTTGATGGTCGCTTCGAGCTGCTTGATATACTCTGTCCGTCGCTCTCTGAAAGCGGCCTGAGCTTGTCTGTTCCTTTGCTTGCGCTCCTCCGACGTTGCATATATCTTGTCGACGTTAGCGTTTGGCGTCGATGCACGAGTCAGGATCGACACTTACAGGCTTGCGTCCGCCTTTGCGTTTTTGGGGTAGCGCGGCTGGCTCCTGCGAGACCTCAGTTTGGCCATCATGCTCTGGCGTCGACTCGATAGAGCTGGGCGTGCCTTCGTCGTGCCCAGTCTCGATCTTGCTCGTGGCAGCCATGCCTGCCTCCGCAACACTGCTATCGCCCATCTGCAGGTACCCGAGCCAAACGCGCTGCCCAAAGGCAGTTAGAGTCTGCACAAGGCTGAGCTAACCAACCCAGTGTATGAGGAACCAGTCTGTCGGTGCTCGCACAGAAAGTGATGATCAGATTATTGATAATAGGATGAGCACAGAGGGTGATAAGCGCGCAAAGAGGGAAAGCAAAGTGTAAGAGTTAGTAACGGAAACGCGTCACGGCGCCAGGCGTCAGCAGACGTAAGGCGTGCAGGGCCGGAAGGTTATGAAGTAGAGGTGATGGTTGCGAAATCGGCATTTGCTGTGGGAGAATCGATGCAAATTTTCCTCTCCACCGCGTGAGGATGACGAAGGAAGCGCTATGTCGCAGAGAGGTCACCCACCACCTGTTCGTTCAGCGGGAGGAGGTGGTATATAGCGGCTGGGTCGTGCTGGCGCTGGTCGTCAAGTTGACACTTGTTGCTGGTCCTCTCATGGAACGTCTGCAGCCTCCTCGAAAGACAGGAGCACCTTGACGACCGCCCTCCAAACTCTCGTCGCAAAGAAGAAGGTGGCAGCGACCGCTGATGCAACCTGCAGGCTTGGACGAGGTCAGGGCGCATGGCGAGCAAGGATCATTGCGCAGATCATCGGTTGTGCAAGCCGTATACAGCTAGGCTCGCCTTTCTCTAGATCCTCGGCAGTGACTTCCGGCGCTCACTTTTCCGCGGAGAGAACCCGACCGCCTTCGGTTCACGGCTTCTAGAACAATCGCCTGGACGACGCCCAACTCGCAGATCAGGTTGACGTGAGACGACTCCCACCTTTGCGGCGTCTCGAGAGGCTCACTCGCATACCCAAAGGCAGAGAGTCGGCCACTCACAATTCCAAGGCTGCCACGGTATCGGGACCGGGACCGCACGTGGAGATTCGGGCTACTGCATCGCAGATCGCCGTCTTCTCGACCACACCACCTCTCCAAGCGAGAGGGGTCGGTGCCTCGGTGCCAATGCCTCGAGAACATGGCGAGGATATCCGACAGTCGGCATCTCATCACGCGTTATCGTAAACCGCCCAGGAATCTTCGGTCGACTGGGCTCCAATGATCGGTCTTTGACGCAACGGAGACACGGAGGTACTTGCTCACCCGTTCAATGCCTTGCTCAAAGACCACGGTCCGGCTGGAGTCTCATCCTGCCCGGCAGTGTGACGTAAACCGCGCTCAATACGTCTTCCAACACGGTCGCGAGCTTGTTCCTACTCTTAGCGTACATGGACGAGCCTGCGTACCTGGCCAGACCGACGCGCCTAAGATCGTACCAGTCCAAGACGCTTCGCGGATCTCACAATCTTCTCACGGCCGGCAATCTCAATTGCAAGGCGCTCTCTGCGCAGCGGCCTCCATACGATGTGCATCTTCGGAACGAGCAGCAGAAGGTATTCTATTGGTTGGTGAATCCCTCTGCCTCAGGAACAGGAGAAGCGGTCCGAATGGTAACCCCGTGGCCCTTGTGTGCTCCTCATACTTGAGATCTTCCGTTCGGTCGAGCGTCTCAACTTCAGCGTTACCAAGGTCAGCGGCGGCATGTCCCACGTCCCACTGGCCCTCGTCACTAAAGCCGATGAAGCTACTTGAGGTCGTGATACTTCTGCGCGTCGGCTGGTCAGCGGTCTTGAAAGGACTGCAAATGATGGTGAGGCTGCTTCTCGCTGTAAAGCTGGCTTCGGCAGTGGGCCTCGGTATATGCTGGACGAGGCGATTCTGCTTGTCTGAACCGTGTGCTTTTCATGTGCGCGATATTGCTAGGTCAGTCTTTGCCATGCCGTTCTATACAACTGTGAGAATTTCACGAGCTACGCACATCCATGCTTCTTGTCAGAACTTCTCTTCGGTTCGCAACTTCTCGTCGTAAATCTCCTCACTATGTGCTTTCCTGATGGTCTCGCTTTGCTCTTGCCTCCATATGGCAGCCAAGCAAGCACCTGCCGTGCACGACGGCCGCTACGGCACGCCCGATACACGCCCTCGGCAATCGAGTGTCAACATTGGCACAAGACGTTTCACGTCATTCCGGAAGCCTCATGGCGACCCGTTTGAGAGGATATGAGATCTCGAGGCCGCAGCCGATATCACGGACGGCCGATCCAATCCTCCCGAATACGCCCTCACCACCGACTGCTTCCCTGCCTGCTGAAGCGCCTGCAAGGACCGTGACTGCTACAGGCACGAGGCCGCTATCGGACATCCGCGAACTCACCGAGCCCAGCCTGATTGATGCAATAGCACGGCGCTCGAGCGGCTATCTGCGACAAAGGCGAAGCATATCACGGGCCAATTCAGTGAGGCGTGACCTCTCAATACGACGCGACGACATAGTGAGGCGAGATGGGTCTTTCAGGCGACAAGGATCTTTCAGCACAAGAGGCGCAGGCGCACACAATTTCCACGGCGCACTACAGCCATGCGACAACATCTCCTCGTCGTCGTACTCCTCTACACCTGAGGCGCCTAGCGCCTTCACGATACCGCAGTCAAGCGTCCCAAGACGTTCGTCCTCCTTCACGCGCGTGCGCAGCCCTTCCAGGGGCCATGTCCGCAAGCCTTCCATACGCGCTGCATCGACACATGGTGGCCATACCGTACCAAACCGAGGGCAGGGTCAGTCGCCAGTAAAGCATGTCGGCTTGCGATTCGACCCCGTCACGTCGACTAGCGCGAGGAGGGTGCCTTCGCGGACGTATGTTCGAAGCCCGCAAACATCTGACATTCTCGAATACCCGTCACACAAGCACCCACGTGTCAAACTTGAGCTCCATGCTACAGCGCCTGTCTTCGTCGGTGGTGGTAGTGTCGAAGGGTTTGTCCGGGTTACGGTGGATGACAATGAGCGCCTGAAGCAGCGCAGGTCTTTAGGTATCGGCGCCCTATCGGTCGACGTTCTTGGATACGAGGAAGTCAGCACTGGTCGACGAGCTCCCTTTCTTGCGCTGGGCACGGAACTGCTAGACGCCAGCCACCCTCCACCGCCGAACATGACCGAGCTGGTCAATCCGCTAATACCCGCAGACAAGTTTTGGACATTGTCGCCTTCAACGTCGGCATTGCCTTTCATGATCAGCCTACCACTCGACACTGGTCCACCTCCGTTCCAGTCAAAGGTTGCCAGCATCCGCTTTTTGCTTTGCACAACCGCGCTTATCAGAGATGCCGGCAAACTCTACCGAGTTCGGACGTCTCAGGAGGTACAGGTGCTGCCCACTTATGATCCGGAGAGAGCTTTGACGTCCTTACCGAGCCCACTCACTGCGTCAGACGAGCTACACTTACCGCGAGCTGGTGGCCTGGAGAGCATCAGGGTCACTGCTGGCTTGCACCGGCAGGTCTGGGTCAGCGGCAGCACCATCTTCGTCGACGTGCATGTCGCGAACAGATGTCACAAGCTAGTCAGGAGACTTGACCTCAGTCTTGAGCGCGATATCCTGTGTTACAAGCATGCCGCAGCTTCGACCCGGGAGAAGTCTGCGGGCCAAGCGCGCATTTTCGAGAACAATCATCAGACCATGGTCGCAATGTCGAGTCTGCGGACAGGGACGAATGGCTGGAATGGTGTCGAGCCACACACGTCGGAGACACGTACATGCGATCTCGAGCTGCCGAGAGGGCATGCTACTGTCAGGTGCGGAAAGTACTTCGAAGTGCGCTACTTCCTCAACATCACCGTGTCGGTATCGAATACCAAGCTGGTGTCAGTGCAGCTGCCTATCATACTCATCCACATGAACTCACTGGACGTGGTTCCGAATTCCGTTGCGCAGGTGGCGGCTGCCATTGAGGAGAAAAGAGCGAATCATGAGCGACGGCGGAGCTCGGAATCGAAGCCACACGCCCGAATGCCTCTACGGCAACGCTCTGTATCATCGCCTGCCCGTGTACTGAACATCCGGAGGCGACCATCATTCACGCCCGGCCGTGCTTTCGCAGCACCGAGGCAGCAGTCACTTGATCGACAGCGAGCCAAGCGTGCTGATATCGAAGAGCTGTGTCAAGCCATAGACTCTTCACCACGGAAACACCAGCCGAAGTTCCAAGGGTTCGCGTTGAGGAAAGTCGCCAGCAACATGAGCTTCGGCAATCTGAGCCTCGGCGGGAGGAGCGTTGGCAACGACAGCACGTTCCGCGCCATGGCTTTCCGCACGCCGGAAGCTAAAGGACCTGCTATGGAGCCCGATAGCGGAGCGGAGAGTGTTGACAGCATCCGCGAGCGTATGCGCCGGATGGCGAGCTTCAACTCGCTATACAGCAAGAAGTCAATGGCGGCCGGACGCTCAGACTTTGGCCCTTGGCAAGAGAACGTCAGGCCTCCGGGCATCGACGTGCCCATTCGCCCAGTCATTGCAGCACATACGCTAGGCCTGTCGGGCACGAGCGAACGGCCAAGCTTCGAGGCCATGATGCTCTCTTTACCAAGACCGGAAGCAGGCCAGAGCTTCCGCGAGCGACAGGACCGAAGTCGGTTCGAATTCCAAGGCGTGCGACGGAAGCCAAGCGCGAGACTTCGCGAGCTAGGAGTGAATTGGTGGGAGCAAGTGAGGCAGAAGGCGAAGGAGAAAGAGGGTTGGATCTAGAGGACTTTTATGTACTGGAGCAGAAACTTTTTGGGTATCGCCAAAAGACTTTTGGGTATCACTCGAACATCTGCACCGCCCTGAACAGCAAAAGGACTCGCCTCAAGAACTGGGCTCACAATTGCTCGGGTAGCAGCCGATCAACTTGCGCTTGCCGTCTTCGAATGCCTTCTCTGCGATGTCGATGTCGTGCTCGTTGCTGGAGGTCGTCTTGGAGGTCGCGAAGACTTTGATGGCATGCGAGATCTCTGTGTCCATGACCTTGTCGAGCTTGAGGCCGTGAAGCTCTGGGATACCAAGTAGCTCGTTGTCTGTCTTGCTGAAGGTGCAGAGCTCCTCACCAGACCAGAGCGAGATGTTGATGAAGGCGAAGATCCACGACAATGGGTCAGCAGTAGGGTCGCCGAACGCCGTCCACGCCTCCTTCTCCAAGGCCTTGGTGTTCACTTCCTCTCTCGCGAAGACGACGTTGGCGAGAGTCTCGGAGCGGGCAATGAGCTGATTCTGGGTCACAATGCCGTCGTGAATGTACAGCGTCCTGTTCTTGGTGTCGTCGCTCTTCTCGAGGGTGGCCACTAGCGCTTTGGCAAGCGTCGTGACCCTGGTAGCACTGAACGGTACGTCACCGCCATCGAAGACTACAACGCCCGTCAGTATACTTTCACACTGAGCATTGAAGCCATGAGCATGGTCTCGTACCTTGTGCACTCCTGCTGCCGATGTTGATGATGAAAGGCACGACACTCAGACCCCAGTCCAGGAAAGGACCGGTGATGACGATGCTGTACGTGAAGTCTGGATTTTCATCTGTAGCGCGCTTGAGCAGTTCTTGATGCTTGAGCTTGTCGGCGAAGAACGGGAACGAGCGAACTTTGGCGTTCATAGTGTCTGAGCCGAACTCAGATGGGATGAACCGCTTCACACCGGTGGCGGCGGAAGCCTCAATGAGAGCCTTCTGGGCTGAGACGGCACCTGCAGTGTCTCCCAGCGTCGAAATGACAGCATCCTGGCCCTCAAGCGCGTCTCTAAGCTCTTGCTGGCTGCTGTAGTCGATCTCAATGGTCCTGACGGTGCCGAGATCGGGTTTGACTGACTCTGCAGTGCTCTTCCGGGTGAGAGCTTGCACCTCAAAGCCAGCGTCATGGAGCGCTCGAACGACTACTGGTCCAATAGCACCGGTGACCTGAGTGTGTAAGCGATGTGTTGGTATCGGCATAGAGGCTCCACCTACTCCGGCCACGGTCACCTTCCGTATATCTCTCATCTTTCCTGCCTCTTGGTAGGGCTCGAGTTCCACCTGCTACCGAAGTTCGAGAGGCCGTCTAGGGGTATTGCTAGACCCAATGTCTTGATAAGCTGATGGTCTAGACACCGGAGTCGGATCGACTGGTGGTGTTGGGAATCGGAAAGATATTGAACGTGGCCGATGCAAGCAATTGGAGTGGTGCGTAAGAAGCGTTGTATGGAATCGAAGCAGATAATCAAGGAAAATAAGTAGAAGATGCCAGAGATGCCGACAGCCGTGTATCATGCAGAGTTCTTTCATGTGCAGACTCCTGGAGCACTCGCAACGACGAATGTGAAAAGCATGTGAACTTGAGGTTGGACAGTATCCCTTTTGAAGCCTGACAGATCCCATGATAGTCTGCGGGCTTCCCAAAACGATTCGATCCTACCCAGGGTGTGACTATTAACTGACTTGTCGAGGTGGCACAGGGCGGGAAGGGATATCGCGCTCGCGCTCGAATCTCGCTCGCAATTGGAGGTTCGCAGAGATCCTGCTGTTCCTGTTGACCAATTCTATAGTGTTGGTGTAACAGAGAACAAGATGGAGCCTCGCGGATTCGGATGTCATCGCAGGCTGCCCTAGCAACAAGAGGTGAGGTCGCAGATGTCTATGGCACGTGATGATGTAGAGGTACACAGGGTATTGGCCTTCCTGCACCCGGCCTAGAACATCTGGCCTCGAAGATGCAGATGCGCGAACCTGAAGCAGCAACTCTCTCCGCAAGATGGGTTGTCAAAGGTTGCCGGAGATCGAGAACACAGTTTGCGATGGTGAGGACGGGTGATGTACGGAGTACGGTACCTGGCACATCGCAGCGAAAACGGCGCCAGTGCGTTAATTGCATGCATTAGAGGCGGCGGGAACCTGCGTCGCCGTCGATAGCGTTGGTTGTCAAGGCGCCTCGCATCTGCTGCGCTCTGGACGGCGTACGAAGAGAGATGCACCACGGTCACTGGTGGCGGGAAGATGTTGGTGACGCTCGCGAGGTGATTACGATTCATTTCCCAGACGCAAGCGCAAAGATGAGCAGTCATACACGCGATACGAGTCGAATCTGCGGAAATTATAGTCTTTAGGAGGGGAAACTCTACGCTTGGGCTAGACCGGAAAGGTGGCTAAGGGTGGCCCGTGATTTCACGCCGGCGTCGAGCTCCTGCGACCCGCTTTGCTCGCCTTTGTCTCCCTCCTCCAGCGTCAACGCCCAGCGTGCTCACAGCCTGCCCTCCGCTGCGCTCGACTGGCAGCTGGCATTGCTTGTTATCCAGCAGACAACTATCCTGGTCGGCGAGCTGCAGCGGTACCTGACAACATCCACTTTATCCACCAACAAGCATAGCTCGCGAATCCGGGAAGAAGCGTGAGGCGTGACCCCCCTTCTCCCGCCAGGCCAGTCAGCTGGGCCGCACCTTGGGACACCCACCCCCATTCTCCTCCGACACTGTCTCAGGCCTCAGCATCGCATTCGAGGCCATCGACGAGTCCGCTTTGCCAGCGTGACCTATTGCCACCCTGTCGCAATAAGTCGAAGTCGCTTTGCTGGCACTTGCCGGCGTCCGTTCGTTAAATCCTACCACCAAGTCCTCCGAGCTTCTGCGAAGACGTCCGCTCACTTTACGCCTTGCCACCATCGACTATTGCTAGGGACTGAATATTGCGCGCAGGTTGCGGCACGATTAGGATCTGAGGTTCCTCACACCCGACCGCAACTCCGAAAGAGGAAGTTCGAGACTTCAGCTGGTGCGCAACAAGGCTACATCACGCAAAGGCATATTTCGGTGGCCCACAGCGACAACGGTATCGAATGGAAGCAGACATGGCACCACCACATAAGCGCAGGAGGATATCAGACCCGTCGTCGGAGACAAGCGCAATACCCTCCGGAACTGCGACAAGCACAGAGTCTACGCCATCATTTTCGCATCGAGTCGAGCAGCTCCCGCATGCGCACATGTCTACACACGCATCTTCCAGACTGCGGCAAGTCCCACAGCGCATTGAGGAGGTTCATCTGGAAATACACCAGCAAGCAATCTCGGCGGCGGACAGCCAGCCACGACTGTATCGCCGGCAAGGTACGGCGGTATCTTCGGAGACTACTGCGAGCAGTACGGCTGCAGCATCGAGTACCACCGGCTCCATTTCATCTGACGTAGCGACGTCCACGGACTCCGGCGTCTCTAGCTCAGTAACTTCCAGCTCAGTAGTTTCCAGCTCAGTAACTTCCAGCTCGGTGGATTCTTCGACGGACACTAGCAGCAATGCCAGCAGTACCAACACGAGTAGCCAGGCGACTTCTTCTGATGGATCTTCAACGGTATCACTTACGGACACTGGAGCCTCCTCTTCGGCAGCCAGCACGGCATCGGGTTTCATTGGGCTCTCCGCGAGTGGCAGCACAGCCGCCTCAGCGACAGCATCTGCAACAGGCAGCAACAGCACCATCGCAGTTTCAGCATCATCAGCCTCCATAACATCAACTATAGGAAGCTCATCTTCGAATCTCACTACATCTGGTAAGTCTGAATCAGATTGTTCAAGCTGCTCGGGCTAATAGTATGCAGCTTTCATCATCACTCGCAGTAGTACGACTATCACCTCAGAGACAACCATCAATCTCGCAAGTACGACATCACGGTCAGGCTCCGACACATCTCACTCGAGCTCGCAGACATCCTCCTTCGGCGGCGCATTCATATACCTAGCGACTTTGCAGAATGGAGACGTCGAGACTATTACCAGGTCTAGTAGTTCGTACGCCACTACCTTTTCTGACGGCCAGGTCTCGACGATTGCTCCAGCATCCGAGAGCGCGGTGTTGACTACCGTCAGCGATGGTGTGACCTCGACTTTATACGAGACAGCTTCTGCGGCATCTGGCTCGAATGGAGCACAAAGCACCATCACCTCTACTCAGATGGTCGGCGGCGCTGGACAGGCAGGCAGCAGCGCGACTTCAAGCGCGACCTCTAGCACAAGTAGCGCGTCGACCCATAGCGGTGGCGGCAGCGGGAGCAGCAGTACGCCACCCGCTGGTACCATTGCTGGCGGCGTGGTCGGCGGTGCTGCCGGTCTAGCAGTCGTACTCCTCATCGCCATGCTCTTCCTACGGTGGTACCGACGAAAGGCGCAGCTCGGCCATCAAGCACTACCAATTGCCTTGTG
>Ga0181465_100046_pt1 | contig 28137 bp, 35 predicted proteins | sample InSIn3gowninarea_FD_119076 | JGI IMG/M metagenome (GOLD analysis project Ga0181465, IMG submission 119076) | Clean room microbial communities from NASA Spacecraft Assembly Facility at Jet Propulsion Laboratory, Pasadena, California, USA -... ... | reverse complement strand
TTAAAAATTGATTATTTAAATAAACTCGAATTTCTGAAATATCTTGAGGATCATATCTTATAAAAACTTCTTCTGTTATATAAGCAATGAGATTAGTGGAGAAATATCTTAACCCTTTAAAATAAATACCATCTTTGTGTATTTTTCTAGGTTTAGTTGTAGTTAATAGTAGTAAATCTAATAATTCTCTCGATTCAGGTAATTGGGGGAGAAAGTCTGGTTGATTCCATTTTTGTATTGGTTTTTCTTTTGTTGTTCCATGTTGACGATAATGATACTCATTTAATATAAAGTGTTCAAACTTATGATTAAGGTCTTCCAAAGTAAGATGTTTTCTTGATTTTTTATTTTTGGTATAACCAGGGAGTAATTCAAGAAACATTAAATTAACTGTTTGAAAAAAAAACGTTCTATTTTTCCTCTGCCTTTTGGTATACCTATTTTGGAATATATCAGTTCTATTTTGAGATTAGCTGACACTTGTTGCATATGTTCTGAGGTATAGTCTTTGCCGTGGTCAGTATAGAATTTTTCTGGTATCCCACAAATTGGCCAATTTGAATTTCCCTTTTTCCATATTGCTTGCCTTAGAACAAGTGCTGTTCTCTCGGTATCTGGTGTTCCAAACTCTATTCTAAAACCTGCAATTGCTCTGCTATAATCATCTAAAACGATTGTTAGCCATGGTCTTTCAATTTCATTCTTTTCATTTAATACTTCTATGTCTAACATGGTATGGTCAGCTTGCCAAATTTCATTAGGGCGTTCGCACTCACGTGTGTAAATACCATCGTATTTTTCAGCATAATTTTTTGAATTCATATTTGAATAAGCTTTTAAATTTTCAGGTATTCGCTTAATAATATTATAAACTTGATAATAGCTAGGTTCAGAGAGCGTATTATTGTTACACCACTGCTTTGTTTTACGGTGTATAGAAGCTATAGAAATTCCTCTGTTACTAAAATACTCATTCTGAACAAATTTGATAGTACCTTCATCTATCTTTATACGATTTTTGTCTTTTCTCGTTTTATCTATAAGACCTGCTAATCCATCATTTTGGTATCTACTAATCCAATTATAAAGTGTGCGATTCGGTACTTTTGCTGATTCACTAACTGCTCTTACTGATTTTAATTTTTTAAAATAAGGTTCAAGTATATGATACCTTTCCATAGCTTTTTGACGTTCTTCTTCGGTAAAGTCAGCTAAATTTTTAATCATTTCAGCACCTCCATTAAAAAAAGAAAGCATACTTTTATGCTCCTTAATTTAATTGTTAATGATACGGGATTAACAACAACCTTTATTATTCTGTTGATCTTTATTTGTCTTTTCTTCTTTGTTTTCTTGATTTTCTTCAATTTCTACCGAACAACATGACTGTTCTTGAGGTTTTAATTTTTTTAATGCGTCTTTAATACCCATTTACCTCACCTCCTTTAAATAATGATGTTCACAATTAAACCAGTAGCAATAGCTACAACTAAAATTGCGATAACAAATGATACTACAAATTTTTTCTTGAATAACTTAGATAGTAATACAACTTCTGGGATACTTGCGCCAGCGCCACCAATGATCAACGCCACAACTGTTCCTAGTGACATACCTTTTGATACTAATGCTTCAGCTATAGGTAACATTGTTTCGGGTCTAATATACATAGGAATACCGATAACAGAAGCAATCAAGACCGACATGAAACCATCGCCACTTGCATACTTAGTTATAAATGCTTCCGGTATGAATCCATATATAAATGCGCCAATAAACACACCAATAAATAGATAAGGTAACATTGGGTATAAAAATGCCCACGCATCGTTTAATGCTTGTTTAAAACGAGACCTTGTTTTATTAGCAAAAAATCCGTCTCCTTTAACATTAACTCCTTTATAAGTGTTAGCTAAATTCATTTTTGAAAATACTAAACCTGTTAAAATACTAAAAATTGCTAGTACTACAAAATAAACAATAGCAACCTTCCATCCTAATAAAACCCATAACATAAATACCATTAATGGGTTCATTAATGGTGAAGCAATTAAAAAACTCATCGCTGGACCAAAAGGAACTTTGGAATTTAATAGACCTGCAAGTATTGGAATAGTTGAACAAGAACAAAATGGTGTAATAGCACCAAATATCATACCTAATATATAATTAATAGACTTATTAGGTTTACTTAAAAGTTTTTTAATTTTTTCTTCTGAAACTACTTGTTGAATCAGACTTACAATAAAACTCACTACTATAAATAGTAGTAATAATTCAAAAAACAACATCGAAAATGTTTTTATGAATTCCATAATTGAATCTAACATCAGTATAACGCCTCCGAATTTGTTTAATCAACTTTTTTTGATATATTAATCAAAAAAAGTTGATTAATTCTATAGTAAAAAGAAGATACTTAAAGTATCTTGCAACAAGTATCTTCATTTAAAACCACCTGTATTTGTTGCTCATTAATTTTATAATAATTCCATGTGCCATGCTTTTCGGCAATAAGAATATTTGCATCTACTAATTTTTTCAAATGATAGGAAAGTTTAGATTGTTTTAGCTCTAATAATTCTTCTAAATCACAAACGCATAAAGATTTTGAATCGCTTTGACGTATTGAATGTAGAATTTTAAGTCTAATTTTATCAGCGAGCGCATTAAAAATCTGTTCATAGAAGTCTAATTGTTCTTCCTCAGTTCTATTAGGACTAGATTTAATAACTTCCATTTAATAATCACCTCTTATATACTTCTATTTTTGTTTAAGTTCTTGTATTGCTTGATTAAAATGAGTTTCTGTTATTTTACCATACATGTCAGGTTCTCCTTTAAAGAACTCATTTTTCATATATGATATAGCTTCTTTTAAAGAAACTTCTCTTGATATCATAATTAGATTTAAGTAACTAACAAAATAATCAACAGATAATGTACCTGCATGATTTATTCTCATAAAATCGAACTCCTTTATAAAATACTAAAATGATACATCAACTTTTTTTGATGTATTGAATATAAATTATTATTGCAACTTTTGCAAGTTACTAAATTCTGTTATTTAGGGTGTACCCTAATCGAACAATAAAAATCCTTTGTAAAATGCTGTTTCTATTTTTATGATTAGGGTGTATGAGAAAGGGTGTTAAAAATGATAGTTGGATATGCAAGAGTTTCGACCTTTGATCAAAATTTAGATAGGCAAATTGAAAATTTGTATTCTTTTGGTGCTGAGAAAATTTTTACAGAAAAACAATCAGGTAAATCTATAGAAAACAGACCTATTTTTCAAGAAGTATTAAATTTTTTAAGAATGGGAGATCGTTTGATTATCGAATCTATTGATAGACTAGGAAGAAATTATGATGAAATAATTCAAACAGTTAATTATTTAAAAGATAAAGAAGTTCAATTAATGATAACGAGTTTACCTATGATGAATGAAGTGATTGGAAATCCACTGTTTGATAAGTTTATGAAAGATTTAATCATTCAAATTTTAGCAATGATTTCAGAACAAGAAAAAAATGAAAGTAAACGTAGACAAGCTCAAGGTATTAAAGTAGCCAAAGAAAAAGGGATATATAAAGGCAGACCTGTACTTTACTCACCAAATGCCAAAGACCCACAAAAACGTTTAGTTTATTACCGAGTTATTGAATTACTTGAACAAGGTAAATCTATCAGTACTATCGCTAAAGAAGTAGGTATTACACGCCAAACTATATATAGAATTAAAAATAGCAAATAAATTATATAGACATATATCTATATAGATGTTAATCTATGTATGTAAAATAAATATATGAGGTGAGTATAATGTTAAATATTGAAATATACGAAGAGGCCATGTGTTGTTCTACTGGAGTATGTGGTCCAGAACCAGATGAAACACTTATAAAGGTGAATCAAATAAATGAATATTTAAAACAAAATCAAATAGAAGTTCGACGTTATAATATGAGTAATAATCCAAATGAATTTATTAAAAATAAAGAAGCTATTCGTTTGATTCAAGAAAAAGGTAATGAAGTTTTACCAATCACTTTTATAGAAGGAAATATAGCTAAAACGGGCGCTTATATTACCCAAGAAGAAGCCGATGAAATTATTACGGTTAATCAAATGAGAAATGGAGGATGCTGTGATGGAGATGGATGCTGTTAAATACTTAAATAAATTGAATTTAGATAACATTGAGTTAACAAAATATTTGTTTTTTACTGGCAAAGGTGGCGTAGGCAAAACGACGATATCAAGTTTTATTGCTTTAAACTTAGCAGATAATGGAAAGAAAGTAGCTTTAGTAAGTACTGATCCAGCTAGTAATTTACAAGATGTATTTCAAATGGAATTATCTAATAAATTAACTAAATATCAACCTATACCTAATCTCTCTATAGCCAATTTTGACCCGATTGTTGCTGCAGACGATTATAAAGCACAATCTATAGAACCTTATGAGGGTATTCTACCAGAAGATGTGCTTTCTGAGATGAAAGAACAGTTAAGTGGTTCGTGTACAGTTGAAGTAGCAGCATTTAATGAATTTACAAATTTTTTATCCGATAAAACTTTAGAACAAGAATTTGATTTCATTATATTTGATACAGCTCCAACAGGTCACACCTTGAGAATGCTTGAATTACCTTCTGCATGGACAAATTATTTAAATACAACGAGTAATGACGCTTCTTGCCTAGGGCAATTATCAGGATTGGATGAAAATAGAGATAAGTATAACTTAGCATTGGAAAAATTACGTAATCCTAAAGATACGACAATGATGTTAATTGCTAGACCTAGCCACTCTTCTATATATGAAATTCAAAGAGCGCAACGAGAATTACAACAACTGTCAATTTCTAAATTCAAAGTAATCATTAACAATTATATAGAAGAAAGTCACGGTTTAATTTCGAGTCAGATGAAATTAGAACAAGATAAAAACATTAATCATTTTACTGAATGGTTAAATAACAATCATGCTTATTATGTTCCATATAAAAAGCAGAAAGAAGAAGGTATAGAAAGTTTAACTAACCTATTAAATGATAATAACTTAATTGAAAATGATGACTTTATTGTTGAAGATCATCCGCAATTCAATAAATTAATAGATGAAATTGAAAATAGTAAAGTTCAATATTTATTTACAATGGGAAAAGGTGGCGTTGGTAAAACGACAGTAGCAACGCAATTAGCTACAGCATTATCTAATAAAGAATATCGTGTTCTTTTAGCAACTACTGATCCTACTAAAGAAATTAATGTTGAAACCACAAGTAATTTAAATACTACTTATATTGATGAAGAACAAGCATTAGAAAAGTATAAAAAAGAAGTACTAGCCACAGTGAGTGATGACACACCACAAGACGATATTAATTATATTATGGAAGATTTAAAATCACCTTGTACAGAAGAAATAGCATTTTTCAAAGCCTTTAGTGACATTATGGAGAATCAAGAAGACATGGATTACGTAATTGTAGATACAGCTCCTACAGGCCATACCTTGCTGTTACTTGATTCTAGTGAAAATCATCATAAAGAATTAAAGAAAAAATCAACTCAAACTACCAGTAATGTTGAAACATTATTACCTAAAATTCAAAATAAAAATTTAACACAGATGATAATCGTAACACTAGCAGAAAAAACACCTTATTTAGAATCTAAACGTTTAGTAGAAGATTTAAATAGAGCTAATATAGGCCATAATTGGTGGGTGGTTAATCAATCGTTGGTTACGCTAAATCAAAGTGATGACCTTTTTAGTAACAAAAAAGAAGATGAATCAATTTGGATAAACAAGATTAAAAATGAAAGTCTTGATAATTATTTTGTCATACCTTATGGGGGGTTATCATAATTAAAAAAATTGTAATCATTGGTTCAGTTGCTGCCGGTACGAGTGTCGCGGCTAAAGCAAGAAGAAATAGTGAAAATGTTGAAATTACCGTTTTTGATAAAGATAGTGATATTTCGTATTCCGTATGTGGTATTCCCTACTATATAGGCGGCAATGTATCTGATATTGATGAACTCACGCCACGAAATGCTAAATGGTTTAAAGAGCGCTTTAATATAGATATTTATACAGAATATGAAGTAAATAAGATAAATGATACTGATCAAACAATAACAGTTACCAATTTAGTAAATGATAAAACGATGATTCAAGAATATGATGAATTAGTATTAGCAACAGGTTCATCGCCTAAAGAACTTCCTCAACTAAATAGCGAAGAATATAAAAATGTGTTTAAAGTTAAGAACATTAATGATGCGAAAGCAATTTATAATTATATTGAAGGCAATGATGTTCAGAATATAACAATCATTGGTGGTGGATTTATTGGTTTAGAGATGTTAGAGCAATTATCTAATTACAACACTTCAATTGTTCAACGCAGTACTTTTATGCCTCATTTAGACCACGATATGAGTTTTATGATTCAAGAATATATTGAAGATAAAGCTAACGTATATACCTATAATGAAATAGATATTATTGATTATGATGAGAATCATACGATAAATAGAGTGAGCTTAAAAACTGGCGAATTAATTGATACAGATTTAATCATTATTGGGATTGGTGTGACACCAAATACTAAATTAGCTAAAGAAATTGGTATTAATATTGGAGAATCTGGAGCAATACAAACCAATAAGTATTTGGAAACAAATATTCCTCATATATATGCAATTGGTGACGTAGCAGAAAGTTATAATTTAATTACCGGGAACCCTATATATAGACCGCTAGGTTCTACAGCAAATAAAATGGGACGTATTTTAGGAGATCGATTAACTGGTGGAAATCTAGAGCATAAAGGGATTTTAGGAACAGGCATTGTTCGTATATTTGATATGACAATTGCCCAAACTGGCTTAACTGAAAAAGAAGCTATTGATTTAGATATTGATATTGACGTATTACACAATGTGAAACCGAACCGTCCAAAATATATGCAAGGTCAAGAAATGGTAATTAAAGCTATATTTGATAAAAACAATTCTAAATTACTGGGCGCCCAAATTATTGGGTATGAAGGTGTAGATAAGAGAATAGATGTACTAGCTACTGCTATAACGTTTGGTGCCAATGCAGAAGATTTATTTCATTTAGATTTAGCATATGCGCCTCCTTTTTCTACAACTAAAGATCCTGTTATTTATACAGGGATGATTGGACACAATATTACTCGAGGACGCAAAATTATAACGCCTGAAGAAGTCATAAAACAAAATAATGATTTATTGATTTTAGATGTACGTTCTCCAAAGCAATTTGAAGTTAATCATGTTGATGGAGCGATTAACGTCCCATTGAAAATGTTGAGAAGTTATGCAAAAACATTAGATAAAAATCAAAAGATAGTGACTTATTGTAATAAAGGTACTACTGGGAATGCTGCACAAAACGTACTTATAAATTTAGGTTTTAAACAAGTGTTTAATTTGTCAGGTGGTAATAAAAATTATCAACGTTATAAAAGGTTCCAAGTAGAAAGGAAGAAGAAAAATTGAATTATAAAGAAATTTCACAATACTTAAAAGTGATTGCTGATAGTAGCCGTCTTGAAATATTAGACTTGTTATCTTGTGGTGAATTATGCGCTTGTGACTTATTAGAGCATTTTTCTTTTTCTCAACCCACATTAAGTCATCATATGAAAGTATTAAAAGACAATAATTTAATTACATCCAGAAAAGATGGTAATAAAAATTTATACAAATTGAATCATGACGTATTGGATGACGTTACATCACGACTGACTCTATTGAGTTCTAGTACTGTCCCATGTATATGTGAAACAGTAGAGAAAGGTGAGTGTTAATGATGACGATATTAGCAATCACAATATTTATATTAACGTTAATTTTTGTTATATGGCAACTTAAAGGTCTAGATATTGGTATTACTGCATTAATTGGTGCTTTAGTTGCTATAATCACTGGCGTTGTAAGCTTTTCAGACGTACTAGAAGTTACTGGAATTGTTTGGAATGCGACTTTAACTTTTGTTGCAGTTATTCTTATTTCACTCATATTAGATGAAATTGGGTTCTTTGAATGGTCTGCTATACATATGGTAAGAGCATCAAAGGGTAATGGCTTGAAAATGTTTATCTTTATCATGCTCTTAGGTTCAGTTGTAGCAGCCTTCTTCGCAAATGATGGTGCGGCTTTAATACTGACGCCTATTGTTTTAGCAATGGTACGTAGTTTAGGATTTGATAAAAAAGCGGTATTCCCATTTATTATTGCTAGTGGTTTTATTGCAGATACTACATCTCTTCCATTAATTGTTAGTAATTTAGTTAATATTGTTTCTGCTGATTACTTTGATATTGGATTTGTTGAGTACTTCAGTAAAATGATTATACCTAATATATTCTCTTTAATCGCAAGTATTCTTGTCTTATGGCTTTATTTTAGAAAGGCTATCCCAAGAAAATTTGATGCAGTAAATATTAGAGAACCAAAAGAAGCGATTAAGGACAAAAAGCTTTTTAATATCTCGTGGATTGTACTCACTGTATTGCTAGTTGGTTATTTAATAAGTGAGTTTATAAATATTCCAGTATCAATTATTGCTGGTATCATTGCTTTAATATTTGTATTATTAGCGCGTAAATCTAAGGCTGTTCATACGAAACAAGTAATTAAAGGTGCACCATGGAATATTGTTTTATTCTCTATTGGTATGTATCTTGTGGTATTTGGTCTAAAAAATGTGGGGATTACAACGCTTCTTGGGGATGTACTAACAAATATTTCAAGTTACGGCTTATTTAGTAGTATCATGGGCATGGGCTTTATATCCGCATTCCTTTCATCTATTATGAACAACATGCCAACTGTTTTAATAGATGCAATAGCGATTGGTCAATCTCAAACAACAAGCATACTCAAGGAAGGCATGATTTATGCAAATGTTATCGGATCTGATTTAGGACCTAAAATCACACCAATTGGTTCGTTAGCAACACTTCTCTGGTTACATGTGCTTACTCAAAAAGATGTTAAAATTTCTTGGGGAACATACTTTAAAATCGGTATTATTATAACGATTCCGGTATTATTTATCACACTGTTAGGGTTATATCTAACACTTATTATATTTTAAAAAAGAGGTGCCAATGATGACAAAGAAAATAATTTATTTTATATGTACTGGTAACTCTTGTCGTAGCCAAATGGCTGAAGGTTGGGGAAAGGAAATATTGGGTGAAGACTGGAATGTCTATTCAGCTGGTATTGAAACGCATGGTGTTAATCCTAAAGCAATAGAAGCTATGAAAGAAGTAGATATTGATATATCAAACCATACGTCAGACTTGATTGATAATGATATTTTAAAACAATCAGATTTGGTCGTAACGTTATGTAGTGATGCAGACGATAATTGTCCTATTTTACCACCAAACGTTAAAAAAGAGCATTGGGGTTTTGAAGATCCAGCAGGTAAAGAATGGTCAGAATTTCAACGTGTTAGAGACGAGATTAAATTAGCTATAGAAAAGTTTAAATTGAGATAATAATAAACACCTCTTATTAACTAAATAAGGGGTGTTTTGCCATTTAAAAAACAAAATTGTGCCATATAACTCCAAAACTGACATATGTCTAATTTAAAACTTTTTGATAATTTACAATTTCAAAATACAAAAAGTATCAAAATCATAATTAAGATAAATATCAAATCCCAAATTATACGTTTCACATTCTTCTCTAAAAAATCTGGAATAGCATCAATAACTGTACCTAATATAAAAGTTCCCTTAAAAAAGTTAGCAAAATAGTCTAAAAAAGACCATCCAAATGTAAGTTTAATAATTAATAAGAAAAACAATGAAATTGCGGAAGCTCCCATAACAATGCTTGATAAATTTCCGTAATTTTCATATTCTTTTGCTTTTTCTATAGGCACTTTAAACACCTCTATAAATAATATTAATTGCGTACACATTTTTGATTAATGTTTTGTGTTAACTCTATAGAATATTCTGTTCATACCAATTACTACTATCAATGTAATAACAGTTAACAAAATAGAAAAAAATCATTTCGATACCTTTAAAGTGATTATTAAATAAGTATAATAAAAACCAAAATATGACTATATTTAATGCAAGAATGTAAAAACATGAAATCATTACACCTATAATATTAACAATTAAGGTTTTAGTTTCTCTCATAACTAACCATCGTTTTTTACATAATGTTGATTTATTAAAGAATCAAACTTTTTCTAATTATTATAGTTATTCTCCCCGTTACTTATATAGTCGTCGAAAAAGCTCTCTAATTTCTTTTTTTGTTTTTTGAGATGTATTTGGATCTTTATATTTTTCAACAAGTGTTTTTGTTAGGTTTTTCGTATTTTCTTGACGCAATCCTGATTTATCTTTCAATAAATTTTCAATGAGTTCATCATTAATTTTCATTAACGAGTCCTCCTTTTCATTCATAATGAGACCAAGCTGCTAATATTAATACTTCTTTATTTTCCTCATCAATTGTATAGACAACTCTATGTTGATGATTGATACGTCTTGAGTATCGTCCTAAATGTTTAGGGTGCAATTTTTCAAAGGATTGACTTTGTTGATATGGATCATATTTTAGTATTTCTACGATTTTCAAAAATTGTTCTTGTAAGTGAGAACGTTTTATCTTCTTCAAATCTGTCTTCGCTGAATTCTTTATGTTGATTTTATATTTAGCCATTAAAGTCTAGCCCAATCAATATCATCTATGTTTGTATAACCACTGTTGTCATGCTCACGTTCTCTAACTTTGTCCATTGTGCCTGTAGCCTCAAGATATATCGTTTCATTAATGCTACGCCAATCTTCCATGCCTATAATAACAGCATTACTCTCATCATATTTGCCTTCAATATATACTGGTTCATGGTCATTATTCACACGTTTTAATAACTGATAAAAATCTTTACGAGCTTCTGTTGGTGTTTTACTTTTCATTCAAGGACCCCCTTTATTTATTATATATATTATAACGTACGCTATTAACGTACGTCAAAAATTAAGTAAAACACATTCAAAATTTTGAAAGCCATTTTATATGAAGGAGAGGGCTTACATATACGAACTTAAGTTCTATTATATAGTTGAGGTGTTTGTATATGATTCCTAAACAATATAAGGATGAAACGGATTATCGTAAGATTCCTAGAGAGTATTTAGATTCTAATGTTCCTAAAGGCAGAGGGTTTGTTAAGTGGCTAGCTTTTAAGACGATTCCTGAGCAATATCAACAAATAGAACAATATATGGAAGATCAAAATGAAACAGAACGTCCTACGCTTTTAGAAGATCAACTTAATGTTTTAAATGAAAAAGTAAACTGGAAAAAACACTTTAAAGAAAAAGCAGTTGTGACTTATTGGAAGCAGGGTTATTATTACCAGCATGAGGCTTACATTAAAACGGTAGATACATTCAATCAAGTTATTATTATTAGTAACGAAGATGGGAACGAAACCATGGAAATACCCATGAAAAATATAAAAGATATTGAATAAGAAAAGCCACTCTATATGAGTGGCTTAAGATTTTACTTTTTAAACTTGTCAACAACATCAGATGCTTTGTCTTTAACGTTATCAACGACTTCTTTGGCTTTACCTGATGCTTTATCTTTTTTACCTTCTTGTTCTAAATTGTCATTGTTAGTAGCATCGCCAACAGTTTCTTTAATATTACCTTTAACTTTATCTAATTTATCTTCAGCCATATGTAAGCCTCCTTAAATTTAGAAATATCTTGATTGAAGTTGCCCAATGAGAAAACATTGACTACACTCTCATCCTAAAACATATAATAATATAATTCAAGTAAAGAAGTTTAATTACTATTTTAACGGCAAGGTGCTAATGAAAATTCATTAGCACCTTGTGTATTTTCTTATAGAAAATACGAATGAAAATGAAGGAAAGTGAGGAATCACTTTCCATTTTATTATGAATTTTTATTATTTATTTTTTTGTGTTGGCACGCTCACCCGCATCATCAAAGATGATGCTTTTAACAAGTCTGTTCAAAATGACAAGGCACATAAATTTTTTCTTGATGGCTCAAGCCAGTCGAAAAATTTTATAGTTTGTCACCTTGTCATTTCTCCTAACGACTTGTTGCAGTGGCTTTGTAACACAGCAAAAATAAATTTAATAATAAAAAATTTTTAAGGAGTAATGAAAGGAGGTGATATCCAACATGATGTGGTGGTTGGTTGGGTCACGATAGATTCAATTGAAGGAGGTGGCTTTTCATGAGAGAAAATACAAAAAACTCTTAATAAGTATCATAAACTTATTAAGAGCTCTCATTGAACTTATCATTGAGCTAATCAGATAGCTTGATGAGGAGGAGTTAGGGCTCCTCCTTCAATTTAATTTTATTATATCATTTAACAAGGAGAATTCAAATGAGAAGAAAAATTATTATAGCTTTAAAATTATTAAATATCTTATTAGCTGGTGTAGGTTTTTTTCTAGAGTATTCCCTGATTAAAGAAGAAAGACAAGAAAACATGAACGAATATAATTATCAATATTTTCTATGAGAAAGGAAGACGAAATTTGATATCATTTATGCTATCATATGCATATAAGTGGAAATGGAGGTGATACATATGTATAAAGGAATCGAATGTAAACTCTATCCAAATCAAAAAACAAGCCGAACTGATACAAATGACCTTTGGTCACACACGATTCATTTGGAATCAAATGTTAGGTATGTTAAACGAACGATATCAAAATAATCCTAACCTTAAAATGTTATCTTATTCAAAACTATCTTCATTAATCCCTCAGTTAAAACGGGAATATCCTTGGTTAAAAGATGTAGACAGTATCGCGATTCAATGTTCTGTTAAAACATTATCTGATACATTTGATCGTTTCTTTAAAGAGGTTTGTCGTTATCCTAAATTTAAATCAAGAAAACAAACGGTACAGTCTTATTTAAGTACAATAAGAGGGGAGAGTATACGTTTTAATGACAATCAACGTTATGTTAAACTTCCTAAATTAGGTTGGGTTAAGTGTAGAATGAGTGTACCTCATATTGAAAATGAACGTATCAAATCAGTTACTATCAAACAAAAACCAAGTGGTAAGTATACGATATCTGTTTTAGTTACAAGTGAAAATCAAACTTTACCTAAAACACATCAAACCGTAGGTATTGATTTAGGCGTTTCTGATTTTGTGATTACATCTGACGGTCATAAATATCGTTCTCAAAGGTTGCATTTAAAATACCAAAAGCAGTTACATGTTTGGGAAAAACGAATGGCAAGACGTCGATTACGTGCAAAAGCTGAATATAAGTCATTGTCAGAAACAAAAAATTATCAGAAAGCACGTCAACAAGTCGCTCGCATTCATGAAAAAATAGCTCATACGCGTAAAGACTATATTCATAAAATCACGACAGACTTAGTTAAAAACTATGATGTGATTGTCATTGAAGACTTGAAAACATCTAATCTATTAAAAAATCATCACTTAGCACGCAGTATAGCCTCACAATCATGGCATCAATTTAAAACAATATTAAAATATAAGTGTGAACGATACGGCAAACAGTTACATTGTGTCAATCCATATAAAACCTCACAATTCTGTTCTAATTGTGGTCATGATAGTGGTAAAAAAACATTAGATATACGCCAATGGCGTTGCCCATCATGTCATACTTTGCATGATAGAGATATTAACGCAGCGAAAAATATAAGAAATATAGGCTTGGGACAAGCCTTAGTCAAATAGCTTAGACCAATGGTTTACTTTGAAATAAGTAAATCAAGTCATGAGTGTTCCTAGAAACTCGTTACTTTAGTAACGATGTAGTTCATATGAAATTAGGTCAAAATTTGGCTCAAATATTCAAAGAGCTATTTACTTTCAAAAAGTAAATAATGAATATATTATTACACATGGTTTCACGAAAAAAACTCAAGAAACGCCGAAAAGAGAAATTGCACATGGTATGAATAGCATTAAAAGATACAGGAAGGGTGAATTGTATGAGTATGATTTCTAAATTAATTGATGAGGATATTAAACGTTATCCTGAGTTAGAAAAAAGTTATAAAGAACAATCAGAAGCTTTAGACATTGCAGAAAAAGTTGTTAACTTACGAAAAGAGATGGGATGGTCTCAAAGACAACTTGCTGAAGCTATGAATATACCACAATCAACAATAGCAAGAATTGAGAACGGCGATGTTTTACCCCGTATAGATACTATGCAGGCTATAGCTAATGTAACTAACAAAAGATTAAAAATTGAGTACGTATAAATTAATATCTTAACGGCAAGGTGCTAATGCAGATTCATTAGCACCTTGTGTATTTTCTTATAGAAAATACGAATGAAAATGAAGGAAAGTGAAGTATCACTTTCCTTTTTATTATGAATTTTTATTATTTATTTTTTTGTGTTAGCACGCTCACACGCATCATCTTTGATGATGCTTTTAACAAGTCTATTAATGATTACAAGGCGCATAAATTTTTTCTTAATGGCTTGAAAGCCAGTCGAAAAATTTTATAGCTTTTATCCTTGTAATCAATCATAGCGACTTGTTGCAGTGGCTTTGCAACACAGAAAAAAAGTAAATTAAATAATAAAAAATGGAGGTATTTAAAGTGACTGAACAATTAGGAGAATTGAATGTTATTACAATTGATAAAGTTGATATTTTTGGTAACTATTTAGAAGATGAGTTATTTGACGCTATGAAAGAGCTCTATGTTTCATTAAAAGATGAAATAGATAAGCATTATACAATTGATGAACAGTTGGAATATCATTATGACGAATTGATAAAACTCTATGAAATACTGCAAAAACCACATGCTGAATTATCAGATTTAAAGCAATTTCTTAAAATATATAACGAGTTAACACCTAATCATTATGAAGTTGATACGGTTGAGATTGATTTATCAGATGAAGCGTTAATCAATCGTTATATTAGTAAGTATGGTTTCAAAAACTATCGAACTAATTTTCAGAACTTGAAGCTAGAATTTTATGAAGATGAAAAAGTCATTAAATTAGTTGAATTAAAGCCTTACGAAATTGAAAATTTTATCTTAAATTTATTAATAGAAGAAACAGAATTCATTAGAACAAATTATACAGGAGCAGAATTAATTGAGTGGAAATTAGATTATTTAAGTGAATTGAAAAAACAAAAAAATGATTTGGAGAATGGAGTTTTAGAATTAATTGTTTTAGAAAGACTAATAGATCAATATAATTATGAGGATGATTGTTTAAATAAAAGTATAGAAATAGTTAAATAAAGAATAAGCCCCCAAAATAAATGGGGGTTAGATTGTTTGGCTAAACACAATAATAAAATCAACTCAAATAAACTGAAGTTTATTTGAGTTGAAAAATGACTAAATATGAAATGTTAATTGAATTATGTAAGTTGTTTAATAACATTGGTCTAGATTTAAAGAATGAAAAATATCAATGAATCTTTTAAAAGAAATTGAGATTAAAATATTCAAAAATAAAGAAAACTCTTTATTAAAAATAGCTGAAGATAAATTGAACTTTTAAACCTAAAAAAGTTATACAACCACTGAAATATTATAAGATAAATCCCAATGTTTAATTCAAATCTTAGATAGAAATATTAAATTTAAACATGGGAATAGTCCACTTACAGTAACTAAAAAATTCATTGAAAATTATAATAATGAATATATGTATGAAGTCAAAACTATGAATTAAATTAAGTAATTATTCGCCTAACTTTTTTAATATTTTTTAAGGAATAATTGAAAATAGTAACGTCGTTTTACCAATATTTTTCTTCGACTCGGTTATTAAATCGAGTCTTTTTTTGTTTTTATTTTCTTTGTCTTCCGTATTAAAATGGTCTAGAAATTCATAAAGTTAGCGTAATTATTGTTGTTATATTCTTTTCGTTAAATCTCCTTTTCAGGTTTGAGCTCACTGTATCTATGGTGTATAATAAAACTATGGAAAATTCAAGAGCATAAGGAAATCCTGCACAAAAAGTATCTATTCGGTATACTTTTTGTTAAGAACTTTAATTTGACAGTGTCAAATTGGGTTTCTAAAAATGTGCGATAATAATATAGTGAATTACTTAAAATATACTAAATAGAGATAAAAAAGCCCCTGAAATCCGAAAATGTATACCGAATAGAGATATTAAATAGTCTCCATTCGGTGGATAAATAGAAGTTATTTGGTATCTTTTCGGTAGACATAACAGAAATGCGCAGCTTATTATACTGACTGTTAATAAGCTAAACTGATGAATAAAGAAGAAAATAAGATAGAAAAGTCTTTTAATTTTAAACACTCTATCAGCTAAGAGGTGGAATGATTTTTGAATGAAAATGGAATGAAAAGACGAACTTTAAATAACTTACCTGTTATCCTAGATGATCAAATTCAGGCTGAAGCAAAACATAAAAATCTTTCAGTCAATGATCTTTATATCAATATCATTAAAGACTATTATTCTAAGAAATTAGAGAATGAAATGAGTATTAATTTGAACTCAGATTTAAAAGAAATATTACTTGAAGTTATGAAAAATCAGATATATATGATTGAGTTGTTAGAAGATCAACAAAAAATTTTTCAATCTATAGAGGAGGAATAAAATGAGAAAAATTAAAAGAAGTTTCTATGTCAATGAACTCTATAATGATAAGTTAAAGATGATTCAAAGAGATAATAATCAATCAACATTATCTTCAAGTATTGGTTTTTTAATTGACTACTATATCAAAAATGAATACAAAAAAATTGAAAATAAAGAGGATGAAGATCAACAAAAAATCATCGACGACCTTAGCTATATCAAGAAAAAGTTAAACGGTGCTGATTTTAATCTTCTAGTTGCTTTACATATGTTAGCTGATATTTCGGAAGAAAAAGCTGTTACAACTGCTAGCATGAAAGATCTAAGAAATCATTTCAATGATCACTATCAATCAGCTGTAAAGAGATCTCAACACTATCTTGCAAATAAAAGAGAATTTTAGGTGTGATTTCAATGAGTGAACAAACGAGTCCTGCTATTAATTTAATTTGTGATTTTAAAGTTAGGAGTTTAAAGGGAGAAAGTTATAAGAAATTTATCAACTATATTAGCACAGAAAAGCATAAGGAAAATGTTAAAAAGCCAGATATAGAAGGCAATCTTTTTGATAGATATCTTGATTATATGTCGATAGATAAATTAAAAAAGAAACAAGGATATAACAAAGAGAATGTAAAAAAAAGAACAACTATGAGCTTTAATTCTGAACATGAATTCATCGAAGAACAAGAGATGAATAGATTAAAAGATAAGTTTCAAGAAGTAAATAAAAAGAGTCATGTCATGTATCAAGATGTTGTATCTTTTGATAATCAATTTCTTAAAGATAATCATTTATTTAATGAGTCACTAGATAAATTAGACGAACCTAAAATAAAAAAAGCCACTCGTCGAATGGTTAATCAAATGATTAAAGATAATCAAATGGATAAAGACCATACATTTTGGTGTGCAAATATTCATTATGACACTGATAATATTCATATTCATATAGCTACTTCCGAAGAGAAGAATACACGAAAAATTATAAAAGAAGGAAGATTCAAAGGACAATATAGAGGTAAAAGAACTCCTACAACGCTTAGAAATATGAAAAGTACTTTTGCTAATTCTCTTTATAAAGATATTAATTTAATGAAAGAAATTCGTCAGTTAAAAAAAGAAATGAGAAAAGAAGTAAAAATCAATCTTTCACGTGAATGTAAAGATTGGACGGCTTCTTTAAATATTAAGATGAAGAAATTGAAAAAAGAAATGAAAAGAATAAGGAAGTAATAAATGTACCAAATAATAAAAAAATCTTACTCTTAATGCCATTATTTAAATATAATAGATAAAAGCTAAAGACATTTTAATACATATAATGCTGTTTTTAATGCGACACCAAGCTTCACGAAGAGTACAGATTTTCATTAATGAAAGGGTATAATTAAAAAACAACGTGTTGTTATTTGTAATAAATAATGTCTCTAATTATCATGTATCTATTTTTGAAGTATAAGTATAAATTTAAAAATATATTTTTCTATATGATGAATTATTTATTTTGAATATTTTTATAAGTCCACATGTTCCATATTTCTTCTAATGGTCCTTGTTTAAAGCATTTTAACCATACTTTTGTTAATACAGACATTATTAATATCGTTATCACTGATATTAAAATCGATTGACTTGGTGTAGGACAATTAGAATTGAAAAAGATTCTAATAATAGAATTTGTAATATAAAGTTGGTAAATGCGGTTTTGCTAACTTTTTCAGCCGGTTTTAATCATTGTCGAACCCTCTGACGATGATATCCTGTTAGAGGATTAGTTTATGGATGATGAAGCAAAAGTATCATGAATGAATCTGAAAAAACAAGTGTTAACCTGCCGTTTAATATAAGATTAGTTAGAAGAAATGTAGATAGAATCATCGTGCCTTCTATCAGATTAGGAGACAACAGAATATTCATCAATACTAGTAAAAGTGATGAGCCATATTAAATAATTAGAGTTAATGTATGTTAAATTACTGTGAATAAGACATGAAATTTCTTTGAAATCAATTCAATATGATAGACAATCAAGAAAGATTGATTAATAATTTAATTATAGAGATGATTATATTCCCCAAATGTTCTTCTCTATGTGCTAATCATCTTCATGATTGTCATTCATACTTAGCTAATCGTGGTTTATAGTGCTACATTTGGTCAAAAGTCTTATAATGATGCTGTTCAATCCAAACAATTAGAGGTGAAAGTGATGAGCGACTTTGTAAAATTTGCTGAAAAAGTAATTAATTTTTTACGTAGCATCTTAGTCAATGGTGAACCAAACAATTAATGAAAAATGACCACTCCTTAACTTGGAGTGGTTTTTTAAGTATAAAGCATTTACTCTTAGATCATTTGACTTTCGCAACTATTTTAATAAATAGTGAACAATTTTAAAACACAGTACAAATCACTAGACAATTCTTGTATACAGATTAACAATTAGTTTGTAAGAGTTGTTCACCTCTTATTATATTTTTCACATAGGTTCTCCGAAACTTACTGACAAATTTTAAGATTTGTGCTACACCACAATTGGTGTAGCTTTTTAAGTTATTATGTTCTTATCTAAAAAATAAAGTAGCCATTTGTAATTTGTATAACTGTATTTAAAATTATGAGGTGAAAAACTTCTGTTGTGCAAAGAAAGCAATATTATTAAGATTAAGAATGTTTTAAGAGAAACTAACATAAAAGAATAGTATACTTCTAGTCGTTATAGAACATCAACATTTTATCTTAGATGTTTTAATATTATTTTTTATTTTTAGATGAATTACCGTTTGACGTAGAATTAAACTTCTCTTCTTGACTAGTTATTTTATTTTTAGATTTATCTTTTTGAAAACTATCGCTATGAGAAGTATTATCTTCATTATACAATCCTTCCTTTTACCAATTGTCATATTGATATAATCAGTAGTATTTTCTTCTCAATTATTTGTTTTGAATATTTTTGTAAGTCCACATGCGCCATATTTTTTCTAATGGTCCTTGCTTAAAGTATTTTAACCATACTTTTGTTAATACAGACATTATTAATATCGTTATTACTGATATTAAAATCGATTGACTTGGTGTAGGACAACTAGAATCGAAGAATATTCTAATAATTAAAATTAGTAATAGAATTTGTAATATAAAGTTGGTAAATGCGGTTTTGCCAACTTTTTCAGCTGGCTTTAACCATTGTCGAACCCTCTGACTTTGAGTAATAAACATTAGTAAAATAAAGTAAATAAAAGTTTGTAAAGGGGTTATTAAATATAATATTAAATTTTTATCGATATTAAAGTATTTTTGGTTTAAGCCTACTATAATAATAGTAATAAACCCTATGATTAATGAAATTAAATATTGACGCTTATATTTTTTGAAATTAGATATTGTTCCACTTTGCCATAAAAATAGTCCTAAAAGCATGTCTAAAGTAATGGCAAGAGTAAGATGAAATAAGTTACTCTGGTAAATACTGATACCAATAAAAGATAGACTAACAATTATTAATAAACTTAATGTTAATTTAGGTTTTTTTAAATTTTCAACGAACATAATAATTAAGCCTATGATAGCATAAGCAAAAAAGGGTGTTAAAAACATAAAGGTTATAATACCTACAATTAACAGGAATAAAAGTCTCCTAAACATTAACTTTAAAGGCGATAAGCTTTTTCTACGTGCATTATCCATAAATATACCCATACTAATACCGAATAGTAATGAGAATAAACCAATGAACTTATTTTCTATAAAAACTTCTTCAATATTATAAATGATAGCATCTGTATGTGTCTTTATAATATTTTCACCGGCTACTCTAGGAAATACTTCTAAACTATTCATAAATACTATAAGATATATCGCTAAACCTCTAATAATATCTAAACTTACAATGCGTTTTTGTTTCATAATTTCTCCTTTATTATAAATAATTTAATTGAATTTTACATTTCAGTTGACTTTTTATAGATAAGTAATATTCAATCAAGATTTTAGGGGGATTAATTAGGATTACATGCTATACTTTTCTCTAATTGGTCTTTAGATATGTCATTAAAGATAGTTTTAATTTCTTTTTTCGAATAATCTTTTACGCTTACTTCTAAAAGACGGTATTTTTCTAAAAATTTCTGTCCTTGTATGTACTTTAAAATCGGGGGAACCTTACTACTCTTTTTATAATATAAATAATCCAATATAAATTTATGTTGCTTATAATAAGCCTCACCTTTGTATTTTTTAGAAAGTAATTGTATTTTTCTTAAGGAATTAGTTTTTTTAAAAGCTTTTTTAATAAGTCTATGTTTATTATAATTTGGCAATGCCACACATAACACCTCATATTCAAGAATTGTTAAGTCAAAGATTAAGCTTTTTAAATAATATGTGTCCATTTATTATACCCCCAATAAATTCTAATTTTAGTCACTATGTATTTTTATTAACAATATGACAATCTCCTTTATTTCTATCTTCAGTATAAATAAAAGGGTATTTGTGGTTAAAGTATTCTGACTGTTTATCTATATTCTTGGTGAAGTTTTTCATATATGATTAAATACTAATATTGTGTGATAGATTATCTAATAAAAAAGAGATTACTCAATAAACGAGTAACCTCTATAAAAAGTGCATTTATATTTAAAGAAAATTAGAAACTGATTAATACACACGTATATATCATCAATTATTGGGTTCTGTTTATATACATCAATCTCTATATGAATTAGCAGATAATGTAATGCCAATTACTAAACGTTTTTCTTTTTAAAAACAAAAACTACTAGCATTAAGAAAATAATTATATAAAATATATTACCTAGAACTAGTTCATGTAACTCTAGTTTTGTAGTTGCTTTAAGTGAATGATCACTTATTTGTGAAGTAATATTCATCATATTTATAGGTCCCCATTTTAACCATGGCCATCTATCTATAGCCATAGCTAATATAGAAGAGAGCAAAGAAGTTATCAAGAAAAATACTATACCTACAGCGATAGAAATTTCTGATCTATTCATTGCACAAGATATTAACAAAGTAATACTCAACACTAGCCAAGTACCAATATAACATCCCAACGTTCCTAATAGCATTTGATTAAATAATGATAATTCATTTCCGATATTAGAAAATATACTAATATCATGATAGAAAATGGTGCATAAAATTAAAGAAAATACAACTGTAATCGCAAAATATATAAAAGAATATATAGCTAAAATTAAGATTTTACTTAATATAATATTTTTACGAGAGGCGTTACGATACAGTATATTTTTGATGGTTCCATAATGAAATTCCATTGTAATAATAGTACTAGATTGAATGATTAATAAAAGTGTGACCCAAAAAGCACCGCCAAAGTTAGACTCTAGTAAGACTTTAGGTGGTACGTAGTTTTTAAGAAGTAAAGCTTGAAGTGTCATTAATACAATAATGATAAGTGGTATGATGAATGTTGATCTTTTTTTGAGTAATTTAAAGTTTTCTTGTTTAATTGAATTAATCATAATTGTTTCATTCCTCCTTATCTATAATATCAAGCAATACATTTTCTAAATCTTGTTCTTCATTTTGTTCTAAATTTTCTCGCGTAACTTCTTTTATAATCTTTCCTTTATCAATAATAAGCGTAGAATCAGTAATTTTAACTAACTCACTTAAAATATGACTTGATATTAAAAAAGTACTACCTTCTTTTGCTTTACTTAAGATCAATTGACGAACATCTCGAACAGCTTTAGGATCTAAACCATTCATGGGTTCATCTAAGATTATTAGTTTTGGACTATTTAAAAAAGCTATGGCAATACCTAATTTTTGTTTCATACCTAAAGAATAGGTTTTGACTTTATTATGTATATATTTGTTCATTTTTAACTCATCTGTGATTTGATTAATGGGATTTGTACTATTCGATTCATTTAGTAATTTTAAATTATCGTATCCAGACATGAAAGGGTATAAACCTGGATTTTCAATCAGTGCACCTATGTTACTGTGATTTTCATCTTGTCTGATAGAAGTAAAATTCCCTTCTTGATAATCCGAATAACCTAATATCACTTTCATCAAAGACGTTTTCCCAGCACCATTGGCACCGACAAGACCGACAATATGACCTTCATCTAATGAAAATGATATATTTTCAAGAATTATTTTATTATTAATTTTTTTTGATAAATGATTTACGCTTAGTATACTCATATTATCATCTCCTTTAATCAAAAATAGAATCTATTTTAATCTCATAGCTTCTAAAATTTCTTCGTAAGTATAGTCATTAATGTAGTAATGAAAAGAACAAACTTCACGAATAATTGTAAAGACAACTTGATAATGATATTCACGGCGTTTTATATCATTATAGTTTTCATTAATGTGTTTTGTTATAGATTGAATCAATAGTTTTTCATCAATAATTATTTTTGCTTCCATTTTAACGTGAATAAACGTTAATACAATTTTTTGAATCTGATTTTCTGATAATTTATTCATTTTCATTTACTCTTTTCCATTACAGATTATGATTAAAACTAGCTAATTTCTAATTCTAACATCATTATGTAATAAGAATTCTATCGTAGAAATTAAGATTCTGTAAATTTTCATGTGAAAAATATAGACGATAAATAAGAGACAGTGAAAACAATTTAACTGTCTCTTATATTGCTATTTATTGTATAAAGTACAAATATATGTTACGGTCAGCTTAGTGATGTAATAATTTTTTATTACACATAGTAAGAAGTATTTTTAATCGTAGACAAGTGCTTTTTATCGGATAGCCACTCATTAATTTGAGTGGCTTTTTTATAACTTATTACAGCATTTTGATAGTATCAGATTTATAAATTTCAATACATACCGTGATGATTAAAAGAGTGACAATAAGTCTTTCAATCTTTATCTATAGATAAATTTAATAATTGTAATAAAATACCAATAATAGTAATTCCTAAAGCGCTATATATTAGTACGTTTATACTATTAACAGTAAATAAAATAATCCCTCCGATTGCTGATCCAATAGCACTGCCTAGATAATTAATAGAACTATTTAAAGCTACAGCAGAACCTCCATGTTTAGGATGATTTTTTAGTAGTATATGTTGTTGAGGGGCTTGTGTAGCCCATCCCATAGCTCCCCATAGAATAAAGGGTAGTAAGCCTAATAGAGGTAATTTGATAGAAACAGGAATTAAAACAAAACTTAATGCTAATAAAATTAAAATAATCACCATAATAAATCTTGTATTTTTAAATTTATCTATAACAAACCCTATGCCAAAACTGCCTATTAATCCACCTATGCCCCATGCTGTAAGGTAATAAGTTAAACTTTTTATATCCGTATTTGCTTTAATGATATCGGCCAAATAAGTATACAAACCTAGACTAGCGACAGCAGCACATAATGTGACTGAAATAACTCTTAGGACGTGTTTGTTTAGGAATAATTGAAAACGATCTTTTAAATTTGGAGGAGCCTGTATTTTAAATTTAGGCATCAGTATAGAAATACTTATCAATGCAATAAAGCTAATGACAATAATAATCAACATCGCAAATCTCCAATTAGAAAGCTTCGAAATTTCTAGTCCAAGAGGGACTCCTATGACAGTTCCCACACTCATTCCACCTACTGTAAATGCGATTGCTTTTCCTTTATGCTTTTCTGAAACTAAATGATTACTTGCACTTATCGCTATTGGTGAGAATACGCCAGCTCCTAATCCAGCGATTGCTCTTGATATGATATATATCAAGTAGTTCATAGATATTGCGGTCATAATATTGGCTAAAGTAAATACACTGATTGTTATCACTAGTATTTTTTTTACTGGCGATTTAGCTAATATTGTTGAAAAAATTGGCGCAGAAATAGAAAAAAATAATGTGAAGACTGTTACTCCTTGCCCAATAGCAGAGCTACTTTTATTAAAACTTTGGCTTATTGAAGGTATTAATCCTGCTACTATATAAGCATCCATGCCTAAGGCAAACATACCTATAGTTAAAATCCATATTTTTTTCATTATTATCCCATCCTATCGGTTAATTTTGATTCATTAAGAGCTTAGTCGCCTATTTTGGGTAACAACAAAAGGATAAACTTTTACTTGAAATATATGAATAAGTAATGTCTTAATATAGATATAAACAAACAGTTAATACCACGGAGGATTTTATGAATTTTAATTATATGAAAGACTTCATTAAAGTTGTCGAATACAAGAGTTTAAATAAAGCTTCTAAAGAATTGAATATAAGTACCCCTGCCTTGAGTAAAAGAATTAGAAGTATTGAAGATTATTTTGACTGTGATTTGTTTTATAGAACTTCTAAAGGTATTTTTTTAACTCAAAAAGGAAATGCTGTGTTTCAGTCGTTTTTAAAAATAAATGAGCAATTTGAAGAATTAAAAAGTGAAATAAGTGAATCTAAAGATAAAAAAATTAAATTAGGAGTCATACCTAGCTTTTCTTTATATAAGCTACATGAAAAGAATTATATTACTGAAAGTGTCGTTTTAGTTATTGAAAATAGCACTTCAATTTTACTTGAAGAACTTTATAAATATAATATAGATGTTGTTATCGGTGATATTACACATTTAAAAAATAACTCGTTCTATATAGAAGAGATTTATACTGAGGACTTTATTGTGGCTTATGGTGATAAAAATAAGTTTAAAAACACTAAACAAGTAAATGTAAGATCATTAAAAAATGAGAATATTTATATACAAACACCGCCATGTGATACATATAACCTTCTTAAAAATTATTCCCTGAAAGATAAGCTACATATTGATTATGTTGATTACTATGAAACTATATTAGCTAATGTCAAAGCAAATAAAGGTATTACTTTGGCTCCCCAATCGTTGACTACAAGACTTGAAAGTATGAACTTATATCAAAAAAAATTACAAAGTTATAAAAGAATCGTCGGTGTAGTGTCACATGATAAAGATAAGATGAATAAAATTATTGATATAATTCAGTAAAAGAGTAAACTATAAAACTCTACTACCTATAAGTACACCATGTTAAATAAGTAAGTATCGAAAGTGGATATGTTTTAAAAGATACAGATGATACAATAATAGAGTTGCCTTAACTTCCATAGGCGAAATTACTATGGAAGGAGTGAAACCTGTGGTAATTCTCTTTGTTGAATACAGTGTATCATCCATCATATAAGATAAGAATGTAGAAAGGTAATACTTTAAGTAATATCTTTATATATTATATGATCTGAATTTGTAAATTGATTTTTTATTAAAGGAGCATATATGAATAATAGCAAAACTAAATATAAAATTTTTCTTTTATCAACTTATTTAGATTTGATAAAAGAATGTCAAGCAGTAATAGAAGTAATTTTAAACAGTGACTATACTTGGCACAATCAAAACCACCCGTATGAACGGGTGGTTTGTTCTACGGCTATAAGCCTTTCTTACTGACCAGCCCTAAAAGGGCACTGATAGGTCAGCCAACTGCACTACTTTACCAGCACCCCTAAAGGGGTACTATTTTTTTCGTCTTTTTTTCACATAGTTGACGTAAAATAACTCCAATATCTCTTTTGATTTTCCGTATATCACTTGTCTTCTATATTTTGGTTGGCTGACCAATATATTCAACACGATGAGATGTTTTTTTAGATAATGGTAAAACCTTTTCTGAACCATACGCATAGCGCATGGTTTTCTTTATACAAAAAAGTCCCAGTCTTATAAATAAAAACTGGGACTCTTAGATGAGCATCGGTTATTAAGTATGCGGAATATATCGTAGTATACTCGATTATATTTAATTTTACACAGATTGGCTTCCGATTTAACATAACATTAGGCTTTAATTAAATTAGAGAAGTTTACTTTTTTAATAAAATTTTAACACCTTTAATGATATTGAATACATATAATACTAGAGCAATTAAGAAAAATAGAATTGTAATTACTATAAATATAACAGAAATCAATAATTGATGATTGAAAGGTTTATCATAAATCTCTTTTGAAAAAATAAAAGCGCCTCTACCAGCAAAAAATAAAATCCATGCAAATATATGATTAGTTAATGCTTTTTTTCCGTGTATGGATGTAGGTTCATCAGCTAATATCCATGTGAATAAAGGTAAAATTATAGGGGCAAAAAATATACTTAAATAACTTAAAGCCGACAGAACATAGCTGTTATCAATTTTACTTATATTATTAATATTTTTCATACATACAACCTCCTTAATCCCTTCACTTATTATAAAAACATTTATTAAAATTTAGTACAATAACGAATTTTGTAATATCATAAACGAAGCATTTAGAAAGTAATATTTATAATTTAATAGCACATAGAAAATTTTATTAAAAATAATAAAAACCACTCAAATAAATGAGTGGTTAAGCAAAAACAAGGATCGGTTTTTTGACAAAGAAGTAAACTTTATCATATTCAACAAAGAGCTTCTATATGTATAATAACATACTTCAATATTTGATACACTCCACTATCTACATAAAGAATAGCTATTATTAATAACTATTCATAAGATCAAGACAAGAAGAAACTTATCTCAAAAAACAAGAAGTCTTATTGCTAAATAGTTTTTGAATGAGATAAAAATAAATAAGTGTTAAAATAGAAGTATGACATTGTTCCCAATTACCATTAAGTCTTTTAACATGAAATGATTCTTCTCCTAAACTGTAGCCGCTCAACAAATTGAGTGGCTATTTTTAATCACATAACGTTATAACTATCCTCCAACTATACTTAATTTTCATACATTTCTACTATTAAAACCATTCACATTCGGCACTGAACCCTTAAAATGGGAACGTAATAAAAACTAATGTTATAGTTCCCTATGTTTTACTGTGTGACGAGCAAGGAAAATGACAAGAATATGAAATCGTACCTAGCTCTAATACATTTTTCTTGGTAGTTTAACTATATTATTTTTGATACACTTGAATTACTATTTGATGTCAAATAGTATGTCATAATTATCTTCCAAATTCTTATTGTAGTTTAATTACCTATTTTTAATGTGAGAATGTAATTGCTTCTCTGTATTTTTAATATAAAAGAATCTTGTCTAATTAATTTTTAAAAGGTTACCAATACTATCAAAAGAGCCTGAAAAGTACGAAAAATATTATAAAATAAGCAAAGTGATTATGGATTTGTTTTTTTATTTGTATATTTATTTCTCATAATTCTTTATATCTCTTTTGTCACATTTTTTCTTTTTTATTGATACAATGAATCCTATTGCTAAAGGAAATAAAAGTAAAATATAGATATAGCTCATTTAAATCACTATTCCTTTCATTTTTCTTCCAGTCAATGTTGAAATACCTCTCGATCTTGTTTTAATCTTGAATCTTTATTATGTATCTCTTAAGATTGTGTA
>Ga0181465_100042_pt2 | contig 28304 bp, 28 predicted proteins | sample InSIn3gowninarea_FD_119076 | JGI IMG/M metagenome (GOLD analysis project Ga0181465, IMG submission 119076) | Clean room microbial communities from NASA Spacecraft Assembly Facility at Jet Propulsion Laboratory, Pasadena, California, USA -... ... | reverse complement strand
GCAGATGGAGTCTAGTCTGATGATATCGTACGGTACTGGGTCTCCAGCTTACGGACATGTCAACTAAGTCTCCATCAAAGGCCATGATGATATCAGGTATCGGAGAGTTGTCCAGTGAGAGCGAGAGCACTACAAGGTCCCCTTAGAACTTTGCTCAACTTCGGATACCTCTTGCGGTTTGATGCGATCGAGATCGTCCGTAGCTAAGATCCAGCAAAGGTTCTCTACGAGTCACGGATCATCGCTGCTCTCCTGCGCCCAACATCTGCTCTTGACATACATCAAAATGTAAGCAGTGGATCGGATCCGAATGGACTGACAGTGAGAGCTCGGTACTTTCATAGTCTCATTTGAGATTCAGATAGAAATTAAAACCATCTTGCTTTTTGATGAATAGCGTAGGTTGTGGGGTCCACCAGAGAGAAGATAGACAGTCGTCGGGTGGGGGAGATCGAAAAGGGCGACTCGCAATTGACCAAGGAATGAGCAACCGATGTAGACTCAATAAGGGCTCAAGCTCAAACAAAACAAACAAAGGTTGTACGACAGTTGTAATCAAAGTAATTATCAGTGTGTTGGATTGGATGATTAAGTAAGGTTATTTACTAGCGAGGCCTCTGAGCCTGTACACAGCTTGTGCGCACGGACCCCTTCCTTGGCCCTCACACCGAGCTTCCGATGTATGTCCGGTGCAACGTCATTTCCTTGTTGACATTTACTTCTCCTCATCCTCGACAACGACCGGGGAAATCTACGATCTCTTCCTAATACCATCTGTAGAGCCACCCCGTGCCTCGCTTCCATCTTCGTCGTCCTCGATGTCGCTCTCAGCAAATTGGTTCCCGCAAGACTATTGAGCTCGCATGGCGCGCGATCAGAACCTGAGATACCATTTTATCCGTGGCCAACATCTTGCATCAAGTCGATTATCGCATGTTCAGAGTAAACTGTCATGGTGTGATCATTCTCGGATGCTTCACCTCTACTGACATGAGTATTGTGTGCCTTCGAAATGCGCTACACCAATACAGTCGGTATGATGTGTTGGTCTAAGTATCAATTTTTATGCCAATACTTCTGGACTGCTTGTGGAATCTATTCGACCTTGTGCTTGCTGACAGTACCAGCTACGAATTTGTTCCGACAAGGTTTTGGTAGGGGTGTTGACTCTACCACGCGCGTCTTGGCTATCTCTATCGCACAATGATTGAGGAAACTCAGATATCATCACGAGATGCCAAGCATAGCCAAGCAGCCCGAGGTGTAAAGCGCGTAGCTAGTAGTTTTATGGCTGGCCGTCGGTACCTACTTTCAGCTTGGAGTATACACCGTTAAGCCAAGCTATTATTGCCAAGGTCTGCTCGGGTATTGCAACCATAGCTCGGGTCAACGGTCTACACTGTCAAGGCCTTATAAGTAGAAAGGCGAAGTTGATCAAGTCTCTTTGAAGACCTCGAAACCAATTGCGCTTCTGCTCAACAATCTCTCGTCGGTTTGTCCACTTCTCCCTATAACCAAAGTACGCCAGCATAGGTCCTTTTTATTCCCGTATAGTATCACGTTCGCTAATCATGGCTTCGGTGTAGCAATTCTGTCTTCGCGCGATGCTATCTAAGCTTGCGCTCTCGATACTCGTGGCTGGTTTAGTCGCATTTTTCACGAGCAGATGGACCAGCGGCACCTTGGCCGCTCGATATACCTGGCACAGGAACTTTAGTTGGACCAGGGGAGCTTTTGGTGCCATAGCCTACACGTTCGTCGATGGCTCAGATAGGATGCAGGCTACAATGAATGACTACAGGGGCCAATGGAACAACGTTGGGTGTTTCTTGCAGGTAGTGAAGATTCTTTCTGGATATGGATTGTTCGTACTTGCCCTCGGTATTGACAGCAATGCAATGGCAAACTTGGTACGGGGAACAAGTTTAGCTGCCCCACGTCATGAGAAAGTGATCACAGAGTAGCTATCAGCCGCTAGGGCGCAAGATCACTAGTTCAATTTCAGAGGCCGTTCAAAGCGCATACTAGAAACCCCACAGGTCTCGGCCGTAGAGACCTTGGCTGCTCATCCACTATTGAACACTGATCTCACGCGTAGATACGCCAGCGCGTGGCAAAGTGATCCTTCCCAGGTTCCAAAACAATGGGAGTCGGGCCTGCAAGTTGATGGATATATAAAGCCTCGTGAGCTCCGGCGAAAACTACAGTATCTACCATCAACATCATATTCTGATCTGGCGAACACTTTACACTACCCGATACTGACTCGAGGCACCTCAGCCACGTCATCTGAGCCGTCGAGCTGAATTCTTCTTCCTTCTACAATACGCCAGTGAGAGACACGCTCTTCAGTCCTACACTATCAGCAGTGGCACAGCATATTCCTCGAGGAATTGAGCACTGTGTCGCACTCCGGTCTTTCCTATCAGGCTCCATCATCTTTGTACCCCAAACCGTAACAAGATAGTATTCGCCAATCGCGATGCTTCCCCGACTCTTGCTAGCTTTAGTAGTGTCGACTTTCGTCATTCCTTCGGCCTGTAGAGATGTCAACAACACTCTTGTAGCGAGACAAGGATGGCGAACCAACTTTAGCTTGACACGTGGATCTTTTGGTGCAATCGGTTATACGTTTGCCGATGGCGCCGACAGGATGCAGGCCATCATGAACAATTGCCGAGGTTATAGGGAAGGACGGGAGTGGACCAATGTAGATTGCGTCTTCCAAGCAATCAAGACTGCTTCTGGATACGCATTGTTTGTACTCGGTCTTGGGGTCGACTCAAACGCGATGGCAACATTGATCCAAAGAGCCGAATCCATCGCTACCGCAGGTGCAGCTTTTGCCAAAAGGCAGGAGGGACTCGATGATCTGGAAGTCTTCGGATACATCAAGACCAACAATATCACCGAGAACGTGGTTAAGGCACCATCGAGTATGCTGGAGGGATTGAGTGAAGATCAGCTGGCGGTGTTCGTCCAGATGGCTACAGCAGGAACGGACTCTACTGGAAACGGGACCTTGAGTAAGCGCTATTGTCCCCATCATAACATCCGCTCAGACAGAGAGTGGTTTGTCTTCAACTGGAACTACGGCATCAAGGTCCAATGTAAAGCAGGATGTGACCTGAGACACATCAACTGGAATGATATGTATGCTATCATGGACGCAACGACATGGGAGATGTATATCAACAACAAGGCTTACTCAATGTCCAGTATACGATCTACAACAATGCCAACCGCGTGGTGATGCGTTGTTTTGCAACTCTCCAATCCAATTTGGCAGACCCTTGTCCGGAGTACATCACAGGAGACTCCTGCTTTGTGTGAATCCAGAAGCCCCTGTAAACGAACGTACGGATCCTCTGCATCGTCAAGTTCATCTGTGCATCTCCGCCAACGACGGTTCGGCGCTCTGTCAATCGATGGGTGGAAGCAAAAGCAAGGCAGTCTTGTACATGGGGAGAACAGGGAAGTAGAGTCGATATTTTAGAACCGCAGTTGGTCATGTGAATATTTACAGCATCAATATTTCTCCTTAATCCTATCACGCGCTATAACGTACTCTGGTTGAGAAGTCTGCTGGACTCTCGCCTACAGGAAATCTAAAGAAGGGAGCTCCTGTGCAGAACGACACGCAAACCAGAGTGGCAGATTGTGACAAACTTTCAGCATCCAATGAGGCTCACTGGATATGTCTATCGGCGATTCAGAGCTGCAACAGCTTTCGCATGTTCGTAAACAAGAGGTTTGGCTTCAGCACTGCGCATCACAAAAATCAGTATTCGCATCCAGCATCTACAATCTTCGCAGCGAACTCACTCGTCAAGATAGATCGTAAAGCCATCGTTGTTGTTGCGACCGTAAGAGTAGTTTGAGTAGCCGAATTGCCAGTACATATCACTCATCTTTTCCTCCAGCGAGATTTTCTGCCAACCACCAATGACGGCAACTCTGGTTTCATTGGCAGCTGCGGTCTTGTTGAGGTATTGCAGTCGTGCGGCGGGTGTCAACCAACCTAGAAGTGTCCTTGTCAGTTTTTGGTTCACCAGAAGGGGGATTAGAAGAAGAGGAAAAGATTACCATATTCCTCATGAACAACAGGCTTTCCAGCTTTCCTTCCCGAAGCAGCATGATCCCTGATCCACTGATTCGCCCACTCAACTGTCTTACTCCACCAATCAGGATAAGTATGGAACACTCCAAAATCAATATTCTGCAAAGCGATAGTGGCGTCGAAGTCACCACCATCAGAACCATTGTATGCCCAGTCTGCATCGCTGGGGTCGTTGAAGCCGCCTTCGCCGCCCCAGGTAATCAAGTGGTAGGGATCTAGGTTTCTGATGTATGTGCTCATTTCGTCGGTCCATTGGGTAAGAAGAGCGGCTGTACAGTTGCCGGAGCTGGGAAGGTTGCGGACGGCGTCGCCGGCGCAGCGGGGTTCGTTGGCAAGTTCCCAGGCCATGATAGCGGGAGAGTCCTTGTAGCGCGTCACCATGGCTTTGACGTAGCGTTTGAATGCTGCCTTGATTTTAGGATCACGGTAGAACTGTATATATGTTAACACGTTGGGCGCGACAAGGAGAAGTTACTCACATCATCGTGATACTTGCCACCAAGGTTAACGGTGTACACATCCATACCACCATAGTCGGCCCAATTGTTAGTCAGGGGTACAATCAACTTGCTGCCGACCTTCGTTGCTGCATTGACGACTTTATCGAAGGGTGTCACATCGATCGTGGATTTACCATTTGCCCATCTCTGGAAGACGACTTCAGTGGTCCCGGCACCTTCAGCTCCGTATTGAGGTAGTCCGCCAGTGACATATGTTGCATTTTTGTCGTTGAAGCCCCAAGTGCGGAAGACAGGAAGACCTGCTTTTTTGCCAGCCGTGAGACCAAGCTCGACATCTGTCTGGTTCTGTGCAGAGAGTGTCAGTCATTGATCTACCATGAAGAGAGATCAGCACACCAGAGACGTACGTTGTCGAATGGGAAGTAGTAGGCATTCGTGCCTGCGAAGTAAAAGTCCTTGCCATCAAGTTGGAATTTCGTGCCGGTAGTTGTCACGAAACCCTTAGGACATTTCTTGGGTGCGGCGACTACACTGCCGCAGAGAAGACCGAGCGAAAGCACACTAGAAATGTTGACAAACATGATCTCAACTGCTGAAAAGATCTGGATATTGCTGGTCTAGAGATTTCATGGCGGCAATGAGGTGAACTATATACCTTGTCTCAGATTGATCAACCTGTGAACATTGCATAAATCAGAAGGTCTGCCAGTCCTGAATTGGTACGGAGGTCGTCTTTGCCTGAGCGTGCATTGAAGTCTTTTGCCGACGGAACATGATCGGGGCTCCGGTCTCAAATAGGCAGGCATAGAGACTCCGAATGATCATGGGATGAAGAATAGCTGCAATTGCAACGGCACAAACTAGGATAGGTGGATGAATGAAAGTATGTCTACTCGAGTGGGGTAACGGCTTCAATTTAGGTTGCCGAGGTTATCGTGTGTCGAAACTTGCTTTAAAGCAATTCAGAAAACGAGTGTTGACAGACATTTGATGAACCAACTACTTCTACATACGTGATGACTCTCTAGCTTATCATGCCGTTACGGTATGGTAGGTATAAGGATTTTGTCGGATCATCGTTATCTTATCTGATCTTGCTAGGGCAACCCTGTCTCTAAGCTCCCCGATAGATACCTACCTCTTCTATCTTCTAGATTCAGGAGAGAAATCTGATCAAAAACAATTTTAACTAAATTTATCAAATTTTACTACTTTATAAGCTAGAGTAGTGTCTCCTAGTAATTCCCTCAAATTTCTAGCGAAGCGCTACGGTGCGGGGTTAAGATGCTAGCTCCGAAAGGCCGAGGAGGTATAAGAGGTAAAGGTATAGTAGGAAAGGGGAGGTTCAAATTACTATTATAGGGTAGTAGGAATAGGAAGGATAAGGAGGACATAGTTATAAGGGATAAGGAACATATAGAAAAAAGAAAAAGAGATAGTAGATAGGGCGGCGTAGAGGATAGCCCTTAGAGACGCGACGTACGTATTAATATAGACTCTAACTCGACGTTAGTAGAAGTAACACTAAGGAAGAGACCCTTACCTATAGCTATAAGAATGGCGACTAGAAGCGTAGAAAAAGAAGGTAGAGATATTAACTACTAATCTAAGGGTAGCCCTATACCTAGTAGTAGTAGAAATAGTAATAGTATAAGAGAGGTTATAATAAACGACATTATATAATAGCTATTAGACGTATAAAGAATAGCTAGAGAGAGAGAAAGGAAAGAATAAGAGAGAGAAAGGAAAGAATAAGAGAGAGAAAGAAAAGAATAAGAGAGGGAAAGGAAAGAATAGAAGGAAAAAGATAGATATAGAGAGGAGATTAGATAACTATAGACGATAGTTATAACGCTAGTCCTAGATATTAAGAGCCTATAAGAGGCAGCCCTAAACTAGGGTTCCCTCTAGTTATCGTCTCTATAGATAGGAACAACTAATTCCTATATAAGTGTTATAGCTTAGGGAGTATAACTATTAAACTAGGAAGTAGTAAGAACGCTAGTTAAGTCGCCTAGAACATTAGTATCTTTTAATCTTTTAGAGTAGTTAAGTCTACTATAGTTACCCCTAATATCTGTAGGAACGTCGATTAGAAGCGTAATAAAAAAGTCTAAAAACGTATAAGACGTAGATATAGTATAGACATAAAAAACCTTAAGATAGATAGATACACTAGAACATAGCTTAGAATAAGAACTAAGAATCGAATTATTGCTACGATTAGATCTAACGAAGGGCTAGACATAGTCGTCCTTAACTAGTTTATAACTAGATATACAAATAAGGACGTCTACCTAGCGTACTTTAAGATTAATAAGGAAGCGGAGAAAGTAGTAAGAGCTTACGTAGACGAGTAGATACCTATGTTCCTTAAAGGGGTAAGGCTTATCGAATCCACCTAGTACCTAATAAAGGTAGATTTCATCCTAAAAATAGAAGCTATAGACTACTAGACTAGAGCAATTAGTTAAGAAACACGAGATGCCTTTATAGATAAGAACGAAGTAGAAGTTAAGATAATAAGATAGCTAGGTAGACTAAAGGAGTACACCTCCTATACATCTATAGTAGCTAAGCTAGCGACGAAAGAATAAGTAGAGAAACTGCTCTAGAGGTAAGTAGACGGCGAAGAAGTATACTTGTTCGGTTACATAGTTAAAGTATTAACTTTCTATAATAATAGAGGACTAAGATCTTATTATAACTGTTACTAATTTAGACACATATAGAAGGAGTGTAAGAACACTACTAGGTGCTCGTAGTGCGTATAAGAAGGACATAATAGCTATAACCTAGGCGAACCGAAGTGTAGCAATTATGGAGGAAACTATCTAGTAACACACAAAAAGTGCCTAGAATTTAGAAAGCAATAAGAAAGGATAATTAACCTACGCCGTCATAATTAGTATACTAAACATTCTTTAAGCAAATCTATATAAGAGTTTAGGAGTTTAGGATGCTTTATATAACGACCTAGATATCTAGGATTTTGATGCTATTCTTATATAGGAACTACACTATTAGGAAATCGTAGGAAACCTTTAGATTACCGTAGCAGGACCTAATTTCGAAGTTATAAAACTAAAAACAACGTAAAGAGAAAACTAAACATAAAGGATCTAGTTATGCATATAGATAAACCGGAACATCGAATACGCTTAAGTTACGATAAATAGTAACGACATCACTATAATCGTCATAAAACATAGGACCCGTAGCATACTACTAGCATTAATATACATTCCTAGTATAGGTAACGGCTATAAAATTAACGAGCAAGAACTATATACCCGACTATAAGAAGTCTAGGAAGTAATTATAAGAGAGTGTAGCGATAACCTAGACCTAGAAATTTTCATTATAGGAGACTTTAACCGCTACGACATTATATAGGGAGGAAATAAGGTAGTATTAGGAACAAGATAAGGAGAAGGTAGTAGGATACTAGACTTCATTAAGGAAAATAACCTATAGTTACTTATATAGAGAGGAGTACTAATATAGGAGCGTAATAAATCGACATTAACAATCGACCTTACTATAGCTAGCGAGAGATTGTTCGAGGACTAAGATACCTACTAACCGTTTAAGAATAAGTATAGCTCGGATTATAGAGCGATATATATAGCTATAAGCATAGGAGACGTAATAGAAGACCTAATAGCTCTACGATACTTATTATAAAAAGTAGACTAGAAAGCAATAAGAGATAAGATAAGACAATATCTTGCTAACATCCCGTTCCTAATAGACAATCTTAAAGTAATATAAAGCTATATTTAGGAAGTCACTTAGACGGCGATAGAATAGCATTACCTAAAGGCAAAACTATTAAAGTACGTAAAAAGATAGTAGTTAAATAAGTTAACTTCTATAAGAAAAGAGTATACGAGGACTTATAACCTAGTAAGATTAAGAAGGAGATAAGGCTAGCAAGATAACCGCCTCGAGATTATAGTAAAGATAGCGAGGTATAACTTTTACTACGCGATTAAGAAACGTAAAAAGGAACACTAGATAGAGTTCCTTAGTAAATTAACGAACATCTAGAAAGCAGCTTAATACCTTAACCTAAGTAAGAGATTAAGCTTTAGTAGGATTACATCTATTAAGGGACATAGAGGGGAGATTATTTAAGATAAAGCTAAAATTGCTAAGGAACTACTACATAGTTTCTTCCTAGAACTACCTATCCCCTAGAGACCTAGACATATAGGACACATTATTGTAGACTAGCTCTTTAGCAAAGCATTAATAATAGACGAGATTAAGAAGGCACTATTCTCTATAAGCCTAGATAAAGTAGTAGGAAGTAATAGCTTAAATATTAGAGTATAGAGAGAAGTCTAGCTAGTTTTGTAATAGCAAATCTATATACTCTTCTTAACCTCGCTTAGGTAAGGCAAACTACTATTATAGTAGAAGGTAGTAAAGATTGTTCTACTTAAGAAAGGGAATAAAGATAATTATACTCTTCCTAAGAACTATAGGCTAATATCTCTACTAGTAACGCTAGGAAAGATAATAGAAGCTATAATGGCTACATAGCTTATATACCTTATAGAGGTGCATAGACTCCTACCTAATAACTACTTTAGAGCAAGGAAGTAGAAATTAATAGTACTAGCTATTTCCTACCTTTAAGAAGCTATCTACGACGCCTAGAGAGGTAAAAAGACCCTATTACTAGTTTTATTCGACGTTAAAGGAGCATATAACAATGTTATAATAGGACTACTTCTAGAGAGGATAAGATAAAGAAGAATTCCTAAAACTATAATTAGATAGGTTTAAGACTTTTGCACCGATAGGAAAGCAAGTATAGTAGTTAATAGCTTTACGTCTAATATAGAGGACCTACCCTAGTTAGGTTTACCTTAAGGGTTACTACTTGCTCTAATCCTATTCCTTTTCTTTAACGTAGACCTAGTATAGATAGTAATTAAAGAAGGGGCCTCTATAGCATTTGTTAACGACTATACTACGTAGGTAGTTAGTAGCTCTATAGAAAGAAACATAAGGATAATCTAGAGAGACATACTACCGAGATTAGAAAGATAGGAAAAGGAGAGTAGAGTAGTGTTCGAAGCCTCGAAAACAGCGTTTATCTACTTTATAAGATATAACGACTTACTTAGAGATAGCGACATACCCCTATACTTTAAAGGAGACCGGATATAGCTAAGCTAGTCGATTAAAGTCCTAGGTGTAACCCTAGACTAAGGGCTTCAATTTAAGGAACATCTAGTAGAAAAAGTAGGGAAAGCACTAAAAGTAGCATTAGCTCTTAAAAGACTATAAGGCTTAAACCCTTTAACTATGCGGTAGCTATATACTATAATAGTTGCACCTATTATAGATTACGCGTCGCTAGTTTAGTATCTTGCAGTATCTAACAAAACGCTATTAGTGCTATATAGAGCCTAGAGGGTTATAGTATAAGCTATTATAGGAGGATTTAGAACGCTAGGTCTCGATGTTATAGTCTTAGAAGTAGGGATACTATCCTTATAATAAAGACTATACGAGTAGACACTTAGGTTCTAGATCTCGATCTAGAAACTAGAGGCGTTATACATCTATGTAAAGCTTACTAGGATAAGACTAATTAAGCGGTTTATCTCGCCTCTCTAGAAAGTAGTAGGGTTGTTTATAGGACTTAATGCGAATAGAGCTAAGAAGATCCCCGCCATAGGGTGTAAACTATAGAGCCTAAAGGCCTATATTCACATACGCGATAAGGAAGTAGCTAAGCTTATAATAGCGGAAGAACTAGGAATAATCGACTTCTATATAGATAGATCTATCTATAACGGACGAGTAGGCGTAGGGATCTAGACATTAGCATAGGAAGCGTTAAGCATAATAAGAAGAGCTAAAGAAATAAACGTCTATCTAATAGAGCTAGAAGCGATATAGATAGCTATTAAAGGCCTATTATACGAGAATAATAGATCAGTAAAGATTAGGGTCTTTTCTAATAGCTAAAGTGCCCTTTAGAGTATCTAAGCTATAAAGATTAACGATAGCATAGGCCTAGTTATAAAAATTAGGGAGAAAATTGCTAAAGCGACATTCTTACTACACTAGGTCCTAGGCTACGAGGGAATTAAAGGTAACGAAAGGGCAAACGAGCTAGCTTAGAAGGCGATAGACGCTAACTCGGCTATGCCTAACCCTGCAAATAATGTCCTAATTTTAGCAATATACGTAAGAGCAAAAGTCATGGATTTTAAGCTAAAGCATAAGGAGTTCTATAGCGTAACAATAGGCAAACATCTTTAGAAGATCGATAAGGCATTACCTAGAAAGCACACAACTAAGCTATATAACGCACTTAATAGAATAGTAGCTACTATACTAGTCTAACTAAGGACAAACATATTAAGACTAAATACGTACCTTAGCAAAATTAACATTATAGACATAGATAGGTGTAAATGTAGAATAATAGAAATAGTACTATACTTCTTATTCTTATGCCTAAGATAGAAGGATAAAAGATAGGCTATAAAAGTAGCACACGGTAGCAGATACTAGGATCTGTCCTACGCGCTAGGAGGATACTTAATAGCTAAAAGAGATAGGAAGAAGGTTAATGGCGAGAAGGGCAAATAGTAGCTAGACTTAAACGCAGTTAAAGCTACTATTAAGTATACCATTAAGATAAGAAGACTATAAAGATAGACATAAAGCAGTAAAAGGCAAGACGAACCCTATAGACTAATATAAGGTGCTCTCTATCTAACTATAATAATATAACTACTACCTTATTCTAACTGCCTCTAAGTAGTGTTCGGCTAATAAAGAAGAACACGATATAGGGAATTGCCCTTATAGAGGAGGCTTACACCCTCTAACACTTAAGGATAGGAAGTATAGAGTCACTCTTTATAAGAGCACATTAGAGTACTAGGCGTTTACAATTAGTTTAAGGTCTAAGAGACCTTCACCCTCCTTATATAACTAAGACCGATAGTTGTGATTGGCTGGAAATCTTGTTAATTATAGACAGCTCATACCCCTTGCGGGGTAAATAGCTTAAGAAAATCAAATCAAATCAAATCAAATTCTGGATTCAGGCCGTCTCCCCGTGAGGAAATGCAATGTATGTGTGCAGACAGTCTGAGAAAAAACAGCAGCTCGAAAGGTCTCGGACTGACAATACTGAACAGGAATTATAGGAGCTTGATGCAGAAAGCGTGGACAATGCTTGCCTTTGATCGCAGAGCGTTCCAACTTTCTCGATACAGTTCAACAATTCCATAGTTGTGTTTTCTAGAGGCATAATGATTCAGAGGATCGTTATAACAGGTTTGAGACCTGAAATCTTATCGGGGCTTGCTGTGTTGAGTCAAAGAATGAGTGAAAGCTTGTGAGTTCTCTTCGCTACTGACGAGAGAGGGTGGTCACAGTAAAGTTGCAAGATGCTGGAAGATGATTTGGTGCAACAATGGTTATGATGATTATCGAACGACAGCAATCCATGCCTTGATGGTAAGAGCAAGATTGAGAGCCAGGTATAAAGTAGCAAAAGGGGATGGCTGCCGTCCTTGGAGGCAGCAATTTCCCTATTCTTAGCAAATTTTTCATGTCATTTCATCCATCACCTCCACCACGAAGCATCTCTATCTTTCTTGGAGTCCAGCCTCTGCTCACAGGGCCCTCAAAGTTTGTTTACGCTCAACGACTCGATCTTGCGTTGAAGCTGGTCAATGGCCTCTTCGGCAAGCTCGAAATGCCGCAGTCCCAGCAGTCCTGTGTTGAAGAGCTTGAGAGACTCAGTGATCTTCTCTGCCAGTGTGTGATTGATAGACGCCTCGTGCCCTTCGCGGCCTTCGTACATCTTGCATGACCGGACTCTTGCTTCCACAACCATCGGCTTGTGGATCTTGATCGAGCAGTCGACGAAAGGAAGACCATAAGACCTCAGGAATATAGCATGAAAGTAATCCACAGCATCCGGTCCCTGTTTGTCAAGCCAGGCAACAACCTTAGTCTGGAACGAATGAGTGAACGTGCGTGTACGGAAACCGTCCCGAGACGGTGTACTGAAATGTGGGGTGACGATGGAAAAGTACAACGGCAAAAGCTCCTGTTGCACCTGCGTGCATGTGTGCAGCATGTTCAGAGATGGTGCGGCAGAGAAACTTCCGGGTTTGAAATCGTGGAGACGTGGTTTACGATCTTTTGTTTCATTCACCAGCAAGTTGTAGATCATGTTGCGTATCTCGGGAGGCAACTCCAGGAAAGATATGGTCTGTGGCTTCCAATGTTCCAAAGCGCACACAAATGTTGACTTGAGTTGTCCATAGTCGAACACGTATTCGGCGATATAACTTATTGAGAGAGCTCTACGAATTCGTGTCAGTGGGTTCAGCTTAAGTGAAATCTCGGCAATGCTCACAAAAGACGACAAAACCAGAGAATATCAAGGCGATGGATGTCTACCGAAAGACAAGCAAGCAGCAAAAACCGATGGACGCGACGAAAGATATACAGGCAGCAACGAAGGCGAAACGGGCAGTGGCTGGAGCGACGAGTGATTTATCGAGCTGATGAGGTGACGTGCACTGCAGTCCTCGACGATAGTAACGAGAGACGTCGAATCCGGTGGTTGATGTGAATTGTAGAGGACTGCAGGTAGAAACAGTGGTTGTGGAGGAGAAGATCGCGCGTTGATGAATTCACACGTGCAAATGACTATGCAGGGTCGCTCTTTCCTGCTCGAACGTGTGGCTCGGTAAAACAAGGCTCTTCACTCATAGAGTGGAAGGCACAACAGTTAAGGATCGAGGCTGCTGGGGATGTCCCGGTAAAGCGCAATTGTGCCAAAGCATGCATGTCGAGGAGATTACTACACAATGGATTGGAAGGAAAGGGACCTCAGCTCAAAGGTAGCTCATGGCTGGAATGATAGTATAGTTTTGCACAAAACCACCACTTTCTCACCCGGTGGTGGGGTGGTGTGAGGGAACGGCTGCTGTGTTCCGAATTGTGTTACTCGGTCGCTACCAAGCACTACCCTACAGACGTTGGTTCGAATCCTAGACCGGGCAAATCTTCTTTCTTTTTGCACCATCGACATCCATCTTCCTTCCTGCTGTTGTCTAGGATGGAAGAAACGATTTTGCTCCAGCGCTCGGAACGAACATCAGAGGCGCTTTCACCTGAAGACGAAAGAAGAACGTCGACACATTATTGTTATACTCGCCCGCAAAGATGTAGAAAAACTCTCTACTGCACAGACTGAGGCTGCGTAAACTGCTAGATGAATGCTCGCAGGAAGCGTCACTGAGCTGCCAGACGTATTGAGCGCAGGGATGGCCCGCAAAGCTTAGTATTGTCCACGACTTCTACTGCACTCATAAAACTCTCTCCTTGAGCGCAACACCCAACTCTCCATCCTCAATTGCATCTTTGAATTCATCCATATCCTGACCACGATCATGGATCACCTGCTGCAATGTTTGGACGAAAGTCTCGCCATTGTTGTCGAACCAGTCGCCTTGACTTCTGATGTAATCCTCGACTTGTCTTTTGAAGGGTGCATTCTCCTTTAGGAACATGAGTTGCTCTGGATCGAGCTTCAACATGTCCTCAATGACGTAGTAGTGTAGGATGTCGTCGCCCCAGCCCTCGGCGCCTGGCTCGTGGTTGGCGGTGGGAACGTACTTGTTGTGCCATTTCGATGCTGCGACGTCCGAGCAGTGGTAAGCACCGTCTGGCACGAATGATGATGGCGGTGGGAAGTTGAGATGAGTATTGAAGATGAGTTGGTGGTTCGAGTTTGGGAAGCGCTTCTGGAACTTGCGGTTTACAGTACCATTCGAAGGGCAAATGTTGTTGCTGATGGTATCCCGCAGCATGTTGTGGACGTCCAGCATCTCGGCCAACTCAACCGAGTTGAAGTTTCGCAACAGCAATGTACGCTCGTGCTGCAGTGTAGGTATACTTCGCATCCACCGCAAAGTCGTGCCGTCATGGAAGGCTCGAGAGAAGAGCCAGAGGCGGTATAATGCTCGTCTCAGACGCAATCGCTCGTCATCGGAAATGGACCTTCTATTCTCAAAGTCTGACTTCCACTTCTTGAAGGGATATACAGCCCCCCATTTTGTAGCAACACGACCGACTTTTACGATGGAGCGAATCAGCGCGAACGAGAGAGGAACAGTGCGACGAAGGTGAGCGGGTTGGGAGGCGTTGTGGGTGACCATCTGGATGATGTCTTGTGTAGGGCCAAATTCGTTCTCGGCTGCTTGAGATAGGATGAGGAGTCTTTTGGAGGATGTGAAGACTTGACGGAAACGGCGACAGGTCGAAGAGAGGGCGATGACGGAGGAGATGGTAGGCAGGGCGAGGAAGATGTCTGTGACCAGCTCGGATGGTAGGAGTTCGATATGCATGGCGGCCGTAATTTCAGATGGCTTTGCAAGGAGTCCTATTCCTGATATGTCCGCGGAACGATGTGTTCAGACAATGGGTTTCTGGATCTGGTAGATGTCGTGCCAGACTCGATGGCTTTGGAGGTCTATCTGGCGATGTATTCAGGTACTCAGATCAAAAGAACCCCTGCGTTGGGGATACTGGAGAACATGACATTCTGAGAACACGAATGAACGTCTGACAGCCCATTAGGGCTTAGATACAAGACGCTCATGTTCATCAACCATGTAGTTACAAGGAGAAGGAGTCGTCTGCACTCCGAAAGGTCATCAATAGCTGAGCTTCACCCCCGGACGCACGGACGCCATGTCTTCTGATATGGAACGTTGGTCCCGCGTCGATGGATGATATTGCTCGATAAGCTACGCCTTGGTGTCCGATAACATCGTGCCTCCGCATTCAAGCCGTCACCCTGATGGTCGACTTCCAATGCCGAGGGAAACAATCAAACATTCATCACGATCATCCAAACCGTCCATGATCTCGTGGATCGAATTGAGATACACTAAATCAAACATTCCTGTTTCTACTTCTTGCAACGACCAACCATGTCAACCCTAACAGACACCGGCCACCACAACTGTCGCGATTACTACGTCCCGATTCAACCCTCAACCCACCACACTCTCCCACCAGCCCTCTACAAAACAAAATCCACAGCTCAGATACTCGCCTTTCATGCCTCCCAAAAGTCACCCCTCAATGTCCCGTATACTCGCCAGACCTTCCCCTTCTTGCGACTACCCTACGAGCTCCGTCGCAAGATCTACTCCTACCTCCTACCCTATACAGAAACAAAAACCTCTTCGGGCAGTTTGATCGCAAAAGCAACAACCGGATCGTCAGCGGCGAGTACAGCACATAAAACCCACCTGGCATCTCTACCATCAGCCAAATACGCAAAAAATACCATCCTCTGGCATCGTGGACAAACCTCTATACTCAGTGTAAGCCGCCAACTACACGCAGAATGCTCAACAATCCTATACGGCGAAAATACCTTCGTGCTCTGGATATCTTATGATCAGATCCAATTTCGATTTCGCTGGGTGCTTGCGTCAGGATTGGCGCCGTCACACGCGTATGATTTCTTGGCTGGGTGGGGAGGAGCAAAGTATATCGGGAAGATCAAAAAAATGGTCATGACGGTGGATTGTGTAGATGAGTATACGGGCATGATCAAGTATAATGTTGGTGGGAGTGGTTTGACTCATGGTCTACGCTTGCAAGTCCAGAAATTGGTACGGAGGATCAACACAGCAAGAGCTGAGGATGCGAGTGAAGAGCAGGGGTTGAAGATATTGACGGTGAGGTTGCAGAATGGGAACGATGGTGTTCTAGAGTCGGAGAAAAGAGGGATTGTGAGATCAAGGGACTCTTCTGTGAGGAGCGTGGAAGAAGTGCAGGGTGTTCTCGAGCCTTTACAAGCATTGACAGGATTGAGAGAGGTGGTAATCTGCGGTGCGGTCACCGATACTTACAAGCAAGAGTTAAGGAACAAGATGATGGCGATGACGATACTCCAAGGATAAAATCATGTGGTATGTGGTGAAAAGACGTGATTGTACATAGTCCGCGACATCGCTGAGAGTTCTTCGTCATGAGTATAACACCCGTAGCAGTCGAATGCCAAACTAGTATCTTCCATCATCTGTATCTACGCATCAAAATACCAAGGACTCGGCGACGACGATGGCTCAAAAATCATGTTCTTTGCTAGGCGCTTTTGTCCGACGATAATTGCTACGATGATCTTATAGATTTGATGGTCACCGACACCAGAAGAACGGGGATTTTCGCACGGCTTTCCAAATCAGGAGGAGCCTTCGCCGTCCACACAATCTCGTTTCCATCCAAGTCTTCGTGGAATGATCCGTTCGATGCACTTAGCAAGGAGCAGAATAATGAGGCACACAGCTGTGCTCTTCATTCTGCAATGGTCCCACAAATCGACTTCACATGGAACCCTTTGTTTCTACTACCAGCATCTTGTATAGCTTCCACGACTTACAACACCCGTCTGCATAGGAGAGCGCTCAACCTTCGACGCGATCCTGGCAGTGTTCGTGATGTGGCATCAATGATTACGTCGGATGCAAAACTTCGGACCAGATTTGACAGTATACCGCATTTTCCGCAACAAGGCCTTATTGAAGATGCTACAAGGCTATTTTTTCTATATCGAGAAGGGAAATGTGCACATCGATGTCTACAAACGTACTCCCACACAAGCTCAATCAGTCAGTACCAAACCTGAGTTATCTTCAAATGGACGTATTGAACCTTGACCAGTGATACAACGTTTTGGGGGAGCTCATGCACCACTAAGTTGCATCGACGTCTTTTCAACATATCAGCTGCAGCGAACTAGCTTCGAGGACAACACCTCTCCAGGAGATGTCCAAGGCGGTCGAGCGTAGGAATCACTGTGATCAAATCCGAAAAGAAGAAACGGAAGCAAAGGACCCCGACAAAAGTGAGCAAACTCAGAGCGAGAAAGAGGCGTGAGAAAATATCCAAGATGTTCAGGACGAACCATAGACAAGATGCAACATCACCACCAGTTGTTTCGCAATCTGCAGGAGCAGTGACGCTTGCCTGGTCATAGACATCTGGATTGCACTCATCGTTGTCCATAGCAGGCGGGACCGCGGCCACTAGTCTGTCTCCGTTAGCCTTCGCATGCAGAATCTCAAAGGATTGACCAGAAGATATTTCGGTGTTCGAGCATGCTTTCTCAGTCGCTCCAGACTCGGCATCCATGACTTTGTGGACCAGAGCTTTAGTTCCCGTGCAGCGTTGCGCAGCTTTGTAGGCAGGTATTGACTCCACTGCTCCGAATTTTCAATTGGTCGGCTTCTTACTGACACGATAGTAAGTCCATTCGATCTTGAGGGCCCGTAGTGGTGCCCAATCATCGATTGAAGAATAGAATCGCCGTCTGAACAACGATTCAAACTCGGATCTTAGTTCTCGCTGACCAGGGGAACACATTTTGACAGGATGGAAATAAGCAGCCGCATGAAGATGAGGCTCGACATTATATTCAAGTTCGAGTTTCGGGTTGTGTATTGAAGGGTATTGTCTGGCCGCAACCACTTCAGGTCTCTCATCTTCCGCTGGGGACGCCGAGGGGTGTCTGAGAGAATCTGCTCCTGGATTTTCCGTCGTTGGCAGACCTGCAGGTGGATCTGTTCTCGGAGTATGAGCTGATGAGGCGACTTCATTGAACTGCGAAGCCGCACACGTGCGGCGTGAGCCATCTTTCTGAACGGTGACCATGGCACGATTTGCCCGACCAAGTATGTTTGTCGACGGAGTGAGGAAAAGAAAGAGGAAACTGGGCCATGACAGAGGTTCTTGTTCTTCTTGTAGGCTGAGCAAACATGTGCTGCAGATGTGCAATGCAGATAAAGAGGGGGGGTTGAAGCAAGGGGTCTGCGGCAACCTGCATCCAAGGCAACACTTAGGCATTACTGATCATTCGCGTCACACAATGCTTTAAGCGGCTATTGTGTAGGCAGCGATGTTTTACAAGTCGGCTGTAACCTATCGCATAGAAGTCTAGAGCAACAAATGCCCTCTGCCATCAACCTTTGGGGAAATATCATTCGCTACCTCCGCCAAGAGTGAGAAATCTCAGCCCTCGCAAAGGCCAGTGCAACGACCAGAGAAACATCCACGCCTTCCGCAACCTCAAGTTTCCACGCCGTCCTATCCAATCCCCTTCTGTGCAAAAACGCCGCATCATTATTATCAGTCAACGTCATCTCAGCAACAACGACCCCCTCAACTCCAAAAGTCGTCCTACTCCCCGCTTTATCAAACGAGCGCATCTCCAGATTCGTAATGCCCCCATCATCATCAATGAACTGCACATCCACAGCAGTAAACCCGCCATTTCTGGAAGAAGTGACATCTTTGATTTTACAGACTTCTTTGGCTGCTGTGTTTTCGATGATCCATTTGTTGACGCTCCAGTTTGTGTGGCGGAGGTCCAGAAGATGTACTCCCGAGTTGGCGTCGACAAGGCTTCGCCGCAACGACCATGAGGACCCGAGGTCTTTGGCGGAGAAATCGTAGAGTTTTGTTCCGGTTTCGTCGCAGACCATGGCGTCGCGGAAGTATCTGTCGTGGCAGCGGAGACCGAGAGTGCGATGGGTTTTGGCGATGTGTTCACTATTCAGAGAGAACGAGGTCGGTGGAGGCTGAAGGGTGGAAGCCATGATGGAGAGGTCTCCAGAAGAATGCGGTTAATTCTCGCTTTTTTTTTTTCAATCCCTGATGCTTTCAGTACTGCGTGCTGTGTGAGGTGGACATGTGAATGAGAGGAACGTGAGGACAGTAGTTGCATTCGAGGTATGCGACTCGATGTATCTCCACATCTGCCCTAAATCCTTCGTCGTTGAGGAGCGCCAGATCTGCGACAACATGGAGATTATCAGGATGCATCAGGCCTCCGACACGACATAGTTAGATATCACACTCATTCGAGTCAAGCAGTGGTATTCCATCATATGCTAGAGCCTCCGCAGTGTAAAAAGCATTATGGTGGTGGAAAGACAGGAGACTGAGGTTTCGATAATAGTGAATGATCGGGCCGACCTCGGGACACGAGCCCACCCGTCGTTGACGGCCAACGTTCTGTCGCGCCCGTCCATACCGCGACATCTTCCTGACTTTGAACAATTGAAATCTGAGTTCTAGTCTTGCTCTTCGACATGTCATTGCGATATAGCTCTCTGCTAGCACAGCGATGAAGACCTCTACGTGCATAACGCGCCATTCCCTTGGCCGCAGCGCATTAACAATCTCTTATCCTTAACGGCAACGACCTTCGGTGTCGCAGCTATTGAAGGAAGGTACGGCGATTATTCATACAGGTCGGGATGCAAGCGGAAAGTCGCGTCAGGATTATCCATAGATCATTCCTTGGCCTATCTTCGTCGATCCGCTGGTATTCAATCAATACCTATCACTGCAATCAGAACCTGGAGATAAGCACAGCACAACACACCGCGGCACAATCTCAGTACTCTTAGGATATGTTCGTTCAGACAACCACTTATCTAAACACCACCTCAAGCTCGAACATCCACCTCCTTACTCTGCTCGAAGAAAGGATAATCCAAATACCCCTCCTTCTGCATAGGAGTATAAAAAGTACTCCTATCATACCCATTCAACTCTACACCCTTCTTGATCCTCATAGGTAAATCCGGGTTCGAGATAAAGTGACGTCCAAACACCACAGCAGCATCAACATCCTTATACTCAACATCAACCGCATGTTTAGCCGATTCAGGAGTAAAGCCACCAGCAACAAGGACGGGAGATGTTCTGCCCCAGATATCGATGAAGGGTTCAATGCCTTCTTGTTTCTCGCAGTCGACGTTGTTGATGACGCGAGATTCGATTATGTGAAGGTAGGAGAGTTTGAGATCTTTTAGACCACGGACGAGGTGGGAGAATTGGGAGATGGGGTCCGCCATCTTCATGCCTTGGAATGTGCTGAAGGGGCTGATGCGGAAGCCGACATTCTCGGCGCCAATAGCATTGACGCAGGCTGAGGTGACTTCGAGGGCGAAGCGGGAGCGGTTTTCTACACTGCCGCCGTAGGAATCCGTGCGGCGATTGCAGGTGTCTTGGGTGAATTGATCGATGATATAGCCGTTTGCGCCATGCAGCTCAATACCGTCGAAGCCTGCAGCCATGGCATTCTTGGATGCCTGGGCGAAGGTGGATACTGCTCTCTTGATTTCCTCCTCCGTCAAAGCATGGGGAAGAGAATCCGGTCCTTCGGTAAACGGTGTTTCGCTCGAGCTGATCAGAGGAAAGTCGCCTTCCTCCTTCAAGATTCCAGTATCTGCGACTCTGCCAACAGAGACCAATTGCGCATAGATGAAACCTCCCTTGACATGAACAGCATCTGTGATCTCCTTCCAGCGGTTGATCTGAGGCTCGGTGTAGATTCCAGGTGCATGTCTGAAGCCACCGTGTTCCGGTGAGATAAGTACTGCTTCTGCGATGATAAGACCACCCGGCGATGCTCTCTGAGAGTAGTACTCTACTGCCATAGGCAATTGAACATGTTCCTTGTCGGCGCGGAGTCTGGTCAAAGGAGCCATGACCACACGGTGCTGGAGCTGAACCGTGCCCAGCTTAAGCGGCTCAAACAGTTTCGTTGCAGACATTTTTCTTTGAGTTTGTGTAACAGTTAGGATATGGAGGATGAGAAGAGATCAAATCTGAAAGACAGATGGAAGTAATGCGGCGGGCCTCAATCGGCTTATCAATCTCACGAGCAGTCTCTGTCCTTGGAATCGCCTGACTCGTGAAGGTGGGGGATTAATAATTCTCTATCAGTGAGGCCGGGGTGAGTGCGTCTTGGTGCTCGACATCCTGTTGGGGTCCGACTTTGGAGAATTGGAGATTGGAGATCTTTGCTGACGCGAACAAGTTTGCAGCAAATCTGCTCTCGACATTGAGATTTTAGTCGAAGACCAATGGTCAGTTTACTCGTGTGTCTTGTATTTTCTATTGATGAAACCCGGATGGACTCTATAAGTGCAAGCATAGTACAGGTTAGGCAAGATATTATTGAAGGACCAAGGGCACGCGGCATCTCTTTTCAGGGCTCAGTGTCGGATACGGAGAAAGAGCATACGAGGATTCGAGCGGGATATCTCATATGCATCAAAATCTTGCTGCTCGGTATAGGCTCTTTTGATCATGAGTCCAGAGGTGTGTTGTGAGCTGTTGGTTGCTCAGTGTGTTATCAACATACTTGAAGATTATCATCTCTATCTCTCACCCAATATCTTTTTGTTCGGCGGACTACAAGAAGGAAGATCAAAAGGCCATTCGACAGACAAGTTCTTCTTATCACCATTTCCCACTTCTGGTTCTTCGAGTTCAATGTCCAGGTTGGTGTAGTTGTGTTGCGGAAGAAAGATCTCATGAACAACCCCTTTGAGCTCGACACAATTAAAAACGAACGCTTCGATCCTCGGACCATACAGATTTCGTCGACTTGACCTTCCATTTACCATCGATTCGATTCGACTTTTCTCACACGCTGATTTGACTCTCCCCTTCACGTTCATTCGAGACTCTGTCTCGGTTCAATTGATTCGAATCTTCTCACACCTCGATTCGACTCCTCTATCACGTTGATTCGACTCTTTCCTTACGTTGACTCGGCTATTCTCTCACATCGATTCGACTCTTCTCCTCGCATCGATTCGACTCTTCTCCTCACATCGATTCGACTCTTCTCTCACATTGATTCGGCTGTTTCTCCCACCATCAACACATCCGCTCATCTTCTCCTGCCTCTTCCTCCACATCATATTCGAAGACATCATTCGTCCCTCATCCATCCCAACAACAACAACACCATCCACTTCAAAGTCACCCCAACCACATCACTCTTCTCAGACAGATTGCACCCGTCTCGAAGCTTACTCCTCCACATCTCAATCTCACACCAAAACACCACTCGGCAAAAAAAAAATGGTTCGCTGGGACGCCGACAAGAATGCCTACATCACCGGCGCCGTTCTCGCCGAGCTCAAAATGACAATCTCCAATCAAGTCGTCCAGGCTGTTCTGGATGCATGGCGTAAGTTGATTTTTCCCTGCTGTTTTTGTTTTGATTTTAGTTGTGATTTTTTGCTCATTTATTTTTGATGTCTGGTTTTGGATTGGCTTGCACCCTTTTTCTACGTGTCTTGTTTTCCCCTGCGCTGGTGCTTCACTTTTGCTTGGTTTTTATGGATTTGATTTTGAGGTTTTTTGTCGCTGTGGCTTTGTTTTCTCGGCTGCGTTTTTATCACTGCTTGTGTTTTTTGTTTCTTATTACGCTTCACCTCCTATCTTCCACATCTTCTATACTGCTATTTCCTTCTATCCTTCCTCCCATCTCCCTCCTTCTTCCCTTACCCCCAAAACACACCATCCCTAACCTTCTCCTCCTACGAAACAGCAACTTCCAAACTCGGCGAAGCACCCACCCCCCGCGCCCTGAAAGATCAAGTCAAGAAACTTTCCTCCTCGACTTCTTCCACCACCACTGGTGTCAAGAAAGCCGGTCCTAAAGCTGCTGCTGCTGCTGCTGGAAATAAAGTTGCTATTACTGGAAAGAAGGGTGCAGCAAAGGGTAAGAAGAGAGGTCGTCAAGATGATGATGATGATGATGATGAGGATGAAAACGCCAGCAAAGATGATGAGGGAGAAAAGGAAAGCCCTACCAAGAAGATCAAGAAGGAAATCATCGAGCACGAGGATGGAAATGATGATGAGGATGCAGAAGCCTAAAAGCGCGTTTGAGGAAGAGAAAAAGGCGAGACATGCATCACGGGCAAAGTGGGAGAAAAATGACCGTATCTTCTAGCCTACAGAAAACAGGCGCGATAACGAGGGGATGTGGTTTTTCTGCAAATAGGGAGGAAATATACCCGGGGGGGGAGATGGGATAGCAAGAAACCAGAGAGCACAGAGGGACAACGAGAAAGCAGGACGATAAAAAGGGTAGTCTAACTGCCGAGATGCCTTCAAAGCAGCCGAGAAGGCCGACGGATTTAACAAGAAAAGAAGAAAAGAAGAAAAGAAGGATAAACAATGCTCATCCCTGTCCAAATACCAAAAGACTCCGATCATGCCAGAAGCCCATAACCTTGGCTTGCATACCGAATTCATTCATCTCATCGCATTCTCCCGTGTCTTACTCAATAGACAAACTATTGATCTGAGCCCAATCGTCACCAAGACAATCCGCATTCTCCAACACTCTACCCCCCTCCTCTTTCGTCCTTCCATCCAGAACGAGATTGATGGCACACCTGGCCACCAGTGTATCCGAAATACTAGTACTACTCCCCATACTCAAAAGATTATAAACACTCTGTCCTCCAGGCAACACCTTACCCAACCTCATAGCATAGGCCTCAAAACTCCCCGGCGTCCTCGAATCCGCGAGCTCGAAAAGCCCCTTTTCCGCCGCACCTTTTGTTTTTCTGCTGTCGGCTGCGTACCAGAGGGAGGCGAAGGGGTTTTGCTCGGCGCCGGTGCAAGACATGTAGACGAAGCGGAAAGCGATGCCGCGTTTGTTTTTGGATTGGGCGATGGCGGAGGAAGAAGGGGAGAGGGTTGCGGAAAAGGTTTCGGCTGCCGAATGGGGCATGGCGATGTTGACGCGTTGGGACTCTTGGAGGGAGGGGAATTTGTTGGTCCAGCCGCCTACGCACCTGTGATTGACACTTCTGTTAGCACTGTCATCCACTAGCCCAGTATCTTTGGGAGTGATGGGGGAAGTGACTGACCAGATACAACCCTGCACGCCTTCATGCTCAAACAACCTGATCAATCTATCCTCATCCCATTTCTCAAAATCGTCGTGGATGATCTGAGTGACTTTGGGGTTGTCTGCGAGCTTGGGGTCCAGAGGTTTGCGCACGACGGCGTAGATGTGAGTGATGAATTGGTGCTTGATAGCCGAGCGGATTACTTCGGAGCCCACGAGGCCTGTGCCGCCTGTCACGATGATTTTCATGCTTGTTGGATGTTGCTGTGGTGAGAAGAGTCGTTACTAGTCGTCTAAGAGATCAGAAGTGTGTACGGATCGGTAAGATGGAGGAAGTTGTTTTGGTGATTTGGGAGATTTGGGAGAATGCGAAGCGTGAAGCTTCAAGGAGAGATGGCTTGGATGCGTCGTCACTGATGCGGGGTGCTGGTTCAAGGTGGTCCGAGCTTATGAACCTCGTAAAGGGGGTCACCCTGTCCGTTGTGACAAGGCACTTTCTACCCAAGTTCCTTGGTATATCTGAGGTCTTGAGCTTTCATTGGTATTGTTGAAAGCTTTGTAAGATTCATATAGTTCTTACATGATGATTTCATGAGCAAATACCCAGCCTATCTGTGTTCATGACTCCGCAGGGAAATGAATTGATTTTGCAAACCACCATGCTGCACAAAGCGATTGGCTGGTCGTGGAATCATCACGCATCTGCTTTCACCGTATCAACAGCGATATCGTTGCCTCTGTGGATCGTAGTCATACGGTTAAAGAAGTCTAGTCACTCATTGATATACTTGCGTCGTCTAAATAAACAGTGTGTTGCTGCAACATTTGGACGTGGAAGCAAGCATTCTTTCGTGGATATTTAGAGAGCTTGGCTTTTCCTTCTCCGCTCTCCCTCCACTCCCGCGCCGTTCACCGCATCCCCGTTGGAGATGCGCTCGACAAGTCCATGACACCATCGCGATGACTTCGTCCTAGACCGCTGTTCCTCCAGAAAATCACTCTCAGAGGCACCTGCAACCGGCTCCTTCTGATCACGAATCTCATAGCCAACTGCCGACATGGTCTGACGGGCGCAGGGTGCCTTGCGGTCTACGGAAACACTTCTCCATCAATCGATCTCGCGTACACCGTACAGTGCAACGACTCGTCAGCAACGTAGACCATGTGCATGTTCTCGTGCACTTTTAATCAATGCAGCAGGTCTCGAGTAGAAGAAACAAGAGACACCGACAGATCCATGCACTCCTCGATCCTCAAACGCACTCCATCTCTGTCGCAAGAGTAATGCGCAACAGGGATGTCTCTGCCGATATCCACCACATGTCGTCCATCCGCCCCAGCCTTACAAGATCAATCTACTGTGGCATGTGATGTGAGAGCAGACGTGCAGTTTGTCGCAAGCAAATACGCCATAACACATCCTCAGGCCAAGCACCTGTCTTCTCGAAACCCGTCCGTACTCGACCGACCCGGCCCGGACAGATACGGAGACATATGCCCGGCCCGTCAACGACAACGACGAAACACTTGGGAAGAAGAGATGGAGTTGCTCGTTTCAGCGATACACATGAGACGAACTGCAGGTCCATGAGTGCTCTTAATCTCAATGCAAGATCTCAACCTTGAATATGTGCTTGTCGCATGTGCGCAAAACATGACATTTCGACGCTCCGGCTGTAGAGGGGACCGTTGGAAGGAGTTGTTGTCCGAAGGTCTATCTGAAGGGTCGAAGGGTCCCTGGACATTTTTGCTGCATAGAGGCCACTCAGCTGTCATGAGTTTCAGGCTCGACTGTGTTTTTGCAAAGGAGAATGCATACCTGGCCAGGCTTACGGAGCAACAGCGACTCATGTGAATTGAGTTTTGGTCCAATATGATTGCTAGAGAGATATAGTGGTCAAGGAAATAGAGATCGTAATTCCGGAAGCGAGTGCATCCCTTTTTCTGTGCATGAAATGTACAATCACTGGATCGATCACCGCTTACCGACTGTTCGCGTGAGGAAGCAATTTTACTATTCAAAGACCTGTTGTCGTCATCCAGGGACAAGGACGGCATTTAGCCAACCAGCCAGATACGAGCATCGAGTAGGCGAGCACAGGAGAACAAAGGTAGACCAGTGGTGCCCAAGAGAAAATGGCCGCGATTGGGGCATGCAGTCAGCGACGAACTGCCACCTGGGGTGATCGACATGTTTCCAATTAATCTCAAACAGGGCCAGCTGAACGCCCACTTCTTCGATGGCTTGAAATTACGCGCTCCAAGCGTGATGGACCCGGATCGACTTGCGCAAACCTCACGCACTTTTGACTTCTGAAAGGTTCCATCCAGCAATCCCTGTCCATTCGGAGAAAAAAGCGTCGAAGGAAGGGTGTGTGCAGGGCTTGACAAATAGGCAAGATTGTGGTACAGACGGCAGTCAAAAAAACAGAGTGTGGTCGTGTAACACGTCTTGATGAATCAAAGACAAGCATCAAACCCAATCACTTTCTTCTCCAGACTCCACAACAGTCTAGCCCGAGGGAACTTTGTGGGATTGGAATAACGATGGTGCTCTATGGCGAGGTACACCGTACAGATGTGCTGCGCCACGATGTAGGTTGTGAATGGGTCACTCGCTCATGACTCTTGGGCGCTTAAGAAAGCTCCGAGATGAGGACATTTACCAGCCAGTCGCTGCACGCACGCTGCATGGTGGATCTTTTGACGACTCTGTGATGATCAATGATGGAAAAACTGCACAAGCGCTTGGACAGCTCGTACGTGTCTTGCTCGCGGGCACGCCGGCTCGGGAAGCGGAAGAGAAGCAGAGCAGAAGAAGCAAAAAAGGAGCGGTGACGGCAGCCGGGAAATGAGATAGCTGTTAGCTGAAGAGGCTAAGTGCAGGAAAAGGGAGAAACTCCATTGCCAGAAATTGTCAAAGTGATGGCGGCATGACGAGAGTGGATTGTGATAGTGCGCTGAGGTGTGGTAGCAGATGTTATTCTTGGAGACAGCGAGGCTGGCATCTGGAGTGGAGAGTTCGACAAGGTTGCAAACAAGAAGTTCGAAGCAAAGTGCAGTTCACCGTTTCGGTCGGCGCGTGTTTCAAGTGTAGAGCGTTGTGTGGATCAGCCGCCAGCAGCCTTTCCGCCGTGTTCATGCAGGTACCAACGCAGGTGCTACGATGTCGAGAGTACTCGGAAGGCAGGCGAGAATTTGCATGACCATGGGAGCAGCAATGGTTTCTCTACACGATTGACCTGACTGAGAAGGAAGCAAAAGAGGTGGTTGGCAATTAGCCGGCCATGCTCGACGAGACAGTAAATTATCGAATAAACGGCCGAGATTGATGTGGCTTTAGTGGTGAACAAAAGCGGTAGGCCCTCGAGTAAGCGTGCGCCCGCCCGCCTGGACATGTAGCTTTTCTGAGGGAATGACTATTCCTGGGAACGCGTCGTCGCTATAGATGACGGATTGGGAGAGGAGGAAGACACTTCGGCCTGGCCGCGGACCATCTCTCGATGTGGACAGCAGACAAGATGAGCTTGATAAGAAAGAGACAAGTTCTCGTGGAAGGCATCAGTGCTCGATGCGAAGGTTCTGGGCTAGAGGGCGCTGGAGCGTTGGACTAGAGAGTCTCAAACAGGGCACGGCCGGGCTTGGCGGGTTTCGAGTCTTTCTGCACTTGTTTCATCGAGCCTCATCAACCTCTTCCCTCCCGCAGCCCTCAGCCCTCTGTCATTCTCAAACACTCGCATCCCATATTCCTCTCTCTCTGCGACACGTCGTCGCGCTTCTCCCTCCTCACTGCCAACCCCTTCTTTCTTGTATCACAGTACAACGCTATACAACGTTATCGCAGGCAGGCCCTCGATACTGTCCGTCGTCGACGATCAAGCATCCCTACCTATCCATACTCTCCCACACTCGCTTTCCCCCCCTCTAGCAGCTGAGCCTGTTGCACTTGATTGCGGCAGTTTTGATTGGC